>JACCEA010611276.1_pt1 | contig 45299 bp, 43 predicted proteins | sample 7449851 | NCBI WGS metagenome assembly JACCEA01 (sample SAMN15323453, study PRJNA562643) | freshwater metagenome | isolation source: river surface water | place: USA:Blue River Watershed | collected 2017-08-18 | reverse complement strand
TTTAGTCCAAATTCAGCATACTGAAATTCAGAATTTTGCCATTTCAAAAATGTATTTTCAAAGATTTCCGGAGTTACAATTTGTCCCTTGAACAGGTATTGTATTTGAATATCTTTTAGGTTTGCTTCTGGATGAACGACTAAAGAATATTTGAATTGACCATGTTTAGCAGAATGTAATAGAAGGTCAATATTTTGATAAAGGTTTTGAACAATTAAATCGGTGGTTCCGCTGAGGTGTTTATTGGGAAAATGGTAAATGTACTTTTGAGGAAGAAAATTGGGTTGAATAAATGTTCTGGAATGATTGGGTTGAATAAATTTTACCTCAAAAGTCTTGTTAGGCAATGCATTGCTGTTGGAGTAATAAAATGAAAACCCGGAATCTGAAAATTTCCAGAACCCTCTATTTGTGGGCAAAACATACGTTTGTTGATGCTCAAATTCTAAAAAAGGTGTTTTAGCAAAATCAGAGATTTTGGCGGTGAATTGACCAAATGAAGCACACAAAAACAAAGTGTTTATCACAAAGAAAATGAACATTTTGCGTTGCTTCATTCGGTAAATATAATGAATTACTATAATTGTAGGTTTATTTGTAATATGCAGGTAGATCCTGGAGTATTTATTACATTTCCATAAAATGCGTAGTTTTCTGGAGCACTTAAACAATTTAAATATAAAATTCCAGGCGTATTATCTAATGGAATGGTAACATTCCCGCTTCCAGGAACTGAAATTCGAACATATAATGGTTTTTGGCTACCTGAATAATGACAAGATGGGGGTGGTGGACCAGGCGGATTTGAAACAGTTTCGGGATATAAAACATTCAGAAATGTGTCCAGAATTTCATAGGTTACAGTGCATGGAATAGCGCCATAGGTTCTAACAACATCAAATGTTTGGGCATTTAGTCTTGAAGACTTCGTACTTAAAAAAAATAGAAATGATAGTAAAAGTAATTTTTTCATAGAACAAAGTACTTTTAAATTCTAGTACTAAATTTGGTGTATTTAATACCAAAATTGGTGAATTTTACATGTACCAATCGGAATATAGTTTACACAATAAAGCAAAATTACATTTATTATTTTGTAACATGTTTTTTCTATAACCTCTTAATGTATGTATGCTTGCATTCATTTTGTCAGTAATTTCCTCCATTGAAAACCCATTGATTAGATAATTAAGAAGTTCCTTTTCTTTTGACGAAAGTATTGGTTTGGAACATTCGAATAATGTGGATTCTAAATTCATGATTTTTTGAATTTCTGGACAGAAATATTTTTGTTTCAATTGAAATTTCTCAATTGCCTTTACTAAGTGTTCATTGTTACTAGTTTTGCTCACATATCCAACAATGTTATTTTTAATAGCCTCATTTATATAACTTTTAGTTGCGTGCCCAGAGAATATTAAACATGGAATATTCTTTGAGGAACAAAATTCTACCATGTCCATTACACCATTGCCTTCAATTCTTAAATCAGTGATTACTAAATCAACATGATTCTTTGCTTGGATATACTTTTCCGCATCATTGAAGTTTTTAAATGGGAATACTGACACATCTGATAAAACGGATTCAATTAGCAATTTTAGGCTGTCTAAAGTAGTTTGGTGATCATCAATAATAAGTATCGTCATAAGATTGGGAATTTTATTGTTTCAGTAACAATAGTGTCTTTTACCATTATATTAGTTTTAGCCTTTATTGTCTTATATCGTTGAGAAAGATAATAAAGACCTTTTCCAGAATTTTCATTTTTAAAATGAGTTTTTTTTTCTAATATATTTATTTCATTAGGATATATAATCTCAATATTTACAAAATTGTTAGAATTAAAAATAAATATTTGAATATATTTCGGATTTACATGTTTAATGATATTTGTTAAATGTTCTTGCAAAATACGATAACATTCATGTGCTTTACTTTCACTTAAATTTATCGCATTATCAATAACACAATCAACGATAGTAAACTTACATAAAAGTTCGCACAATTCCATTACAGCACAATTCCAGTTTTTAAAAATCAATCCCCTTGGAAATATTTTTTCGGTGGCAATTACAATTTCTTGATTTAAATTTTCAACAATTTCAATTAAGTTCTTTGTCAAATCACTATTACTTTGATTGATTTTATTTTCAAGAACATCCTTTAATTTAAATGTAGCAATTGAGGTAATATCATGGATTTCGCCAGAAATTCTAAGTCTTTCGTTTTGGATTTCTTTAAAATTTCGATCTTTTTGAATTTTTAGTAAAACGTGTTTCCTTTGAATTATCTTATAAAACGTATAACTGATGATGATTATAAGTGAAACCAGTGTTATAAAAAGAAGTATTATTTTTATAAGAAAGTCATTCATATTTTTAAATTAATTAAAAATGTTCGAATTATGAAATGAAATATTAAATTGAGATAAATTAAATAATAGGTAAATCTAAATAAATCTATGCTATTTTGAATGGTTAATACAAAAATAAAAGCCTGAATAATTAATGAAATGGATATGATTATATTTGTCATCTTATGATAATTATACACAAATCGCCCTCTAAAAAAATCGTAATTAATTAGAATTATTAGAAAAAAATAAATATAAAACTCATAATGATATGTGATAAAAATAAAAGTAAAAATATATAATATTGATTTGAATGTAAATTTTAATGAAAAGCTTAAGCAATTAATGATAATATAAACGATCATTAAATCATAAAGTTTTGTCAAATATGTATTTGAAAAATTATTGAAACCTATCAGATTTAAGGTGCCAAAAATCAAATCAAATGTTGAACTAAATCTGTTGTAAAAATATAAATTATATGTTGTAAAGGACGACTTAAAGAAAATGCAAATTAGCAATCCTGTTAAACCCGAAATTATCACCAGTAAATGAATAATACTTGGTTCTAACATTTTTACATTAGTGGAGAAGGATTTGGAGGGCAGAATATTGGGCACGTATCACATCTGTCTAATATAATTCCTGATGTTATATCATTACCATTAGCGTCTGCGGCTATTAAAACTAAAGTTAATTTATTCAATTCATTTATCCCAAAATACATTCTTAATTTACTACATTCTGTTTGGGAGATTAAGCTTTCTATTTCAGATTTTGGAATGGATAGAGATATTGGTTGATTTATTGCCAAAGGAGAATTTTGAAATGCATGCGTCAAAATTTGCGCATCTGCTAAAGTAATTGTGTGTTGACTATTCATATAAACGCTAAAATCGTAAATATTTTCAAATTTTCACACCCCAATTTTGGGGTATTTCACCCGCCTCATTTTTTCAATTGTCGTTTTTTTTGAAAATTATTTGCATTTTCTGCAAAACAAAATTTGTTTTCTTAATGTTTCGCCTATCTTCGTGGAACTTAATTAATATTTTTATAATGAAAACTGGAACTGTCAAATTCTTTAACAACACTAAAGGGTTTGGATTTATCATCGAAGACGGATCTGAAACTGAACATTTCGTTCACGTATCAGGTTTGATTGATCAGATCAATGAGAACGACAAAGTATCTTATGATCTTAAAGAAGGCAAAAGAGGATTAAATGCGGTAGACGTAAAAAAACTACCATAAGAAGTATTTTTTTGAATTTCTTACAGGCCATCGGAAGATGGCCTTTTTTTTGCCCTAATTTGAGCACTCAGCCATTGTCCCTCATAGAAAAACTACCAACTATTGCTGCTTCTGTTGTAAAATTCAAAGTTGATCTTGAAAGCAGTACGCGGACCATCGAATAAATTGGAGTAACCAACGCAATAAAATATACCAACCTTGAATCTTTCCCTCCAGATTTTGATGAGCTTGTCTACACCAACGTACATTTCATAAAACATCATATTTCGTCTCTCAGGAGCATATAACGCGCTCAAACCCACTGACTCATATAAGTTTAACTTTTTCACAAGTGGTATCTTATTTAATACCGATCCGTAAAAATGATGTCTGTAATGAACTTCGTAATACCTTTTAAACGTTTTAAATGTGCTGTCTAGCAACTGGAAAGCATACATCGGAGGCGTGAAAATAGATGCATCGCCTCTGCGTTGGTATCGGTAATCAATAACATTGATGTTGTTCATTTTCAAGAACGATCCACTGGTTGCCCGCAATTCACTTTTTCCCATAAGTCCCCAAGGGAAATCATGTTCAATTCTGTATTCAAGATATTGATAATCAATGGTGCTTTTGAACAATCCGGGTAAGGCTCGTCTGTAATCAATAATAAACGTTGGCCAAGTTGAACCCAAGATAATCTTCTGTTTTGGTTCACTCAAATAACGTTGAAACGGAGTATACGATAATGTGAAGTCGGCAAAAAGTGCACGATGCGAATTGAATTTTAATGGGGTGTTGTTTTCAAACAGACTGTCGCCGGTGGATGAAAATTTGAAATAGGAAATATCTTTTCTATCGCTAAATTCTGCTTTCACCCTAAAAAATAGGCCATTCACTATTTCTTGGCGATGATATACCGTTAAATGATCGTGTTGGTAGAAATTATCTCGCCTGAACAAATCAATATAAGCGGCAAATGGATTGACAAATCCAAAATCTCTACCCGCAGCAACATAAATTACTTTCCGCTTGTAAGGATTATACAAGGTGGAAAATACAACCGTTCCTCGCAAATCTTCGTTGTTCAACCCATAAGATAAATTCTCATTGAACGTGATTTTCTTTTTGTTCTCAAAAGTTTTATCGATGCTATTGAAGACCGTAATTCGACTTCCGCCGGGCCACCATGGTTGCCACAAAAACATCAAAGGTTGAAACGACATATTGATGCCTTTTCTCCTGTTCTGATAATCTTGTCCCTCTAAAAACAAACTCTTCCAAGTAACTTTATTGGCCAATCTCTCAAGGCTATCTAAATAGCTATCAGATGATTGTACGCGTTTGATGCTGTCAGATTGTTTGATAAAGGTACGCTCAATTACACTTAATGGAATTTTTCTGTTTTGAGCCCAAAAAGCGGTGTCTTTTTCGTAAGCATCTTGTTCAACTTTACTCAATTCGAGTCCAAAGTGATTTTTAGGAAATACTGGGTTGGTGACAATGTTGTTATAAAACACCTTGGTTTCGGCCGTAGTTTTATTTGCACCACTACTGTAACTGTAAACAAAACTTTGTGAGTCGATGAGAATATTTGAATCTTTTGTAAGTCTGTAATTTTGAGTGAGGGTCATCTCATTGTACTCCGCCATTAAGTGCGATGGAACCTTAAGAACAACTTTTGCTACATAAAAAGAAGTATCTACCAAGTGAATTTCACCGGAAAATGTTGAATTGGCTGTTTGGCGGCTATCTACTTTGATTTTAAGCACTCTTCCGTAAACGGGATGTTTGTAGCTTTCTATAAACCGAAAACGGTAGGCCAATATGGCACTGCTTGAAAGTGGCGACATGACGGGAAGTGGACAAAGTCCGGGCAGTGACATCAAATTTTGGTAAATGTTAAAGTCGCCTTCTACTGTCGACAAATAGTACAAACTTGTTTTATCGCCACGAACGGAAACCCCTTTTTTAACTTCTTTAATTTTGTTTGGTGGCATCCAATCTCGTTTCATGGTAATTTCAACCAGATTTGCATTTAATTGATTCTCATTTTCTTGAGGGACGTCGGCTGGGCGGTTGGTGGGATCGTCAGATTTTGGAATTACCCTTTTTTGCTTCACTGTAAGGTCTTCGAACGCTTTGATGTAAACATCGGCTGACTGTGCTGGAATTCGGGAAGCCCATATGTTCCGCCTTGCAATGGCTTTTTTCATGTATTCAGGACCTGGATCTTTCCATTTTGCCGAAACATAAACAGCGTTTATCTGGCGGACTTGACGTACCAGAGAAATGACGATGGTATCTTTAAATTTATCGGTTACAACAATGGGCAATTCTTGATTGTGAAATTCTGGGTGAGAAAATACGAGTTGGTAATTACCTGGTTTGAGTTCAAGAGTAAAATAACCGTCTATTTTAGATTGACCTAATTTACCACTGTTCTTTTCATAAATCTGAACACCTGCAATGGGAGCATTGCTTGTATCAATGCAAAGTCCAACCAATTGTGCATGAGCAAATTGTAAAAGAACAAAGCTGAATACCAAAGCAAGTATTTTCCTCATTTTTTATCCTTTTTCTTACGACCTTTCTTCGTGGAATCTACTTTTTTAGGATTCAAAGCGTAGGTGGTTTTTGGAATGAATGGGGTAAATTGAGATCCGAAGGCAGATTGCTTTGGCTTGTTTTGAATGTCCCATAAAAATCCGGGAAGTTTTTCTTTTTCGGTGGGGAACAAATCCAAAGGGTAAATTTTACCTTCAGGTTGAATGTAGAAAAACACACTATTGATTTTTTGGTTTTTGAATTGAAAACGGATGTTGCTACATGAAATATCAAAAACAGAAGAAATACTGTCGTTTTCCCTCATGAAATAGACACTTTTTCCATTTCGGTGAACCAGTGTTTGTGTTAACTTTTGGTTTTTATCGAGAAGGTGCGTCATGGAGTCGCCTGCAACTTGACTAAAATGGGTGCTATCTTCCATCATGGCAATAAAACCATGCTGATACATGGTACTGCTGCTGAGTTTTTTATTTTTAAGAAAAAGTTTGATGGTGTCGCCACTCATTCTGGTTAATGAATCCCATAAAACTGGATTTCCGCTGAGTTTAAAAGAGCTGTCAACAGATTGATAATTCATGTTCTTGGCAGTTCCTGAAACGTTGTTTCTTTTAAAAATCACATGAAACCAAGCCTTAATTTTCTGAACTTGGGTTGCACTGTCTTTGCTGTAAAAAAGTGTGTCGGCTTTGATGTAAAAGCTATCCTTTTTATCGATTTGGAGCGCCAAAGGATTCCCTGAAATGGTAATTTCTCCGGTATTTTTGGCGTAATCGGCTTTTTGTCCCCATACTCTCCAATTTTCAACTGAATCAATCAGATACACATTTTTAAAGGCAGTGCCTTTACGGTTCTTTTTATTGACATACAAAGAATCTGCAACAAGGGTTTTATCGTTGTCAAAGAGTCCAACTTTTTGGTAAAAAGTACCTTGTTCGGTTTCGGTGTTGTAGGTTCCACGCTCGAAAACCATGGATTGTGTTTCGTATTCGAGTTGGGTGAATGAAAAGAATTTGGCAGTTTTAGTTTGGGTCAGGTATTGGAGGGTATCCGTTTTGATGGTGTAATCTGGGGTCTGCAACAATACATTTTGTTTGAAAAACAAAGTTTTAGAAGTAGGGTTGTAGCTTCCTGAAACGGAGGTTAGTTTGGTTTTTTTATCGGTGATAACTCCTCCACTACCATACCATCCAACTTTTGTTTGCGTGTGATACTGCAACCATGGAGTGAGAAGGGTCATGGTATTGTCGACCAATTTTACATTTCCTTCAACCCGAGCGGTATGCGTGGCATTGTCGAAAATGAGGGTATTCCCGGTTACAACGGCCCCTTCAGCGTTGATGATTTTAACGTCGCCATAGCCTTTGAGGGACTCAGTTTGAGGATCATATTCGGCTTCGTCACAAAAAACCCGCGAACCTTGTTGTTCAAATTGCACATTGCCTTTGAGCAATTGTCCTCCATGTCCATTAATTTGAATGGACTTCATTTTGCGTGCGCTCAATGAAATGGGTTGGGCAATTAGATTTACCTGGTAAAAGGCAAATAAAACAAACAACCAAAGCTTAAAATGATGTTCTTTGTATCGAAGTAACATTTTCGGTTTAAAACTTTTGCAAATTACGTGTTAAATTCTTTTAAAGCATTGATGAATCTACAGAATTGGCAATTAGAACGACAATTGACAGTTTTAGGAGTTAGTGGTGGCATTGATTCGATGGTGCTTTTGCATGTCTTTTTGCAAAATAATTGGCCTTGTGTTGTTGCCCATGTAAATTATCAATTGCGTGATGAAGACAGTCGTGGCGATATGGAATTTGTGGTTGATACATGCAATAAATTGGGTGTTGAATGCCATGTAAAGGAAGTCAACACAAAGCAAATTGCCAATGAGTTGGGAGTTTCTATTCAAATGGCAGCGAGAGATATCAGGTATCATTTTTTTGAAGAGGTTTTGGTGAAAGTTGGTGCTCAAAAAATTGCAACAGCCCACCATCAAGACGATGAACTAGAGAATTTCTTCATTTATTTGATGAGAAATCAGATTCACAGTGCTTGGATGGGAATTCCCGAAGAAAGAGGAAATATCATCCGGCCATTGTTGCGAATTCCGCGAAAAATAATTGCAGATTTTGCCGCAGAAAACGCAATCAAATGGAGAGAGGATTGCAGCAACCTCGAAACCAAATACTTACGCAATAAAATTCGACACTTCATTGTCCCTCAAATCAAAGAACAATATCCAACTGTTGCTCAGGATTTTCAGGAATTGACCAGAAAAGCGAGGGAAAACGAACGTGAAAATGCCCGACAATTTGAGTTGCGCTGGAAAGAAATTGTCGATTTTAAACAAAATGGTGGTGAAATACCCCAAGAATTCATTGTTGATTTGAGCAACAAATACGGGATATTCAAGAAATTGATTCATCTGGGATTTGATGAAAGTCAAATTGTTCAAGCGGTGTCTGTGAATCAAAGAATTGGCAGTATTTGGCTCACGCGAAATTGGAAAATGACCAAATTAAGATCAGGACTTTTACTTGGTTTGAGGCTTGATAGTGAAGATTTTCCTGGCGAAATGAGTATCGACGATGAGGGAATGTACACTTTTGGTGATCTGGATATAGAAGTGAGAATTGTTGACCACAAACTGGTAGATTTCAAGTCAACAAATTGCTATTATTTTCATGTTGATGTGCTCAAGGGATTGACAATGAGACCTTGGAAACAAGGTGATAAAATGACCGTTTTTGGCTTGAACGGTCACAAAAAAGTGAGTGATATTTTTGTAGATCACAAGATAGATATGGATCAAAAGAGGAAACTTCCGTTGTTGATTCATGCCAATGAAATTGTTGCTATTTTATCGGTAAGGCGCAGTAATTTGTTTCTTTTTAATGACCCAAAACAGGTAGTTAGAATTTCTTGGTATTTAAAATAAGTAAATGCATTTGGTAGTACATTTTCACCTATTTTTGTATAAATGAGAGCCATTATTCCCGTCGCCGGCATAGGAAGTCGATTAAAACCTCATACCCAAACACAGCCTAAATCGTTGATTCCAGTGGCTGGAAAGCCAATTTTAGGACATATTGTCGATAATCTGGTAAATGCAGGAATTACCGATTTTGTTTTCATCATTGGTTATTTGGGCGATAGAATTGAACAATATTTAACTGAACATTATGCCAATTGCAAATTGACGTTTGTGATGCAAACGGTTGGACGCGGAATTGGACATGCGGTTTGGCTTGCAAGAGAAGAAGTAGATTCTTCAGAGCCAGTTTTGATTGTTTTGGGGGACACTATTTTTGAAGCAGACTTAAAAGCGGTTGTTGATAACAATTCCAGTAGTCTTGGTGTTAAAAAAGTGGATGATCCTAGATTGTTTGGTGTTGCTGAGTTGAATGGTGAAGGCAAAATTACCAAGCTTATTGAAAAACCCAATATTCCTCATTCTAATTTGGCCTTGGTTGGTTTGTATTATATCAAGGAAACGGCTTTGTTATTTGAGTGCTTGGAATACCACATTCAAAATGATATCCGCACAAACAATGAATTTCATCTTACAGATGCACTTCAATGTATGATTGAAAAGGGTGCTCAAATGCGCACTTTTGGCGTTTCAACTTGGTTCGATTGCGGTAAGAAAGATGTGATTCTGCAAACCAATCGAAATTTATTAAAACGTTTAGAAAACAATGATTTTACCCATCTCACCAAGTTAGGGAACATCATTGTTCCGCCAGTGCATATTTCATCTTCTGCGAAAATTGAAAATAGCATCATTGGTCCAGATGTGAGTATTGGCGACGGCGCATATATTTCTAGATCCATTGTGAAAAATAGCATCATTGGTATGAATGCGTCCCTCCAAAATGCAATTATCGAAAATTCATTGATCGGAAGTGATGCAAGTTTGGTGGGTGCTGTGCATAGTTTAAACATTGGCGACAGTGCCGAAATTAACCTTAGAGACAGTTGATTTGAATACCAAAGTATCTCATATTCTGTCGGTTATAAATGCAGTAACAGCAGGTAAAGACTTGCGAGACACTGTTATTTCAGAAATAGTTTACGATACACGAAAAATTACCTTTCCTGAAGAAGCTATGTTTGTGGCTTTAAAAGGTGAGTTGAGAGATGGACATCAATTTATTCAGACTGCCTATCAGGCTGGAATCAGGGTGTTTTTGGTTGAAAGAGATACAATAATTGACATCAATCAGTATCAAGATGCTTGTTTTATCAGGGTTGAATCTCCCCTGATGTCCCTCCAAAAAATTGCTCAAAATCATCGTTCCACCAGCCTTATTCCCATTGTTGGAATCACTGGGAGCAACGGAAAAACGGTGGTTAAAGAATGGCTTTACGAATTGTTAAATGCAGATTTTAACATTCATCGGAGCCCGCGAAGTTTCAATTCCCAACTAGGTGTGGCAATTTCACTTTTAGGATTGTCGAAAATCCACCAATTGGGCATCATAGAAGCTGGGATTTCAGAACATGGTGAAATGGATGCCTTGGTTGATATGATTCAGCCATCATTGACGGTTTTAACCCATATTGGTAGCCAGCATGATGCTGGTTTCTCTTCTTTTGAGGAGAAAGCACTTGAAAAGTTAAAGTTATGCAAAGGGGCTGATGTGGTGGTTTTTCCGAAGGACATTGAGGCCTTTGCTCATGGAATTTCCGAATTAAAGAAAAGTCAACCTTTAACCAAATTTATCAGTTGGGGATACTCGGAAGGAGCAACTTTTAAACTTTTAAAAGTCGAGAAAATCGACGGAATTCAAAAGATACATTTTTATCATCGAGGGACAGAGCATATCCTTCAAATTTCATTCTTGGATGAAGCGTCTTTGAGTAATGCGATGTCGTGTTTTTGTGTTTTGGTTGCATTTGAGCGTTGGGATGAGCACCATTTGTCTAAATTTTTGTCGCTCAAGCCAGTAAACAATCGATTGACAATCGAAAGAGGTCGAAGGGGCAATGTGTTGTTAAACGACAGTTACTCAAACGACTTTGAAAGTTTGGCGATTGCCATTGATGTGATTCAAAGACAACAGCCAAATCTTCCTTTGATGTTGATTTTATCGGAAATGGACGATAGGGAAATATCCGATGACCATCATTTAAAAGTAGTCAATTTGCTGAAGCAAAAGCAAGTAAAAAATGTCATCTTTTTGGGTAAAACACAGCCAGAATTTGGAGATTTAATGCATGTTGAATATTTCAGCTCTATGGATTTGCTGTTAAAATCTCCAATTTTAGATCAAATCGTATCGACGGCCATTTTAATCAAAGGCGCAAGAAAATACCAATTGGAGCAAGTGGTAGAGGTTTTGAAGGAGCGATTACATAAAACGAGTCTTGAAATCAATCTTGAAGCCATTAAGCACAATTATCGTTATTTCAGGCGTTTGATACAGCCTGAAACCAAAATGATGTGCATGGTAAAGGCATTTGGTTATGGGAGTGGAACTTTTGAAGTTTCCAAAACTTTGCAAGACTTAAACGTTGATTATTTGGGAGTTGCATTTGCCGATGAGGGGGTTGCATTGCGAGAAGCTGGAATTTCTGTTCCAATCATGGTGATGAATACAGATGCCCAAACCATGGATATTTTGAATCAATTCAATCTGGAACCTGTGGTTTATAGCCTATCGAATTTGATGAGTTATGTCTCTATTTTGGAGGGACAAGAGGGCTGTATCCATTTAGAAGTTGATACTGGTATGCACCGTTTAGGATTTTCACCCGAGCTTTTAATGGAAGCCGTGGTCAGCATCCCTCAAAATATAAAAGTAAAGAGTATTTTTAGTCATTTGGCAGTTTCTGAAAGTGCTGATCATGATTCATTTACGCGAGATCAAGCCAAGAAATTCTATGATTTGGCAAAGAGAGTTGAAGATTTGTTAGGATACGAAGTGATTAAACATATCAGCAATACAGGGGGCATTGAACGATTTCCTGAAATTCAAGGGAATATGGTGAGATTGGGGATTGGATTGTACGGCTTGCAGCCCGATGGTACTGAACTAAAAGAGCTACAAATAGTTGCGAGTTTATATTCTACAGTAACTCAAATTCACGAGATTGAGGGAAATGAAGGAATTGGATATGGGCTGCATAACAATGAGCCCCAAAAGCGTAAAATTGCGACGATTGCCATGGGATATGCCGATGGTTTAAGTCGCCGATATGGCAAAAAAGTAGGAACAGTAGTGTTGAATGGGGTGGAAGTTCCATTTGTTGGAAACATTTGTATGGACATGTCGATGATAGATGTTACAGGAATTGACTGTAAAGAAGGTGATCGGGTTGAGATTTTTGGTGATCAATTGTCTATCAACAAAATGGCCCGCCGCGGCGGGACCATTTCATATGAAATTCTTACGGGTATATCTCAGAGGGTGCCGAGAATTTACCTTGGCGATAATTGATTATTTTACCAAGCAGTTCATCTGGTTTTTGAGGTTTTGGTATTTCACCAAGTCTACTTTCAAAGAGCCTACTCGAATATCGGTTTGGATACGCACTGGAATTTTGTTTTCATCGTCGGTAACCCAAACAGTCATTGCATCGGTGCGTTTGAATACTCGATCTACCACGAGTTGGGGCTTAATTTTGAAGCATCTTACTTTGCCGATATCAGATTTGATGGTTTCTTTTCCCACATATTTTACATTGAGGTTGTAAATTTTATTGTCGAGATATACATCAATTGGGTAGGTAGTTCCCACAGTGGCATTGGCATAGTCGAGGGTTCTCATGTAGTAAATTGCTGATGCTACATCCTGGGTATATTGAGGAATGGCAATTTGACCTTGTTTATTTTTCAACCATTTTTCAGAGTGGTTATAAATGGCTATGTCTTGATTAAAGTAAGTGTTTTCACGAACAGTTTTGGCGTAACGTATGGGAGCTTGAGATTCGCCATCAACCCAACTTTCAAACTTATCTCGTACTTTGTAAGCCCAGTCGAATGACTTTAATGTTTCTCCTTCAACTTTGAGATTATAAGCAGTTTTATTGTTGATGGTAAGTGGTTCAGAAACGGTCATATTTACCAATCCGGCATTGATGATGCCATAGTGAATTCTGTAGTTTAGAATTTCTCCTGATTGATATGCTTTATTTTCGATTTTTCTCTCGTTGGCAGCAACTTTTTCAGCAGATTTCATTGAAAAAAGCATGACACATAGAGCGGCAATTCCGACTGCGCTGATGTAAAAAGGTACTTTGTTATTCATGATCGTTTAATTTAGGTTTGTTACTCTCTAATACAGAGAATTTAATTTATCCCCCCAAAAAGTAGACCATTTTTTTCATTTGTTGCGATATTTGCAAAAATGAATCAGAAAATTATTCTCACTTCTTTATCCAAAGGCAGCGGATGTGGATGTAAAATTCAGCCTGCTGTTTTACAGGAAATGTTGGAAGGATTGAAAACAAACATGTTGGACTATCCGAACTTATTGGTGGGTAATCAATTCAATGATGATTGTTCTGTATACGACCTGGGAAACGGCCAGTTACTTTTACAAACGGTTGATTTTTTTACACCGATGGTGAATGATGCCGAAGTATTTGGAAGAACGGCGGTTGCCAATGCTTTAAGTGATATTTATGCGATGGGGGGACGTCCGATCATGGGGAATGCCGTTTTTAGCTGGCCATTGGATGTATTGAGCATCGAAATGGGAAGAGATGTCTTAAAAGGAGGCATGGAATTAGCCAAAAAATGTGGTGTGCCAATTGCCGGAGGACATAGCATAGACGGTAAAGAACCAATTTTTGGTTTGAGTGTAACGGGTTTGGTTGATGCTGCGAATCTAAAAACCAACTCTGGAGCCAAAACCGGTGATATCATTTGCATGACCAAGCCATTGGGAATTGGGATGTTGGCAGCTGCGCATAAAAGGGAAATTGCAACGGATGCACAAAACGAAATCTTATATGATTTGCTCACCCAAACCAATGAAATTGGATATGAATTGGGAAAAATTGTTGGAGTAAATGCAATGACAGATGTAACTGGATTTGGGTTGTTGGGGCATTTATTGGAAATCTGTAAAGGATCAGGAGTGGGTGCTGAAGTTGAATTCGACAAAGTACCTGTAATAGAAGAGGCTAAAGTTTTGGCTCAAAGTTTTGTTTTGCCCGACAATGCAATGAGAAATTGGAATGCCTATGAGAAAGAAGTGCAAATGAGCAACCAACAGGCATTTGCTTGGATGGTTGACCCTCAAACCAATGGTGGATTGTTATTTACAGTTACTGAGACTGAAATAGATTCTGTAAAACAATTGTTCGCAAATAAAGCAATGTCGCTTTTTGAAATCGGAAAAATTGTGGAAACAGGGGTTGTGGTGAGATAAAATTATTTTAATTCTTTTATAGCAAGAATTCCCCGTTTTTGATTTTCAATATTTTTGATAAGGGTTCTATTGCCATGATCCGACAAAACAATGATGTTGCTATTTTGATTTTTTATCAAGGATTGTACAAGATAGATTCCCAAATCATCTGCTCGTTTCAAATCATTTTTGAAAGCATTCGAGGGATTTTGAGGATTGTATTTATGTAAAGTCAGGAAGTGGTATATGCGAACATGGATTTCTGTTGAATGGCTTTTGTTTTCAAATTCCTTTAACACTTGATTGTTATATTGATCAATTTTTTGAAAAGTTAGATCGCTTTCCAAATCAAAATCTGCTTTGTAAAAATTTTGAATACCGAAAATAAACTTGGGTAAATTATTCATCAAACGGCTAAATGATCCAAAATATCTTGTATTCGAATAATTCCAATATAGTTCCCAAATGTTCTCATTGAAACTGATGTTTGTTGGAGATAAAAGTTGAAAATCAATATTTTGCTTTTTACACTGCTTTTTCAGTTTTGATTGGTTAATTATTTCATACTGATATTGAATTCTGTCTTTAAACTCTATACCGATATCATTAGGGGTGATGGATTTATCAAAGAATAAATTTGCCAATGAAATTGGAGTTTTGGTAGAGTAGGTGGTATTTGATATAATATTGAACTTTTGATTAATTAAAAATGGTTTGAATTGTGATTTCTGGTGGAGGCTATCTTGAATGATTTGAAAATCTGGATATGCATCTAAGATTATGACATCAACAGATTGGTTTTTATTGATTTTATTCAAAATAAATTGACTCAAATTACTCTTGGTTTCTTGATATATCAATTGACTTTTGTTCAATGTTAGGGTGCAATGAAATATTAAAAAAACACAATTAGCGAATAAAATTATTTTGATATTTTTGGACAAATATTTTGAAAATAAGAGAAACAATAAAATGTATACAATGATTTTAAACGCGAGATTAAATGACGAAATTGAATCATCGAGTATTGGGTTGTAAAGGATAAAAATTGATAGTAAAAAGCAATTCCGATTTAAATATTGATATTGAGACAATAGAATCAATATTGCAAATAAGACAATTGCAGCAATTCCTGAACCATAAATAGTTTTTTCTGATATTGAACTACAGGTTACAAATGCAACAAAAACAATGAAATAGATAATAACAATGTGATCAGATAACTTCTTTCTGAGCGAAAAATAAAGTTCTTTCATTTGTTAATTGGATTTTTTCTATGATCACATATTTTTTTTCCAAGGCCATTTGAAAATTTTCAATTGATTCCGGATATGGATAATTGGGATTTCGGATTAACTGATACCTTGGATCATTTTCAGCTATGAATTCAATGATTAAAAAAGAAGAACTTAGCGAATTGGTTGCAAAAAAGTCAATGATTTTTTCGTGACTTAAATTGTGCGTTTGTTGTAAATGATGGATAAGACCAAGGGCAACATGAACATGTGCAATTTTTGAAATCCTTTCTAATAAAGAGGGATAGTTATTCGAAAATCCAATTGCAGGTGTAGGATTTAATATATTTGCGTGAATCGGAATGATATTGTAGGCTTTTGATTTTGTATATAAATCATTTGCCGCATTAAAATCAGATTCTATGGAAATGATATGAGCATTTGGATGTGTTTCGCAAATGAGCCTAGAAAAAACTCCATCATTCGCTCCCCAATCAATAAAATATTCAGATCCTTTGAATCGATTTGATTTTAAAAGGTAAATGAACTTTTCTTCTTTTAATTTCAAATAATCATTTTGCAACACCGTTTCAGTGTAGTAATTGTCCCATTTAGATTTTTTCTTGGACATTTTTACACTTCGAACATCTGATTTTAAAAGTTCAACAAAGGCAAGCAATTTGTTTTTGGAAATGGTTGAATGGCTTTTATTTGTTGAATTTTTCTGAATGAGGGATGACTTTTTCTGATTCTGTAAAAAAGCATGATGCACCCAAAAGCTTGGTCTCAACTTATGTCTAAATTTGATGGACTCCGAAAATAGCCATTGATTGTCGTTGAAATAAGGTGTCAAATATCCAGCTGGAATATACTCTTTATCGCTAAGATGATACAACAACCAAAGCCATTCTGTGAGAAATTGATGATACCCTGTCCATCCAGATGACAAATCTAATCTCTTGATTGAGCCAAAATCGAAATGTAAAAATTGGTTTTTTCCGACATAAGTAGAATTCAGAGGGTTTCCGTCTACATAAATTAAATCATTCTGAATAAGGTCTTCAAGGCAATTTAAAAAATTAAGGGCTGAATCTTTGAATAATTCAAAAGGGTATTCATGGTAGTAGGTTTGAAATTGAAATTTATCAATTTCGAAAAAACCATCTTCACATTGTTTGTTGATTTTTGTAAAATATTGAGATTGTTTAAAATAAGAAATAAATTCAATGTTAATTTTTCTTAAGATCTTCCCGTATTCATCTATGTAAACACAGTTGTCAGGATCTTTGAAACTTGTATTTATAGGATGAATTTTTAGCATGTAATTACTTATTCTTTCGTTTGAAGAACATTTTAATTTGGTTAAAGAATAATAAACCCGCACCGAGAATACCTCCAACGATTTGGGCAATTAATGACCCGCTTCCGGGATCTAAGTATAAAAAAGTTAACATGGAATTAAAATTATGTTTAATGCAATTTACGAAAAAATTCTACAACTGAATCTATGTTTTTCGTAAAAGCATTGTGAATTTAATAAATAACACAAAAAAACCCCCATAAGGAGGTTTTTATGATATCAATCTTATATTCTGTTAGAGTTTGTACATTGTAGATTTTACTGCTTTCACAATTCTCTCTACGTTTGGCAAATATGCGTCAACGAAAGTTGGTGCATACGGTAAATTCGTATCCATGCTGGTTACACGGTGAACCGGTGCATCTAAATAATCGAATGCTCTTCTTTGTACAATGTGGCTAATTTCGGAGCTGATACTCGCCAATGGCCAAGCTTCTTCAACGATAACCAATCTGTTTGTTTTTTTAACTGATTCAATGACAGTATCATAATCAATAGGACGAACGGTACGCAAATCGATCAATTCAACATTGATGCCTTCTACTTCCAAAGCAGCAACTGCATCATGGCAACGAAGCATCATTTTACCGAAACTTACCATTGTTACATCATTTCCTTGTTTCACAACATCTGCTTTTCCAATTGGAATGATGTATTCTCCGTCTGGAACCATGCCTTTGAATCCATACATTTGCTCACTTTCCATGAAAATTACAGGATTTTCATCGCGGATTGCACTTTTTAACAATCCTTTTGCATCAGCAGGGTTAGATGGAACTACCACTTTCAAACCTGGTGTATTTGCATACCAATTTTCAAAGTTTTGAGAGTGCTGCTGTGCCAATTGTCCTGCGCTCCCAGTTGGTCCGCGGAAAACAATTGGGCAAAGAAATTGACCGTCTGACATGCTGTTAATTTTTGCAGCAGAATTTATTACTTGATCGATTGCAACCAATGAAAAGTTGAAAGTCATGAATTCGCAAATTGGTCTTAGACCATTCATTGCTGCACCAACAGCAATACCTGCAAAACCAAGTTCGGCAATTGGAGTATCAATGACGCGTTTTTCGCCAAATTCATTCAACATTCCTTGGCTCACTTTATAAGCGCCGTTGTATTCAGCAACTTCTTCTCCCAACAAGAATACGCGTTCGTCTGCGCGCATTTCTTCTTGCATGGCCTCACGAAGGGCTTCACGGAAAGCAATTTCTCTCATAGATTATTTTAAATGAAGTGCAAAATTAAGCATTTGAAACCAAGAATGCGAGAAAATCGATAATTGGTTTAATTCAATCTTTTAGACAAAATAGATTCAATATGTTGGAACAGTTGTCGAGGTCCCAGTTTTCTCCAATATACTTCGTCTAAATCGCCACCAAAATTTAGGTAATAATCAATGTGGTTTCTTCTGAATTCATCTAGCACATGCTCTCTGAAATTGACCAATGAAATCCATCCTTCCTCTACGTCTTGAAACCATTCCTCGTAATAACTGTCGTCGGAGGCATGAAAATTCATGACATTCTCGCCTATTAATATGAATTTGTTGATTCCTTCTTGGCAAAGAACCTCAATCACTTCTCTTTTCAATTGCATGATATCATTGTACAATGCATCATTCCACTCACCAATCATTTCAATAATTGAGAACCCTTCTTCATAATCGGCAAAAAGGATTTTGATATACAATGTATTGCTTCCAAAATGATCCCATTGAGGGTGAATCAAATAATTGTAAACCGATTTATCATAGTAAAATTCACTATACTCGCGGCCATAGAAAGGAGAACAACTGTCTTCCGCAGCACTATAAAAATTCAACCAAGCGAAATGTGGCTCTATATCATGCACAGTGCAAAGATAGGAAACGTTTATAAAAGTTTATGAAGGTTTATAAGGGTTTATGAAGGTTTAGGGAAAAGGTTAGAAGGGTTAAAAGGGTTAGAAGGGTTAGAAGGGATTTGTGGGAATTCTAAGTTTAAACAACACCATGAATTTTCTATATTACTCCATATCTATAACCTATCTAATCTATCTAGTTAATCTAGTTTAACATATCTCCCTAATCAGTCTAACCTATCTAGTCAATCTAATCTCCCTAATCAATTTAATCTCCCTAATCAATTTAATCTCCCTATTCCCCCGTTTATCTTTATCCTATTCTTTTGCTATCATTGTGAAATGTTATTCTATCGAAGAATTTTTACGCTGTTGTTGATTTTGAACTTTTACCAATTATCCGGGCAAATCAGGTGTGTGAGTTACAACATTCGCTATGCCAACAAACACGATAGTTTGAATGATTGGGGACATAGAAGCAATGCCATTTCCGATCAAATTGTGAATTATCGGGCCGATTTTATTGGACTTCAAGAAGCACTGTATTTGCAAATGAATCACATACAAACTTCTCTTGGTACAAACTACAATTTTATTGGTGTGGGTCGCGACAAAGGAGATACGGTTGGAGAACATTGTCCGCTGTTTTATCGGTCCGATTTGTATCAAAAAGTTGTGGGAACAAACCCCAACTCAACCTTTTGGCTGTCTGAAACACCAAATGTCCCTTCAAAATCATGGGATGCTGCATTGCCTAGAATTGCTACAGGTGGTTTGTTCCAAAATAAGTCGACTAAACAATACATTTATGTGTTGAATACACATTTTGACCATGTGGGAAATCAAGCAAGAAAAAATAGCATGTATATGATTTACAATCAAATAAAGCCTTATTTAGAAGATAGTATTCCCGTTATTTTAATGGGCGATTTTAACTTGCAACCTACTTCAGAACCCATTTTATGGATGTCGTCAAAATTAACGGATTGCCGAAAATTTGGCTCTGATCATCCAGAGAAACACACTTTCAATGGGTTCAAGGAATCTCAAAGTGGACCAATCATCGATTATATTTTTACCAATGAAAAATTAAATACAGTTTCGTACAGGGTTGATCAAAGTACAAGAGGCAAGGGATTGTTCTATTCAGACCATTTCCCAGTAATCGTTGATTTTAAATAGGTCGATAATCTTTATCTTCGTGGGCCATGTACAAATCCTTTTTTAAAAATCAACTGTGGTTGCAGGCTTTAAATTGGCTGATCAAACCACTTTGGATTTTTGCAATTGAACGCTCTGTACAACTTCGTTTGGGGGATGAATGGTATGGCAAATACTTTGTTATTTTTAATTTGGGATTGCTTTTTGCTGTATTGTTAGATGCAGGTTTAAATAATTATATTTCTAGAGAAATTTCAGCTGCCGGACGACTCATTCACAAAAAGAGAATTCTCGGTTTAAGACTTGTTTTAGGGTCATTGTATGTGCTCTTGGTTTACTTGGCTGGTTGGAATCAAAAACTCGATATCAAACTTTTATCGTTGGTGGCTATCAATCAAATTTTGGCCTCAATTTCTTTGATGTTTAGGGCAATTTTACAAGGAAGACATCGGTTTATTTCCGACAGTATTTTGAGCGTGATGGACCGTTTTGTGGCGTTGGTTTTATGCACTATTTTTCTCAATATTTACAATAAGGAATTTACTGCTGAATTTGGAATCTTGTTGTTTTTAATTTCTCAGTTTTTTGGCTATTTGATGGCTCTTGTGGCTGGGTTAATTTTTGTTAAAACTTCCGATCATGCGGCACCTCCAACGGATTTCTCTGGGAATTTGTCCCTCGAAAATGAAACGCTTAAAATTTGGATACAAAAGGTGGGCTGGTTTGTTGTGATGGCATTTGCCATGAGTGTTTTCACAAGAATCGACGCCTTGATGATTCGGAGATTTTCTTCAGAAGGGTTTACCACATATTTGAAGCCTATTTCTGAAGGATATTATCAAGCAGGCATTTATGCGCAAAGTTACCGATTGCTCGATGCTGCTTTGATTTTCAGTACCCTCTTAAGTACGCAATTGTTGCCACTTTTTTCAAGGAAATTGGCAAACAAGGAATCCGTAAAAAGTATTTTAACTTTGTCTACAGTCATTGTGGTTTCGTTGGGATTAATCACTTCAATGGTTGCAATTTTCGGAGGCAATTGGATTTTGAATTTGATATACAAATCGGGGTATTCAAACCAACAAGAATTGCAGTATGCTGCCAAAATTTTCGCGGTTTTAATGTCGTCTTTTTTGCCGATGGCACTGATTCATGTGTACGGAACATTTGTTACGGCACTGGGGAAAATGAAATGGTTGGCTATAATGGCAATGGTCTGTATGGTGCTAAATGTTGCGTTGAATTACACATTTGTACCCAAAATGGGTGCGTTGGGTGCAGCATGGGGTTGTTTTGTAACCCAATTTGTATTTGCTCTTGGATGTATTTTCAAGAGCCTTTCATCACTTAAAGATCAATAAATTTTTAGGCGTACAGAGGAAAGGTTTTCATCAAGAGATGAACTTCTTTTTTTACTTCTTCAAGTACCTCATCATTTTGGTGATTCATCAAGGCTTTATCAATGAGTGTAGCAATGATTTCCATGTGATTTTCAGTGAATCCTCTGCTTGTGATGGCCGGTGTCCCCAATCGGATTCCTGAGGTTACAAATGGACTTCTGGTTTCAAAAGGAACAGTGTTTTTGTTGATGGTAATGTCGCATTTTACCAAAGTATTTTCGGCGATTTTGCCTGTAAGTTCGTCGGATTTGGTTCTTAAATCAATCAGCATCATGTGATTGTCTGTCCCTCCTGAAATGACCGAATATCCTTTTTCAACCATGCTTTTTGCAAGAGCTTGTGCATTTTTTACAACTTGCTTGCAATAAAGTTCAAATTCGGGGGTTAACGCTTCACCGAAGGCAACTGCTTTAGCAGCAATGACATGTTCGAGTGGACCACCTTGTGTTCCCGGAAAAACAGCTGAGTCTAAAATTTGACTCATCATTTTCACTTCACCCTTTGGTGTGGTTTCTCCCCAAGGGTTGGGAAAATCTTTTCCCATCATAATTACACCACCGCGCGGTCCTCTAAGTGTTTTGTGGGTTGTAGAGGTGATGATATGACAATAAGGTACAGGGTTGTTTAACAATCCCTTAGCGATTAAACCTGCCGGATGAGAAATATCTGCCAACAATAGAGCTCCAACTTCATCGGCAATGGATCTTAAAGTAGCATAATCCCAATCTCTTGAATAGCTACTCGCACCACAAATCATGAGTTTTGGTTTTTCTATTAGGGCAATTTCGCGAACTTTGGTGTAATTGATAAATCCGGTTTCTTTTTCTACCCCATAGAAACTTGGAGTGTAAAGTTTCCCGGAGAAATTCACCGGAGAACCGTGGGTTAAATGTCCCCCATGACTTAAATCAAACCCTAAAATTTTATCTCCTGGTTTAAGCACAGCGAGCATCACAGCGGCATTTGCTTGGGCACCGGAATGAGGTTGTACATTTGCCCATTCCAATCCAAATAATTCTTTAAGTCTATCGATAGCAAGTTGTTCAATTTGATCAACAATTTCGCACCCGCCATAATACCGCTTTTTTGGAAGACCTTCCGCGTATTTATTGGTTAAAACGCTGCCCATGGCATCCATAACTTGCTGACTCACAAAATTCTCACTCGCAATTAATTCGATGCCTTCTTGCTGGCGTTCCAATTCCTGTTGAATCAGATTAAAAACCACAGTATCACGTTGACTCATATCAACTGCAATTTTACGGAAAATCTCAGTGTTTTACGCGAATTTTTGGATAAACGACATGAAAAATTTGCAATAAATGCAAATACCAAACACAAAATGATTTGAATAATTGAGAATAATCAAAAAAATTGTTGAAATTCGCCCTTCTATAAGATATGAATATTAACAAAGTATTTTTGAAGAACGCCGGAATTTTCTTGCTCTTTCTCATCGGATTTTGGATCATTTCAATGTGGTATTTTAGTCCCGCTATGGATGGAAAAGTTTTGAAACAAGGCGATATGCAACAGGTGAAGCTTATGGTTTCAGTTGCTGATTCGGTGAAAGCCAAAACAGGAATATCTCCTAATTGGAACGACAGAGTATTTTCTGGTATGCCGAGCAATTTGATTTCGGGTATTCCGCAGGGTAGTTTGTTATTAAAATACCGCATATTAGAGGCTTTTGGAATTGTAAAGTCGCCATTTACCATATTGTTTTTGAGTATGTTGAGCATGTTTGTACTCATGCAAGCCGTTAGGGTTGAAAAATGGTTATCTGCTGCTGCTGCGGTTGGTTATGCGTTCATGACGTTTTCAATATCGAGTTATGAGGCTGGGCACGTAACCAAAGTTTTGGCCATGTCGGTCATGCCGGGTGTTGTGGCTGGCTTGATCATGCTTTCCCAAAGAAGATACCTATGGGGTGGTATGACATTAGGCTTGTTCTTTGCAATGGTCATCAATTATTTCCATTACCAAATTGCATACTATACGGGCATCATTATGGCTATTTATTTGGTCATTGAATTGATCAGTAGCATTAAAAAGAAATCTTTGGTTGATTATGCTAAAATATTGGGTATCACGGTAGCGGTATCTTTGATTGGTGTATTAAGTTGTATTGGCAAGATTCAAGACACCATGCAATATTCAAAGGCCACCATGCGTGGAGGTTCTGCCGTTGCGAGTGAAGTGCCCAAGAATGGTCCAAAAGAAACGGTGAATGCCAAAGGATTGGATATAGATTACGCCTTTAGCTGGAGCTATGGAATTGATGAATCGTTAACGTTGTTGGTACCGCGTTACAAAGGCGGAAGTTCCGACGAACCTGTTCCTGAGAATGATTTTGGCGCAGAGAGACTTCCAACTTATTTTGGGGATTTACAATTTACAAGTGGTCCAGTTTATATGGGGGCAATTATGATGTTCCTCTTTGTTTTTTCTGTGGTATTTGCGTTCCAGTGGAAAAGAGCTGATTCAAACAATGAGCAAGCTCAACTAACGTACAAATTGATGCTGTTCAGCTTAATCACCTTTGCTGTTTCTTTGATGATGTCGTGGGGTAAACATTTCTTTATCAACGAATGGTTGTTCAATTACTTGCCATTCTACAACAAATTTAGAACTCCAATGATGACATTGGTGATTGCGCAAGTGGTGGTTCCTTTCTTTGGACTTTATGGATTGTATCAGTTAATGACAGCGAATTTACCTGCGGGCTTCGACAAAAAAGTAATCAAATCAGCTGCAATTGTGGCTGCGTCTCTTTTGGGTATTGTGATTTTAGGAACTACAAACTCAGACATGGTTGGATTGTCTGACAAAGAAATTTTGAAATCTTCTGGGCAAGGGGCGGTTGATGTAATTAAATCATTGAGAGATAAATTGGTATGGGGGGACATTTGGCGCACATTAGGTTTTGTAGCGTTGGCTTTCGCCATGATCTATGGAGCGGTTTCGAAACAACTGAAGCCAATCGTTATTTCTGGAATTTTATTGGTGGCCATTACACTCGATATGGTGACCGTTTCTCAACGCTATTTGAATGAAAGCAACTGGCAGGAAAAAGAAGAAGAGGAAGCAATTATTCCTACTAAATATGATGAAATGGTGATGCGCGACAACAGAGAAGGTGCAAGGGTTTTTGATTTAAGGTATAATCCTTTTAACGACAATCACGCTGCGCCATTCCATAAAAACATTGGTGGATATCATCCTGCGAAATTGAGTCGTTATCAAGATGTAATTTCTTATTGCATCACACCAAATGGTGGTCAATTAAATGGAGATTTTATCACAAAAAACAATGCATTAGACATGTTGAATTGCAAATATGTTTTATCCAGAGATCAAAAGTCTGGTGCTGAGGAAGTTTTCCCTAGAATGAATCCTTTGGGGCATGCTTGGTTTGTAGATAGCGTGAAAATTGCTGAAAAGCCAAAAGATGCGTTGAATATGATCAATACGGTGAACATCCGCAAAAATGCGGTGGTTGAAAAAACGGAAGAATCTAAATGTTCAGCATTTTCATTTGTTACAGATTCAACGAGCACAATCAAACAATTGAAGTATTCAACAGATAGCATTCAATATGCTTCGAACAGTAAATCTGCTGGGTTCGCCGTTTTCAGTGAGGTTTATTACAACGAAGCAAACGGAGGTTGGAAAGTGTATATCGATGGCAAAGAAACCAAAGCAGTTAGAACAAATTACATTTTGAGAGGGGCAGAAATACCTGCAGGTCAGCATCAAATATTATGGGTTTATGTGCCATCTGATCGCAGTTTGTATTTCAACATTGAAATGGCTTCTTCCGGATTAATTTTGTTGTTGTTTTTAGGTCTTATTGCAAAGCAATTGTTTACAAAGCCTGAGGAAGAGAATTTGAATGCATAAACTCATTTCGGTTATTACCATCAATTTTAATCATTTAGAAGGATTAAAAAATACGTTTCATTCAATTGTCTCACAAACAGATAGGTTGAGACTTGAGTGGATTGTTGTAGATGGCAATAGCAGTGATGGAAGTGCCGAGTTTTTAAATCAAAACGCTGATAATTTTGATGTTTTGGTCATAGAATCCGATAAAGGGATTTATGATGCCATGAACAAAGGTTTGCAGTTGGCTACTGCCCCTTACGTTTGGTTTATGAATAGCGGCGATACCATGCATTCCAAAGATTCCGCTGCGGCTGCGATTCATTTGATTGAAAATGAGAAACCCGATGTGGTTTATAGCGACACCATGTTCGTAACCCCTGAGATGGAGCAAATAGGCAAAATTTCTGAATTGAAACCACAACCTTTTCCATCAAAACTCACCTTTGGCAGTTTTAGGTTTGGGATGAATATTTGCCATCAGAGTTTTATTGTAAAGAAATCTCTTACAAGCACTTATCATTTAGAATATCGTCAAGCGGCAGATGTAGATTGGATCATACAAATTTTAAAGAAAAATCCAAATACTGCAATTTCAGAAACATTGTTGTCGAATTTCGAAGTTGGTGGAAGCAGTTACCAGCACACAAAAAAGGCTTGGAAGGAAAGATTCAATGTTTTAACGAAACATTATGGCCTTTTACCAAATCTTTTGGCCCATGTATGGATCATTATTCGAAGGGTTTTCTTTAATTTGAAACTTAAATTTAACAAACGTTCATGAGCAATACGAGTAGGGTCGATAAATCATTGTTTGAAGAGAGTCATTATCTTGGGAAACCAGCAGATAGCCATGACCTATTGGTGAAGCGAAGAATTCGTATTCTTGAGAATTTTGAGGGATTTTATGACAAGGAATCTACCCTTGTTGAAATAGGATGTGGCAATGGCAACACCATTCTTCAAATTTCAGACAAATTTCAATACACGTATGGATTGGAATATGCCTCAGTGCACGAAACTGAATATAAGGAATTAAAGTCAGATTTGCAAGTGACCAATTCTGAATTTAAGGTTTGGGATATCATGTCGTCGGGGTTTAATCCGCAGTGCAACCGATTGCTAAGTTTTGAGGTGATCGAACATTTGCCTCATGAATCTGGTGTGAAGAATTATGCGGAATCGGTTGTATCGGGCGCATTGGCGGCAATTTCAGTTCCCAATAAATGGTGGATTTTTGAAACGCATGGCGCGAGTTTACCGTTGTTGCCTTGGAACAGGGTTCCGTTGTTTTCATGGTTGCCTAAGTTCTTGCACGAACGATGGGCTTTGGCGCGCATTTATACAAAGTCGAGAATCAAAAAACTGATGGAAGATTCAGGGTTTGAGGTGTTGGAAATGCATTATGTAATGGCACCAATGGATGTTGTGAAATGGAAACCACTGCAACAATTTTTAAGAAAATATATCTTTAATTCCGACACAACAAAAATTCCGTTTAAGGCTGTGAGCATCATGGTCTTTTGTAAAAAGAAATAATTTATGAAAAAGTATAGTTTATTCCTCGTTTCTGCACTTGCCGTGGGTACAGTGTGGGGACAAAAAAAGCCAGCAGCAGACTGGTATTTTGAAAAGCCGTGTAAAAAGAACATGGGTATATCTGTAAACGAAGCGTACAATACACCTGAAGGTAAGCGTCCCTCAAAAACCATTGTAGTTGCTGTAATTGACGGAGGTACAGATGTAAATCACGAAGATCTAAAAGATGTGATTTGGGTGAACAGCAAAGAAATTGCGGGAAATGGTATCGACGATGATAAAAACGGTTACATCGACGATGTGAATGGTTGGAACTTTATTGGAGGTGCAGATGGTTCAATGGTGGGTGCCGATAATCTGGAGAAAGTAAGATTGTTCAAGAAATTGGATGATAAATACAAGGATGTTAAACCTGAGGATGTGAATGGTGACAATGCAGAGTATAACAAATACCAACAGTGGAAAATAGAAATCAACCAAGAAAGAGAAGCTTACGGCAATATTTACAAACAACTTAAGCCAGCTTATGATGCCTTGGTGAAAATTAAAACAGGCACGGGTAAAGACAATCCATCAGCTGCTGATATTGAAGCAATGAAAACCAACGACATGGCTCTGAATATGATCAAAGGAAAAATTATTGAAGTGATGGGCAAGAGCAAAATGTCGTTTGAAGCATTGTTTAACGAAATTTCTGAGCAGTACACGGAAGTAGATGTTCGAGCAAATTTTCAAAACAATCCGGATTTCGATTCTCGTAAAATTGTTGGAGATAATTATGCCAATTCAAGCGAAAGATATTATGGAAATAATAATGTAGTAGGTCCTGATGCTTCCCATGGCACTCATGTTGCCGGTATTATTGCTGCTAACAGAAACAACAATTTAGGGATGAAAGGGATTGCCGACAATGTGAAAATTATGGTTGTTAGGGTTGTTCCGAATGGTGATGAGCGCGACAAAGATGTTGCAAATGGCATTCGTTATGCGGTTGACAATGGCGCACAAATCATCAACATGAGTTTTGGCAAAGCGTATGCTTGGGATAAGAACATTGTAGACAGTGCAGTTGCATATGCCGAATCAAAAAATGTATTATTGGTTCATGCTGCAGGAAATGATGGCGAGAACAACGACTTTGATGCAAACTATCCAAATGATTCACTTTGGGGTGGAAAAAGATTTGCTACAAACTGGTTAGAAATCGGAGCGAGTCAGCCAAAAAGGAAAAAGTTGGCTACAAGTTTCAGCAATTACGGTAAAAACAATGTAGACGTTTTCTCTCCGGGACAGGATATTTACAGCTGTATTCCGGGTAACAAGTATGCTTATTTTAACGGAACTAGTATGGCTGCTCCGGCTGCTTCTGGTGTTGCTGCATTGGTTTGGAGTCGTTTTCCAAATTTAACTGCTGTACAGCTGAAACAGATTCTTATGGAATCTTCGGTAAAAGTGAATAAAAAAGTCATTTTACCGGGTACCAAAAAAGACAAGGTGAATTTTGCTGATATCTCGGTTTGTGGTGGTCTGGTAAACGCTAAAAATGCGTTAGAAATGGCTGCCAAATTGAATTAATCAATTGAATTTTTGGATTTCCCTATAAAAACGGGCCGCTGGGAATCCCATCACGTTGAAGTAACATCCGTTGATGCCTTTAACACCCAAATAGCCCATCCAATCTTGGATACCATAACTGCCAGCTTTATCGAAAGGCTGGCAGTTTTGTATATATTGCTTTATTTCATCGTCTGAAAGGTCATGAAATTCTACTTGGGTGGACTCAGAAAATACCGTGGTTTTATGATCGTTTTTCATGCAAATACCGGTATAAACTGTGTGTTTTTTTCCACTTAATAAACGTAACATTTCGAAAGCATGTGTTTCATTTTCTGGTTTGTTCAGAACTTGGTTTTCAATGCAAACAATGGTGTCTGCTGTTACCAAAATGTTATTGTTGACGGGTTGAGTATAATGATTTGCTTTGTGCAATGCCAAGTATTCGCATACTTCTTGGTTTTTTAATTCTGAGGGATAATTTTCTTCGGCGTCAATCGATACAAGTTCAAAGTTGAAACCACTCTTGGTCAATATTTCTTGGCGTCTTGGCGATTTTGATGCCAATAGAATTTTAGGAAATTGTAACATTTAGGGCAAAGGTATTCTATTTTTGCAGTATGTATAGGGTAGGATTGGGTAAAAAATTATTGAGTTTTTTCTGGCCAGTAACCATTGAAAAATCAAAAACAGAATGGTCAAGTGATTTGGAAGTAATTGTTTACAACGGAAAATTGATGCTCGATACCCAGGAAGTAAATTATTCATTTGGGAATTTGCACAAAGTGATGGAATTGGTTTTGTTGCGTTTGGCCAAAAAGAAATATTCATTTGAACAGACCCTTATTTTGGGGTATGGCGGAGGGAGTGCTGCACAAATTATCCATCAAAAAATTGACAGAGAATCGCAAATTATTGGCATTGAAAAGGATTTAGAGGTCATTAAATTGGCGAAAAAATACTTTTATACCACAGAGGTGAAATTGTTGCATGAAGATGCATTTGATTACGTAAAAAAGGCAAAAAACAACGGTTGGAAATATTCAATTGTGGTGGTTGATTTATTCAGAGACGCCATTGTCCCTCAATATGATACAGCGTTTTTTGAATCTATCTATGAAATTTTAGACGAAAATGGGGTTGCCGTATTGAACACCATGATGAGCCAATCGGAATTTGATGCTTTAGGAAGGAAAATTGACGAGGCAGGCTTCAAAAAAGAGCCTTGGAATGAGGTAAAAGAAAATCGGGTTTGGGTGTTTAAACCTTATGCAAAGTTAGGTGCTACCACCAAATCTTTGGTTCCATGACTGTAGTCATAGAATCCTCTACCGCTTTTTACTCCTAGATCGCCAGAAGTTACCATATTGATTAACAATGGAGAAGGTGCATATTTTGGATTTCCAAAACCGTCGTGGAGCACGTTCAAAATTGCCAAGCAAACATCCAGACCAATAAAATCAGCTAACTGGAGGGGTCCCATAGGATGTGCCATACCCAATTTCATGATGGTATCGATTTCATTTACACCGGCAACACCTTCGTGCAAAGAACAGATGGCTTCATTGATCATTGGCATAAGCACGCGGTTTGCAATGAAACCTGGGTAATCTTGTGTGAGTGCCGGAACCTTTCCTAAGTTTTTAGAAAGCTCAATGATGTTTTGAGTGATTTGTTTGTCGGTTTTAAATCCTTCAATAACTTCTACCAATTTCATTACGGGAACTGGGTTCATGAAGTGCATACCAATTACCTTTTCGGGTCTGTTTGTTACAGAAGCAATTTTAGTGATAGAAATTGAAGAAGTATTACTTGCGAGGATACAATTTGCGGGAGTTAATGCATCTAATTGTTTGAAAATGTTTAATTTGATATCTACATTTTCAGTGGCTGCTTCGATAACCAAATCGGCATTGGCAACGCCTTCAGAGAGTTCTGTGAAACATTTGATATTGCCCAAAGAAGCGTTCTTTTGATCTTCGGTGAGCGAACCTTTTGCAATTTGACGGTCCATGTTTTTTGTGATGGTAGCAATGGCTTTTTCAAGCATTTTTTGCTGAACATCAATGAGATTCACGGCATAGCCGTTTTGAGCAAATACGTGAACAATGCCATTTCCCATTGTTCCACCACCAATTACTGCGATTTGTTTCATTGGTTGCAAATTTAGAAAGAAATTGTATGTTGACAAGCGTAAATAAATGAATTATCTTTGCATCCCCAATTTAGGGGAAATACGTTCGTATGAAATTATCTCAGTTTAAATTTGAGTTGCCTGAGGAGCTAATCGCTCAGGAGCCACTAAAAACCCGCCACGATAGTCGTTTGTTGGTTGTTCACAGCAAAGAAAGAAGAATTGAACACCGTAAATTCCATGACATTTTAGACATTTTTGACGAGGGAGATGTTTTTGTGGTAAACAACACCAAAGTTTTTACTGCCAGAATGTACGGTCAAAAAGAAAAAACCGGTGCTCAAATCGAAGTCTTTTTGCTTCGTGAATTGAACCACGATCTCCGTTTATGGGATGTATTGGTTGATCCAGCGCGCAAAATTCGTGTAGGGAACAAACTATATTTTGGAGATGACGATTTGGTTGCCGAAGTAGTAGACAATACCACCAGCAGAGGAAGAACCATTCGTTTCCTTTTTGATGGTGATGATGAAGCTTTCGATAAAGTGATCAAGAAATTGGGCGAAACCCCAATTCCAAAATACATCACCCGTACGGTGAAAGAAGAAGACGAGCAATGGTACCAATCATTGTTTGCAAAGCATGTTGGCGCTGTTGCGGCTCCTGCTGCCCAATTGCATTTGACAAGAGAATTGTTGATGCGTTTGGATATTAAAGGTGTGAACTTTGCAGAAATTACCTTGCACTTAGGTCTTGGCGCTTTTAGAGAGGTTGAAGTGGAAGATCTTACAAAGCATAAAATGGACAGTGAATACTACAAAATCACCCAAGATACCTGTGATGTAGTGAATCAAGCCATTGTAAACAAAAACAGGGTTGTGGCAGTTGGGGGAAGTGTGATGCGTGCCATGGAAACCAGTGTGAGTTCTATGAGAACCTTGAACCCAAGTGAAGGTTGGACGGATAAATTCTTATTTCCTCCTCACGATTTTAACATTGCAAATGCATTTATCACCAATTTGCATCAACCTGAATCACCGTTATATATGATGGCATGTGCATACACCGATCATGAATTCATGGCTGAGGTATATCAAGAAGCGATCAAAGAAAAATACCGTTTCTTGTGTTACGGTGATGCAATGTTGATTCTTTAATAAACCAAACATTGTTGATTTAATTTCCCGATTCTTATCAATTTTTGATTGAGGAGTTTGTTGACAACAATTGATCATTCAAAGATATTCGTTGTCAATTTTCAATTTCAAAGGTTTTAAAATCAGTCATTCAAATAATAAAAAGGAGGCCTAAGCCTCCTTTTTTTATTTATCTCAATGCATTAAAAGGCATTCAGTGACACACCTATGGACAAGCCATAGCGATTGATTTGATCATAGTTTGCATTCAAGCTTTTTGGTGACTGAACATTGTAAGCTTCAATAAAAACAGTGTGTTTTGTTTTCGGAAGCGCATAGGCCAGTCCTAAATTGGCAGTTGCTAATGCATCTTTTGATTCAATAGCATAACCTATTTTAGCGCCTCCAAAAAGTGTAAATTGATTGAATTTTTTAGATAGATACAGAGGTACGGTGATTAGTTTCTCATTAATGAGTGTCTCTGAATTTAAATCGTCATTTTCATGAAATAAATTTGGTACCCTTATCAATCCAAGGTTTAGTCCTACAGCCATTTGATAAGGGTGAGATTGATCGAGCAGTCCAAATTTTGAACCGATTTCAATGAAAGAAGACAAGTTTGATTTTGTTTGAAGCTCTATACGGTTTGCAACACCATAACGGAGTCCGAAATTTGGCAAATCATAAACTTGGTGTTCGGAGTTTTTTTGGCTTGTTTCAAAGGCAGCTGTAATTGCACTTTGATTGGGTTTTAATACGGTTGCAGATTGAACCAATGAATGAGAATAGCAACTAGCTAACAAGGATGCACCGAAAAGGATGTAGGTGAAATAAAATGACTTTTTCATACGCTTTAAATTTTACACAAAACTGTGCAAAGGCGAATGAAATGTCTTTGCGAAAACTGCAACTCAAGAAAGTTTGATTTGCAAATTTGCGGTGGGAGTTAAAGCTTTTTCATCAGGAATTCGATGAGCTTATTTTGTTTTTCAACGAGTTCAGTGAGCGATTTTATTTGTTCGGAGAGGAATTGTCGTTCTTCATTAGACAATGAATAATTGTTGACGGTGCCATTTGGAGCGGAGTTCGACATTGAGTTAATATTAAAGATAATATTTTCATCGAACTGCATTACATCGAGTGCATTCACACCCAAAATTTGGGCAATTTCTTCAAGTCTTTTGATATTGAGGGAGGTTTCTCCGCGTTCAATTTTTCCGTAACCGTTGGTGGTAATTCCGAGTTGTTTGGCAATGGATTCTTGTTTGATACCTTTAATTTCTCTGATCTTCCTGAGATTCTCTCCAATTTTTTGGTATTTATTCGAATTTTCCATCATTCTTGTTCTTTAAAGTGTAAATATACAAACTAGCAGGAACAATTTATAAACTATGAATTTTTTTATCCTGTCTAATTTTGTTTGATTCAAAATTATAAAATTTTAAACAATTACATATGAAAAAAACAATTCTTGCAGTATGCACGGTATTTGCATTTAACTTAGTAAATGCACAAGATTTTAAACACAGCATTTCATTATCTTTTGGAACCGCTACTCCCAAAGGCGATTTTGGTTCTTTAGATATTAACAATAACAAAGCAGGAGGAGCTGCGGATGGAATTTGTGTAGATTTGGAATACAAAGGATTTTTGTTTCATGAGAAAATTGGACTTTTGGGATTGATTAAAAATCAATTTAACCCGATGGATGGTGATTATTTGGCGCTTCAAACTCCTGTTGGAATGACGGTAACATCTGACAATTGGGCACTCAATGGATATTTAATTGGTGGTTTTTATGATGTTCAATTGGGGGAAAAGGGATTTTTTCATCCAAAAGTGGCTTTTGGTATGTTGAACGCAACATCGCCAAAGTTATCGTTTGAAACACAAGGAATTAATTTCTTAACAATCAATTCTGCTACTTCAACAGGATTTAGCACTTTATTTGGTGCTGATTTTGGTTTGAATCTCGGAAGTTTCAAATTGCAGGCACAATACGATTTCTTGATGGCTAGTCCTACTTTTAATCAAAAAGCGGTTGACCAAAATGGGGATGTAGTAGGAACAAATGATTTCACACAAAGTATGCAAACATATAATGTGAAGTTATCTGTAGGATACAACTTTGGGTCTAAATAAGAGATTCATGAAGAATTTCTCAATCTTTTTTTGCTCTTTTTTGGCATTTGTGAATGTGTTTTCCCAAACTCCAATTGAGTTAGCAAACATCGACAATGTAAAAATAAGTTATACATTAACGAAGTTAGAAGCTACCGACAAAAAAGATAAATATTTGATTCAAGTTACACTCGTAAATACGAGCAGTAATTCGGTTTATTATGCGATTCCAGGTATTGTAAATGCAGACAAAACAGTGACTATGGATCCATTCAATGATAAATTTGCCAAAGTGAAAATTCGCAACTCGACAGGGTTATTTGGAGATGGCATAGGATTATCGGGAGATAATACTGGTTTGATTACAACTGGCAATGGATTTGTATATGTTTTGTATCCAGGAAAGATGTACAATTCGGAAACAACATTCAAGGTAAAATCTGGAGAGGTTCCGATTGTTACGAATACAGTAAAACAAAATTTGAATCAGCTTTCGAACTATGATTTACAAATCAATCGTTCGATGATTGATGGTTTGTGGAAGTCTACATGTACTTCTGTGGATATGAGCCTTTCATTTGTTGACATGACAGGTACAAGTCCTGCAAACATTATACAATCGGTAAATGGGAAGCAGATAAAGTGGATCAAGCAAACGGACATAACGTTTATCAAAGAGAACGATAACTCCACAACTTTGTCGTATCAGAAGGCTACAAATTCATTTTTATTTTCTTCTTCTGACGGAATCTCATGCACTTTAACAAAGAAAAATTAATAGGTTCCCGCCCAATAAAAAAAGAGGTTGCAATGCAACCTCTTTTTTTGTGCCCAGTACTGGATTCGAACCAGCACGTCCTTGCGAACACCACCCCCTCAAGATGGCGTGTCTACCAATTTCACCAACTGGGCAATTCTGCTGCAAATATAATTAAAAAAGTTGAGAAAGATTAGGATGAATAGAAAGATTAGGACGAATAGAAAGATTAGAGGATTAGGTTGATTAGTATGATTAGAAGATTGGGGAGATGATAAAGATGAGCGGATCTGGGAGATGTCTTATAACAAAATAGGTTGACAAATTTTCAAAAGCCCAAAAAACCCAAACCCATAATTATAATCTATTCATCTAATAATCAAATAATCCCATCTTCTTACTTCCTGTAAAACCAATTGGGTTTCAACCATTGTGCCAACACAAAAATGGCAATTGGAACAACTCCAACATAAAATAAGATTTGTTGGGTGCCTTGAAGAATTTCCAAAGGAATTGTGAAATATGTAAGGACTCCTCCAAATAACAACCCGCCCAAATGTCCCTCATGAGAAATGCGATTTCGATCAGGAGTTTGCGTTAAAACAATAGAACCTAAGCTGAAAATAATTCCGAAAATCCATGCGGGAATCATCACGGGTAGCAACATCAATCCAATGCGCATACTCGGATACCAAATCATTGCGGCCATTAATATTCCGCTCACTCCGCCTGAAGATCCAATAGATTGATAGTCATGTTCTTGTCTTCTGAGAATGAGGGATAAAACAGAACCACCAATCACTGAGATTACGAAAATTAAAAATGTTAAAACAGAACCCAAAACGTCTTCAATGACTGGTCCGAAAAAATACAATCCCAATAGATTCATAGCCAAATGAATGAATCCTGCATGTACCAAAGCCACAGATAAAATGCGATAATATTGTTTCTTTTTTTTAATTAAATAACTACTAAAAACCAATTTTTCAGTAATGTTTTGATTGCCCATGTTTCCAAAAAACACAAGAATAATGAGTGCCATAATTCCATATGTTGTGGGGTATTGAATGTTTATTTGATTCATCAATTAATATTTAATAATACGACCGCTTCCCTTTTCTAGTATATTATATTTATTGAAATTTTTATTTTTAATAAATAAATTGCCAGAGTTGTATAAAAATCCTTCAAAAATTTTATCTGGAGAAACATAAATGTCATTTTTGGTATAGTGTCGAATGTATGCATCATCGCAACGTAGATTGCGGGCATCAAGAGATGACCCCATTTCGCAACTCCATGAAAATATGGTGCCTCGTCCCTCAAAAAGAATGGAACCTATGTTGTTGCTACCACCGTAAAGGTTGCCACAATCGACTTTAATTTTTGCGGGAAGAGACGATTGCATGTTCAGGGTAAGCAAAGATGCTTTTATGGTGTCGAGACATACCAATTCGCAGGAACCTACAATATTTAATTCTTTTAATTGATGAATATTTATGGTTAATTTAGGACGAATATTTAGGTCTCTCGTCCAATTGTACTTGTTCATGTCTTTAATGCTCAATTGTCCATTTTGAATGGTTACAACAATTTTGGCATTCAAATTTTCGTAGTAATCGATGGTGATACTTTGGGGTTGAGAAAGATTGTTTTTGAGTTCTACATAAAATTTTTCACCAACGGTAATTGTGTGAAAAGAATCGAGAATTTTCTCATTTTTTTGAGGATTTCCAGCTTCTTTGAAAAAGTCGGAATTGGAATTGCATGCCGCGAAAACTGCAAAAAATAATAGAAATAAGATTTGTATTTGGCGCGACATAGTGTTACAAAGTTGGTAAAAGTAATTTACTTTTGTTGTATACAGATGAAAAAGTTGCTCTTGATTTTAAGTTTTGGTGTTTTGTCGACCTTTTTGCAGGCTCAGTACGATAGGAGTTTGGGCATGGATGTTGATTTGCCACCGATGGCATTGGCCAATCGATATATGGCTCAGGGACAATATAAGTTAGCTGAAGGGATTTTTCGTGACGAATTGATTCGCAACAATGTCCCCGCAGTGAAACAACAGCTGTCGAACGCATTGATTATGCAAAAGAAATACCATGAAGCAGATACGATGTTAAGAAATTTGGTGATGTTAGATTCGAATGCGGAAGGAAATTATTGGTTTTTGGGAATTAGTGCAGATCGACAAGAGCAGGATGAAAGGGCACTTTTTTTGTACAAAAAATACATCAAAAAAGCGCAGCAGCGTATCCAAAATACACATTCTGTTGAGACGGAAAATCCTAAGGTTTGGTTGAAAATGGGGTCAATTTTTAGGAGAAAAATGCATGTGAAGGGGATCAATGACCAAGAATGGATTGAGATGGTTTATGATTATGAGGTTTATTTGAAAATGAACCTTTCGGATCCATTTGCATCTAATTTACAGGATTTTATTGATCAAGTAAGGTTAAAACGACCTGATCCTATGGGTGGAGTATTGGTTTGGGATGAGAAGTAGTAACTTTGTGGCAAATACATGACAGGGAATAAAAGTAAAATTATCAATGATCCGTTGCATGGATTTTTGGCCATTCCGAGTTCGCTCATTTATGATGTCATTCAGCATCCATATTTTCAGCGGTTAAGGCGAATTCGTCAATTGGGCATGAGCGAATGGGTATATCCTGGAGCTACGCACACAAGATTTCATCATGCTTTGGGTGCATTGAATTTAACGATTCAAGCAGTTGAAACTTTACAAAGAAAGGGAGTTGAAATTTCTGAAGAAGAAAAAGAAGGGGTTTCACTAGCCATTTTGTTGCATGATATTGGTCACGGACCATACAGTCATACATTGGAGCATACACTGATTCAGGAAGTTCACCACGAAGCAATATCCCTCCAAATCATGGAAAGGATGAACCGCGAATTTCAGGGGAAGTTGTCGTTGGCCATTGAAATATTTAAAGGAACGTACGAAAACAAGCCGTTTTTGAGTCAACTGATATCAGGTCAATTGGATATGGATAGACTTGATTATCTTTTGAGGGACAGTTTTTACACGGGGGTAAGTGAAGGAATTGTGGGTGCCGACAGGATCATTCACATGCTGAATGTAAAGGATGGCAATTTAGTGGTTGAGGAAAAGGGGATTTACAGTGTAGAGAAATTTTTGGTGGCGCGCAGGTTGATGTATTGGCAAGTGTATTTGCACAAAACGGTGATTGCCGCTGATGCCATGTTGGTATCTATTTTACTCAGGGCTAGACAATTGGCAAAAGAAGGTTCAACTTTGGGCACTTACCATCCGTTGATGCATTTTTTGTTTAAAGACATCAATGCAAGCAATTTTGATGATGAGGCTTTGGATTTATTTTTGGTTTTAGATGATATCGATATTTTATCGAGTGTGAAACAATGGCAATTCCATGAGGATAAAATTTTGAGCACATTGTGTAATCGATTATTAATGAGAAAGTTGCCAAAGATAAAAATCGATTTGAATCCATTTTCTGACGAAATGATTAATTTGGTCATACAACAGGCGAGTGGAATTTTTGGAATTGAAGAAAACTTGGCTTCTGAGTTTTTCATCAAGCGTGGGGTTTTGGAAAATCATGCTTATAAAACGGAGGGTGGCGGACTCAGAATAATGAGAAAAGATGGTCGCATACAGGATGTTGCTGAAGCTTCAGACAACTATAATTTGTCGGCTTTGAAAGAAACAGTTACCAAGTATTACATGATTTATTGGGAGGGATAATGTTCAGAAAGACATCGGTTTCGAAAGATAAGGTAACAGCAAAAAAGCAGTTAGGGCAACATTTCCTGACAGACAAAGGCATAGCACAAAGAATTGGGGAACTGATGTTACCGAATTTAGATACGGTTATAGAAATTGGTCCTGGAATGGGAGTCATGACTCAAAGTTTATATGCACAATGGGGTTCAAAATTAACTGTCATAGAGATTGATCATGAATCGGTTGCTTATTTGGGTAGGCAAGAATGGGCTCATGGCCTAAATATAATGGAGGGTGATTTTTTAGAGATTCCATACGAAAAATGGCCGGAGGGGAATTGTGTTGGAATTGTTGGGAATTACCCTTATAACATTTCAACGCAGATTGTTTTTCGAATGTTAGAGGGCCCAAGGATGATAGAACATTTTGCGGGAATGTTCCAAAAAGAGGTTGCAAAGAGGTTTTGTGCAGAGCACGGTAACAAAGAATACGGAATCACGAGTGTGATGTTGCAGGCATATTATGATTGCAAGTACGAATTTACGGTCAATGAGGGATCATTTAATCCACCGCCGAAGGTAAAAAGTGGTGTCATGAGCTGTGTGTTAAAGAAGGAATTGCCATTGTGCACTTATAAGAGTTTAAAAATGGTGGTGAAGCATGCATTTTCGCAGCGTAGAAAAACGTTAAATAATGCCTTAAAGCCTTTAACGAGCGTACGTACAAATTTTGAAATTCCAGAAAAATGGCAAGGTAAAAGAGCAGAGCAATTGAGTGTTGAAGATTTTAAAGAATTGGCAATTTTTTTCGAAAATTCAACTCATTGATTGATTGTGATTTGTTGCCTTGTTTAAAAGCATTCTAAAAGAAAAAAAGAGGTTTTTTAAAAAAAACCGATAAAAATTCATCTAACTAATATCATATATCAGTAAATTTGCCCGTTGAAAAACCCTAATTCGGTTTAGAAAAATGAAGCTTAATCTATTTGGAGTTAAAGGTAACTCATTGTTTAAGAAAACGTTGTCAGTTTTCTCTCTGATGTTAACGCCATTGCTTTTGATGGCAGCGGACGGTGTAGTAGCGCCTCCTACAGAGTTTAATCCTATGTCGTGGGATTGGTCAAGCATTTTAACATTGGTCTTGGCTGTGTTGATTATTTTGGTAATTGCTCGTGCATTTGACATTGGGGCATTAACTGAAAAAATCACAGGCAAGACAATTGTAAGTTGGAACAATGTAAACGCATGGGCTGGGATGGTTTTCTTGGTTTTGGGTTTAATTGGTGTTTGGTATGAAATGAAGTATCATGGAAAGTATGTCAAACTTGGAGAATCAGCTTCACAGCATGGTGAAACGTATGATTCTATGTTCTATTGGACATTTGGTTTCACTTTCTTTGTTTTCATCGTAACCGAGATATTGTTGTTCTATTTTGCATTCAAATATAGATATGATAAAAATCGCAAGGCTCTTTACTATTTCCACAACAACAAACTTGAAATCATTTGGACAATTGTTCCTGCAGTGGTTTTAACATTTTTGGTTTTGAGAGGATTCGGTACATGGACAAAAATTACAACAGAGATTGACAAAAACAGTCAAGAAATTGAAGTTTTTGCATATCAATTTGGTTGGAAGGCTCGTTATGCCGGTGATGATAATCAGCTTGGTGCTTCAAACTTCAACTTTATCTCAGGTTCAAATCCGTTGGGAGTTGCTGAAGAGGGTGCTGTAAATAGTTTGGTTGAGGAGTTGAAAGGTGAAATAGTAAAATTGGAAGCTCAAAAAGCGGCAATTGCTGATTCATCTAAAGTTTGGAAAATGCAATATGATCGATTTATTAGCACAGGTACAGACAAATCTTATCCGGATGAGTTCAAAGTATTGAAAACCAAATACAATGATTTGATGAGCGGATCGTATGAGCGCCAGTTGAATAAAGACATTAAACGTAAGAATACTGCATTGAAGAGAATTGCTGCTTATCAGCAAGACAAAGAAACTTTCAATGGAAGTGCAAAAGATGACAAGGTAACCACTGAAATTGTTTTAGTGAAAAACAAACCTTATGTATTCAAATTTAGAGCTCGTGATGTAATACATTCTGCATACATGCCTGACTTTAGAGCACAAATGAACTGTGTTCCTGGAATGCCAACTAGTTTTGCATTTACCCCGATCAAAACTACAGCAGAAGCGAGAGCGTCGAAAAACGACCAAGAATTTGATTATTATTTGTTCTGTAATAAAATTTGTGGAGCTGCACATTACAATATGAAAATTAAAGTAACGGTAGTCGCAAACGAAGACGAATACAAAACATGGTTGGCAACACAAACTCCGTTTGTTGCACCTCCAGCGCCTGCTGCTCCAACAGAGGCGCCAAAAGCTGACACAACGGCTGTTGTGAAGGTAGGAGCAGTTGTAAAAAATTAAAAAAAAATCTATTTAGAAAAATATGAGCACAGCAGCTTTACACGCAGAGCACGATGCACATGGCCACCACAAGGAGAGCTTCATTAGTAAGTATGTCTTCTCGATGGACCACAAAATGATTTCAAAGCAATTCTTGATTACAGGAATTATCATGGGAATCGTGGGTATGACTATGTCATTATTATTCCGTTTGCAATTGGCTTGGCCAGATGAGCAATTTGGAATTTTAGAAACTTTATTGGGTAAATGGGGTAAAGATGGTAAACTAGATCCTAATTTTTATATGGGTTTGGTAACCATTCATGGTACAATCATGGTATTCTATGTACTTACTGCAGGATTGAGTGGAACATTTAGTAACCTTCTTATTCCGTTACAGTTAGGTGCAAGAGACATGGCTTCGCCGTTCATGAATATGTTGAGCTATTGGTTCTTCTTCATGTCTTCGGTGGTGCTTTTAATTTCAATATTTATTGAAACAGGTCCAGCTTCTGGTGGATGGACAGTTTACCCACCATTGTCTGCTTTAGATAAAGCGATGCCAGGTTCTGGCTTAGGTATGACATTGTGGTTAACAGCAATTGCGTTGTTTATTGTTTCTTCGTTGTTAGGTGGTATTAACTACATTTCAACGGTATTGAATATGAGAACAAAAGGAATGAGCATGAACCGTATGCCTTTAACAATTTGGGCATTCTTCTTTACTGCGGTATTAGGACTTTTATCTTTCCCTGTACTTTTGGGTGCGGCGTTGTTTTTGATTTTCGATAGAAGTTTTGGTACATCATTCTACTTGTCAGATATCTATTTAGAGGGAGTAGGAGCATTAGAAAACATTGGTGGTAGCCCGGTTTTGTATCAGCATTTGTTTTGGTTCTTAGGTCACCCTGAGGTTTATATCATTTTGATGCCTGCATTGGGTATCACATCGGAGGTAATTTCTACAAACGCTCGTAAACCAATTTTCGGATATACAGCAATGATTATTTCATTGATGGGTATCTCAGTGTTGTCTTTTATTGTATGGGGTCACCATATGTTCATCACGGGTATGAATCCATTCTTGGGATCAGTATTCATGATTTTGACATTGATTATTGCGGTGCCATCGGCTGTAAAGGCGTTTAATTATTTGACAACTTTGTGGAAAGGTAATTTGCGATTTACTCCAGCAATGTTGTTCTCAATTGGTTTGGTTTCATTCTTCATCTCTGGAGGTTTAACAGGTATCTATTTGGGTAATGCCGCTTTAGATATTCAATTGCATGATAGTTATTTCGTTGTTGCGCATTTCCATTTGGTAATGGGCTCAGCTGCAATCTTTGGTATGTTTGCTGGTATTTACCACTGGTTCCCTAAAATGTTTGGTAAAATGATGAACAAAACTCTAGGATATTTCCATTTTTGGTTCACATTTATTTCGGCATACTTGGTGTTCTTCCCTATGCATTTCATGGGATTAGCTGGTGTGCCTCGTAGATATTATCAGTTCACTTTGGTGAAAGAATTTGGAGTTTGGGCCGATGTAAACATTTTGATTACTCTAGCGGCAATCTTGGGTGGCTTAGCACAGTTGTTCTTCATTTTCAACTTCTTCTACAGCATTTTCAAAGGTAAAAAGGCAGAACAAAATCCTTGGCAGTCGAATACCCTTGAATGGAGCACTCCTGTTGAACATATTCACGGTAACTGGCCTGGTGAAATTCCAACAGTTTATCGTGGTCCTTATGAGTACTCGCGTCCAGATAGAGAAGAAGATTTCTTCCCTCAATACATTGCCGATGAGCAAGCACCAGAAGTTGCAGCACAAGAAGGTGTTGTTACTGAAGGTGACGAAGTGAAGAAAGAGGAAACAGAAAGCAGCGTGTTCTTCTCTGCAATCAAACGTGTGTTTGGATTGAGCTAAAATGAATTCAATAGATTCTACAAGAATCGTTAAATTATACAGACGAATAGGTTTAATTACCTGTTCGTCTGTTTTTTTATTATTTCTTTTTGGGGGACTTGTGAGGGCAACCGGCTCAGGAATGGGTTGTCCAGATTGGCCTAAGTGCTTTGGTCTATTGGCACCTCCAACTTGTGAATGCCAGCTCCCCAGTAATTATCAAGAAATATTTCAGGCAAAACGACATAAAAAGGTTGAAAAGTTTCTTAAAACATTGCGTGCTTTCGGATTGATTGAACGTGCGGATAAAATTGCTGCTGACAAAAATTTATATTTACAAGAAAAATTTGATCCAATAAAGGCTTGGATTGAGTATATCAATCGTTTATTTGGTGTGTTATCTGGTTTGTTAGCAGTGTTGTTTTTGGTTTTATCTATCAAGTACAAAGCGCTTAAATCAACCAGATTGTGGTCAATTATTGGCTTTATTATGCTTTTGCTGAATGCTTGGCTTGGGAGTGTTGTGGTGACAACTAATTTGTTACCGGGAATAGTTTCATTGCATTTTTTATTGTCGTTCTTTTGTTTGTTTGCTTTCGTTTTAGCCGTACAAAAGGTGAGTCCAATAATTAAGTTGCATCATGAGGGGAATCGCAGTCAATGGTTTTTCTTGTGGCTGATTGTTTTTGTAGTGGTTATTTTGGGTACATGGTCTAGAGAACAAGTGGATATGCTGAAAGGTTCTTCTATGTTATATTTAGATGGAAATTCATCGGGCATGCTCAATTATGTTGGAATGGATTGGTTATTTATTGTTCATAGGTTTGTACCGGGTGCAATATTGTTATACAGTTTAAGGGAGTATTGGAATTCCCGTAAATTGGTAAATCAAAACAGCGCTGATTTTTCTAACTCGGTGAAGCCTTCAACGCATTGGTTGATGATTTTGGTGTTTACGGTGTTACAAATTTGTTTGGGAGCGGTGCATATTGTTTATGTTGTTCCGGCATGGACACAAATTGCTCATGTAGTTTTAGGAAGTGCCTTATTGAGTTATAGTTTTATGGTTTGGTTGTCATTTAGGAATGTAAATTCATGAAAGAAGTATTTAAGAGTTACGCGCAGTTAGTAAAGTTTAGATTATCGAGTACGGTTGTAGCGACTTCCGTATTTGGGTATATTTTGGCTTTAAAATACACTTATGGAGATTTGTGGACAGATAATTTCAATTGGACAGTTTTTTTAGGTGTTTTATTTGGGGGAATGTTGATTGTTTTTGCTTCCAACGGGTTGAATCAAATTATTGAGAAGGACAATGATTCAAAAATGAATCGCACAGCGAATAGGCCAATTGTAGAGGAGCGAATTCCTGTGAAAGATGCGAGAATTTTTTGCTGGGTAACTGGATTTTTGGGTATTGCAATATTAGGGGTAACTGGGGCTGGATTTTTGGCAATTTTGTTAGGTGCGCTAAGTTTGGTCGTATACGTATTTATTTACACTCCAATGAAGCAAGTAACTTCTTTGGCGGTTATGGTAGGAGCTATTCCTGGGGCATTGCCTCCATTAATTGGATATTGTGCTGTGATTCCTAGATTGGAAGAATTGGGTATTATATTGTTTTTAATTCAATTTTTTTGGCAGTTTCCTCATTTTTGGGCGATTGCTTGGTTACTGCACGATGATTATCAAAAGGCTGGTTACTGGTTGTTGCCTTCTGGTGGAGGTAGAGATAAAAGAAGTGCTTTACAAATATTGATTTACACTATTTTGTTGAATTTAGTGAGTATGATGCCCATGTTATATGGGTTGTCGTCAATTAAAGTGATGATAGTAATTTTACCTTTAAGTGTATATTTTTTATTCAAGTCGGTGGTGTTGTTTAGGTCACTCGAAATAAAAGATGCAAGAAAATTACTTTATGCATCGTTTTTATACACTCCTGTTGTATTTTTGTCGTACATATTGTTTTAATGAAGACTCAAGTTCATAAAGATCCAGCACCTGCAGTTGCGCCATCAAAGTTTAATTTGTGGTTGTTTATGTTGGCGAGTTCAATGTTGTTTGCAGCAGTGGTAAGTGCATTTATCGTGCATAGGCCAGATGCTGAACAAAAAAATGCGTGGACCGTTTTTGATTTGCCAATTTATTTTTTGTATTCATTGGTGATTGTTTTGATAAGTAGTATCACAATCCAGTATGCATTTAAAATGGCTAAAAAGGATGAAATTTCGTCTAATCGTTGGTTCTTAGGTATTACCTGGATCTTGGGAATTTTGTTTTGTTTGAGTCAATTTTTTGGTTGGAAACAACTTGTAAGTCTAGATTTAACGTTTGTTAACTCAAGACCTGAAGATATTTCTGCATCTTATGTCTATGTAATTACCGCGCTTCACGTATTGCACGTTTTAGGTGGAATTATATTATTATCAATAAGTTGGGTGCAGTCTATGAAATTAAATGTTCACAAAAAGAATCTTACATTAATGTCAATTACAAATACTTATTGGCATTTTGTAGGAATATTGTGGATTTTGTTATATTTATTCCTTTATTTCGCAAAGTAAATTTACCCAATGGCAAATCATTCAGAAGCAGCTTTCGAGA
>JACCEA011419806.1_pt1 | contig 45310 bp, 40 predicted proteins | sample 7449851 | NCBI WGS metagenome assembly JACCEA01 (sample SAMN15323453, study PRJNA562643) | freshwater metagenome | isolation source: river surface water | place: USA:Blue River Watershed | collected 2017-08-18 | reverse complement strand
TTGGCTTATTCTATGAATATTAATTTGAAATACGAACTTTTTAAAAGTTTGGCAAATAAATAGTAATTTCACGAAATTAAAATTTTTACTAAATGAATATTCACGAATACCAAGCAAAAGAAATTCTTAAAGGCTACGGAGTACGAATTCAAGAGGGAATTGTTATTGATAAAATCGAAGATTCGGTTTCGGCAGCGGAAGCATTAAAAGCACAAACTGGAACTGGTTGGTTCGTAGTAAAGGCACAAATTCATGCGGGTGGTCGCGGTAAAGGAGGAGGAGTGAAGTTGGCAAAAAATTTAGATGAAGTAAAAGAGCGTGTATCCCAAATTCTTGGCATGCAATTGATCACACATCAAACGGGCCCAGAAGGTAAAAAAGTAAATAAAGTATTAATTAGTGAAGATGTTTATTATCCAGGTGATTCTGAGCCTAAGGAATATTACATCTCCATATTATTAGATCGTGGTCGTGCGTGTAATGTTATCATGGCTTCTACGGAAGGTGGGATGGATATTGAGGAGGTAGCAGAGCACACACCTGAAAAGATTATTAAAGAATGGATTGATCCACGCGTTGGTTTGCAAGATTTTCAAGCACGTAAAGTAGCTTTCCTTTTGGGATTAAGTGGTCAGGCTTTCAAAGAGATGGTTAAGTTTATCCAATCACTTTATCGTGCATATGTAGAAACTGATTCATCGATGTTCGAGATTAATCCAGTATTAAAAACGTCTGATGATAAAATCTTAGCAGTTGACGCAAAGGTTAATTTAGATGATAATGCATTATATCGTCACAAAGATTTAGCTGTATTACGCGACATAGAGGAAGAAGATCCATTGGAAGTAGAAGCATCAGAAAATGATCTAAATTATGTTAAACTTGACGGAAACGTGGGTTGCATGGTAAATGGAGCAGGTTTGGCGATGGCTACTATGGATATTATTAAATTATCAGGTGGAGATCCCGCTAACTTTTTAGATGTTGGTGGTGGAGCAAATGCCAAAACGGTAGAAGCAGGATTCCGTATTATTCTTCAAGATCCTAATGTAAAGGCAATATTAATTAACATTTTTGGTGGTATCGTTCGTTGTGACCGTGTTGCAAATGGTGTTGTAGAAGCCTATAAAAACATTGGTGAAATCAATATTCCAATAATCGTTCGTTTGCAAGGTACCAATGCCGAAGAGGGAGCGGCTATTATTAACAACTCTGGACTCAAAGTTTTCTCAGCTGTTTTATTAAAAGACGCAGCTAGATTAGTTTCAGAGGTATTAAAATAGTTTCCAATGAAAATAATTTGCGTTGGTAGAAATTACGTGGATCACATTAAGGAGTTGTCTAATGATAAGCCTACTGATCCTGTGATTTTTATTAAACCAGACACAGCTTTAATTGATAATTCTCAATCTTTTTATTATCCATCCTTTTCATCAGATGTGCATTATGAACTTGAATTAGTTTATCGTGTAGGTAAAGTTGGGAAAAATATTGAAGCGAAATTTGCACACAAATATATTGATGCCATAGGATTAGGAATTGATTTTACGGCTCGTGATATTCAGAGTAAATTGAAAGAAAAAGGTTTGCCTTGGGAAAAGGCAAAAGCCTTTAATGGATCTGCATATGTTTCCAAAATGCGACCTATATTAGATTCAGATTTTTTACATCCAATTGAATTTGAATTGTTTAAAAATCATCATTCTGTTCAAAAAGGTAGTTCTGATTTAATGATTTGGAATATTTCTGAATTAATTGCAGATATCTCTCAATACTTTACCTTGAAAACAGGTGATTATATTTTTACAGGTACACCAGCTGGAGTCGGTCCTGTTCAAATAGGGGATACATTACAAGGTTTTTTACAAGGTGAAAATATTTTTGAACTAGCAATAAAATAATATGGAATTAACTATTGGTTCTTCTGCACCTATTCTCGAATTTGTTGATTCAACTGGCGTTAAACGTAGTTTGATTGGCAGTAAGACGGTTTTATATTTTTATCCTAAAGATAATACGCCGGGTTGTACAGCACAGGCCTGCAATCTGAATGAAAATTTAGATTATTTAGCTTCAAAAGGATATCAAGTTTTAGGTGTTAGTGTAGATACCAATAAATCACACGATAAATTTATTGCCAAATTTCAATTGAAATTCCCATTAATATCAGATGAATCGCACAAAATTGTTGAAGCATTTGGTGTATGGGTTGAAAAATCTATGTATGGTAAAAGTTATATGGGAATAGCCCGTACGACTTTCCTTATTGATGACAAGGGAATAATAACAGATATTATCACGAAAGTGGATACCAAAAATCACACAGAACAAATCCACTAATCGAAAATTATGCAAACAACAGAATTACAAAAAATAGCATCTCAGGTTCGCAGAGATATTTTGCGTCAGGTACACGGTTGCCAATCAGGTCATCCAGGAGGATCATTAGGTTGTACAGATTTACTGGTTGAATTATTTTTTAATTCAATGAATCTAAAAGCTAATGCAGAAGGTAAAGTTGAGTTTCAAATGAATGGACTGAATGAAGATGTATTCTTCCTTTCTAATGGACATATCTCACCTGTTCTTTATAGTGTTTTAGCTCGTCGAGGATATTTCCCGGTTAGTGAATTAGCTACCTTCCGTAAACTTAATACCCGCCTACAGGGTCACCCTACGCCTCATGAACACCTAGAAGGTATTCGAATAGCTTCAGGTTCTTTGGGTCAAGGTCTGAGTGTTGCCATCGGTGTTGCTCAAGCAAAAAAATTAAATGGTGACAATTCTATTGTTTATTGCTTAATGGGAGATGGTGAGCAAAATGAAGGGCAAGTTTGGGAAGCCGCTATGTATGCCCCTCACCATGGTGTGAATAATCTAATCGCTTTCATTGATGAGAATGGCCAACAAATTGATGGGCCAACTGAAAAGGTCATGAATAACCTTGATTTAGAAGCTAAATATAAAGCATTTGGTTGGCAGGTATTGCGAGTAGACGGTAATGATATGTCGGCGCTGACTGAAGTAATTAAAGCTTCTAAAGCACTTCTGGCACACAATAAGCCTGTAATGGTCCTTATGAAAACAGAAATGGGAGCGGGCGTTGATTTCATGATGCATAGTCACAAATGGCATGGTGTTGCTCCAAATGATGAGCAACTTGCGGCAGCGCTTGGTCAATTAGAAGAAACTTTGGGAGATTATTAATTCATAAAAATGGCATTATTTACTTACGATACAAAAAAAGATACGCGTTCTGGCTTTGGAGCTGGAATGGAATATTTAAGTCTTAATAACCCTAAAGTCGTTGCTTTGTGCGCGGATTTAATTGGTTCTTTAAAGCTTGAAGCTTTTATTAAAAATTCTCCCGAAAGATTTTTTCAGACTGGGATTGCAGAAGCTAATATGATTGGATTGGCAGCAGGTCTTTCCATTGGAGGGTATGTCCCTTTTGCGACTACTTTTGCCAACTTTGGTACGGGACGTGTATATGATCAAATTCGACAATCAGTTGCTTACTCAGGTAAAAATGTTAAAATAGCTTGTTCTCATGCTGGCTTAACATTAGGAGAGGACGGAGCTACACATCAAATACTTGAAGATATTGGATTAATGAAAATGCTTCCAGGTATGGCCGTTATTAATCCATGCGATTATAATCAAACGAAAGCGGCAACTATTGCTGTGGCTGAATATGAAGGCCCAGTATACCTTCGTTTTGGTCGTCCAGTTGTGCCAGTATTTACTCCTGAAAATCAGGTTTTTGAAATTGGCAAAGCATTACATTTAATTGAAGGTTCTGACGTTAGTATATTTGCCACTGGACACCTTGTTTGGGAAGCTATTGTTGCAGCTGAAATTTTAGCAGAAAAAGGGATACATGCTGAAGTTATCAATATTCACACGATTAAACCTTTAGATGTGGCTGCTATTCATGCGTCAGTAGTAAAAACGGGTTGTTTAGTTTCAGCCGAAGAGCATCAGTTGAATGGTGGTTTAGGAGATTCAATTGCACAGTATTTAGCATTAAATTTACCTACACCACAAGAGTTTGTTGGTGTTAATGATTCTTTTGGAGAATCAGGAAAGCCTGCAGATTTGATGGAAAAATATGGATTAAATGCTCAAGCGATAGTAGAAAAAGCAATTAAGGCAATTGGTAGAAAAAGAAAATAATTAGAACGGATACCCAATCCCAATATTAAATTCTATTGGGTTTTCAATTGAACCAAAACCTGTTTTATTGAAAACCCATTTTTGATTTTTGGGTAAAGCAGGATTAATCATTTTGCTTGCTAGATCTAACCTAAGCAAAAAGAAGTCAAAATCCCATCTTAAACCAACTCCGGTACCTACAGCAATTTCACTTAAGAATGTATTAGCACGCCAAATACCAATTGAATTTTGACCGGGATAGGCAATGTTCCAAATGTTTCCTGCGTCAACAAACACTGCACCATTTAGCGCTCCTAATAACTGCATTATTCTAAATCTATATTCTATAGATGATTCAATTAAAATACTACCAGGCTGTTCAATCAAATTAGTTGACGCATTATATGAACCTGGGCCTAATCGTCTTGGTTTCCAAGCTCTTATACTGCTAGGGCCTCCAATAAAAAAATTCTTTTCGTATGGCAATTGATAGTCATTTTCCTTACCATAGACATATGCTAAACCACCAATAAATTTAAATGCAAGTTGTGACTGTTTTTTGGCACCTAAAAGTAAATAATTTCTGTAATCTAGGTTAAATCTCAAGTACCTGTAAAATTGAATATCTTGATCACTTTGAAATAGATTTTCAATTATTCCAATACGTTTATTTGGTAAAAAATTTAACGTAGTACCACCTGACTCTAAGCCTAAAATAAAACTTTTACCACTTACTAATTTATTGGAAGGAGTAAAGGATCTAAAATTGTATTGAAACAATATGCTAGACACAAAACTAGGATTAAAACTTCGGTACAAATTATTCCCCCTTTCTCTAAGGCTTTCTAAATAGGAAACAAAACTAGATGCTGTTTCTGTTTTAGGGTAGTTTGTGTTGATTACATTAACATCAAAAAGTGATAATTGGAAAAATTCATTTTCTGATTTCCGCCACTGGTAACGCTGAAATACTTTGAGATTAGATCTTAAATATTCAGGTCTATTGATATAGTCATAACCTATACCAAATTGAGTTTGTGACCCAATTAAATTTGTAGTCCATTTAGCGTATTTAACAGGTAAATAAAGTGTAGGTAGATTGACAACAGCGGTGAAATTTAATTCTAAATTTTTTCTTGTCTGATCCGTGTTAATAAAACCTGTTTGGGCCTCAAAACCAATTCTATTACTAAATTCTAGATTATCAAGTAATGAAAAAACACGTCTTATTTTAAATGTATTTGTAATAAATGGCCCAGGAATGCCCCGGAATACACTTCCTCCTAGTTCAGAAGTAACATTAAATCTATCATTACGAATTAGCTCAATTGAAGGATGTACTCGAGTCGCACTTGTGTCGAATTTAATTGTAACTGATTTATATTGATCTGTTGAATAAATATTTTGTAAGCTCTGAGAAATTCTATTTGCGGAAAATAACTCATCTTCTTTAAATGTTACAATACGTTTTAACTGGTTTGAGGTCAATAATTTAGATATCCATTTTTCTTCTTTTTCATTTATTTCAAGTTGTAATTCATTGAAACGAATGGTTCCAATTCGAAAAAGCCGATCATACAATACGTTGGAATTTGATGTATTTAAATTAGGTATTTTATAAGCTAGAGAAATAGATGTTAATGTAGAGTCTTTTAAATCATTTATTTTAATTCCAACTTGATCCTCATTGAAATAGAAATATCCTTGATTTCGTAGTGTTTCCGAAATTTTTTGTTTTTCATTTTTAAGTATTGAGGTCGAAAGGATTTCATTTTTTCTTACTACACTTTCACTAAAAAGATAAGAATTTACAATTTTATGGAGAGCTGGGTTATTTATAATGAGTGTGTCATCTTTAGTAAATAAACTAGGCCTACCTTCAGAAATGATATATTGAATTTCTATATTTTGATTACTCAAAGTGTCGATTCTATAATTGACCTTTGCATTAAGGTAGCCAATTGATTTATAAAAATTCTTGATTTTTAATCCTTGCATTTGCACAACCACTGTGTCTAGGACCTCAGGAATTCGGCTAAATAATTGAAGATTGGATTGCTTGCTATTTAAAGAATCTTTTCTAGTTCTTTTTTGAGCTAAATATCCATTCAGTTTAAGAAAAAGATAGGGACGATTTGTATACCTAAGTGTATTAATATTTGACTTTAAATCTTCTAATTTTACATGTTTATTTCCCGCTATTGATATTTTCTGAATGGTATATCTCGGAAGTTCATACATTTGCAAACTCCTACATGAAACATGTAGTGTTACAAATAAAATAAAAGAAAAAAATCTGATAGTATCTCTCAAATGACATTAACCAAAAAACAAATAAAGTTAATTAATTCCCTACATTCTAAAAAAGGCAGGTCAGAGAATCATTTATTTTTAGTTGAGGGAGAAAAAGGTTTATTGGAATTAGTTAAATCTTCATTCAAAATACAATTTATGGTATTAAATGAGATTTTTTCAAACCATGAAATAGTTCAAGATCATTCAAATCAATGTTTTTTTGCATCTGAATTAGAATTGAATAAGTATTCAACATTAGTTACAAATAACTTTGGATTGGCAGTGGTTGAAATGCCAAAGCAAATAGATTTTCATAATCCTATAGGAATAACAGTAGTTTTAGACGGTATTCGTGACCCTGGAAATTTGGGTACAATAATTCGAATTTGTGACTGGTATGGAATTTCAACAATTATTTTGTCAGATGATTGTACTGATTTTTATAACCCGAAAGTAATAAGCGCATCCATGGGATCATTTTTGCGAATTAATCATTTGTATGTTGACTTAGAAAAATGGTTAAATCAATTTCCTAATGTCACCAAGATAGGGGCATTGTTAAATGGAGATAGTTTACACACGTATAATTTTCCCGAAACTGGTTTTTTAGTATTTGGTAATGAATCAAATGGTATTAGTAAGATAGTGGAAGATCTGATAGACGACCGTGTTACCATTCCTAGTTATGGAGGGGCAGAATCACTTAATGTAGGGATTTCGTGCGCTGTTTTTTTAGATAATCTAAAAAGGAAATTCTAGAGTTTTAAATTATCTTTTTGAAGGTAAACATCAATAATGTAGTGCACTAGATACAGTACAGGAGTAAATAGAATAGCTATAAAAAATTTATAAACATAATTGTTAAGTGATACATTAAGCCATTGGCTCAATGTCCAGTCACCAAATACTACAAATGCTATTCCAATGACAATAAAAGAATCAATTAATTGAGAAATCAATGTAGAACCTGTTGCCCTCAACCAGATATGTTTGCTTCCAGTTTTTAACTTGATTTTTTCGAATATGTAAGCGTCAAATAATTGACTTACAAGAAAAGCAGTTAACGATCCAAAAATAATACCTAGTCCTTGTCTAAATATCAATGTAAATGAATCATTTATATTTCCGTATTTAGAGTTTACCGACACCCAGAAGTCAGCCGGTACTAATAAGGTAGCGATGTAAATGATAATGAATGTATATAAGACGAATAGGGCAGTAGTATATGAAATAAACTTAACACCTTTTTTCCCAAAATAGTCATTGATTATGTCGGAGGTTATAAATACAATCGGCCAATTTAACGCCCCAGCTGTTTGATTTAAACTCCAAGATTCGCCCCACAAAGTTTGAATATTTAAAGGATTAAATCCTAAAGACTTTTCGATACTAACTATTTTGACGCCAATTATTTCAGCTATGATTGCATTAGTCAAAAAAATGCCAAACAATACAATAAACAATTTTTGTTTCCTTGAAAATTGATTAAATATCATTTTCGGTGATTATTGAAGTGGTTCGCAATCTTGTCTAATGCAATGGTAAGTTGTTCTACATGTTGAAGGAACACTATCCTAAAGTGATCTTTTCTGGTAAAGTTAAATCCTTGGCCTCCTACAACTAATATTTTTTGTTCTTCCAACAAAGACATAACAAAATCATTATCATCTTTAAAAGTAAAAGCTTCTAAATCAAACTTTGGAAATAGGTATAAGGCTCCTTTGGGCTTGACACAACTTACACCTGAAATAGAATTGAGTTTTTCATAAGCTAAATTCATTTGTTTAGCTAAGCGACCGTCCATCGAAACCAAATCATTAATAGATTGATATCCACCTAAGGCGGTTTGTATACCTAACTGAGTGATTACATTAGCACATAATCTAGTACTAAACAAAAAATTTAAGCCTTCAATATATGATTTTGCTTTATGTTTTGCCCCAGTTAAAATCATCCAACCTCCTCTAAATCCTGCTGCGCGATAATTTTTAGACAAACCTCCCATCGTTACGATAAGTATTTCTTCACTCAAGCCAGCCGCCGAATGATGTTTAACTGAATCATAGATAATTTTATCATAAATTTCATCTGAAAAAAGAATCAATTGATGCTTTTCGGCAATACGCACGATTTTCTCTACAATTTCTTTTGTATAAACAGCACCTGTGGGATTATTGGGATTAATTAAGACAATAGCTTTCGTTTTTGAAGTAATTTTACTTTCAATATCTTCGATATCTGGATTCCAATCATTAGCTTCATCACATAAATAATGAATTGCTTTACCACCTTGTAAGCCAACAACCGTTGTCCATAATGGATAATCAGGAGATGGAATCAATACTTCGTCATCCAAATTCAAAAGCGCCGTCATAACTAATGTAATCAATTCGCTTACACCATTACCTATATACACATCCTCTATCAAACTGTTTTTTACGCCTTGATTTTGATAGTATTGCATTACCGCTTTTCTAGCTGCAAACAAACCACGAGAATCAACATACCCTTGTGCACTTCTAATATTGACAATAATATCATGAATAATTTCGTCTGGAGTTTCAAATCCAAATGCAGCTGGATTACCAATATTTAAAGATGTGATTTTATATCCTTGATTTTGCAATACCAAGGCTTTTTCATAGACAGGTCCACGAATTTCATACTTTAAATTATCTAACCGCTTACTTTTATATATATCCATTCGATAAAAATGATAGAAATGTAAAATTACTAATTTACTTTTGATTGTTTATTCCTGAAGGATGCATTTAAATCAAGTTGTTTTTATTGGTATTTTGGCTTTGTCCATACTTCTATTTAATCTTATCCAGAAGTATGTAAATATTTACAGAAGGAAGTATCAAATATCTAATTTGGTAATTTTAAAGCTTTTATTGAGAATAGTTCTTGTTTTCGTTTTGACATTGATTTTATACCAGGAGTTCAATGTGGAACTAAAAGTTAATAAATGGGCTGGAAAAAATCTTGTTTTTTTAATTCCTAATGCTGCTAAAAATGAAATTAGTGAAGAATTGCAAATTCAAGTAAGTGAAATCGCAAACTCAGATAATTTTGATAAAATCGGTTTAGCTAGATTAAGTGATGATAAACTACATGTAATGAAAGTTATACCTAGTACCTCAAAGGAAGTTTTTTTTAGTTTATTAAATTCGCCTAACTTGGATTTTATCGCTAATGATCAGAAGTATTTGGATGATGTAAATTACCAAGTTAATGAGTATTTTGAACTTTCTGCAAATGAATTCTTAAGATCAAAATCCATAATTACAACTAGTAATTCAAACTTAATTTCCAGTCTGTTTAATAACCCTGCAATAAAATTTTATTTGCTAATTTTGTCCATTATTCTCGTATCATTTGATTTAGTCATCAAGGTTAAAACGATTAAACTTTAGTTTGTTCTCAACACTGTTATATATTGCCATTTTAGCCTATCAGAATGTTTATTCTGTGTCAAGTGATCAGTATAATGCCAGAATAAGGGAAATTAATAATTTACTTTTTGCCAAGAAATATGATTTAGGAGTAAATACAATTAAAAAGTTGCAGGAAAATACACTTTTTACGAATGATGAATTAGTCAATACACTTCAATTACTAAGTATAAAGTCTAATCGTGTTTCAGACAAAGGCATTTCGAAAATTGATTTTATAAGTACAGATATACATGATTTGATTAATGTTTCTATTCTCCTTAGTAAAAATCAAAAAAATGAAATGGCTCAAAGATTACTCAAACAAGCTATTTCAAATAATCCTAATGCGGACAGCATAATCATTTATTATGAACTTTTAAGTTCGCATAATACTAATACTTTGCAAAGTAGATTTTATAAAAATTCTATAAACATGCGAGTTAGTCAATGGAATGCAAACGAAGCTTTACAACTATTAGATTTAATGAAAAAAAACGAAAAACTTCTTCTGTAAACTACATGATAAACAATAAAATAGAATTCCCTAATCAAACCGATTTCTATCAAGGAAAAGTACGCGATGTTTATTCTTTTGGAGAGCATTTATTAATGATTGCTTCTGATAGAATATCAGCGTTCGATGTCGTTTTACCTCGTTTGATACCCTATAAAGGACAAGTTTTAAACCAAATTGCTGAACATTTCTTGAAGGCAACTTCTGACATTGTCCCCAACTGGCTCATTTTTACACCAGCACCCAATGCATCATTTGGATTTAAATGTCAAGCAATACCAATTGAAATGGTGGTTAGAGGTTATTTGGTCGGTCACTTATGGAGAGAGTATAAAGCAGGAAAGAGAGAAGTTTGTGGAGTAAGTTTACCAGATGGTCTAGTAGAAAATCAAAAATTACCATATCCAATTATTACACCAACAACCAAAGCTAGTGAAGGGCATGATGAGGATATTTCTATCCGGGAAATAATACAAAAAGATATAGTGAGTGAAGGAATTTTAGATGAATTATGTAAGATTTCGTTAAAACTATTTGAAAGAGGTCAAGAAATGGCCAATTCAAAAGATTTAATTTTAGTCGACACTAAGTATGAGTTTGGCATACGAAATGAAGAAATAATACTTATGGACGAAATTCATACGCCAGATTCTTCTAGATATTTTTATAAAAATTCGTATGAAGATTTATTTAAATTAGGACAACCACAAAAACAGTTGTCTAAAGAGTTTGTAAGAGAATGGTTAATTTCAAACAACTTTCAAGGAAAAGAGAATCAACAGGTGCCATCTATTTCTGATGAATTCGTTAACCAAATTTCTGAACGATATATTCTGTTATATGAAGAAATTACAGGCAAAGAATTTATTAAAGAAGATATAAGTAAAGATTTAGTTAAAAATATTTACCAACAAATTTCCCATTATATTTAAAATGCAAGTCAAGAGTTATCAATTAGAACAAAATGAAAGCTATGCTGTAATAGAATGGCTTTCTACAGAATTGTTACAATCTAATGCTGAGGAATTAGAACTAGCCGTTAGGTTATTGTTCAAAAAAGAGTATTCCAATATAATTTTTAATGGTTCTAATTTAACTACCATCGATGGGTATGGAGTAGCGGCCATTAGGAAAGCAACAAAAATATGCACGAATGAATTAGGATTGTTTGTGGTGGTCTCAAAGTCTGATTTGATAGTGGAACGCTTAGATCAAGCTAAAATTCAAGATTTGACTATAATGAACACTGTTCAAGAAGGAATAGAAGCTATTTATTTGAACGATTTAGAAAATGATTTCGAAGATGAATCAGATGCAAATACTGACGAATACGGAATTGATGGATCTGATTTAGGTGAAGATTATTAGCAATATAGGACAATTCAAAGAAAATCTATTTTTGTTTCCTTATTTTCGAATATTCAATATATTATTTTGTTAAATTAGATTTTAGCCAAATATATTTTTAGTTAAATTTGATTTACCTGGTTATCCTATAAGTCTTAACCTTGGATTAATCTATCCACTAATTATACTATTTTTATAATTTCTAATTTGAAAAATTATATTTCATTATGAATAGCAATTCCGAAAAGGGTCTATACAGAGAAGAATTTGAACACGATGCATGTGGTATTGGTTTTGTAGCCAGTTTGAAAGGCATAAAATCTCACCGTATTGTTCAAGATTCCATTAAGATGCTTATTCGAATGGATCATCGTGGTGCTTGTGGTTGTGATCCAAATTCAGGAGATGGCGCAGGTATTTTAGTACAACTTCCTCATGAATTCTTTTTAGAAGAAATTAGTACTTTAGGTTTCTCTTTACCTTCCCTAGGGAACTATGGAGTAGGTATGGTATTTTTTCCTAAGGATGAAATTCTAATTAAAGAGTGTAAAGAGGTAATTGAACGTAAAGCTAAAAAATTAGGTTTGCGTATTTTAGGTTACAGAATTGTACCGGTGGATAATTCGGAAATATCCGGAGCTGAATCAGGTAATGCGGAACCTTCAATACAGCAATTATTTTTAGAAAAACCGGCTGATTGTCCAACTGATATTGATTTTGAAAGAAAATTGTATGTATTCAGACAATATGTTTCAAAGTTATTAAATGAGACTATTTCTGGATTAGATAATAAATTTTATTTTGCTTCTTTGTCTTGTCGTACCATTATTTATAAAGGTATGTTGACAACTATGCAAGTTCCTGGTTATTTTCTTGATTTATTTCAAGAGAACTTTACCTCTGCCTTAGCGATCGTTCACTCACGTTTTTCTACGAATACTTTTCCTGAGTGGAGATTAGCCCAACCGTTCCGTTTCATTGCACATAATGGAGAGATTAACACGGTAAAGGGTAATTCGTCTTGGATGCAAGCACAATCGGCTTTATTCTCAAGTAAGTATTTTACGCAAGAGGAGTTAGATATGATTCTTCCTGTTTGTAGCTTAGGGCAATCTGACTCTGCAATATTAGATAATGCGATCGAGCTATTGTATCTAACAGGTCGTTCGTTGCCTCATGTCATGATGATGCTTATTCCTGAGGCATGGGATGGAAATGAGAGCATGAAGCGATACAAAAAAGATTTTTACGAGTATCATGCAGCCATGATGGAGCCATGGGATGGCCCTGCCAGCATTTCATTTACTGATGGCAAGATGATTGGAGCTACTTTAGATAGAAATGGGTTACGACCATCTCGTTATTGGGTTACTTCCGATGACCATGTAATAATGGCATCAGAAGCGGGTGTGCTTGATTTGGATCCTGCCACGATTGTTTCTAAAGGACGTTTGCAGCCTGGAAAGATGTTTGTAGTGGATATGGAACAAGGTCGAATTATTCCTGATGAAGAATTGAAAGAAAAGATTTGCCAACAACAACCATATGGTGAATGGCTTTTGAAAAATAAGATACGCGTAGAAGATCTTCCCGAAGCCGGTTCTGAGTATAGGCAGCCGAAGGCAATCGAATTAGTATCTAGACAACAAATTTTTGGATTTACAACAGAAGATATCCGTATTGTTTTAGCACAAATGGCTGAAACAGGAAAGGAGGCTTTAGGTTCAATGGGTATTGACACTCCATTAGCTGTCTTATCCGAAAAAGCACAACATCTTTCCTCATACTTCAAGCAATTATTCGCTCAAGTAACTAATCCTCCTATCGATCCAATTAGAGAGCGTATGGTTATGTCTCTTTTGTCTGATATAGGAGGTCTATCAAATCTTTTGGAGGAAAGTCCGTCCCATTGCAAACAAATTGAGATTCAGCAACCGGTATTACGAAATAAAGAAGTAGAAAAAATTCGTTGGATTGATCACGAGAATTTCCAAACAAAGTCAATTCATATGACATTCCGTGCTTCTGAAGAGGCTGGTGTCTTAAAAAAAGCATTAGATAGAATAAATCAATATGCCGAAGATGCAGTTGATGATGGTTATTCAATCATTTTGTTAACTGATCGCGGTATTGATAGCTCACATGCTCCAATACCTTCTTTGTTAGCATTAGCGTCTGTTCACAATCACTTGAATAGAACAAAAAAAAGAGCCAAAGTTGGAATTATTATTGAGGCAGGGGATGTTTGGGAAACCCATCATTTTGCAACATTAATTGGCTACGGTGCTAGCGCAATAAATCCTTATATGGCCTTTGAGACAATCAAAGCGATGAAAGATCAAGGGTTTGTTAACAAAGATTTGAGCTACGATAAATTAGAATATAATTACATTAAAGCCGTCAATGGAGAATTGTTAAAGATATTCTCCAAAATGGGCATTTCAACTTTGCAATCTTATCAGGGTGCACAAATCTTTGAGATTTTAGGAATTGGGAAAGAGGTAGTAGATACGTATTTCACAGGTTCCATTTCGCGTATCGGAGGTATTGATTTAGATACGATTGCTAAAGAAGCTTTGATTAAACATACTTCAGGCTACCAAATGCGCAAGCAAGACTCCCCTAAATTAGAAGTAGGTGGAATCTACCAGTGGAAACAAAGAGGGGAAGAACATTTGTTTAACCCAGAAACGATTCATTTGCTCCAACAGGCAACAAGAAAGAATGATTACAGTGTTTACAAGAAATATGCCAATTTAATTGACGAGCAAAGTAAAAAATCAATTACACTCCGTGGTTTATTAAAACTGAAGAACACTAAATCGATTTCAATTGATGAAGTAGAGCCCATTGAGAATATCTTGGCGCGTTTTGCTACTGGGGCGATGTCGTTTGGTTCAATTTCCTATGAGGCGCATACCACTCTGGCTATTGCGATGAACCGAATTGGTGGTAAATCCAATACAGGTGAAGGCGGAGAAGATCCTATTCGTTTTAATAAGTTAGCGAATGGGGATTCAATGAACTCCGCTATTAAGCAGGTTGCATCAGGACGTTTTGGTGTTACGGCACATTATTTAACAAATGCTACCGAGCTTCAAATTAAAATGGCGCAGGGAGCTAAACCTGGAGAAGGTGGCCAATTGCCAGGTCATAAGGTAGACGATTGGATTGGTAAAACACGTCATAGTACACCAGGTGTTGGTTTAATTTCCCCTCCACCGCACCATGATATTTATTCAATTGAGGATCTTGCTCAATTAATTTTTGACTTAAAAAATGCCAATAGGGCCGCTAGAATATCAGTTAAATTAGTTTCTGAGGCAGGTGTAGGTACGATTGCTGCAGGTGTGGCAAAAGCTCATGCGGATCATATTTTGATTGCAGGTTATGATGGTGGTACAGGAGCATCTCCTTTGTCATCTATTCGACATGCAGGTTTGCCTTGGGAGCTAGGATTAGCTGAAACGCACCAAACCTTAGTCAAGAATAAATTACGTGGTCGTGTTACAATTCAGGCAGATGGTCAAATCAAAACAGGTAAAGACATCGCGGTAGCAGCTTTATTAGGAGCTGAGGAATTTGGTGTCGCCACTGCTGCTTTGGTAACTGCAGGTTGTATTATGATGCGAAAGTGTCATTTGAATACTTGTCCAGTAGGTGTTGCTACACAAAATCCGGAATTAAGGGCATTGTACACAGGTCAGGCAGACCATGTGGTTAATTTGTTTCACTTCTTAGCCCAAGAATTGCGCGAGATAATGGCTGAATTAGGCTTCCGAAAATTAGAAGAGATGGTAGGTCGTGTAGATCTATTAGAAATGAAGGATCTTTCAGGACATTGGAAATTCAAAAACCTAGACCTGAGTCCAATTCTAGCTCCCGCTGTCTTATCAGAGGGTGTTGCGGTATTTAAGTCGGAAGAACAAGACCATGGATTAGCGGATCAATTGGATTGGCAATTATTAAAAGTGGCACAACCAGCTCTTGATAAAGGTCAAAAGGTATACAGTGAACTAGACATAATCAATGTCAATCGTTCCGTGGGAACTATTCTTTCTAATGAAATAACAAAAAAATATGCTGAGAAAGGTCTACCAGCAGATACGATTCATATTAAATTTAAAGGTACTGCAGGTCAATCTTTTGGTGCATTTGGTGTAAAAGGTATCAAGTTTGAAATTGAAGGGGATTCTAATGACTACATAGGAAAAGGTTTATGTGGTGCTACCTTGGTGGCTTACCCTTCTCCTTTGGCTACATTCAAAGCATCTGAAAACTCTATTGTGGGTAATGTTTCATTCTATGGAGCTACATCTGGTGAAGCTTATTTAGCAGGTATGGCAGGTGAACGCTTCTGTGTTAGAAACTCAGGGGCTAAAGTAGTAGTGGAGGGGATTGGAGATCATGGTTGCGAATACATGACGGGAGGTTTAGTGATCATTTTAGGAAATACGGGTCGAAACTTCGGTGCAGGAATGTCAGGAGGGGTGGCTTATATTCTAGATGAGCAAAATACGTTTGACGCCAAGGTAAATCGCGAGATGGTAGAGATAACCGAATTAACGCCAGAGGATAAAAATATCATATTGATGTATCTTGAAAAACATATTGAGTTAACTGGGTCTATAAAAGGAAAACAAGTCTTTGATAATTTCAATGCTTTAGCTAGTCAGTTCAAAAAGGTATTACCAGTTGATTATAAAAATGCACTTCATTCTCGGAATTTAAGCATCTCAGACGTATTGTCTGACAAGGATAAAGTATATCAAGACATTAAAGTAGATTTAAAATAATAGAGCATGGGTAAGCCTACAGGATTTTTGGAAATTGAACGCAAATTAGCACCTAAAAGAGCGGTATCTGAGCGCGTTAATGATTACAAGGAAATTGAGTTATTAAATACTCCTGAAGAAACGGTTGCTCAAGCAAGTCGTTGTATGGATTGTGGTACACCATTCTGTCACCATGGTTGTCCACTAGGAAATATAATTCCAGAATTCAATGATGCTGTTTATGAACAGAATTGGAAATACGCTTACGATATTCTAAGTACAACTAACAATTTCCCTGAATTTACGGGTCGAATTTGTCCTGCTCCTTGTGAGTCGTCTTGTGTTTTAGGAATCAATAAACCAGCTGTGGCCATAGAGTTAATTGAGAAATCAATTATTGAAAAGGCTTTTTCAGAGGGTTGGGTAATTCCGTTTATACCTAAAACTCGAACTGGTTATAAAGTTGCTGTTATTGGCTCGGGCCCAGCTGGCTTAGCAGCAGCAGCTCAATTAAATAAGGCAGGGCACTTGGTTACAGTCTATGAACGTGCGGATCAAATTGGTGGTTTATTGCGTTATGGTATTCCTGATTTTAAATTAGACAAAACTGTAGTTAATCGTCGAGTAGAGGTAATGAAGTTAGAAGGAATAACGTTTATTACTAATGTGAATATCGGATCTTCAGAAAAACTGTCTCATTTAACAAATAACTTCGATGCAGTTTTAGTGGCAACAGGTAGTACGACTCCTCGGTTTATATCGGCTAAAGGTAATGACGCTGCTGGTATTTTTCCTGCCATGGAGTTTTTGTCGCAGCAAAATAAACGAAATGCATCCATTCCCTTAGAAGTAAACCACAGAGGGGAGCCATATAGCCACAAGGATATAAATGCTGCTGGTAAGCATGTAGTTATTATAGGTGGTGGTGACACGGGTTCTGACTGCGTTGGAACATCAAATCGGCATAAAGCAGCTTCTATTACTCAAATTGAAGTCATGCCAAAGCCACCTGTCGATAGAGCGTCTAATACCCCTTGGCCTAATTGGCCAAACATGTTACGCACTTCTACTTCACATGATGAAGGAGTTGAGCGATTATGGTCTATTTCTTTACAGGAGTTTGTCAAGAATGAGAAAGGCGAGCTAGTAGCTTTAATCATAGGAGATATTATTTATAACATGAATGAGGGGAAAATGGAGCAAGAGGTAATTAATTTGAGAAAAATTCCTTGTGATTTAGCATTGATTGCCGCTGGATTTTTACACACGGATCACGGTAGCCTATTTGAACAATTAATTGCTATGGGCGTAAATTCCGATGAACGTGGTAATCTAATAGCTAATTCTTCTTACCAATCTGATAATGAGAAAGTTTTCATCGCTGGGGATGCAAGACGTGGGCAATCTTTAGTAGTCTGGGCTATATCAGAAGGTCGTGAAGCTGCTAGAAATATTGATTTGTTTTTAATGGGTAAGACGAGTTTAGAAGGTAAAACGGTATCTAGTTTTGATGTTTTGGTGAAATAATTTTAACCATATATTTCTAATACTAAATATATTTACTACATTTGTGCTCTCTTAAATGCTAGGAGAGATGCCTGAGAGGCCGAAAGGACATGTTTGCTAAACATGCGTACTGGTAACGGTACCGAGGGTTCGAATCCCTCTCTCTCCGCAGTCAGTTTTCGGGGTGTAGCGTAGCCCGGTATCGCGCTTGGTTTGGGACCAAGAGGTCGTAGGTTCGAATCCTGCCACCCCGACAAAAGTCAATTTATGAGGAAGTGTTTAACACCAATTGTAAATTGGCTTTTTATTTTAATTTAGGTTCCGTAGCTCAGCTGGATAGAGCAACTGCCTTCTAAGCAGTAGGTCTTTGGTTCGAATCCAAACGGAATCACTAATTAGTAGTTATTACATTTTATGTAACAGTTATTTATTTTACTAATTTGCTAGGGAGAAAATTAACTTTACTCAAAAATTCTTTCGGAATCCTACTTCTTTGGATTTTACCTCCATTTATATATTTCTTGAAAGCGTATGTTGGATTAGGTGGTGGTTCACTTTTTACTGGTATAGTTTATAGTTTTGGAATTTTGTTATTACTATCTCCAATACATCCTAAAATTGGATTTAAACCTAACTTGTTATTATTGCAAGTAGGGGCTGTATTCTTTTGCCAAGCTCTATTGTATTTTTTTATCTATAATATGGAGGGGAGATCTTTTGCTGTTGATAGTATCAATTTCTTCCTACTCATTTCTTTCTTCTTTTTTTTACTTCGAGTCGATAATGAAGTTCAAAAATATTTACCCAATCTTATCTTAGTGACTACTTTCATCACTAGTCTTGCATTATTGTATTCAATTTATACAAATCCGGAATTTGTTCTTGGGGCTAGAGCTACAGTACAATATAAAAGTAATTCAGGAGAATTTACAGGAAATCCGCATGTGTATAGCAGAAATGGTCTTGCAGGATTTATAATTTCAACTTTACTAATTCTTTTTAATGGTAAAATAAAAAATTATAGAGATAATCTAATGATCAGGCTTTTAGCGCATATTAATTTGCTAGTAAGTATTTTGGTAATTATCCTTACTCAAACAAGAGCCACAATTTTATCATTAGGTATCGTTTTAGTTTTATTGATTTTTTACGTATTAAAATGGAGAGATATTTATACGAATATCAAAAGCTACATAATTGCTTATTATGCTGTATTATCATTAATCCTATTTTATTACGAAGCAAAATTCAATCTTTGGAAACTTGTATCAGGTTATTATAATTCATTTCAAAATTTGTTTTTAAAAGCTGTAAATACTGGTTTAAGTTTAGGGAAATCTAGCGACTTTGACGAATCAGCAATGGGAAGAGTAGTTAATATTAACTTCTTTTTTAATTTATGGAAAAATGATCCTTGGGGATTTATTTTAGGACATGGATATAAGAAAAGATATATTGACATACCTGTTTTAGAGTCATTTATTAATTTTGGAATAATAGGATTGATAACTTTCGTTACATTTAATTTATTGATATTAAATTTTAGCATTAGAGCACTTCGATCGCAGAATATATTTCAAGTTTTTATGGGATTGTTTTATATCCATACATTGATTGCAATATTTGTTGCAGGTCGTCCGGTTGATTTTTCTTTTTGGGTAAGCTATATTGTAATTATTCGATTCCTAGGTATTGAGTATAATCATAACAAGTTGGTATGAGGGTTTTAATATTACACAACCAGCTCTGGACACAATATAAGTCTGTTGTATTTCAAGGTATTTATGATGAATTTAAAAAAACAGGAGACGAATTATTAGTTCTTCAAACGTCAATTTGTGAAAAAAGTAGATTAAATATATTAGATTTCAATGCTGCTAACTTTAAATATACCTATCCTTATATACTATTAAATAATACCAGTCTGGAAGATTCAAATCCCATTCGTACAGCATTTCTATGGATATATTATGCTATAAAATTTAGGCCTAATGTTATCAACTTAACGGGTTATTCAGAACTTGGAACAATTTTTATACTTATTTATTCAAAATTATTTAATGTAAAAACGTTAATGACGAATGAGTCAATTCATTCTGAAAGACTTCATAACCCAACTATTTCAAAAAAAATAATTAGGTCATTCAAAAAACTATTAATTCAACTTACTGATGGTTTTTTATCCTATGGAATTAAATCAAATGATTATTTATTTAGATTTAGAAGATCTAAAAGAAGTATATTGTCATTTTTGAACTCCTTTGATCGATCAAAATTTCTTTCTGAAAATACAGAATTTGTCAATGAAAAAACACCCTATATTTTATTTGTTGGTAGACTCTCAGAGGAGAAGAATCTATTTTGTTTAATTGAATTAGCCCGAATATTTGTTTTGGACCGTTTAAATTATAGAATAAAAATAATAGGGGAGGGTGACGAATATGATAGTTTAAATAGCCTGATTAATAAAGAAAGTTTGCCAATTGACCTTGAGGGTGCTAAAAATTGGGATCAACTAAGTATAATCTATAAATCTGCATCAGCATTCATTTTACCATCTTTAAATGAAACGTGGGGAATGGTTGCAAATGAAGCATTAGAAATGGGTGTTCCTGTTATTTGTTCCAGTGCATGTGGATGTGCAGATGATTTAGTAATAAATGATATAAACGGTTTAGTTTTAAAGAATTTTAATTTTATAGATAATTTAAATTCTGAAACATATAAACGTTTGAAAGCCTACTTGCTCATGAATTCAGCTTCAACTAAAACGAGTAAGTCCCTAAACAAAAATATAGCATCCATTTATGATGAGACGAAACTAATTGATGAATTTATATTTGCATTCAGAAAAATAGCATAGATGAAACGAATCCTACATTTATGTAATTATACATGGGAAACTGGGGGACCACCAAGTGTGATATTTTCTCATTCAAAAGTTCAACTAGAATACAATTATGAACAACATATTTATTCAACACCAATTCCCACTCAAACAATTTACCCACTAAACAAGAATCAGAGACTATTTGTATTTAAAAGATCGTTTTTAACAAAATTTCTGGCTGATTTTTCATGGACGTTACTTTTTTATTTTATAAAAAACAGAAATCAATATGAATACATAAACTCGCATGGGCTATGGAATTTTGGTTCTATTTTACCTTTCTTGATACCAAATAGGGCAAAAAAAATTGTTACACTACATGGATTTTTAGATGAATATTTGATAAAAAGGTCTAGTAATACAAAGAAACTATTTTGGATATTTATTCAAAAGTGGTGTTTATTTAGAGCAGACTGTATCCATGTAATTAGTAAAAATGAAGAGTTGTTTATTAAATCAAATTATCCATCGCTAACCTCAAAAATTGAATATATACCCAATGGTTTATCACTAATTGAACTTGATAAACAGGTTAATCGAGGCTTTAAAGAAAAAATAGATAGCTATATAAATTCATCAGAGGTAGTTTTTTTATACTTAGGAAGATTGAACAAAAAGAAAGGATTAGATTTATTGTTACCAGCCTTTATTAAGTTTCAAAAAGACCATATAAATTCACATTTGCTTCTTGTAGGACCAGATGATGGCTACAAGCAAGAATTAGAAATAGTGATTAAAGAAAATATTAATTCAATTGGAAATATTCACATACTCGACAAGGTAAAAGATGCAGAAAAGGTATATCTGTTAAAAAAGTGTCATGTGTTTATACTTCCTTCATATTCGGAAGGGTTTTCAATTGCTGCTTTAGAAGCTATTGCTTATGGAATACCTGGAATATATAGTAATACCGTTGGTTTTTCAGATGATATAGTTACATATCGAGCTGGTTTAATATGTGAATTAAATATAGATTCTATTACAAATCAAATGTTAGTACTTAGTAGGAATAAAGCTCTTCAAAAATCTATAGTAAAGAATGGACAGGTATTATTCAAAGATAAATACCGAACAGAAATTGTTGCTAAACAATTTATTGACAAAGTATTGAATTAAAAAATGATTGAAAACCTATCTATAATTGTTTTAACATATAATGAAGAAATTCATATTGATCGTCTGCTCGATAATTTATTGAAGCTAACATCTAAGATTTACATCGTTGATTCATATTCTACAGATGCGACTATTTCAATATTGAAAGCTAAAAATATAAGTTATAGCCAAAATAAATTCATTAATCATTCAAAACAGATAAATTATGCCATTGATTCTAATCCTTATGAAACAACTTGGATAATGAGAATTGATGCTGATGAACTTGTTTCAGATAAATTGATATTGGAACTAGCAGATAAACTTAATTTTTACACGAATAGTGATGTAAATGGTTTTTATCTGCAAAGAAAAGTTGTTTTTATGAGCAGACAACTAAATTATGGCAATTTAAATCCTATGTGGTTATTAAGAGTTTGGCGATCTGGAGAAGGTTTCTGTAACGAAAAGTGGATGGATGAAAAAATTGTATTAAAACATCCTAATACGAAGCAATTAAAGGAAATATTCTATGATCATAATTTGAATAGCTTAACATGGTGGACGAGTAAACATAATTTATACTCGAATAGGGAAGCAATAGAAATACTCAAGGAAAAGTATGTAAAAACTTCAGGCAAAAAAGAGAAAGCATCAAATCGGGATTTGCTATTATTTAAATTGAAAAGTATTTATAATATGTTCCCAATGTTTGTAAGACCTATTTTGTTATTTTTATATTCATATATACTTAGATTAGGTTTTTTAGATGGGAAGCAGGGTATAATTTGGAATGTATTACAAGTTTTTTGGTATAGGTTTTTAGTAGATTGTAAGGTATTTGAAATTGAACGAGTTCATAATTTTGATTCACAAAAAATAGTTGAATATTTGATAAAATTAGATGAATAAGGTAGATTTTTCACGTTATAATCACGTGTTATTTGTAGGATATAGTTTAAAGATTAAATATGCTTTGTGGCTATTGGTATCTAATATTTTTTTCCTTACCAATATTCCTTATCCAAATAAATTAAAGGTATTGATATTAAAATTATTTGGTGCTAAGATAGGAGATGTGGCCATAATCAAACCATGGGTTAAAATTAAATTTCCTTGGAATCTATCTATTGGCGATCACGTTTGGTTGGGGGAATCTTGTTGGATAGATAATATATCATCCATTTATATTGGTAGTCATGTATGTATCTCTCAAGGAGCAATCCTCATTACGGGTAATCATGATTACAAAAGAACAGATTTTTCACTAATTACCAAAGAGATTAAAGTTGATGATGGAGTGTGGATAGGAGCAAAGTCGGTAGTGACTGGCGGAGTCCATATTAAATCACATGCAGTGTTAGGTGCGTTGTCATTAACAAGTAAGGATTTAGAATCATATGCTATTTATCAAGGTAATCCAGCAGTGAAAATTAAATCACGATCAATTACTGATATTTTAATATGAAAGATTACATAATGCTATTTCAAAATAAAGAGTTTCAAATATTCTCCTCCTTAATTATTTCCTTAATTATATCAGTAGCCTCTATTCCAGTAATTATCAATATCTCTAAGTTAAAAGATTTAATGGCTGAGATTGAACTTAGAAGCTCACATGAGACATTAACACCCACATTAGGAGGAGTTGCTATTTTCGCTGCCACATTAATTAGTTATTTCATTTGGGATAATCCATATGAAGGGCATGAAATTCATTTAGCTGTTGCTGATTTAATTATTCTCTTTTTTTTGGGAATTAAAGATGATATTTTAATTCTTTCTCCTAAAAAGAAGTTATTGATTCAGATTGCGGCATCAATGCTGCTAATTACGTTGGGCGATTTACGTATTAATTCATTGTACGGTTTACTTGGCATCAATAATATACCTTACTTTATTAGTATTTTATTTACCACATTTATCTTTATATCACTTATAAATGCAATTAACCTTTTAGATGGTATTGATGGATTAGCCGGAACAGTCGGAGTGATGGCCTCCTTGTGTTTTGGGTATTTGTTTTACTCTTTAAGCCTCTTTGCACATGCAACATTAGCATTCTCATTAGCGGGTTCCTTGATTGGATTCTTACGGTACAATTGGTCGATTAAAAATAAAATTTTTATGGGAGATACTGGTTCACTCATAGTGGGATTTTTATTATCCTTTTTTGCAGTAAAATATATTGTTTTGAACAGCGCATATTTATATAATCCACAATTAGGAAATGATGCTCCTATTCTTGCGATGCTCATTTTGATATTACCCCTATTCGACACATTGAGAATGTTTATTATCCGTCTTTTAGCAAAAAAATCGCCATTTGAGGGTGACAGAAATCATTTACACCACATAGTTATAGATCAAGGTATTTCACATATGGCTGCAACAGCGTGGTTAGTTGGATGTAACTGTTTTCTATTAACTGCCTATTTCTATTTTAAACCTAGTTTTTCAAATTTAGAATTTATTGCAACAACATTAACCTTGTTTGGTTTTTACTGCTTATTGGCATTTATATTAGGCAAAAGAATTCAAGATACCGATCGAATAAAATTCACTAAAATTGATAAAATAAAAAGGTTACAAATAGTAGATGAGAAAAAGATTAAGGAGCAATTGACTTCAAAAGAACTTCCCAACGATTAAATTCATTAGATAAATTAAATTTCAGAGGGGAATTAATTAACGTGTGTCTTGTGCCAGTGTTAATTATTTTTTCAATATACTGATCAATCGAGCAAGATATATCTTTTAGATCATACGAATTAATGAGTAATCCATTTGAATCATCAATAAATAAAGATGGACCACCTGAATTTAAGGCAATAACGGGTACCCCTAAATAAAGAGCTTCCATCATTGCGAGACCAAGAGATTCTTCTCTAGAAGAAGAAAAATATAAGTCAGCGTTGATGATTTCTGTATAATACTGCAACTGAGTAGTCGGGCTAATAAATTCAAAATTAGATAATCCTAATTTTTCGAGAATTTGCTTAATCCAAAGGCCATATCCCGTTTTAGAATATTGGCCCAGCCAAATAAATTTATAATTCTTTTCTTTTAACTGATTAGCTACTCCAATAAACAAATCTGTACCTTTTCTATCCGATATTGACCCCGAACATACAACTCTAATTTCTTGTCTCTTATTCTTTCTATTTAAATTAAGGCCATCAATATACACCGTATCAATTGCTGAATTGATTATTTCAATTCGTCCATTATAACCTTTTACGATTTGGTCATAGACTAATTGAGAACAAGAAACTACAACATCGGACTGTAATACATGCAAAAAATCCTCATCTGATAAATAAGAATAATTCGAAGACAATTCATGAATATGACAAACGGTAGTAACAGCAAATGGTTTGGCATATTTAAGTACAAAAGAAGGCGATAAACTATTTACATACCAGATAGAATATTGCCCTTTCTCCTGAATTTCAGATAATTGTTTGGATAATAAATCTTGACCGAAATAGTGTTGAATTTTATCAAATAGGTTGTACTTGATTTTTAATTGATAAAAGTCGATATGTCTAGGAAGTTCACTAATTAATTGTCCCACTTCACTTGTAACAACTAGACCTATTTCAAATTGATTAGGATCTAATCTACAAATTAGATTAAATAATACGACCTCGGCGCCAGTTCTATTCAAATTATTTGTAAAAAATAAAACCTTAATTTTCGACATCGAGGAATCAATAAATGGCGTTATGAAAAAATAGATTACACTAATCAGTCAAAATTACTAATTTTATAGTGATATACTAAATATGTTTAGATGAGCGATATAACGGAGTTAAGATTAAAAATAGATACTATTGATGATGCGATACTAGATTTATTAAGTAAACGTATGGAAATAGTCAATCAAATAGGGATACTAAAAAGAGGGACTAACAGCTTAATTTATCATCCAGATCGCGAAAAAGAAATAATTGATCGCTTAATAAATAGGAACAAAGGAAAATTAAGCGCATCCGCAATAGAAGCAATTTTTCTAGAGATATTTGGGGTATCAAGGAATCTTGAATTACCTGAACTAATTTCATATTTAGGGCCAGAAGGTAGTTTTACACATCAAGCAGCAGAGTCAAGGTTTGGCGCTGTAGCAGACTACATCTCGTTGCCAAGCATTAAATCAATATTTGATTCCGTAGAAACAGGCCGAGCAAAATATGGAATAGTACCAATTGAAAATAATCAAGAAGGTATGGTAAAAGAAACCATGGATTTACTTTATGAAAGAAACCTTTTCATTATTTCTGAGATAATTATTCCAGTGAATTTTTGTTTAGCCACCAAGGAGCAATCATTACAAAGTATAAATAAAATATTTTCTAAAGATATTGCATTCAACCAGTGCCAAGGATTCTTAAACGATTATTTTGGTTCCAAATCAGATGATTTTTTTATCCAGGTAGATTCCACTTCAAAAGCAGCCAAACTAGCTAATGATACAAAGTCAACAGCTGCGTTATGTTCTCATATTGCTGCCAAAATATATGGATTACCAATTTTATTTGATAATATACAGGACAATGATTCAAATCAAACCAGATTCGTTATTTTATCTAAAGTAGAAAATCTCAAAAAAACAGACAAAGATAAAACCAGTTTCGCAGTGAAGTTAAAAGATGATCACAAGCCAGGAACTTTGCTTAAACTATTACAGGAATTCGAAGAAGAGAAAATTAACCTATTAAAAATTGAATCAAGACCACAAAAGGATACAAATGAATTTAAATTTTGGTTTTTTATAGATGTTGAAGGGAATAAATTAGACAAAAACATTCAAAATTTAATTGAAACAAAAAAAGAAGAAATAACATTTTTAGGTAGTTACATGAACCTGTGTTAAATAGTTCAATGCATAATCTTTATCTATCTGTATTTGATTCTTTAAATCAGTAAATGTGCCAAATTTTTGTTCAGATCTAATTCGTTCAATAAATTCTGTATCTATACGGCAACCATATATTTCTAAATCAAAGTCTAACAAATAAGTCTCAATTGAAATTAAATAAGAGTTTGAAACAGTAGGTCTAGTCCCAACATTTGTTAGGCCAATTTTTGATATAATTTTTCCTGAAATCTCTATCGTGGAATATGTTAGATAAACGCCGTTAGCGGGTATTAGTTTGTTAATCTCAGTAATATCATAATTGGCAGTTGGAAAACCAATAGTTCTTCCCAACGCATTACCGTGAACAATCGTAGAACTTATAGCATATCTGTAGCCTAAATAGTCATTTGCCAAATTAACATTCCCTTCTTGTAAAAGGATTTTAATCCGGCTACTGCTTACAACTTCACCTTCAATTAACTTCTCATTTACTATAATTGATTTAATTTTATTCTTAAAATGTGTATCAATGTATTTGGGGGATCCTTCTCGATTTTTTCCAAAGTGATTATCATAACCAAAAACTAAGGACTTACAATTCAGCTTATCAAGGAGAATGGAAGTAACAAATTCGCCTGCCGACAAATCGGAAATATTTTTATCAAAAGGCAAAATAATAACTACATCTAGATTAGTCTTTTCAAGCTGATATATTTTATCCTCAACAGATAAAAGAGAAAGACTATGATTACTAGGATTAAAATAATCAGTTGGATGATTTGAAAAAGTAATTAATACAGATTGTTGATTCTGTTTATCTGCAATTTGACAACATGTATCAATAACCTTTTTGTGCCCCAAATGAACACCATCAAACATACCAATAGTTACAACTGAGCCATTAACTTTCTCATCTATAACAAAGTCTTCAAGACTAAAGTACTTCTTCATAGATTAGTGGGTTAAAATTCATTACATCTTGGGAGTTTGCTAAACTATAATTACCAATTTGTGTTCTAATTAATTTATTTAGGTAGGCTCCTGATTCTAAACTAATACCTAGGTCTCTTACTAAACTACGAATATATGTGCCTTTAGAACAAACTATTTCAAAGGTGACAAGTGGAAAACTAGTTGCATCTATTTTAAAATCATATATAAAAGCATCCCTAATTTTAATATCTAAATCAGTTTCACTTATCCCAGAACGGGCATAGTTATATAGTCTTTTCCCATCTAATTTAATTGCTGAGTAAATTGGAGGAACTTGGCGAATTTTACCTATAAAATGATTTGTAATTCTTTCCTCAATCATCTCTTTAGTTATATGATCAAAGGAAAAGTGCCTATCAAATTCTGTTTCTAAATCAATGGAGGGAGTAGTTTTTCCAAAGATCATTTCCCCAGTATAGGTTTTAGGTAAATTTTGAAAATATTCTATTTTCTTCGTGTGTTTACCGACACAGATGATAAGAAGACCCGAAGCCAAAGGATCTAAAGTCCCGGCGTGACCAATTTTTTTAAACTTACCTAAATTCTTCAATTTTCTCACTACGTCAAAAGAAGTCCACGTAGCAGGCTTGTCAACTAAATAAAATTGGTTTTCAATTCTTTCTATTTCCACAATAAATAAAAACCAAAAATTAAGCCTATAGCAATTCTATAGTAACCAAAATATTTAAAACCGTAATTTTTAACCAAATTAACCATAAACTTAATGGAAAAAAGAGCAACGATAAACGATATGAGAAATGCCACAAGCAGGTAAACACCATTTGAACCCGTCGTAAACTCAACAATATTATCCCTATAATCTAAAAACTTTTTAGCACAAGCACCAAGAATGGTTGGAATTCCTAGTAGAAACGAAAATTCAATTGCGTCTCGATGTTTAAATCCTACCATTCTTCCACCGATAATAGATGCACCAGATCTGGAAACACCTGGAATCATAGCTAAACATTGATATAATCCAATCTTAAAGGCCTGACTCTTAGACATATTTTCTATCGAACTAGGTTTTTCTTCCTTATCTACAATCCATTTATCAATATAAATCAATACATATCCACCAGTTATCCAACTTATACAAATAAACCAATATCCTTGAAAAAGAGACTCTAAAAAATCATCCAATAATACTCCAAAGACAACAGCAGGAATAAATGAAACAAGTATATATTTATATATCGACAGGGATGAGGTTAATCGATTAAAATATAGAATAGGTACAGCAGAAATTGCACCAAGTTGAATAAAAATTGTGAAAAAATTTAAAAATGTGGAGGGAGGAACGTCCAATAAAAGTTCACCTACGATTAAATGCGCTGTTGATGAAATTGGTAAAAACTCGGTTAATCCTTCAATAAACCCTAGAATAATAGTCTGGAAAAAATCAATCATTTTTACGCTTATTAAACAAAGAGAAAATTGGTATAAAGACGCCTAACAAAACAAAAATTGGACCTAATGTTAAACCTAAAAATCCGAAACCAAAAGGCTCTTTATCTAAAGTCATAATAAAAAAACCTGCTATCATGGAAAGTATACCAAAAAGCAAAATTTTAATATCTGCGGAATTGAGTGGTAAATTTTGTTTGTTGTTTGGTGACATATCAAATTAAATTAATGTGTGATGTTTTCAAATATTTATTAACCGCAATTATTGTACTGATTAAACAGAATAAAACACAAAAAATAATATTAGCACTAAACAATTGTATTTGGTTAGATACTTCAAGATAAATACTCTGAATTTCAGGAATCTGAATTGTAACAAAATAGAGTAAAATATTAATTAAGAGGTATCCTAGTATACTCCCAATTATACCTATCAGAAATGCATTTAAAATATATGGTTTTAGAATAAATCCATTTGTAGAACCCAATAATTGCATCGATTTAATCAATAATCGATTAGCATGAATACTAAGTCTCACATAGTTAGATAATTGTAAATAGATCCAAATAATCAATATTAAACTTAAAACAGACATAATACTGGTTATGACTTTAATTTTTGGAGATAGTGTTAATAAAAAATTCGTCGGATAACTTACATCATAAACTCCATTTATAGATTTAAATTTAGTTGCTAATTGATTCAATTTTAGATTAGATTTTACTGAATCTTGGATACCTAGAATTACTAAATTCTTGAATGGATTAACATCTCCCAATAATTCTTCATAATTCTCATGAGAAGAAGCTAGAAATTCTTTAGCTGTCTTTTCTTTTGATACAAATTGGACATCCTTACTATTGACATAGTCACTGCGCTTCATTAATAAAATTGTTGATTTAATTTCATTAATTGTTAACGAATCATCTAAATATACATATATATTCATTTGTTTTTTTAAATGATCTCCCCAGTAATTAGCACCTGTTAACAAAACAAAAAAAAGTCCAATAATAAACGAAAGACCCGAAATGGAGGCAATCATCATTGAATTAGAAGTTGATTTTATCGTATTATTTTTCATTTCTTAGCATTCAATTGTTCAATTTTGTCACGTAAGCTTGCTGCTACTTCATAATTTTCATCTGCAAGTGCCTTTTTTAATTCACTTTCTAAGTCACTTAATGAGACTACAATTTCAACATCAGAAATCGATCCTGATTCACTTATCTCACTCGAATCAATACAAATAGAATCAAAAAGGGCAGATGGTATTCTGATTTCTTTATTTAATCTTATTGCTAATGCTATTGCATCTGAAGGCCTAGCATCTAAGACAATATGCTTATCATCATTTACTAAATTTAACTCAGCAAAAAATACACCATCATTAAATTTAGTAATCTCAACAAACTCAAGAGTAACATTGATTAAACTAAATAAATTAACAAAAAGATCATGAGTTAACGGTCTTTTGATAGAAAAACCTTCAAGAATAATTGATATAGATTGTGCCTCCTGGTTTCCTATAACAATAGGAAAAGATAAATTAGTTGAATGATTACTCTCTAAAATTAGAACAAATGAACTTGCTCCAATAGAGCTTGGAGTAATGGATTTAATTTTTAAAATATGATATGCAGGCAAACGATTATGAAAATATTTGTAAATATACCAAATGAAGGCCTATAATTATCTATTTCTTAGTTTATTTATAAGCTTTGGCACTATTTCAAACACATCACCAACAATTCCGTAATCAGCATTATTGAAAAAAGGTGCCTCTTTATCATTGTTAATTACTACAATAGTTTTGGAAGAATTTACCCCGGCTAAATGCTGAATAGCACCAGAAATACCACATGCAATATAAATATTAGGAGATATCTTAACACCGGTTTGCCCCACGTGCTCATGATGTGGCCTCCAATCAAGATCAGACACCGGCTTTGAACATGCTGTAGATGCGTTTAACAAAGAAGCTAATTCTTCAATCATATACCAATTACTAGGATCTTTTAGTCCTCTACCAGCCCCAATAACAACTTCTGCATCTGTCAAAGAAATTTCATTTACAACTTTATCTACAGATTTAACTGAGTAACTTGACTTTTGGATAGACAGAATCTTTGGAGTTACTGCTATTTCGTCTAACGTTTCTTTCGAGGATGTAGCTAACATTAAGTTATTGGTCACTATATAAAAACAAGAATTTAAAGAACCTATAAATTGAGCGTTGGCTTTATTATTAAATACACTAGTAGTATAACAATATTGATCACCATTCATTCCAAAATCAATAATTTGAGACCTAACAATCGATTTTAATGAAATTGCTAATTGAGGTATCAAAGTGTCAATCAGTAATGATTTAATAGCAAACCCAACTTTTATATTTCTGTTAGAAAGATCATTTGATAAACTAGTCACCATTTCGTTATCCGCTATAGAAAGCGATGAAGAGTGGTCCACAACTACTAATTCAGCATTAACATAAGACGGTACCAAATATTCTTTACAATGATTAAAAGTATATAAGGTAATTGAATCAAAATTTAATTGATTTACTTTAAATAACAAATTGGATGACTTCTTAGACAATCTGCCATTCTTATATTCGACAAACACTACAGCGTTATTCATAATTTATGCATTAAATAAAATGTCAATTATTTCTTCTGGATTATTTGAATCAATAATTATTCCTTTTCGTTTAGACTCTATAAGATTTAAGGTCAACAACTTGTCTCCTTCATAATTAATCGCTGGTATAACTAAAATTTCTTTAGTTCTTGCTGACATAATGCCACGCATATTTGGAATTTTCCACTCTGCTATGGGTTCTTGGCATCCTAAAACAACTGGGAAATTGGCAGCAATAGAAGCTTTACCTTCCATGGTTTCCACTTCAATTTCGATATGATCCTCAGAGATATCCAATTTTTGAACTGGACTAAAAACAGGGATATTAAGATTAGCAGCTACTAGAGAAGGAACTAGGGCATTGCCATAATCAATAGTTTCTTTACCCATTAAAATTAAATCAAATGGAATAGTACGTAAATAATCAGCTATCTGATTTGAAACTTGAATCGAATCAATTGGTTCTGTATCAATACGTACGGCACGATCAGCACCCAACGCTAAACACTTTCTAATTAATGGCTCAGAATCATTATTGCCAACATTTAAAACAACTACCTCTGCATTATGCGAATCTTTAAGCTCTATAGCGCGAGATAAAGCATAGTCATCGTAAGGCCCTACAATAAAAGTTAATCCACCCAAATTAAACCTCTTATTATCACTTAATGTTATCTTTGAGGTGGTGTCAGGAACACATGAAATACAAACTAATATTTTCATAATTTCAATTTTGTTATGCAAGCATACTAAATTGTTTTTAAAAAATAAAATGAACAGAAAAGATTTTATAGAAAAAGAAATAAAATTGGATCCACAAAATCCGTTGAATTACTATTTATTGGCGTTAGAATTCCGAAAACTAACTAATCATATTGAATTTGAAACTACTCTAGAATTGCTTATTCACAAGTTCGAAACTTATTTACCCACGTATTTTATATACGCAGAATACCTTTATTCTGTTAATCAGAATGAAAAAGCAGAAGAAGTAGCTAAAAAAGGGATAGATCTTACATTAGCTACAAAGAACACAAAAATGTTGAATGAATTAAAGCAATTAATTGAGGTTAATAGTTGAATCTAAGCTAATAATGTTTCCTCAATGTCTTTTTCTATAATCAGATTTTCAATGATAAACTTTTGTCTCTCTGGGGTATTTTTACCCATGTAATAATTTAAAAGTTGTGGAATTGTAAAATCTTTTTCTAAAATCACTGGTTCTAACTTGATATTTTCTCCAATAAATGTCCCGAATTCTTCGGGTGAAATTTCACCTAGCCCTTTAAAACGCGTAATCTCAGGCTTGGGACCTAACTTTTCAATAGCATTCCTTCGCTCCTCATCTGAATAACAATAAATAGTTTCCTTTTTATTTCTAACTCTAAATAAAGGAGTTTCTAAAATATATAGATGACCATTTCGAACTAAATCTGGGAAAAATTGAAGGAAAAATGTTAAAATAAGCAAACGAATATGCATACCATCAACATCAGCATCGGTAGCAATAACAATCTTATTGTACCTAAGACTATCTAATGAATCTTCAATATCTAAAGCATGCTGAAGAAGGTTAAATTCCTCGTTTTCGTAAACAATTTTTTTGGTGAGACCATAACTGTTAAGAGGCTTTCCCCTTAGGCTAAATACTGCTTGGGTCTGTACATCTCTAGATTTTGTAATACTACCACTTGCTGAATCTCCCTCTGTTATAAAAAGAACGGTTTCATGCTTTGAATCCGCTTTCTCATCGGATAAATGAATACGACAATCACGTAATTTCTTATTATGTAAATTCGCTTTCTTTGCTCGTTCATTAGCAAGCTTTTTTATGCCTGCAATGTCTTTACGTTCTCTTTCAGATTGTAAAATACGCTTCAATAAAGCATCAGCACTGGTTGGATTTTTGTGTAAAAAATTATCCAACTCAGTTTTAACAAAATCTCCTATAAAAGTTCTGATTGATGGAGAGGCCGAATCGGGTGCAATGTTAGTTGAACCTAATTTTGTTTTGGTTTGTGATTCAAATACAGGCTCTTGTACACGAATAGCTATTGCGCCAACAATACTAGCTCGGACATCTGAAGGATCAAATTCCTTTTTAAAAAATTCTCTTACAGTCTTAACTAATGCTTCTCTAAAAGCGGCTAAATGCGTACCGCCTTGAGTTGTGTTTTGGCCATTTACAAAAGAATAATATTCTTCTCCGTATTGATTATTGTGTGTAATCGCCATTTCGATGTCATTACCTTTGAGATGAATAATAGGATAGCGATTTTCTTCCTGATTAGTCTTTTTTGACAGAAGATCAAACAAACCATTTTCAGAAAAATACTTTTGACCATTGAAGTTAATTGTCAAACCGGCATTTAGATAAGCATAATTCCAAAATAACGAATCTAAGTATTGTGGAATAAAGTGGTAATTCTTGAAAACAGTATTATCAGGCTCAAAACAGATAAATGTTCCACTCTTTGAGTTTGTCGATTCGAAATCAACAGATTGCTTAACTAATTCACCCTTACTAAATTCTGCCCACTTAGTTTGTCCATCGCGAAAAGATTGTACTTTAAAATAACTTGAAAGGGCATTAGTTGCTTTAGTACCCACACCATTCAATCCTACAGATTTTTGAAATGCGCCTGAATCATATTTACCACCGGTATTAATTTTTGAGACACAATCAATAACCTTTCCTAAAGGAATACCACGACCAAAATCCCGAACTTCAACTTTGTGATCCGAAATCTTGACATCAATATGTTTACCATTTCCCATCATGTGTTCATCTATTGAATTATCCATGATTTCTTTAACAAGTACATAAATGCCATCATCAACAGACGAACCGTCACCTAGTTTCCCTATATACATACCTGGTCGAAGCCTTATGTGCTCCTTCCAATCTAATGATCTAATACTATCATCATTATATGCAGGTATTGAATTTTCCATAATTATACAACTTTCCAAACAGTAAATATAACATCAAATACAAGCACAATCTGCTTGCAAAGATTTTCATAAAGTTAAGGAATGCTCCGCTTTTTTTCGTTATTTCGCATCTTAATATCATGATAATTTAAAGAAAACATGGCGCTTAGAAAATTATACTTAGCATTAGTAATAATCATTATAAGTTTACAAGTAGAAGCTCAGATGTTACCAATGACTGGAATTCCAAGTCAATTATTAATGCGCTCTAATAACTCATCGAATAACATGGTTCCCCAGGGAACTATTAGTAGTTCAAAAAGAAGTGTCACGTATAGTCCACAACAAAAGAAGTTAAGAGATAGTCTGATAACCAATAGAACAAATGCTGATTTAAATGAAGAAATAGATACGGCAGTTGTCAATTTAAGAAAGAAAATATTCGGTTTTTCTATATTTAACAATAAGATAGGTGTTTTTGAACCAAATCTAAAAATTGCTACTCCCATTAATTACATAGTGGGTCCAGAGGATGAGCTTATTGTTGACATCAATGGTTATTCTGAAGAACACTACAATTTAATTGTAAGTCCGGATGGATATGTAAAGATTAATAGAATCGGAAATGTTTATGTGGCTGGCTTGACAATAGAGCAAGCTAAAAGTAAAATTATTAACAGATTATCTCAAATATTTATTGGACTAAAACAAGGGGCAACTAATTCAGGTCCTAATTCTTTAACTGCTAGTGTGACCTTGGGAAATATTCGCACGATAGGAGTAACTATTCAAGGGGAAGTGATGTTCCCAGGTACATATTCTGTACCATCCCTAGCAAGAATAATGAATGTCTTATACCTAGCTGGCGGACCCACAGAAAATGGAACTTTTAGAGAAATACAATTAATTAGAAATAAAAAGTTAGTAGGAAAGGTAGACTTATATGACTTTTTAACATCAGGAATTCAACGAAATGATATGATACTACAGGATCAGGATATCATAAAAGTTGGTGTTTATAAATCAAGGATAGAAGTAAAAGGTAAAATTAAGCGTCCAGCTTTATTTGAAGTATTACCCAATGAAAACTTAGAATATGTCTTATCAAATTTTGCAGGGGGATTTACAGAAGATGCATATAAAGAGTTAGTTAAAGTTACAAGATATACGAGTCGAGATAGAAAATTAATTGATATTAATGCTGAAATATTAAATTCATTTTATCCTCAATCAGGTGATTTAATTCAAATCGAATCAATAGACAAAGACAGATTTGAAAATAAAATCACGGTGATTGGAGAGGTATTCCGTCCGGGTGATTTTGCATTAGATGGTAATGAGTCAGTATTGAAAGTTATAAATCGTGCCGGTGGTTTAAAAGAAGATGCCTTCCTAGATAGGGTACTTATTGAAAGAATAAATGATGATTTATCAAGAACTAATCTATCTGTAAACCTCAAGGATATCTTGAGAGATAAGACAAAAGATGTTGTCTTGAGACGGGAAGATAAAATTTCAATTTTTTCTATTTTAGATTTACGTGAAAAATATACAGTTACTATTCACGGCGAAATTAATATTGTTAAGAAAGTTAATAAATCGAAGGATCCAGATAAAAATATTTCTAAAGCGGGAGTTAAATTTTCTAATGAAAATTCACAAGCAAATAACCATAGCAATACTAATAAACTACAAATTAATAGCGATAATCAATCTCCAGAGTCAGATAATTTAGAAGAAGAAGAAGACAATATTAATGTTGATACTGAAATTGCTAATGAACTTAAAACTGATAATATAAGTAATTCATTAATCAACAGACAAGTAAAACTCACCTTGCCGTATATTGAAAACATGACGGTTGAGGATTTAATATTAAAAGCTGGAGGATTAAGGGAATCAGCAGCCACCGGGTTTGTAGAAATTGTACGTCGAAAAAAGAATATAGGATTAGATAGCCCACAACTAATTAACTCGCAAATTGCTGAAATAGTAAGATTTGGTATTAGTAAGAATCTTCAATTAGATTTAACAGCATCATCTTATAAGTTAATGCCATTTGATGAAGTTTTCATAAGAACTTCTCCTAATTACGAATTACAACAATTCGTTACCATGCAAGGGCAATTAGTTTTTCCTGGGGTATATGGGTTAGAGAAAAAAGATGAAAGATTATCAGAACTAGTAGCGAGAGCGGGAGGATTAAATAACCAAGCCTACCCACAAGGTGCTAAGCTTATTCGTAAAAATATCCTAACAGAATCAGAGAAAAATCGAAAAAAGGAGCAATTGAATCAAATTCAAGATAATTTCAATGGTGTAGTAATTAAAAATGATGAGTCCAGTGTTAAAAACACTGAATTAATTGGAATAAATCTTTTAGCTGCTATAAATAATCCAGGAGGCGAAGAAGACTTGTTTTTAAATGAAGGGGATATTATTGATATACCAAGACAACCACAGACAGTAAAAGTTACGGGAGAAGTATTATATCCAAATACAGTTAAATACAATGAAGGCAAATCATTTAAAGATTTTATTTCAGAGGCAGGTGGATTTACTGCAAATTCAGCAAGGAAAAGAGCTTATGTTTTGTATTCAAATGGATCAGTGAAAAGAGCAAGATCGTTTCTTTTTGCGAGAATTTACCCCAAAATTGAAAGGGGAGCAGAAATTATTGTTCCAAAGAATGTAAGGAATACTAATACAGTCCAACAAGTTTTTCAGTTAGTTTCTGTACTTACAGGTACTGTTACTAGTGTAATTGGTATTATTACACTTATAAAAGCGACGGCAAATTAATTATGGAATTACAGCAAGATCAATTTTCATTTAAGCGTTTAATATTAAAATGCCTTTTGGTTATTCCTTATATTAAGGAAAATAAAAAAGTTTTATCTATTGGAGCTTTTGTAGGTTTAATAGTTGGCGGGGGATACGAATACTATAAAGCACAGGATGTAAACTTCAAAACCGAAATTGTATTTGTTGTTGATGGTGATAGTGGAGGTAATGCCGGTGGACTATTGGAATTAGCTAATTCTTTTGGAATTGGTGGAGGAATGGGCAGCAATGCCTCCTTATTTAGTGGTGAAAATTTTAAAGAATTATTAAAAACAAAGTCAATTTTTAGAAAAGCACTGCTTACTAAAGTACGCTATGGTAAGAAAGAAGGCATATTTGCCAATATCTTTTTAGAGAAGTCGAGAATAGGGGAGTTTGAATGGAAAAACCGTCCTGAAGATTTTTACAACCATCGGTTTAAAACATCAGATATAAATAAATTATCTGCTCAAGATAGGAATATTCTGGATGCGTTATATGATTTCTTAAAAGGTCAAACGGTTATTATTAATGACAACCCTAAGTCTACATTTCAAACACTTACAGTTGAAACTAGAGATGATACTTTATCATATATCTGGGCTAAATTATACCTTAAGACAGTTACTAATTTTTATATTGATACCAAAACCAAAAAGTCTCAGGAGTTATTAATATTGATGGATAAAAGAGTTGATTCGTTGCGATCTGCATTATATTATACTCAAGGTAAATTGGCAAACTATAATGACCAGAACCAACAAATAATTTTTCAAAGGGCAAGAATTATTGCAGAAAGATTACAGCTATCTTCACAACAGTTACAAGGTATGTATTTAGAGTCCGTGAGAAATTACGACAATTTGAAATTTTCATTAGCTAAGGAAACACCCTTATTTACAATTATTTCAGAACCTGAAATTAGTACTGTTGGTATAAGGCATTTTTATGGCCCAATTACTTTGATTGGCATTATTTTAGGTGTTTTCCTAAGTAGTTTTATCCTTAATGTAGTTAGGATATACAAAGAAGTGATGTCTAAATAGATTCATGAATAAAATAATATCCAAGTTTAAGGAAATAAATCAGGATTATGAGCTCTTAGTTATATTAGCTAAACGTGATATTTCTGTAAGATACAAACAAACAATTTTAGGTGTAGCTTGGGCGGTTATACGACCTATGGCTACAATGCTTGTTTTTTTGTTTGCATTCAAAAATGTAGCAAATATTAAGGATTTCTCAGGTTACCCAATCCAATTAGTAATATTTTCAGGAATACTATTTTGGAATTATTTTGCCAATGGTTTTCAATCAATTAGCCAATCCATTTTAATAAATGGTAATCTTATTTCAAAAGTCTATTTTCCTAGATTAATTATTTGTATTTCTAGTCTAGCAGTAACGTTAGTTGATTTTTTAGTTGGTCTTCTAGTCTATCTTCTTTTGCTTGTTGGATTGCACGAACCAATTTCAGAGACAATCATTTTTTTGCCTATTGCTTTAATAATTACGACCATATTTAGTTTAGGTCTTGGTTTAATTTTTGCCTCATTCGCTGTAAAATATAGAGATTTATTGCAGGCAATACCATTGATAGTACAATATGGTTTTTTTATTACGCCAATTGTCTATACGTCAAATGAATTTATCACTAAATCTTGGTTCCCTATTTATTCATTCTTAAATCCTTTAGCTTCTTTTGTAGAATTATTCAGATTCTGTCTCATATCAAATTACTCACTATTTTCTTTTCAATATTTTATAATTGCAGGATTTACTAGTTTGATAATATTTGTAATTGGGCTTTGGGTATTTGATATTCGGGAAGACTCATTCGTTGACCACTTGTAAAATGAATATAATTGACGTTGAATCAATTTCAAAAAAATATAAACTAGCCACACAAAATGAGGCTAAATCAATTAGGAATGGATTTGCAGAGTTTTTCAAAACTACTCCAAAGGAAGAATTTTGGGCTGTAGACGACATATCTTTTTCGTTAAAAAGAGGAGACAAGCTTGGAATTATAGGTAACAATGGGGCGGGTAAATCTACCTTATTAAAAATATTAAGTCGGATTACTAAACCTACCAAAGGACATATTGATGTAAGAGGTAAGGTAGCGAGTCTTTTAGAGGTGGGAACAGGGTTTCATCCTGAATTAACTGGAAGAGAAAATATTTTCCTTAATGGTGCAATATTAGGCATGTCCAAAGCAGAAATCGCATCTCAATTTGATCAGATTGTTGATTTTGCTGGAAATCAAATAGCCCAATTTTTAGACACTCCAGTTAAACGTTATTCATCGGGTATGTATGTGCGTCTAGGATTCGCTATTTCTGCGCATCTAAATCCTGAAATACTTATAGTTGATGAAGTTTTGGCTGTTGGTGACGCGGATTTTCAAAAGAAATCTCTCGGTAAAATGAAAGAAGTTGCAGCCAATGATCGTACTATTCTGTTCGTTAGCCATAATTTGACTGCAGTTGCTAATTTATGTAATAAGACATTACATTTAGAAAAAGGAAAAGTAAAGCAATTTGGAGAAACTGGAGAAGTGATCAATAATTATATGGCTAATATGCAGCAAAATGTATATGAGCAGCATTTTAATGATTTCGCAAACGCCCCAGGTAATGATATTGTTAGATTAAAATCATGTACTCTTACGCCCAAATTGTTTGAAAGCCAAACCTACATGGATGTAAGAAATTCATTCTCTTTAAATATAGAATTTTGGAATACAGAGGCTAATCAAAAATTAAATATAAGTCTACATGTATATGCATCAACAGGTGAATGTATTTTTAATTTAAGTACACCTGTAATTCATTGCGAAATGGGAGTTATACAAGCCAAAACAGAAATTCCTGCAAATTTTATGAATGATGGAAATTATTTAATTTCCTTTATGATTGTAAAAGATAAGTCAATCGTATTGCACAATTTTGAAGAAGTTTTCAATTTCGAGATTGCTGATTATCGAGTTGATACAACGTGGTATGGCAAATGGCCAGGTTACGTTAGGCCTAATTTTGATTTCCCAATTACTCAAATTTCTAATTCAATTTAAATATGCTTCATGTAACTAAATCATATCTTCCTGATTTAAAAGAATATGTAGCATATTTAGAAAAAATATGGTCCACAAATCATCTTACAAATGATGGGCCTTTATTACTTGAACTAGAAAAGAAGTTAGCTGAATTTTTAGAAGTAGAACATCTTATTTTTACTGGAAATGGTACAATTGCATTGCAGTTGGCATTAAAAGCCTATAACATCATAGGAGACGTGATTACAACACCATTTTCCTATTGTGCCACTACCAATTCTTTGCTGTGGGAAAATTGTAATCCTATTTTTGCCGATATTGACCCCGTTTCATTAACTGCTGAAAGTTCTCAAATTGCTTCAAAGTTAACATCGTCAACTAAAGCCATATTAACAACACATGTTTATGGCAATGCTGGTGATTTAGAATTACAGGAAGAATTAGCTAAAAATGCAGGAATTCCATTGATTTATGATGGCGCACATGCCTTTGGAGTCAAATTCAAAGGAAAATCAATTTTCTCATATGGTGACATAACTACATGTAGTTTTCATGCGACTAAGATTTTTCACACGGTGGAAGGTGGGGCAGTTATTGTTAAGGATCCACAAATAGCTAACAAAGTACGTGAACTTAGAAGTTTTGGACATAAAGGCGATGTTTATTTATCAGCAGGCATAAATGGCAAAAATTCAGAATTTCATGCAGCTATGGGCTTAGTTAATCTAACTCATTTCGAAGAAATCAAATCGCATCGCCATAAAGCTTGTGATTTATATGATTCACAGTTATGTAATCATATACAGAGGATTCAATGGAATCCTGAAGTTAAACGAAATTATAGCTATTATCCGATCGTTTTAGCTTCAGAAAATGATCTTAATCAAATTGTTAAAAATTTGATTAAAGAAAATGTTACACCTAGAAGGTACTTTTATCCCTCTTTAAATACATTACCTTTTGTTAATGCCCAAACTTGTCCAGTTTCAGAAGATATTTCTAAGCGCATACTATGTTTACCACTTTCTGCTACTATAGCCAATGAGGAAATAATCAAAGTAGTCGATATTATTAATTCATATTACTCCTAAATCTTATGTACTTCATAGTATTCATCACTTTTGTATTACTATGTATTAAAATAGCCTCTAAGATTTCTAATAAAAATTTTGAGGAAATATTTATAATTGGATATATACTTTATAGCGCGAGTATTATTCTATCAGGGTATATTTTATCAGAACTCAATATTTGGAACAGCACAATTTCTTGGTCGATTGTGCCCTTTCTAATAATCATTAGTTTTCATCAATTATTCTCAAATTCTATTTTTCAAGCTGAGCGATTAAATGCTTCTTCATTTAAAATTACTGGGAGGGCGATACAAAAATTTCATGAGGTCTATAAGTCATCAACAAAAACTGAAAGAATAGCCTTTACCATCTTATTAATTTCATTTATTCTAATTCATTTGATACAACTTTCTATTACGTTCTATTCACCTCCAAATGAATGGGATAGTATGACGGGACATTTAAATCGAATTTTATACTTCTTACAAAATGGTTCATTAAAACACTTTATAGGAACTAATTGGAATATTGACACATATCCAAAAGCATTCTCGTCAATTCAAGCTTATCCATTTTTAATGTCTAATTGGAATGAGCATTTCTTCAAGCTGCCCAATTTATCAGCATATTGGATACTATTTATAGGTACATACGGTGTTTTAAAAAGACTAGCTGTCCCATTTATTGTTCGGGTATTCTGCGCCTCCATGGTATTATTCATACCAATAGCCATTATTCAATCGACATCAACTGATACAGATATAGTATTGGCAGCATATTTAGTATCCTATGTGTATTTTCTATTCAGCTTTAAACAATCACAGCAAACATTATATTTATACCTTGCCGGTATTGCGTTTTCAATAGCATTAAGTCATAAAATCACTTTCGTTTTTTCACTTTTACCACTGTTTGTTCTATTGGTCTATATAGTAAGAAACATGAATTTTGTATCTTGGAAATACAGTTTAAAACACTTTTTATTTGCCCATATATTATTCGTTTTAATAATTACATTACCTACTGGCTATATCAGTAATTTAAATCATTATGGGCACCCTATAGGTCCAACCACTGCTACCCAACATCAATCGATAGAAAGAGCCGGGAATTTTAAAAATTTGTTAGCTCATGGTAGCCGGAACTTTATTAGATACAACATAGATTTACTTAATTTGGATGGTTTACGAAATATTGAGGTTGTTGAAAATTTTCAAAAATCAATAAAACCAGTTTTGAAACGAATAGATGAAAAGTTAAAAATTGGCCTAGAAAAAGAGACATCATTTACCATTATTCCTTTTTCGTTCAATCGACGATTCGAATTTTTTAATGGCACACCCATTTACGGAATAATATTTATCATTTTAATTATTCCTTCTATTTTCTTCTTGTTATTCAAGCCAAGTAAAAGTATTTACTATTACTTTTTTGCAGCATATCTAATACATCTGCTAGCCCTTTCATTTACCGCAGCATATGATCCGTGGAAAGGAAGATATATGTTAAGTTCTTTCGTGTTTATTATTCCTATTTTAGGAAATTGGTTATATCGAAACTCATTGTTTCAAAACAATAGATTAAGTAAAATTTATTTAATTTTTTCATCGATTTTAATTTCATTGACAGGTTTAAGCACCATTCTTTTTCATAAAAGAGCACTACCATTCGGAGCATACGGTAAGCCTTCAATATTTAACATCTCACGAATGGAAGCATTAACAGTTTCTAGACCCGACATTTATCCAGCTTACGCGAAGTACGATTCAATCGTACCATTAAATGCCACCGTTGCACTCGCAACAATTAATGATGATTATGAATATCCATTGTGGGGTCCACATTTTTCAAGAAAATTGATTCCAATCAACCCATTTGAACAAGGTTTGCAGAAAATACCAAAGGAGGCCGATTATTTATTTTTTGCTAAATCAGTAATTAAGCCAATTTCAGGGGACATTCGATTAGGTACTAATACCAATATAAATGAAGGAGTCATCGTACCAGGCGAAGATTACTACATTCGAAAATTGAAGTGAGTCTTGATTAAATGACTAATGGTTGTTTCAAATTACTGACGGTTCTCAAAATCATTAAGTTTCTAATAAATTGCACCTGAAATGAATATAAAGGAAAATATTGCAGAAGGCTTAAGGTCAATTAAAGGTAATTTGTTAAGAACTATATTAACAGCTTTAATAATTTCATTGGGGATCACATCATTAGTTGGTATACTAACAGCTATAGATGGAATACAAAGTTCAGTAGACAATTCATTCTCTGGGCTTGGTGCAAATTCCTTTGACATTCGAAATAGACCCACAAATCAAATAAGAAGAGAAGGTCAAAAAGAGAAAAGATTCAAAAATATAGATTATCGACAAGCATCTAGATATAAAACACTTTTCGCGCCAAAAGGAAAAGTTTCCTTAAAAACTAATGTGTCAAATAATGCAATTGCCAAATACTTATCTAAAAAAACTAATCCAAATACCCGCTTAATTGGAATAGATGACAACTTTATAGAATTAAAGGGTTATAAAATTGGAGGAGGAAGAAATTTTTCAACTAATGAATTCACTAATGCAGTTAATGTCTGTTTGTTAGGAGTTGATGTTATTGACCAACTTTTTGAGAAAAAGAATCCTATAAATCAAGAAATTTTAGTGAATGGCATAAGACTAAAAGTCATTGGTATTCTTGCTAAAAAAGGAAATTTGATGGGTGGTGGAGATGATCGGGTGGTCATGGTACCTTTAGAAACAGGTCGAAAAATGGCCGTAGGTCGTAATTTGACATTTGATATCACAACATCTTCGACCAAGGTAGAAAACCTAGATAATTTCATGGAAGAAGCTAGAGGCGTCATGCGAAAAGTACGAATGGATCCAATTACGTCAGAGGATTCATTTTCTTTGGATAGATCTGATTCAATTGCTAAAAGTTTCGAAAGTATTACTTCTAGTTTACAATTAGGAGGTTTTGTGATTGGATTTATTACACTTCTAGGAGCATCGATTGCATTAATGAATATCATGATGGTATCAGTTTCAGAAAGAACAAGAGAAATTGGAATTAGAAAATCTTTAGGCGCAACCCCTTTTAGAATTTTACAACAGTTTTTAATAGAAGCTATTGTTATTTGTTTGATTGGAGGAATAGGGGGGATCTTATTAGCCATTCCTATCGGAAACTTAATTGCCCAAGGAATAAGCTCAGGCGCTGCTAGTTTTATTATTCCTTGGTTATGGATGACTGTAGGAATAATTATTTGCGTTTTAGTTGGCTTATTTTCAGGAATTTACCCTGCATTTAAAGCTTCTAAATTAGATCCTGTGGACGCCCTACGATACGAGTAAATCAATTATAATTTAATAAGGACTTGATTTAGATGTGAATTTGCCCTACTTTTGCAGGGCAATTAGGCCAATTGGTTTGATTTAATTGCCCAGATGGCGGAATTGGTAGACGCGCTGGTCTCAAACACCCGTGGGTGCAAG
>JACCEA011613417.1_pt1 | contig 45565 bp, 63 predicted proteins | sample 7449851 | NCBI WGS metagenome assembly JACCEA01 (sample SAMN15323453, study PRJNA562643) | freshwater metagenome | isolation source: river surface water | place: USA:Blue River Watershed | collected 2017-08-18 | reverse complement strand
GGAGCGAGCAATGAGCGTGATCTACAAAGCAGGCCAGCAGACTTTTAAGGCCAGCGAAGTGCTATGGGCTAAACGGGAACTGATCAACGCTATTGTTGAGCAAGCCCTGATCAGCCAGACTGAAGCGTTTATCGACATGATCATTGACGGCGAGCGGCCGCAGGACATTACGCGAGACAGCGTTAACACTACCCTGCGAGGCGTTAAGGACAGCGCCGGCGAGTTTCTCAACGATCTGATCGGCGATCTCAAGTACGAAGTTGAGCGCCGTTTGGCGGCTGCTCGCTATGGTGCGGCTGTTACGGGTCTCAAGTACGATCTCGCTGGCGAGGTCAAAGACATTGAGGTCGATGTTACTGTTTCTTTTGAGGAGTGAGCAATGAGCAAGGTAATTTTTCACACTGACGGCCTGCGTGGCCTGTGGAGCGATGTCGCAAAGGCGATCACGATCACTGACATCCAACTGGGTCGTGGCACTCAGTGGGAAGACGAGAAGGATATCTTCGGTGAGCTGCGTGTCTACTTCGACACTGACACTTGGGACACTCGCAAGGATGGTTTGATCTACACTGATCGCCAGTTCCTCAAAGAGCTTCAACAGTTCCTAGACGCACACGGTCTGCCCGGTAAAGACGTTTGCTACTCAGAGCAGGGCATGCAGGGTGACGACTATGTGTCGCTGGACGCCGGTACCAAGTTCTACAAGGCTTGGATGAGCAAGTTTGGTGTGGCATTTGAGCAACAGGTAGAGATCTTCTAAAGACCCTTTGGTTGACAGGGTCTTTGATCGGTGCTATACTATAGGCTAAGTTAAACAAAAGGAGCGATGAAAATGTCTAACTACCCGAACATGAGCTACTGCATGTGTGAGAACACTCTGCTGGCGCTGAAGCAGGTTCTGGATGCTATGGAATCCGAGGGCCCTATGTTCCTGCGTGAGATGAACCGCACTGAACGCCGTGCCTTTGAAGAGCTGTTCCACTACTGCGAGAGCTTCCTTACTATGAGCGAAGAGCTCCAGGAGGAGTTGGAGCGTGAGGAGCGTGACGGACAGCCCGATGAAGCGCAAGAGTGGGCAGACTTTGACCCTGATTGCTAAAGGGTCTTTGGTTGACGGTCTAGCCAAAAGGCCGTATAATACATACATCAACAACGCACTAAGGAGCAAGTAAAATGGCAACACGAAGCACTATCGCCCTGGAATACGCAGACGGTACCGTTGGTCAGATCTACTGCCACTGGGACGGTTACCTGGAGCACAACGGCAATATCCTGCTGGAGCAGTGGATGGACCCGTTCGAAGTCCAGAAGATGCTGGACCGCGGAGACATGTCTACCCTGGGCAACTCTGTGGAGCAATGCGAGTTCTACACCCAACGAGGCGAAGAACTGAACCCTCAGCGCATGTACAAGTCCTTTGAGGAGTACACTCGCGAAGCACAGTTTGAGGAATATGACTACATCCTCCGCAAGGACGGTAAGTGGTACGTTCAGTTCTACGGCACTGACGGCGAGTACTTGACCATGGAGGACGCTTTTGAGTTCCAAGCACGTGAGGAGGAAATGGAATGAGCAAGATGAGCGATCTAGCCTACGACATTGAGCAGATGTACATTGAGGGCATTAGCCCCAAGCGCATCGCAGAGATCCTCGAATGCCCGATCGAAGTAGTCTACGATTGGATCGACGGTGAAGGTCTAGGTGCTGACGAAGAGCTTGATCCCTACAACACTATCAACAGCTGAGAGGAACACATGATCGAAATCCAAATCCAAGGTCTAAACAAGCGTCAAGCCGCAATGGCAGATATGATCTGGGCCTGCGAGACCAAGCGCCAAGTCGATGCTTTCATCAGCGGTCTCCCTACCCAAAAGCTCAAGCAAGAAGCTCAGACCATCGTTGATATGATGATCATGGCTACCATCGAACAATGCTACGACGGTTTGGGTAGCATGGACGAAGCCAGTGCGGTGTTGCAGAAATACAACAAGCGATAACCCTACAGTTGACTCGGGTACCAAAAGGCGCTATAATACATACATCGACAACGCACTAAGGAGCAAAGATGAAAGCACTGCTAGAGTTTGTAGCCCAGAAGAACCACTGGAATTCGTTCTTCAAAGGTGAGCAATACGAGATCCAAACTGCCAAAGGTCGTCAGCGTGTCGCAGACATGATCGACGGTGCTCTGAGTCCTGAGAACCTTACCTGCGATGGCGAACTGCCCCGCGCAGAAGTCAACCGTCGCTACAAGGAGTTGATGACTGCCGCAAAGCAGTTGAAGACGCTGGACCCCTCGGTCAAGTTCTACGAATACGACGAAGCAATCTAAGGAGCAGACATGCCTAATTGGTGTAACAACGGTATCACGATCAAGCACAAAGACCCTGCGATGATCGATCGAGTGATCAAGGGCAAGGATGGTCTGCTCATGGAGTTCTGTCCTACTCCGCAAGAGCTGATCGACACGGTCAGTGGCTGGATGGGCGAGGACAAGCAAGCCGCTCACGAAGCACAACAACGAGCCAACATTGAGAAGTATGGCTACAAGGATTGGTACGATTGGAATGTGGCCAATTGGGGTACCAAGTGGGACATCAGCCTAGACTCTTGTGAGCGCACAGATCCCAACACTGTAGAAGCATCCTTTGACTCAGCATGGGCGCCTCCAGTTCATGCCTACGAGAAGCTCTGTGCTATGGGCTTTGAGATCAAGGCCTACTACAACGAGCCCGGCATGTGCTTCTGTGGCGTGTGGGAAGGCAACGAGAGTGACTCCTTTGACGACTATTACGAATACAGCGGAGAGACTTCGGAGACGATCCGCGAAGTGATCGGGGAAGAACTCGATGACTATTTCTGTATCTCCGAAGACATGAAACAATGGGAAGAAGAAAATGAAGAGCAATAAAGAAAAGAATCAGCAACACGAACGCGATCAGCTGATGCGAGTGCGGCCCAAACAGCCCGCCTACGACTTTAAGCCGCTGGAAGATGTGCTTAGAAAGTGGGTCACGGGATCATGAGTCGACTACAACTCTACGGCCGGCCCTGGGTGGTGTTTGATGCTACTAACAAAGAGCATCGCAAATGGTTTGCGGACTTCAACAAGAACCTTACTTGGGCACGATGCCCGGTGCGCTTCGTAGTCAATGAAGATCACGGCGATCTGATCACCCAAATTCAGCGAAGTCTGATCCAATACTATGTGGACAAGGAGTTCAGCAGAGCCCGCGAAAATGTTGTAAAAAAGCCACAAAAGAAACCCTGAAATCCTCAGGGTTTTTGGTTGACTGTTGGGCCCGATCGGCCTTATAATACATACATGTTCAACGCACTAAAGGAAACGCAAATGACCGCAGTAGCATTCAACCTGGAAGCCGTCCAAGACGCCCTCAACGAAGCTGGCATCCAAGCCCGTACAGCCGCTAAGGCATTCCACGCCCAACACGGTGATCGTGACGCTTGTGGCTTTGCTTGGGTCAACGTCTGGGGTGTACGTTCCAACAGCAAACTGGGCAAGGCGCTCCAAGCCGCTGGCTTCCGCAAGGACTACACCGGTTCGCTCCAGCTGTGGAATCCCTCCAAGTTCCCTACCCAAAGCATCAGCATCCTGGAAGCGGGTGCGGAAGCCTACGCTCAAGTCCTGCGTGAGAAGCTGGGCTTGGACAAGGTCTACGCAGGTTCGCGTTTGGACTAATAAATGGTTCGAGCTAGCCAAAAGTGGTTGACACTTGGCTAGCTCGGTGCTATACTAACAACAATGCTTAAACGGGCAGACACTTTTAACACACACAGAAAGGCAAATATTATGGCTACCGATAAACTGTTCTCCGTTGCTGGTACTTCCACTCTTGATGGTGAGACCAAGGTTCGTTTCGCAAACGACATCCTGCGTCTCAAAGTACTTGCCAAACACGGTCACGAGGACATTACCCTCGTTGAGCTCGAGACTCCCATGACCAAGCTTGACGCTGTCAAGTTCATCAAGGGTCTGGATGAGTTCTCCAACGTTGCCGCTCAGGCTGCTATCGCTGACTATCTTGACCGCAAGGACGAGAAGCCCGCAAAGGCTGCTCCCAAGGCCAAGGTTGCTGCTCCTAAGGCCAAGGTTGCTGCTAAGGCACCTAAGGCTAAGACTGCCGCAAAGGCAGTTGATACTTCCGACATGGAAGACGCTCCGTTCTGATTTAACACCCCGTATCGCTGTCTAGTGTAAATATATTCATGCGATACGGGGTATCTTATTCAACGGACTACAAAGACGGCAATGTTGTCGTCAGAGACTTCCTAAGTGAACCAAAGGGGCGAGTGCTCTGTGTTATAGTACGAGACAATCGAACTGAAGCAGAACAGCTCGCCCTTCACATCTGCGATCTACTCAACAACCAACTGAAACAAAATGACCTGGGAACTGTATGAGGTCTGGGCCACCGTTGACGGCCATGACGAACTCATCGAAACGACTAAGAGCTTGAAAGAAGCTCGACAGCTGGCCAAAAAGGCTATAGGAGACGGAGCAGAAGGTGCGTCTGTCTACAGAGAAACAGCTGATGGTGATTACGAGGTTGTAGAAGAGCTCTAGACTCTGTATAATAGATACATCCGCCCGGATGGTGAAATAGGTAGACACAAGGGACTTAAAATCCCTCGGCAGAGATGCTGTGCCGGTTCGAGTCCGGCTCCGGGCACCATTAGGGCCTCTAGCTCATGTTGGTTAGAGCAGTGGACTCATAATCCATTGGTGCGCGGTTCGACTCCGCGGGGGCCCACCATATTGTGACCGTAGTTCAGCCGGATAGAACAACAGCCTTCTAAGCTGTGGGTCGGGGGTTCGAGTCCCTCCGGTCACGCCAAATACCCAAAGCCCGTCCAGGTTGACGGGCTTTTCTTTTGGTTGTATAATACATGTACAACGGAGCAAATGATGCGGTACACACTGATTACACCCCGGGGCAAGATCTATCAATTCTACCTGCTGGCAACCGCTGAAGTGTGGCAAAAAGCCTACGGTGGACAGTTGATCGACAGCGACATTTTGGTTGACAAGACTGCCCAAACCGCAGTATAATACACACATGACGAAACAGAAACAGTTCAAAAAAGGCCGCTACGCCGCAATGCGAGCAATCATGGCAGAGTATGGCTTTCCTCTGCGACTGGTCATGTGCGGCAAGGTCGTTAACGGTCGCTTCTATCTCACTAACCGCACAAGGGGTTGAACATGGGCTACAAGGTTCTGGGCAAGACTGAAGATCTGCTACAAGGCTTCGAGCCTCGCAAGGGACTAGAAGGACCCTTCAACTTCTCGGGCAGAGTGTTGTATTATGACAACAAAGAGGGCAAGTATTGGGATCCCCGTACTGACTTCTATCTGAGCTACGATGAGTGGTTTCGGTTGACAGGCCTGATCTAAGATCGTATAATAGACACATACAGACAGCAACAAGGAGCGAACCAAATGGCTAAACTGTTGATCAGCACACAATACCAAGAGAACTATGGTGCCCATGATTGGGACGGCACAGGCCAGTGCCCCCAGTACTGGAAGTTCAAGGGCGGTTCGGACTATGTCATCAAGAAGTTCAAGGGCAGCATGGCTGATGCTACCCTGGCCATCATGGCTCTCCGTGGTCAGATTGAGTGCGACAACGATCACTTCCGTGAGCACATCGTTGACTGGCGCATTGTCGCAGACAACTATCTTACAGAGTTCGAGCAGAGCCAGCTGGACTACGAAGGCAAGATCACCTACGGTCCCAAAGAATTGTCATACTAAGGAGCAAACTATGAAAACCAACGAGATCACCATGTACAAGACCTTTGGCACTTACCAACTGGTTCTAGATGAGGAACGCTACTACGAGTGCCGACACATCTACAGCGGTCAGACCTGCACCGCAGACACCATCAAAGAAGCCAAGCAGTGTCTGGAAGACCTGGACGAGACTCATCGTGAGATCCAAGCCGCTATCCGCAAGCTGGCGATCTACGGCTACAAGGTCTACAAGGAAATTGCCTAAAGACCCTAGTGGTTGACAGGACTTTGATTAGACCGTATAATACATACATATTGAACAACACAGGAGCGAACAGTGAACATTCAAGCAGTCAACCAAGCGATCATCGCAGGCACTTTCAACAACGACGAACTCAGCTCGATCATCGACGCTGTGAAGTTCGCCCGTAGCCAACTCACGCAGAAAGCTCGATTCACTCTCCGAGCCGGTGCTAAGGTCAAGTTCTACTCAACCAAGCGTGGTGTTACCGTAGAGGGATCTATCACCAAAGTGGCTCAGAAATACGCCACTGTGAGCACCACTCAGGGCCTGTGGAAAGTGCCCATGAACATGCTCGAGCAGGCTTGACAGACTGCTAAGTAGACTGTATAATCAACATTTTAAACAACATTGGAGCGAACAATGACCAAAGGTTACAAGGTACTGAGTCTAGACACTGTGAAGAACGTTAAGCGGGCAGGCAAAGAGAGTGTGAGCTCTTTTGACATTGACACCGATGCTGTCAAGAGCAAAGAAGCCGAACTGGCCAAGATCACTGACGCAGAGATCATCGAGCGTCTGCGCCAGCGTTTTAACATTCTTGACGACATGACTCGTGCTGTAAAAAAGGGTGATGTTCGTGCTATGATTGTCAGCGGCCCCCCAGGCGTGGGCAAGAGCTTTGGTGTTGAGAAAGTTCTGGGTCGTCACGATGTGTTCGCAGATGTAGCACAGAACGAGAAGCTGAAGAAGTACGAGATCGTCAAAGGTGCTATGTCAGCAATTGGACTCTACAAGAAGCTCTACGAGTTCTCTGCTAAGAAGAACATCCTTGTGTTCGATGACTGCGACTCAGTACTGCTTGACGACTTGAGCTTGAACATTCTCAAGGCTGCTCTGGACAGTTCCAAGAAGCGTACTATCCACTGGAACACTGACAGCCGACTGCTTCGTTCGGAAGGTGTGCCCAACTCATTTGAGTTCTCGGGTGGTGCTATCTTTATCACCAACATCAAGTTCGAGAACGTGCGTTCAAAGAAACTGCGTGATCACTTGGAAGCACTGGAAAGCCGTTGCCACTACTTGGACTTGACCATTGACACAGAGCGTGAGAAAGTACTGCGTATCAAGCAGGTAGTCAGCGACTGTGGCATGCTGGACGACTACGAGTTCTCAGATGTTGCCAAGCAAGAACTGCTGTTCTTTATTGATGACAACAAGAAGCGTCTGCGTGAGCTGAGCCTGCGTATGGTACTCAAGCTAGCAGACCTGCGTAAGAGCATGCCGCAGAACTGGCAAGCTGTAGCAGAGGTTACATGTATGCGTAGGGCCTAAGCACTAGCATACAGTAAGCTAGTAGGGCAGCTCTAAGCCCTACACACTGTACTAGAGCACGCTCCTTACAAAGCTCTAGACAGTGGCAGTAGACTGACAAGTCCGATTCGCTCCCGGCACAGGCTACTGAGGACTGCTGTGAAGCACTCCACTTGAACCCCAACCAATACCGATTCGCTCCCGGTGGTTGGGGTTCCTTTTCATCGATGGTGTCGGAGGATGGTCGGGGTGATGAGGGGCCGGGGTTTATATTTTTATATGTTGTTTTAACGCAACACAAACGCATCCTTTTTTTACCCCAGTGGTGCAGAATCACCACCCAGATTCTGTAAGTACTTCCCTAAAATTTTTTGCGCGACAGATTTTTTAGGGTCTAAGACCCATTTCGGGTAAATATTTTCCTCATGTACTATCACTTTGCCGCTGCCAATCTGCCTTCACTGCTGGATCAAATTCGCCAGCGTTACAGCATAACCACAGACATCCATGATATTCGACGCCGCAAATATTCCAATAATGTTCACGGATTCAGAGACTCTGACAGCACTGCTGCCGCTGACATTGCCTGTTTTGGCTGTTCAGTTACCTATGGTATAGGTGTAGAGCATGATCTACGCTGGAGCAATCTGCTGGATCACTCGGCTAGAAACTATGGCGTAAACGGTCTCAGCTGTGGGGAAATCACACACGTTGCTGCCTCTGTGCTACAGCATCATCCTGCGCAAACTGCTGTAGTACTGTTTCCAGATCTAAGCCGTCAGTTCTTAACTGTGGTCAACGATCAAGGGCAACTAGAGCAGTTCAATGCCTTTGCCAACTATGATCAAACTGTGCCAAAATCACAGTATCCACAACGCTATTCAGCTTGCTCAACGCTGTACCGTTTGCCCACAGCTCTATTTCAACAGTGGTTTGCGCTGAATCTACAAAGTCTAGTTGATGTCACACAGCTATTAAATCGTAGACTCATACTGGCTTCTTGGTGTTTGGACACTGATCTCATGCTACGAAGTTTGCCGTTGGCTCACTATCCGCATGTCAGTCTAGTGCCATTTCTAGCACCCGATACTCAGGGCACTGATCGTCGTCATCCTGGACCTTTGTATCATCAACGGCTAAGTCAGCTGATTGGTCAGTTAATCCCACATTGAGCGAAAATCACCATAGTGTCTTATAGCTGTATAGGCTGCTTCAGCTAGAAATTCAAAGTGACGGTGTAGTGCTCTCACTGCGGGCATGTCATTATGTTTCAGCACCATTTCGTAGCAACTTGAACCCAACTGTACATAGTACGTTGAGTTTATACCGTGCCTACGCTTGAGTTCAGGAAATACAGCACGAGTAAACCAGCATGTGTTGGCCAGTTCCAAGGCTTCGTTAATGTTACGCAGAGTCATATAACGCTCTGCGTATGAGGGTTCTGGTTGCCACGGATTACGGTCTATTTTGCTGGCCAGTACTCTAGCTTCATAGTCTATGACATACTCCGGTATTGTCCAACCGTGCTGTTCGTTGGTTTCGTTCAGTATATCGCGTATACCCATAATAGCCACTGTGTTATCCATCGCTGGTCCCCCTACTGTGTATTTACTGTGATTATAATATATGTAGATAATCTCTGTAAAAATTGCTTTTACAACCGCGGTAGCTGCGCTGGCCGCTTCGCGGCGGGATGCTCTAGCGCCGCCGCCTAGGCGGGGTATTCGTAGTTAACGGTGTCTTCGTTGTCCTGTAGAGTATGTGCGCCATTCTTTAGGTGGAATCTACGAGCCATTTCTGTTTTGGGACTCAGTGTGACAAAACGCTCGATCTGCTGTTTATTCTCTTTGATGTACTTCTGGGCCTGCTGAATCAGTGATCTGCCCGCACCCGGAGCATAACTCCAAATGGTGTAAAAAGCTGCCACACGCTCTCCAGCTAGACCCAGTTCTGATTCTTTGGTGGGAACACGATCAAGATAGGCCACACAGGTCACTGCCCGAGGTTCAAGACCTTCTAACAGCACAAAGATTTCCGCATGATCGTGTATGCGGCTAGCAGTGGGTATACTTGGTCTTACGGGATCGTCCTTGAGCAAATGAATCCAAGGATCATTGAGAGAGTTGATGATGTACAGCATGATTTCGCTACCTTAATATAGATACTTATCATTGACTGCGATTTTTAATCAAACTTTAATCAAATCTCAGTGTTGAGATTGTTCAACAGACTGCGTAGCTTGGAACTTTCCACTTGTACTCGACTCTTGGGCACTGACGCACCTGACTGGGGGTCTTCTCGAATTTCCCCAGTGTCTGAGTCCACAGTTGATGTGCGCTTTAGACTGTTGAGAATTTGGCTAGATTTTGTAGTGGCTGCTGGGCCTGCGTCTTCTGACTGCTCTTCAGAGTCTGTGATGCGTAGTGTGTCAATGTTAAAGTCTAGATCAATTTTCATGCCCACGCCCGAGCTTGAACGAGTCTTCATCAGCTGAATTTGATACTTTCCGCGTTCACGCATAGCTCTAGAAGTAAAGATACCAAAGACGTTATCCGCTGTTTGAATCTTTGACAAACCGCCTGAGATGTGGCTGTGATCAAACTCAACTTCTTCAACTGACGCTCGGTTAAGCTGTGAAGCTGTAACAAAGATACAGTTCTTTTCCATGGCCAAGTTACGCAATTCTTCACTGACGAACTTATCTTTAATAAACAAGTTTTCCGCTGAAATCTTACGGCTAATAGGCATCAGCAAGTCCAAGTAGTCCACCAGCAGTACGTCTACTTTACGGCCCATTTTGATTTCATACTCTTTCAAGTAACTGCGGATATCGTTGGCATTCTTGCCCGAGGGCATGTACTTGACCTGTAGTGCGCCTGACTTTTTACCTATCACACGCACACGCATTTCAACTTCATCTAGCTGTTTAAAAACGTCTCTAGTTGAAATACCTGTGAGCATTGAGTCAATACGCATACTCACAAGTTCTTCTGAAAGTTCAAATGTTAGATAAACAACGTTCAAGCCCTTTTCAGCAAAGTTCACACCCAAGTTGGCTAGAAACAGTGACTTACCCGCACCCGATCCACCAGCAAAGATGTTGAGTTCACCTCTGTTGAATCCGCCAAACAGCTTGTTGTCGACGTTCTTCCAACCTGTAGAGATCTGTCCGTTCTTGTCCTTGATCTTCATCAATCGAGCACGAGGATCAGCAAAGTAGTCTGTGCCCATGTCCTTTTGTAGGCCAATTTGAACTGCCTTTTTAATTAGATCTTCAACTGGGCCGTAATCGCCCTTTTCCAGCATGTCCGCTGATTCAAGAATAGCTCGCTCAAGGCCCTTGTGTTTGATGAATGTTTCAAAGTCGTTGAGCAGCCAATCAAAGTGCTCTTCTTTGAGATCCTTGTGTCCCACTAGTTCACTGTGTGTGGCAGCATTGACCATTTCTGTAGTGGGCAGAACATTGTGTTCTTCTACATATTCATCTATGAATTTGGCTGTGTCCTGTAGCTTGCGATCAAATAGGTTGTGATCAAAAATTGATTGGCAACGCACAAATGTTTCTGCGTCTGCCAGCATCATTTCCAAGTATAATTTTTGTATGTCGTAACCGTAGTCTGCGTTTTGTCTAGTCATTGTGTAATTATAATATCTTTCACTGATTAAGTAAACACTCTAGTATTATAGTGTTGCTCGAATGCTTGTGCGTCGCTGACATCATTGACCATGGGCTGTCCTTTGATGTTTAGGCTGGTGTTCAGTAACAAGGGACAGCCAGTGCGATCGTACCAAGCTTCTAAGAGTTGTCTGATTCTTGACCCATCATTGGCCACAGTCTGTACACGACTAGTCCCGTCCCTATGAATGATAGCAGGAAATAGCTGAGGATGGCGGCACCTACTGATGAACTGCATGTACCGATGATCACTGCTAGCACCACAGAGATCAAAGTAGTCATTAGCCAACTCCTCCAGAATAACTGGGGCAAATGGTCTGAATTGTTGTCGTTTCTTAATGTCATTTACTCGGTCCTTGATAGTGTCACCACGTGGATCTGCCAATAGGCTACGATTACCTAGAGCTCTGGGTCCAAACTCTGCGGCTCCTTGTGCTACACCGCATATTTGACTAGTATATAGGTAGTCGACGATTTCGTCAATGCTGCTGGTAGGGTTAATTGTATAACCTAGGTTTGCAGTTGTCCAATCAAGTCTAAACTTGTTGTGAGCCAGCACAGCACCTATGCTGGAGCCAGCATCACCAGGATTGGGCATGATCCAAGTTTGTTTGAAGTGTTTGTAAGCAATGGGATTGGCCAGACAGTTAAGAGCACAGCCACCCATGAGCACAAGATTCTCACTGCCTACAAGCTTGCGAGCATGAGCTAGAATCTTTTCAAAATGCCACTCATAGACTGCCTGTGTGGCAGCGGCAATGTCAAATGTGTCATTGACTGTGAGCTCGGGTGCCCAGTCTAGGCAACCTCTGTGTAGGTTACGTTTCAGTGTAACCAGTTGTCCTGTCTTGTAGTCAAAGAAGTCATCCATGATCCTAAAGTAGAGTTTATTAGGATCGCCGTAGGCGGCCATGCCCATGAGAATGTATTCTTCTTCGTTGGGCTTCAAATGGCAACGCTGTGTCATTGCTGAATACCATAGTCCTAGACTGTTTGGATAGCTCTGTGAGTAGACCTTGCGTAGTGTTTCACCTTGTGCTTGCCAAATAGTCAGTGTTTCAAACTCTCCAATGGCATCTATGACCACAACGGCAGCATCTTGAAACTTGCTGGTACAGTAGCCAGCGGCAGCATGGCTCTCGTGATGCCACATAGTTTTAATAGGGGCCTTGATATCGTATTGTGCTAGATATCGTTTGATATTATTGCTACGATGATTGAACCCCTGTCCAGCACGCCATTGACGCAGTGTCTTGGCCCAGGGCTTTTCATACCAAACAACTTCTTTAGGATAGCCATAGTGGCTGGCCGCATAGTTTACCAATGACTCGCATAGGTCGGCATCGTTTTTCTTTTTACTGAAACGTTCGCTGTGACTGGCAAACAATAATTCTTGATCTTTAAACACTGCTAGAGCAGCATCGTGGCTATTGGCTGAAATTCCCCAGGTAATCATGCTTTTATTCTTTTGAAAAATTCTTCTGCTACTAATTTATGTACTGGAGCCGAAAAGTGGCCTCCGTCGGGACAATATCTCTTTTCTACTTGTTGTGCTACTAGAGTCATGTCTACATCTGGAACAACATTGGCATACTCTTCTAGAGCCGCCAAATCATCAGGTTTGGCATCTCCAATAAAATTATGATCAAAGACCTTTAGAAAATAAAATCTAATGTTGTTGTTTTTACAAAACTCTTTGATCGTAATCCAATTTTTAAAATATTCAACTAGTCTATGATAAGATGTTTCTTCTCTAACAAAAAATTTCCCTAAAGACGATATTTCTCTGGGGATAGACCCAGGATGTGCTAGATGTAGATCAAACCAAACATTGCCTTCTATAGCGTAGGCAATTTCTTTTCTAAAATAGTCTGTGTTACCTATAATAGCTACAATTGGTCTAGTAGGATATTTCTTTTTAAGTTTGATTAGATCCGTGATAGTGGTTCTAGCGATTCTATCAAAACTTGAACCACCCATGGACGAATTTACTAGACTACAACCTAGCATGTTTTTCAACAGCATAGGAAATGCTCTAGCAGATTCTAAAGATCGCATCTTGGCATGATAGATCGCATAAGCACGGTCTGTTTTTACTTCCCAAGACCATTTTAAAAGTCTTGTTTTTTCTTCATCATCGATCTCAGAAAGATCTCCAGTATTTCCTGGAAAAATGTCTAGTCCTAACCCGTTACCGTGTACGAAACTATCACCATTGGTATACAAAATCATTTGTAGATAAACGGATCTCTTTTGCGTAGTTCTTCAATGCGTTTCTTGTACGCACGATGTTCTCTCCAAGAACGTAGGGGATGTAAAATCCATTCTTTTATTGTGTACCAATCCATTTTTTCATCCTTAGTTGTATTTTTAAAGGCATTGACTCTTTGCTGTTTACAATAGTCAGCAATGTATATATCTTTCCGTAGAGTCTAACTGCGTCATTTACATCTTTGACTCCATCGGGCCAATCCGGCATGCTTACACTCCAACCTAGTTCTAGTGCTTGCTCAATCATTTTATAGCCAGCTTCGTCTCTATCTGGTACTAGTATGACTTCGCGCTGTAGTCTATTGATCTGAGCTGATTGTTTAGGACCTATGTCATTGCTCATTACAGCAACACCGTCTAAGCATATAGCATCAATAGGGCCTTCTGTAACTAGAACAAACTTTCTGTCATAGCCTTGACGATCTAAATTAAAAACATATCCAGGCTGTTGTTCAGATATGTATTTGACTTTGCCATCTCTAGTCAATCTAGCAGTATAACCAACGATTCTACCTTCATGATAAAATGGAATAATCAGTCTATTTTGAAATCCATCTTCGTCAGTCCAGTACCAGTTATAGTCATTGACATCTAATCCCCTGCTGGTTAGATATTCTAACACTGGAACTAATTCCTCGCTGGGATTTTTGATCCACTCTTTCAAAGGTTTACTGCCCAACGGCAAGGCCTTGTCTATGAATGCTGTAAGCAGTGATTGGTCGTATTTTTTATCAGTGTCTTCTTTAAGACGTAGACCTTCTAAGCTACATTTGGTTATAAGATCGTCTGATACGCCTAGCCATTGTAGTAATTTTTTAAGCTTAATACTGACAGGTCGGCCTGGTTGCCAGCTTGCTTTGAATCCGCAATTGAAACAGTGATAACTTACACCTTCATTGACCATAAGCCCGCCACGACTTCTACGATCTGCGTTTGTTCCATTGTGGTGGCAGCAGACAGCATTAAAACTTATCCATCCGCTGGGTGTAGCTTTGCGTTTAGGAGGTAAGTGTGTAACAACTGTATCTATGATAAGACTCATAGTACAATTTTACAATCTTACTGTGGCTTTGTCAATTTTTCCGGTGTTTCCTGTCACTGGTTGATACTGTATTCTCAACCAATTGGCATCACGACTGTACAATGGATTTATATATGTCAATGACAAGCTGGTAGTTGAAGGTGTAACATTTATGGTTTCTAATGTAGTCCATTTAATGTTGGCAGCTACAACTGCTTCTGTGGTATATTCTATAGTCACTGTACCTTCTAAACCAGACAACTCGATATCTAGATCGAACGAGTCTTGAACAACGGCTGACAGGTAATTTGGCTGTCTAATTTCAACGGCATCGCTGTAAAAGATACTGTATTGCGGCTGCGGGTCAATATAGGTAATTTCGTTGAATCGTGTTATGTATCTCGGTGGTGTGTCAGTGGTAATGGCATTACCAACTAATTCCATATTGCCTATAGCACCAAACTGTGTATCAGCGTAGAGAATAGTTTTAGTATCATCTTCGTTGAGTCTATAAATGCTAAAGGTTAAAAATTGAGGATCTAAGTTTACTAAATCTTCTTCAACAATTGTTGCTAGAGCAAGCCCTGTTGTGCCGGTAGGAACAAGATCAACGGTTAAAAATTCTTTGTTGTTGACATCTTTGACACTCATTTTTAAAGTCATTTCACTGATGTCAATCCGTTTTTGATCCGAATTTTTTACGTCGATAGTAAGTACATTACTGACGCCTTGATAAATTTTTATACGATTTTGATACACGATGTTCCACCTCACAGGAAATACAGCCACATCCGCGACGACGTTTATTCGATTTGGATATAAATAACTTGAAATTTTTTGCATTTGGATTAAAGTCCTTACTACTATTTATATGGTAAAATTAAGAGATAACATAGAAGAACAATTACCTTTTATCAGCGTACTAAACTACGGGGGTGACGAATACGTTGGTATCATCATAAATCAAGATCAGTTTGTAACTAGCTTTTACGACTTAGAATCTGTTCGTACACCAGAAGAAAAAACTCATCTACTAGAACTAGGCGAAATTTGGTGGTGGGAATCAAATCGTCAAGTTCCTATAAACATATTTTTACGCAAAGAAATTGAACCGTTTCGTTACAGCATCAAAACTTTTAATTCTAAAGATGTAAGAATAGTGTTAGGTCCAGTAGTTAATTTAATGAACCTAACACTAAAAAGAATTAAACGTAAAAGTGTTCAACTAGTTAGAAAACCGCCGTCTAAGTAAAGTCGTAGCTAATCTGCTCACAGATTAGATTCATCTGAACCACCACAGCCATTGCGTAGGCTACTGCGTGGGCCTTCTTAAAATAGTATTCACCAGTCTCTGGCTTGGTCCATACTTCCTTCATAATCGTCGTCCAATTCTCCCCAATCAGATAACGTTTCGCTGGGCGGATCATAGCGAGGACCGCAGCTAATTGTTCCACGGAAGTGGGGCAGGTATTCCTCAGAATTGCACCATGGCCATTTAAATGAAATAACAGATTCACAAACTCGTCTTGTAATAGTAAATCCCATAGCGGTTCAGTCTCCATTAATTGTGTTAGATGTTCGTCGTTGCGAATGTCTTTGTACACACTGACATTAAGAAAATCTAATTTAAAATAACCCCGTTCCTCGGCAGATTTATATTCTAATGTAGCAAGGTTGTCTACGGGATTACTTGGTATAGAATTAAGATATATTCCTGTGTTATGCGGCACTAGTTTTCCGCTGTCATATCGACTTGCCTTGACATGTTTAAGAACATCAAGTGCTTGAGATCTGTCAGCAAAGTCAATATCGATATCTGGCATTAGTGTAGTACCTTAGTTTCGAATAGCAGTAATGGAAGTTTATCTACAAGATAAGAGGCATATTGATCTGCGGATTCAATGTCGTCAAAGCCTGTTAATTTAACATAAACAGCAACATCTTCTTCGCTGATGATAACTTCCATATTTAATTCTGTTTTTTCTTCTTGTGTGTTAGGAATCATAGATTAGCCTCCTTGACTACGTCCTTGACTAGTTGAAGGCTAAACTTGTCAGCCTTAAACTTTTTGACCCAAACACGTGGGTCTATAACATTACTTATCGAGGCCAATTGCTCATCGTTTAGCGATGCTAGTAATTTCTTTCCGCTTTCACAGTTTAAGATGAGCCACGGACTTACCTTACCATCTTTAATGTCAAATGTAGCTCTGCTTGTAGTAACATAGTTGAAGTAGTGACTCCAGACACTGTTGTTTTCTTTAGCCCATACATCCATGGTCTTGATACTTCGTTCTAAAGCAACTTCTGCTTGTTCACTGTGTATTCTTTCTAATACGTATCTTTCGTAAAGCTCATCTCTACACCAATGATCTAGCTTAGTATTACTCTTAATAACCCAATCAATATAGTGTTCTGGATACAACGGGTTTACATTGCTAACATAACTACCAAATTTAACAAACGCATTGTAGTAGGGACTTTTGGCAAATTCAGCATAGGTCTTGGTATTCTTTAAATTTTGTGTCAGCTGAAAAAACCTCACAAAAGTCTTATAACCAATGATGACATGTTTCTCATCTTTGGCCATGTGCCTACGCTTTTGTTCACAGACATGCGTCATCAGTGTACTTTCTTTAGTGTACCCGTGGCCGCAATACTGACAAACGTAAGGTTTTTCTTTCACTTTAAATTCACAGTAGTTTTTCAATTTCTTTTTCTTCGTAACCGTGTTGAACTGCTAGATCTTTAAAATCTTTGTTAGACATTAATTCTGCTAATGTTTCTAAGTCATCTAGTTTTCTTGTTGGGTATATTGTTGCTAAAAACTTTGCCCGTTTGCTTTCGCCCTTCTTTTTCTTAAATCCAATCCACTCATGAAAAAAGATTTTGCGACTTTCGTGACTACATAAACACAACAACTGCCAAAGAAGTTTTGGATGTTTTTGTAGTGTGTTCCAGTGCTTATTAAAATATTCGTTGACGGTTAGAACAAAGTGTTCTTGTACGTGCCTTGGCTGACCTTTAACATTGCTAATGTAACGATTAAGGATAAACAATTCACTCTTAAGTGCCTTGCGATTAGCATCGTCCATTTCGTCCCATAGACTTTTTGCGCCAAGATCTACTGCCGCTAATTTGTCTTTAAGTTCTATTTTCTCGCTCATATTCTTCACTCATTTTATACACTAGTATAGCACGATCAAGGGCTTTTCGTACAGCGGGATTGGTTCTCGCGGCACGCCTCATGGCAATCACTAGATTTTGTTCATCTAGATCTCGGCGTCCTTCGGATCTACCAATTTCAAATCTTGTTCTAGGATCAGCACCAATTTCTCTGGCATAGGTAATGCCGTCAGCATGTTCATAGATATAGGTAGATCCGGGCTTTAACATATCAAAGAAGTTTGTCTAATTGAATAAGTTCGTTTTGTCTTGATATCTCTTTGACAAAATATGTACACAGAGTCTTTGGTTGATTATTCAAAGGCACTGCTAATAATTGACCATTTTTCATCTTAGGAAAATACCACTTAACGTCATTGTAAAAATTTACAATTTCTATAGGTTTAAATTCAACTCTAAAGCTGCTAATAGGGTTGAAGCAAAGTGCTTCAAAGCCTCGATCATTTAAACTAGTAAGCGGTAATATCTCAATATCGCAACTACTTTGACTATCCCCTACAGCAATACTCCAATCAATGGGCATGGTAACTTCGTCGTCACCTATCTTTAATACCATAGCTGGACTATTAAAACTTTCAAGGAAAATCAGCGGCTGAAAAAAGAAATCAGGCTCTTGCGGATTGCTGTTATCTAATACAGCAAATCTCATGTTATCATCTACCTCGTCGGGTAAATTGTTTAGGTCGAATGGTTGGTTGTCTAATGTTAAAATCATCATGTTGTTATAATACAACAATCTTTTCAGATTGTCAATCCCACTTTATCTTTTCCAGCGTAAATGGGTATTTGGCTTCCTTATAAAATTTCTTCCTTTCCGTAAGATGCCGCTTTGCGTACTTACACGTACTGGTAATGTCCCAGATCTGAACGAAGTCTTTGTCTTCTGCTTTTCTAATGCCTCGCCCAATACTTTGTATAACCCTTGTAAAGCTTTTTCCGGCTTCAAGAAGAACCAGATTAAAAATACGAGGAATATTAATACCCACAGCGGCCACACCGTAAGTCGCCACAATAATCTTGTCATCACTAGTTCTAACTTCGTCATATTCTTCTTTTCTATCTTTGGTTTTTACTTCACCTGAAATAAAAACACTGTTAGGAATTTCATTAGTTAAAAACTTACCTGACTCGATTCTGTTTACTAAGACTAGTGTGTTTCCGGTCTTGCTAATATCTTTGATCAAGTTACTGATAAAGATCATACGATCTTCATTGGTAACAAGATATTTGTTTTCTTCAGCATAGCTTTTAAACTCTGGTAAATCAACAAGTTGAGCAACGTTGACATGGCAATTAGACAACACTCCTCTTTCTTGTAATTCATGCGCTTTGATACCACCAATCACTGGACCGATGCTGGCAAAGATGCTTTCATATTCAAAGGCCTCTTTAGGAACAGTGCCAGTTAAACCCCAGCGAATAGGAGCATTTGATAAATTCTGTGTTAACAGATTTTTTAGAACTTCCGCTTTGGCCATGTGTACTTCGTCAACGATTACACATTTAACCCCGTCAAGAAATTCAGCAAGAGTCAGTATTTCGTGTTCTTGATTTTTAGATTTTTTATCAAGAATATTTAGACTCTGCCATGTACAGATTGTATGAGTTTTATTTAGGTCTTTTCTGTCACCGTAGTATACACCTACGTCAAGTCCGACGTTGATAAAATCCTCTTCTGTTTGTTCTACAAGGCTTTTATTGGGAACAATAGTAATTGTTCTTCCTACTTTTTCAGCAATTTGTGCCAGTGTTGCTGTGGTAATAGTTTTACCGGCTCCAGTGGCCACTTCTTGTAATGCTTGTGGATTTTTTAAGAACAAGTTAATAGTGTCAACTTGGTAGTCACGCAACATAATAGGCTTGCCTTCTTGAGGATGACCTTTGGGCCAAACCTTTCCCTGATCAGACCAATATGTTTCTGTGACCTCAATAAATGATAGATCTGTGGTATCTCTAAGGTCTTCAATCTCGTCCACAGATACACCACTGTTATCCAGTATTTCTAAGATTTTAGGCAGCTGGTTAATATAGCCATTTCCTCCCATGCCAAACAAGGTGACACTGCCATCCCATCGACCTAGCTTATAGGCCGGGTGGTAACGAGCATAGGGAATCTCATATTTGAAGGCATTGGCTAACTTCCTACGAATTTCCACAGGAAGCCCTTCTAACTTAATATTAACTTCGTCTCTAATGATTAATTTACACAATGACATCTATATCTCCGGTCAAAGGACGCTTGTCTGTGTAGTATACAATAAGATCGATATCATTACAATAGACTGCAGTTTTGTTATTTCTAAAATTTGTAGTGAAGCTAATCACTGTTTCTGGTTTCCACTGATTTTTTACCATAAATTTTGGTAATTTGTTATTGGCTATGCCTGCTACTTGAGTGTTTTGATCTAAAACTTGATTATACCCAGCGGCGGCCAGTGACGAGTTAAAACCAGCAAGGTCCTCTTTGCTGTCAAATCTAAAATAAATTCCGACAGGTCCTAAAATTCCGGTTTCTTTTAAACCACTTGAAAGCAAATCCAGCGTTTTTTTGTTAATTTTTGAATCGTGACCTTCAAAAATTGTCAGCACTGGAAATCTTCTGAGTTCCTGAAGTGCTAGGAATAGGTCATTGAGTGTAAACATTGTTGACGATACGAAAATTTTTGAATTTTTCCTCAACGCTATTTTTGCGGCCAGCGAATTTACCTCAATTTTTTCAGAAAAATCGTACTGATGGCGAATTTTTCGGTCATGTAAGATCAATGCGTTTTCAGCACTGATAGGTCCAACAGTGTCATTGACAATTTTTTTGAAATTTTCATTTTCAGTCAAACTGATGTCAAACACATTTTTTTCGTTTCTCAAAATTTTGTCAATTTCGAGGTAAAAATTCATGATTTTTTCGTCAATTTCAAAGTCATCCTTGATGAACGTCGAAACCAATGAATGTACATTTTTTTCTGTCAGCGAAATGGCGTAACTTTTTGACCCTACGGCTGAAATGCTGCCGTCAATTTTAGAATTCAATGTAACTAGCTTTTCTTTTAGACGCTTGTCGTAGGTAAATTCCACTAAAATTGTGTTTTTTGCCTCTTCGCCAAAGGAAATTTTTCTAACACGTTGAATCACTCGAAATGCCTGAGACCAGTTGTTCTCGCTAAGTATGGTAGAGGCATTGGGTTCAATTTTTTCTACAGCTAAAATATTTTCTTTGAGAATCTTGACCAATAATTTTGACTGATTTTCGGTCAAAAAATGACCTTGATCCATTTGACTAGATAAGCTGAGCAAAATTCGTTTGTCTTTGGTCGAAATTTGCCTAGGATCATTCTTGATAGCAGGAATAATTCTTTTTAAGATTAAATCTACAGTTGAGTTCATTGTCTCTCAATGTCTTCTTCATCACATTTTTCGCCGTATTGTACTTCTACAATTTTACAAGGCACATCAAATGGATTAGTTAGTTGATGCCAAGATTTTTCTGGAATAAATTTGTAATTATGTTGGTCAAGTTGTACGGCGGGAAGGAAATAACCACTCTCCATCTTTTGATTTACCACTACAGCACCTTCAGAAACAATCCAGTATTCACTTCTATGAGCATGTCGTTGCATGCTAAGACTACATTTTGGATCAATTGTCAATTCTTTGACTTTCATACCAGGCACATCATGTAGTACACGATAGTAACCCCACGGTCTTTGAGTCTTAGGTGCTTTCCAGTCTTCTAAAATCCAGCTCGAGCTGTTTTTCTTATCTTCTCCACCTACACCAAAGACAAATTCAATGTTTGAATCTTCTACATCCATCTCGGGAATGTTATCTTTGGTTCTATCTCCACCGTTGGCGAAAATAATTTTGCTATCAGGATAATGTGCTCGAACTTGTTGTATAAAATGTCGAGCTGAACCATCTTCATCATCGAATGTGTAGACTTCGTCAACCATTGAAAGGTTGTTTATAATACAAAGTCTCTCATTCCACGGCATAAATGCTCGACCTTTTTTACGTTCAAGCCATTCGTCACTGTTAAGTCCTACAATCAGCATATCTCCTAGAGATCTAGCCGCTTTGAAGTAGGCAATGTGTCCTGAATGTAAGGGATCAAATCCACCGTTAACTAAAACAATATTCATAGTGTAGCATCTTCCATACCAGCAACTCGAAGTTTAATGATATTGCTCACTTGCCATTGTTTAATATCTAAACCCTTGGTAACTCCGAGCCATTTGTTGCGTAGTAAGGCAAATTCATTGATAATTTTTTCCATATCAATAACATCTGCCTCACCATCAACATATTTTTCTACATCTCTAGACGTAAGAGCTCGTTGATATGTTTCAAGATATTTTCTAAACAACGCACTGCGTAATCTTCGCAGTTCAATGTTCAAATATTCCAATATTGCTTCAATTTCTTGTAGTTGAGAGAATCTCTGTTCTACAATACCTGGCATACTGGCAGCGGCCTTTTCTATATTACCCGCTATGCGGCAATCACTTTTTGCTGCCTGTAATTCGGCTTCAAAGTATGCTATAGCATCTGGAATATTTGAAATATCTTTGGAAACTTTAGAGTACCAACTCATTCTTCGTCTTCGTTATAATCCCAATCGTCCTCATCGGTCTCTTCTTCAACCTCGTCGCTGCCGAGATAGTACTCGATAGCGTCGTCAAGATTGTCGTCGTAGCCAATTGAGTCTTTTAAAACTCTATCACTAATACCATGATCAGCTAGTAAGTCAACATATCGCTCAGCAAGACCTTCGACAGCCTTCTTATCTACGTATTCTTTTACAAGCAGCCAAATATCGGCAATTTGATTCTCGTTCATGATTCTAAAATTTCTCCGGTTTCAAGATCGATGTTAGAGTTTACTACAGGACGCTTGGCAAAGTCTACCATTACGGTGTCAAGACATCCTTCTTCGTTGCGTTCCCATTCTTTACGATAGAATTTAATCTCAGTGTCATCAGATCCAACGTATTTAAGTCTGTTGCCATCTTTTTGGAGGAATCCTTTTGCTTCAAACAAGTCAACTAATCCACTATATGGATTCATACCTGTTTCATAAGGAATCTTAACCTGAACACTTTCAAAAGGTTTAGCATAGCGTGTCTTCATAACTTTACAGGCAGCACGAATACCACGAACTTCCGAAATCTTGTTGCCATCCTCGTCCTCTTTGAGTTTGAGTTTCTTCATAGCAACAACAATAGAGCTAGCATAGATAAAACCTTGACCACCGGAGATCTTGTCATCTGGATCAAACATGTCCTGGCTAGCGTATGTGTGGTTAGTAGCGATTAAACCAACATTATAGTTACCGAATGTGTTGACACAGTTACGAACCAATGCTGTCAATGCTTTAGGTTTACGACCCATATCGCCTTTTAGGTCGCCCGCCTCAAATTGATTTACGTCGGTCGGGGTCAGCAACATACCAAGACTGTCTATGACAAATAAAACTTTGGGACGTTCTTCCATTGCCTTGTATTCTTTCATAAACTCATTGATAGTCTTGGCAACATCGTCAATCATTGCCATATTGAGTTTAAGAAGCTTGTCTTCACTGGTGTCAACACCTAATGCTTCGAGCCATGCTTGATCAAGAGCGTTTTCACTGTCTACTAGCACAACATAAATGCCTTGTTCCTGTGCGTGTCTAATTAAATTACCAGAACAGATGTAACTCTTGCCTGCGCCAGATTCACCAGCAAACACAGTAACCTTGCCTAGCGGAACACCTTTATGGAAATCTCCACTAATTAAATAATTTAAGGCGTAGTTTCCAGTTGATACCCAATCTGTAGGATCGTTGAAGCCTACGCCTAGTCCGTCAATACTCTTTGTTAGAGTTTTTCTAAATTTTGATAAATCGAATGCCTTTGTAGCCATATTCTTTTTCCTTAGGTGAAGAGAACTCGGGCGTAAGAACTATGTCTCAGCGGCCCGAGGCTTATTTTGTTACTTGTTACGGTTACGAATCATAGCAAGAATGTCTTCAGCACGACCACCGGAGGTAGCCTTTGCTTCATCTTGCTTTGCTGCCGGAGCAGATGCCGGTTTAGCTGCAGGCTGTTCCCAAGGAGCATCTTCTTCATCAGCAACCACAGGGGCTGTAGCTTTGACAGCAGACTTAGCAACTGGATCACCAGTAGCTTGGCTCATGCCGGCTGGCTTAAAGTATTGACCCCAGCGATCCATATCAAATGGTTCACCGTCAACACTAGCTTCAAACATTTCCTTAATGACCTTAACTTCTACATCAGTTGGCTTCTTAGGCAAGAAGTCCTTGAGATTGTAAAGACCATGAGCTTCAAGAGCAGCATTCTCATTATCATTCAATGGACGCTCACGACGACTCCACTTAGAAGTAGAATAGTCAGCATAGCCACCTTTTGAAGTCTTGATAAGTTTGAAGTCAACACCGTGGATAGCATCAGTGGGCAGATTATCCATTTCAGGATCAAGCAGTGCGCCGCGGATCAATTGGAAGATCTGAGGACCAATGATGAATCGACGAATAGAATTTTCTGGCTTGTTTTCTTCTTTCAAACCATCTTCTACAACAAAGCCTTGGAAAATGTACGAACGCTTTTTCCAATACTTACGACCCATATCTTCAAGATTAGGATCCTTAAACCAACCACGAACTTCAGAAAGAATTGGGCAAGTCTCGCCGTACATTTCCATACAGGGAACGTTGACGATAGTTTGCTTGGAGTCAGTTTCACCCTTGATGCCAGCGAATGGCAGTTTGATCATGGCACGTTCAACCCAGAAGAATGTGTTGTCGGGATTGCCATCGGGTAAAAATCGGACAACTGCTTCTTGTCCTTCTTTGAGATTCCAGAAGGGGTAAATTGAATTATCACCACCTGAACGTTGATTGTTGTCGGAACCGCGAGTCTCTTGTTCCTTAAGTTTTGCGCGAATTTCAGCTAAAGTTGCCATAATATTTTCTCCTATTGTTAGCCTAAAATTAAATTAGTTTTGCCTTTATTTGTTTTAGAACCTACTAAAACAAAAAACGCATACGTTGTATTGTATGCGTTTTTATTTATGTTCGCAAGAGGAATCTTGCCTAAATTACGAATTATTTTGCCAGACCGGCCATTTTCTTAAGATCAGCTAGCATTTTCTTAGCTTGGTCTCCAGACATAGAATTGATCTGTTGATCTGGTAATTTTTGTAGCATTGCCTTTGGATCTTTAGGCGTAGCTTGTGATGTTGAGCCTGGCATACTTGGCATACCTTGAGGCATCATGCCTTGCGCCTTAGATTGAATTGCTTTATGCATCGCTGTTGGGTCGGACATGTCAACATCTCCCAATCCGAGATTGCCGCCAATGCCCTTGGACATGTCTTTAAATTTTCCCATTACTTGATCAAAGCCAGCTTGATCAGTACCGGATGTTTTCTTACCATTATCGTCCATATTCCAGCTGACGCTGTTGGATGTTTTTGCTCCGGGCATTTTTGCGATGTCGTCTACACCAGGCAGTCCGCCAGGGCCTTCGCCAACACCAGCTAATTTTTTCATTCGATTCATTTCACTTAGTGAGTGAAGTTTTCCAATAACTTTTTTAGCCATTGGTACAGAATCTTCTCCAAATTTCTTTTCACATGCTATTAGAACACCAGTTTCACCTTTTGGAAACGATCCTTCTTCTTTATTAAACATGCTCTTGATAAATTCAACTAATTCGCCGGCTGCGCTTTGTTCTTTATTACCAAAAAAGTCTTCAGCCTTCATACCAGCTTTTTCAATAGCATCTTTCAAAGACATTGTTGTTCCAGCAACCTCAAAGGTATCTTCTAATGTCATTCCTGCTTTGACAGCACGTTCAACTACTTTAGCAAATCTGCTCTCTGCCATTGGTGGAGCTGCTGGAGCAGCTGGTGCCGCAGGGGCAGCTGGTGGGGGTTCAACAGGAGGTGCTGGTTCAGCAGCGGGAGGTGCTGGTTCAGCTTCTGGCTCAGCTGGTGGTGGCTCCTCTGGTTGTTCTTCGCCGAAGTTGACTTTGCTTAGAATATCAGTACCGTTTTCTTGATCTTTAATAGTGATGTAATCTTTTAAAATGTCTCTAACATCTTGCTCTGGATTTATATCTGCGAGCTCTTTAAAGACTTCCATTAATTCTTTATCGTCTATGACATCTGTTAAACTTTCAATTGCGTTAGTACCATCTGCTCCTACTGGGAATGGCTCAGCAACTAGTTGATTTAGTCTTTCAATTGCGGCATTAGCAGCTTCTTCGTCATCACTAAAAATATCTCCTGAACCTTCTAATAAACGGTTCATAAAACTTTCATAGGCAGCAAATTCTTTTACTTCTTTTTCATCTTTGTGATCACAACCACATGGATCCATGTCACATGTAGGACACTTGCCTTCGTCAATTAAATCTTCAATAGTTAAATCTTTAACAGGAATATCACTTTCGTCAACTAACTTAAAAATATATGGGAATACATTCTTAAGTTCTTCATTGAAAGTTTTGATTGTTAAACGATCAATCCAGTCATTCATAATTTCTTCTGGAATTTCTTTAGCAGAAGTTTCTTCAAAGCTTTCAGCAAACTGCTCGTAATAAGAAGAATTTTGTAAACTAAAAATTTCTTTCTTTACTTGGTCAATACGCTCTAACACTTTGGTATTTACAGAGCTCATAGCTTCGCTGACCATTGGATTTCTTTCTACGTAGCCCTTGAACATACGTAACTTTCCTAATTCTTCGCTTAGGCCAGTAATGTGTTGTCCAACAGAATCATAAGGTGTGCCACCGTGGCAAATATGTTGCGCTAGGGCACGAGCACCATTTAAATGCTTGAATGGATACTTAAATCTTTCACCCTCAGCATTTTCAATGTAGATGCTTTCAATGCGCTGTGTTCTTCCAGCTGGGCTGTTTAAGTTGATAGGAGCACTGTGCTTAACGATAATTTTCGATTCTCCAAACTCTTGAAAACTCGTTTTGTTTGTGCCATATAATTTGCTTTCGGTCATGCTGCCGTCTCCGGATTTTGATAAAAATTTGTAATCTCTTTTTTCTAAGTTGCTTTTAGCAATGTCTCGTGTGTCAAAGTTCATCATCTTTTGTTTAGCGAATTCTCTAAGTTCTTTTAAGAAATTATAGAACTGTTTTTTGCTATAACTTGATTCGCCGCTGGTAATATTGTTACTGTAAATTACAACAAGTCCGTCGACATCCCCGTCATCGTCTTCATCTTTGTCAGAAATAGTAATTGTAACTCTTCCTAAATTTTCACCTTCGTATACATAGTCAAAATCAAAGATTCTAGCATTCGATGGTTTGTCCGTAGGATTGCTTTCTTCGTCTTTCAAAGAAATTTCAGGAAAAGCTGTTCGAAGTTTACTAAACAGCTCTTTAGCAACTAAAGCGAGATTTTTATTCATATTGATATTTATCCTAAACTAGACGAAATGAAAATAGGCATTGGCATCTCAAATTCGTCGTCTAGATTGATGTCGTTGCTGGTAATTGTATCAAACACACGTTGATCCCAGTCACCTAAAACTGCTGCCATACGTACCAGCAATAAACAAGCACTGACTAAGTCGTCTTGTTCCTCGTTTTTAGCCTTAAATGTTACTCCGCTGGCAATAAAAGTTTTAAGTTCAGAAATAAGCGGTTTACTGTAAATCGTCATTTTATTAGACTCAATTAAGTACTTTAATCGAGCAGCGGCAGCAATTTTAGCACCGTGTGTAGTATTAAATCCTTTACGGAATTTACGTACATGTCCTTTTCTTACAGGTTCGCTGACAAATAATCCAGGAAAGTTTTCTTCTCCAATATCTCTGATACAAACTAGCCCTGCTTCCCCTACAGTGTTGTTTTCAATGGTCCAGTACAAACTGTTTGGATTTTCGTCACCCATGCTAGATTGTATATACTGTAGCACTTCTCTAAGGATTTTAATCTGCCCTTGAATTGGAGTTAAATTATGTTGCCATTCTCCAACTTGTGTAAAACTAGGAAGTTCAAATACCTCAATAGCAGCATTGTTACCACCAGTACCTAAACTAGGATCTAATGTTACTGCGTACAACATGTCTTTTTGTAATTTCTTATACCAACGAATTTGTCCTAGTTTACTAATAGGTTCTTTACCTTCCATTTCAGAAAGTTTAATACTATTGACCAGTGTTTCATCGTAGACTAAGAATTCGCAGTTATATTCACGACGGAAACGTTCTTCTCCAATACGACCTTGCTCTGTACGTGCCCACGCATCATTACGATCAGGATGTTCACTCCAGTGACAGGTAAAAGGAAAGAATCCGTTAATACCTACATCACGCTCATTGCCAAACTCGTCAAACTTCTTGTTAGCTTCTTTCCAGATAGTAGCAAATGTATCTTCGTCTGAGTTAGGAGTTGATGTAATAATTGCCTTACCACCAGTAGCTAGTGTAGGAGAAATTGAAGTCCAGAATTCGTCAGCGATATTAGGTGGAACAAACGCAAACTCGTCACAGTATAGTAGTGATATAGACATACCACGACCAGTATTGCCGGTGGTAGTAGTTGACACAATACGAGAACCGTTATCAAACTCGATACTGCCCTTATTGTAGTTAACTACACCCGATCTTATGTAATCTGGACACAATTCGTAAGCGTATCTGATACGCTGCATAATTTCTTGAGAGCCTGTATACTTATGAGCTGAAATAAGAATAGTTTGATCTGGATGAAACATCGCATACCAAAGAAGATAACCTGCTGCACAGGTAGTCTTTCCCATCTGACGAGGTAGCATGTTAATGTTAAATCTATGACCGTGATATGCGTCTAATAACCTCTTCTGGTAGTCAAATGGTTCAAACAGCATTTTGCCTTTAACAGGATGCTGAATATAGAAAAAGTTTTCGCAGAAGTAATGATAGCCCGTGTCAGGGTTTGAACACTGGAGCAAACTTTCAATTTGCTTTTCAGTGAATGTTTCTTTTGTATGTGCCTTTTTGGTTAAGACACCATCTAAGCTCTTAGCTGCCATATTATTATTTACAATAAAAAAGGGGCCGAAGCCCCTTTTTAGATATTATTTGAATCAACGATTCTTAATTTGTTCGTACAGAGCAAATAGATTGTTCTTGATAGATTCAACTGCCATTGGGTTATCGCCTGGCTGTGCTCTAGCAAAGCTTCTCTTAGCACGATTTAAATCACCGCCATCTCTAATAGCAGTGCTCATATCTCCGTACATTTCATCTGGCTCGTTGGCAAATGTTTCTGAGCTCATCATGTCATCAAACCCAGGAAGCTTCTTGATCATAATTTCGCCGTCATCTCGTCCGTTAAACGGTGCTGGCGGATCCATGTCTCCACCGTGACTATGACCGTCACCTTGTTCAATGTTACGGAGAATGTTCATAAGGTCTTTGATTCCGCCAGATCCGCTAGCATTTAAACTAACATTCATATTAACGTTGTCTTGTTGCTTAGGTGCTGGAGGAGGCATCATTGGGCTCATGCCGCATTCTTCAACTGAGCCGTCTTCGTGAACTTTGTATTGTTTACCATCAACTTCAAATTCACTTTTTCCCGAATCTCGTGCTGCGTCAAGTGCTCCTGAAAAAGCATTTCCTTCTTGAGGCTGTTGTTGGTTTGCTAAATCATTGGCTGCGGCTGATCGTTGTGCTCTAGCGGCCGCTGCTGGATTAGGCATTCTAGTTTTATTTGCTAAGATATTTGGAGCACCTGGTGCCATTGGCGCTCTCTCTGGAGGTTCAGCAAGATGATCAGGTTCTGGTGCCGCAGGTGCTGCTGGCTCGCCGGTAAGACTATTAATACCTGGTCGGCCGCCGGTTGCTCTCTCATTAGTCGGCTGATCTAGCTCTTTCATTTTTGATAGTAATTCGTAGAAATTCATTTTTTAGATCCTAATACACTTTTTGCTGGACCAACCTTGGCCATAGATTCACTTTTTTCTTTTGGTAAAGACTTAGCTAAAAGTTTTTCGTTTACACCTTTATATTGCGTTGGCTGACTTTCTTTACGAACTTTGGCAAGATCTTTTAGAAAAGTTGAAATGTGTTTTTCACCTACAAGATGTTGATTATTTTCTTTAGGATAGTCTTTAGTTAGAACAGATTCGTTGCTGTCGCTACTTAGATGTTCTTCTTCTATCTCTTGATTAGCTTCTTCAATAGGTGTTCTAACTCTAATACAATCTCTACTAACACCGGTTGAACTTGCTAGTAATTCTGTTAAGACAGAACTAGTAGCAGGATAATCTAATTCTACTTCGAACACTGTCATTGAAGCATTTTTTACATTGGGAAATTCTCTTAGACTAGCTTGAATAGGTGTGCTCTTACCTTTGGTAAATTTGCTTACTTGATACTTTTGTAAGGCAGCTTCCATACAATCTTCGCAATTGTCTGGTAGGTCGCCCGCAATTTTTACCTTGAAGGCATATTTCTTTGTTTCTTGACTTTCTTTTAAGTATTGACTGAATAATTTCATGGTTGAATCCCGATACATTATTTATTCATATTTTTTAGTTTTTCGATGAGGCTATTTCGATCAGAAACAATTACACCTTCACCTTGAATAGTTATACCTTCTTCTTGTCCGGATTTTTGATCAAGTTGTTGTTTCTTTAACTGAAGTTCGATCATCTTTAATTTTTTATCTAGTTTAGCACTTTTAGCATCAATGGCGTTTTTTAACATTGTACCTGCTACTTCAAAAATACGTCCGCTGTATCGTGCTTCAACATTCATGCCTAGATCCATTAAGTCATCGTAGGCATCTGTTGCTCTTTGTGCTAGAGCATCTAATTCGTTATCCGCTATATCGCCTAAGCCTTTGACTTGTGGCAAAGCAGCTGATATTTTGTCAAATTCATCTAAATTTCTTAGCAACGCAGGAGCGTCAGCTACTTCATGTTTAGCATTGACTTTTTCAGCGTCCTTAACCATTTTCTTGTTTTCGGGCAGATTTAGCAATTCTTCGAGTTTCTTAGTCATAATACTACTTATCTTTTTTGACCATTGGCAAAAATGTCTTGTTCGTTAACAACTCTAAACTTAATGCCTTGTGCTTTACACCAAGCTTGAGCAGCACGCCATTTGGCTACATTTTTAACATATTGAATCTGATTTCGTTTGCTTCTGCCAACTTTTTCGTAGACAGATTGACTGCGTGGTTTTACTTCTATTAACTCAGTGTTAATTCTGTTATTCTTATCAATGTACTGAATAAAGAAGTCTGGGACATAGATAGTCTGTCTACCAGTTAAAGGGCATCTATATGGAATGGCTATTGCTTCACTGGCCCATTTTTGTATGCTTGGGTGCGTATCACAAAAACGCATAAAGGTTAATTCCCAAGAACTTCGGTATGTAGGATTCTTTTTGCCTACATACTTTTCTGAGTTTACAATTGTATACTTTCCTTGGGCAAATCTGCTCATAGCTTGATATTGCGGCTTTCTATGGTTTCATCTACATTTAATAGCCTAAAACCCAGTGCGCTAGTTTTTTGTCTTGACTGATTGAGAATTTCTGACACTACTTGACTTAGCTGTACGTCTGTTAGTCCTTTTAAAGTATCAACTAATTGAAATACTTTTACATTATCTAACTTTGCTTGGTTAAGCAAGACTATGGCTGTACTTCTTGAGCTTTGATCGTCAAACCCTCTTTTTAAAAAGAATCCCACTAGTGCGTCAATTTCAGATGCTGGATAAGAAACTTGTGCTGTAAAATAATTGTTAAAAAAGTTTCTAGTTTCACTAGCACTGTCTGTAGTAGAATCTGAAACTGGTAAATTTGTTGCTGCCATTATCTTCCGCCTCCTAATAATCCACCAACTGCTTTAGTTATTGTACTTTGAACTGGTTGAGGGAATGAAAAGTTTTGCTGGCCGGAAATTCCTTGTGTGATCACTTTGTTTAATCCCGTTGCGGCTGCGCCCGCTATTTGTCCAATTGCTTGTTCCTTAGACAAAGATTTAACATTTTGATATGTATTAACAGCGGCAGCGGCAGTTGCTATAAAGCCAAGCGGAGTATTTAATGAACCTCCTGCTACTGCCCCAGCAATATCGGAAATACTACTGAGAATACCACCTGGTCCAAAGATAGAAGTGCCTCCGCCCAATGCTGCTGGCGTGGCTGCTGATCTTCTAAAATTAGGATTACTGCTGTATGGGCTTGGAGTAAGGTCATAGTGCTCTTGACTAAAGCCTTGTGGGTTTCCGTTTTGAATTACTCCAGTTTCGTAGCCTACACTTTCATAGGCAAGAGTCATTGATTGCTCACCGGGTGTATTGCTTGAGCTGTCAAGAGAATCATGGTTCCATGCTGTGATTACCGGATTAATTAACTTGTACTTGTACCAAGCTTTTCTAGCTAACTGATATATGTCAATGCTGGTAAAGAAAGGAATTGAACTACCGTTGTCTAAACCATATTTCCCTTTGATAAAACTTTGACTCTTCATCGCAGTTCTATTGTATGCTCCGGGAACATCAGCAGCACTGGTATCACCATAATAGTAATGATAGTAGTTATACCAAAGCTGTCCAACAACACCAAAGTTATCGTCATGGAATCTTATTGAGACTGGCTGATAATCTAATTTTACATTTACAACTTTTTTTCTGTTGTATTGATTAAGCGTTTCTGTTTGTAGCGTAAACTTAGGCAATTCAGCTGCCTTGACCAACATATTAATTTCGTTCTGATGCTTGTATCTAAAATTAATTCCTCTTAACGCAGTACTGTTAATATTAAACACTACATGGTATAGAAACTTATTCTTAGGAGCAAGTCTTAGGTCACCGTCAGTGATCAAACGACGGGCGTGTTGATAGTCACGAACCCAAGGTTCGCCGTTGTTGTGTTGTATTGGTAAAGCTGGCATACTACTATTTACCTAAATTAAAATATGGGTATATAATGATCAGCCGTAATAAAAGGCCTTTCGGCCTTTTATTATTAAACTCCAGCGCCAGTAATTAGATCGTTACTGCTATCGCCTCTTGGCTGTAATGGTGCGCCAGCACCAGCACCGCTACCTTGAGGTGTTTGAACAGCGTTATCGTATTTGATGCTCATCTGAACAGTTACAAATGCGTTTTCGCTGTAGCTCAAGTTTTGATAGTTAACGTTTTCTAAGTAGCAACCGTATAGTTCCCAAGTTTCTAATGTAGTTGCAGCGTTTGCTCCGTTACCACCGTCTAGAATTTCAATTCTAGTAGTGAACTTATAATCAGCACCGCTGGCTGCGCTGGCTTGCTCTAAGAAGTCAAATTGCTTCTGTAGTTGTGCGCCAACTAGTTTAGAAACATTACCGTTGACGTCGTCTCTTACGTTTAGTGTAATTGGGCTCCATGTGTGCTTACCTGCTAGATACACACGGCTGTTATACACATCAACAGTAATTGGATCAAACGCCACTGTTGGGCGGGTAACGTCAATGACTTGTTTAGTTAGTTCTGTGTTTGAAGGAGTTCCAAAACCAAAACCTTCTAAAGTAACGCGGAAGCGATACTTTAGCTTTGGCATTAACAAGCCTTGGGTTTCACCGCCTGGTAAAGGTACTGTAAATTTAGTTAATGATGAAATTGCCATTTTAATCTTCCTTTAATTATAGACCTTTGATTTCGCCAGTGTTCTTAATTCTCAATGGAATGTAGATGAATTCTACAGCCTTGACTGGTTCAATAGCGACATCAACCCATAGCTCATTTCTGTCGATTCTACTTGGAGTATTGTTGCTCTCATCGCAGACTACAATGTAGTCATATAGAGCACGTTGTCCAACTAGTTCTAACATTAAGGCTTCAACGGCAGCTTTAATTTCATTTCTTGTGAGCTGGTCATTTGGCTCGAAGATATATGGTTTAGCTAGGGCATTTAACTGTCTACGTAGGTAAACAATTAAACGAGCCACGTTGATTCGATCTAAAGCACTTGCGGCCTTAGCACGAGTCTTCTGTCCGTAGTTAACTAGTCCACTTCCTGTAAAGAATGTGATTGGGTTAATCTTTGCTTCGTACAATGTATCACGTTGACCATTGTTTAGAGCTACACTTGTAAACTCGCCTTCGTCGTTGACATAGCCAACTGCGGTAGCATTAGTAATACCACCACGACGTAGACCTGCTGGAGCAAACCATGGATAGCTAACTTGGTCGCTTAGAGCAATAGTTCTTAGCATCATGTGACTTGGAGGAACAACAACGTTGTTACCAAAGTTATCGCTTGTAAAGCCCCATGGATAGAACATAGCCATGTATTCGTCATAGCTAGCAGCGCCGATATCGTTATCTTCTAGTGCTAGGCGTAGGTTCATACCCCAACGATTTAGACTTGTAGCATCTGCTGTTAGTCTAGCTGGTGTATCACCGACAACAAACGCTGTTAGACCGCGATCGTAGTTTAATGTGATCATTTCGCCAATTAGTTCTGGATATCCAGGGCAAGCAATCAAGTTAAACACACGAGCATCTTCGTCACGAATTTGCTGGTTGCTGTTTACAAGAGCTTGTAGCTTCTGAACAACTACCTTACGCTGTGCTTTACGTCCAAAGCTTCCGGAACCGTCGTCTTGGTTAGCACTTTCAGTTACCCAACGGTGTGGGTAGTAGTCAGCTTGTGCTTCACCAGTAAATGTTGGAGAAGCACCAAAACGGATGTTGTCTTCAGCTGTGTCAATGTAGTTTTGTACAAACTTCTTAACGTTGAAGCCTGAGCGACGTAGGTTCCATAATAGCATACCACGTGGGTATAGTGCTGGATCTGGTGCGTCAAAGTCTACATAGTTGCTGGCCAACATCTCTTCGATTGTACCAGGAACATCGCTGTTTGCGCCTGCTGTATTGAAGCGAGCATCAGCAAATAAAACACCGTCTTCAGAACCTTGGTCTGTCTTGTCAACTAGTATCCAACGATCTTTGATTGGCTTGTTAGCAAGATCAGCGTTGAATCTGTAGATAGTTGGATAATTCTCCAGGTCGCTGGTATCAATCCATAGATCACCAGTTACTAGAGGTGTACCGTCAGTTTGTACTTCTGGTGTAGAAGCAGCAACTAATGGTCCTAGAGGATCTGTTCTCTTGCTTGGATCAGCATCGTAATATGGACTTGTTGTGTCTAGATATCCTACCCAACGGTCGCCGTTGTGAATCATGATATCTACTTCATCAACAATACTGTTGTACCACAATGTACCGTCAGCAGTTAAGCTTCCTGGAGCATCGTCATTGGCAACATAAATTAAAGGTTCCCAGTTACTTGCGATCCAGTCATATGGCTCACCTGCTGGAGCATCTGTTAAGAAACGTGTACCAGTGCCAAAGTATTGGCTAGATGGTTCGTAGTCGTATGATACTAGTCCGGCTAATCCTAAGATACCGTCACTGTCAGTAATGTGGAAATCACCGCCCTTGACGTGCTTGATTAAAATTCTGTTCTGACTGTCAACTTCTGCTTGAATATTTGTTAATCCAGCTTCATTGATTTGATCAGCAATTTGAAGAGCGTCATCGGCACCGTTAGCTACTAATGTCACAGATACCTGAATACCGCCTTGTAATGCTGGATCATTGACTAATGTTTCAGCAATGTCAAATGTGTAAGTACCAGCAGTAAATGTACTGTCTGTGATTTTAGAAGTTCTAATTACAGTTTGTGTTGTAGCACCGCGTCTCCAAATCTTAAATTCAGCTAGTGGAGAAGTTGATTCTGTTGGGTTAGACTGAACATATAGTTGTCCAACTGGAAGATTAAAGCCGCCGCCAGTTTTGTCTAGACCATAGATAGCAGATTCGCCGCTGTCGTAGATTGGAGCATCAACTTGTACCCAGCTTAGAGTTTCACCATTCCAACGCTTGACTCTCCAACGTGCGCCTAGGTTGTTTTCTGTGGTCTTGATCCATAGAGAACCTGTAGGATGTGGAGTGTGACCCGATGGGCTACTGGTTCCGTCTTGAGCACCTTTCCATAGTGGTGGAGATGTGTGTTTGCTCATCTGTAACTCTGGAGGATTGTATGTTCCAGCAGTAATGCCTAAAACACCAGAGCTACCAATTAGTGTACCTGTTACGTTGGCAATAACAACATCGTTGCCAGCGTCGCTGTAAATTTCAAGCTTGTTGCTAACAGCAGCAGCACTAATACCTAACGCTTGTAACGCAACATTACCGTTGATATCGGATACTACCTGACTAATAGTTGTGTTTCCTGTAATGCCCTCACCGTTAATATCAAACTCATTACTGGATAGGAAAGTTGTAGTTACAGCCTTAGAACCAGCTACGGTTGGCCAAGCACGTTTCCATTCTGGAGTACCAACTTGTACCCATCCTGAACGCGACTTGTACCACAATGCCATAGGATGGCTGGTTGTTAATGCTGGTGTGTCGGAATCTGTATCTACAGCAACTACAGCATAATCGCCGACTTCGCCCCCGGCTCTTGCGTTGGGGCCGCCTGTACCAGGATCAACTTTTGTTGAATCTGTGACTACAAACGGAACTTTATTTGTAAATGTTTGGCCGCCACTGGTTGTAACAGGTGCGCCGTTCCATTGGAAAACACCAAAGCTTGATGTTTGTGTATCTAGCCAATGTGTTCCAGCTTCTGGATTTGCGTCAGGAGCAGAAGCAGAAGCAGTTAGTTGATTTAAATCAATGTCTGCTCTAACAACATACGCACGATTGCTTACACCTAGTAAACTGTAAGCAGCTTGAAGACCATACTCATTCTGTTCACCAGCGTGAATTGGATTGTTGTTGGAATCAGTTTTAAATTCTGGATCGCCGAAGGTGTCAACTAGGTCCTTCTGACTTGTGATTAAATATACTTGGCCGGCGTTGGCCTTAGTGGTGCCCGGAGCTGTTCCATCTCCTGCTCCGTTCATTTTATCTTGCGCTGAAGCTACAATAACTAACGGTACTGTGCCTGGCTCAGCAGGTGTATAAAACGACTCGTCAATAACTTTGACTTCTACGCCTGGTGAAGTTAATGCCATATTAGGTTCTCCTAAAGGTTTTCTTTATACTTTTATTTAGCGCATTTTCTTAAAATGGACCCGTTATTACCTACCAAAAAGGGATCAAAAAGGGCAGGATAAATAGCTTTATGCCAAGGCCACTGTGTATTTGCGGCTTCAGACCAGCTGCTATCAATTATTATAAAGAAGGAAAACCTTACTATCGCAAGAAGTGCGAAGTATGCCTACGAGGTGGTGTAGGCAAAGGAATACCAAAATGGTATCAAGATGGATTTAGACTAAAAAATGTCTGTGATAAATGCGGGTTCAAAAGTAAACACAAAGAGCAATTTAATGTGTTTCATGTTGACGGAAACATGAACAACACTAGACCCGCAAATTTAAAATGTGTCTGTGCCAACTGTCAGCGTGTGTTAGCCAAAGAAGGATTTAACTGGCGACGAGCTGATCTTCAACCAGATTTCTAATTTGAGCGTACAACTCATCAATGCTATTGTTGTTGTCAACTTCTACATCAATGTCTTTACCGATCCAGCTAGTTTCGCTAGCATGAATGCCTAATTTTTCTATACGCATTTTACTCAGTGCCCAGCTCATGTTTTGTGGGCCTTGGTTCATGTTCCACGCATCCTGGTACCACTCAGGATCTTCTCCTCGAACTACTCTTACTACTCTGCCGCCGGCATTGTGAATAGCTTTGATTTCATTAGGGAAACGTACATCACTGATAACAATGTTGTCTGTGGTTCGACGCATCTTATTTTCTAAGCTGGCAATCCAGATGTCGTCATGAAAGCCTTGGCGACATACTTCTGTGCCCCAGTGTTGTAAAATCCAACGAGGAGTAAGATTAGGCATGCCTAGTCGTTCTGCCCACCACGAATCAACTTGTTCACGCCATTCGCGAGCTTCTTTTGTACGACCTTCTAGAAGAACTCTATCCCAACCAAATACTGCGGCCACTGCGTCTTTAAGGGTGTTAGCAAAGCTATCTCGTCGAAAACCGTGAAAGTTAACCAAGTAATCTGCGGCAGTATCTTTGCCTGAGCCAATAAATCCAACGAAGCCAATGATCATAGTATCTCCTAAGTGATACTATATTTTATACTTTTTAATCAGTTTGTCAAATTTTTATACGCCATATTTGTTGCGTTTTTTACTAGCAACAGGGCTTTGTTTATTGGTAGTTTCTAATTCTTCGCTGTTTAGGTCACCGTGATTTAGATCTTCATAATTGGCGCCAGCCGCTTGATAGGCCATTTTAAGAATGTCTGCTTCTTCCTTGGTGTAGGGAAATGCGGCTTTACGTTTACCTATCCAGCTTTTAGCATCAATATCTGGTTTGGTTTTTCCGTCGGTGGCTGCAGCGGCCATACCTACCCTAAACTGTACATAATCGCTGTTGGCACGCTCAGCATCGCCAAAAGTATGTACTCCGCGAGTAGACTTGTTTTGACGCTTGGTCATCTTTGCCTGTTTGATTTTAGCCTCAGTGATAATTTCGTAAACTTTCATAATTAACCAATGACAAATGTATAGCCTGTTCCGCCAGGTACATAAGTTTCTAATTCTTTTTCTAACTTTTCCATTTCTTCTTTGCTGGCTGCTTTTAGGTCGCCACCGTTAAGTTGGCTTCCTCCTTGAGGCCCGGCTATAGTAGCAAACTTGCTTCTTGCTTCACCTAGGATACCTTTACAAATAGCCAGTGTGTAGTCTTTGATCCACTGACTAGCATAGATATCATTGATTAGATTAAAATCAGGTCTATAATTGTATGTACGCAACATTACAGTTTCTTTTTCTGTAAATGGACGTTGTAGCATACGCCATGTGTGACTTTGCGGAATCCATTGAAATTCAATATAACTACCAAACATACGTCCTACCATTTCTTGATACTGAGCAAAGAAATCATAGGTAGCAATACCGCCTAACATAGTTGAGTTTAACAAATAGGTGTTTGTATAGGCTAGGTTGAACGGTTCAAAGTTTGTACCCGTTCCTCCTCCAGTTCTACTGCCCAGCGTTCTACGGAAAGCTGAACGTACTTCAATAACTTCGTCAGGTAATTTGTAGTCATTTACATCCTTTTCTAACTCTAAAAACATATAACTTTCTTCAACAGCATTAGGACTGCGCTGTCTAAATTTACTCAATGATTTTGTTAGAGCAGTTTCGTAGTGGATAGGGTCAAGTTCAACATCGATCATACCGTCACCTAGCATGGCACGGACATAATCATATACTTTTTGGCGTTCTATTTGTGCGTTGATTTCTGACATTTGGATCTCCCTTAGTATTTATCAGGTAAATACACTACTATGCCACGTTTATCACTTTACCGCCCAGAAAAAGGCAACGACTACAAATTTATAGATCGCCAAGCTAGCGAAATGTTCCAAGTTGGCGGCACAGACATCTATGTACACAAATACATAGGGCCGCTAAACCCAGACGATGCTAATGCTACCGCAGATCAGCCTCAATATGACGCGGTAAAAGAAACAAATATACAAGATTTGTTATTTTTAGAAAACAGAGACAGAAAATACGATCCCAGCATCTATAGAATTAGAGGTGTTTACAATGTACAAGACATTGACTTTAATCTAAGCCAGTTTGGATTGTTTATTGACAACGACACCTTGTACATGACTGTACACATTAACGATTTTATTAGACTTGTAGGACGCAAACCACTAAGCGGTGATGTATTAGAAATTCCTCATCTAAAAGATGAGTTTGCTTTAAACGATGCTGATGTTAGCTTACCTCGATACTATGTGATCAGCGATGTAGGTCGTGCCGCAGAAGGATTTAGTCCTACGTGGTATCCGCATCTATATAGATTAAAACTTACAAAAGTCAGTGACAGTCAACAATTCAAAGACATATTTGATCAAAAAATTGTTGACCCAGTTACTGGTGAAGAAACAGACACTACTCTGCGTGATCTAATTAGTTCGCAACAAAAGTCTCTTGAAATCAACGATGCGTTGATTGCTCAAGCCGAAGCCGATGCTCCAAAGAGCGGCTATGAAACACAGCATTTGTTTACTCTAGCAGTAGACGAAAACGGAAGAGCTGCACTAGAAACAGTTGACGATTCTTCAGCACCACCAGATGCTAGCTCCACACAACTGGATACTAGCCGCATTCTTAAGAGACCAAAACGCAGCGGTTATCAAGGATACTTGTTAGGTGACGGTATCCCTGACAATGGTGTTGATTTTGGTCACGGCATACAGTTTCCTCAGAATCCTCTAGAGGGTGATTATTTTCTACGCACCGATTTCTTTCCTAACAGATTGTTTAGATATGACGGCGCAAGATGGATCAAGAGAGAAGATTCAGTGCGTACAACAATGACCAATACTGATACTAGAGATCATCAGAAAGGTACATTTATTAATAATAGTACTAAAACTGGTATTGGATTTATTATCAGTGATGTTATTAGACCACTTACAGCTACGCTCACTATACAAACTAACGAAACGTTTGTGGCAGGCATGTTTGCCAGTGTAGTAAGCGACAATGTAGAAACAAAAGTGGCCAGTGTTACCTCTGGTGCTGGCGGAAAAGCATTAATTACATTTACTAATGAAATTCCAGCTGGCGAAACTGCTGAATGGAAATTGTATCAGAGTTCTAGAGATGAACGTGTTGCCTTAAGTAAGGCATTAAGACCACAGGCAGACCTATAATGCAATATTTTTACGACGGACAAATTAGACGCTATTTGCTTCAAATAGTTAGACTGTTGAGCAACTTTGTTGTCAAATACGGTGATGGTACATTGGTACGTGTACCTGTAATGTACGGAGACCCAGATCGCCAGGCAGCTAGCATCATTAGTCAGAACAGCGAAAATGCTGTGGTCAGTGCTCCTAGAATAGCATTCTACATCACTGATTTAGAACTTGATACCAATAGACTTGGAGACTCCAGTTTTATTGGTAAGATACACATTAGAGAACGACAAATTGATGAAGAGACTGGTTCTTATACTAGTTCACAAGGCGACGCTTATACCATCGAGCGTCTAATGCCAACGCCTTACAAGCTATCTGTAAAAGTTGATATTTGGAGTAGCAGTAACGATCAGAAATTACAAATTCTTGAACAAATCTTGATGTTGTTCAATCCTAGTCTTGAAATACAAACTACAGACAATTACATCGATTGGACTAGTTTAAGTGTTGTTGATCTAAGTTCTGTAGTTTATAGTTCTAGAAGTGTGCCCGTAGGAACTGCTACAGACATTGACGTTGCTACGTTAACTTTACAAACACCTATATGGTTAAGCCCTCCAGCCAAGGTCAAGAGACTGGGTGTTGTTACTAATATTGTTACTAGTATTCTTGGATCTATTGATAATATCAGTGAACCGTATGTTGAAGGTTTAGGTACAGATAACTTTATGGGCAGTGCCGGACCTGTTACGTCAGAGCCTTTGTTTGATCTTAAGACCACAGTTTTTACCAGCATTGAAGTAGCATCAAACGTCATAAGATTAATAGAAAAAGGCGAATACGTTTCTTGGAACAAACTAATACAGTTAAATCCGTCTGCTTACAAAGAAGGTTTAACTAAAATCTATCTAAAGCAACCTGACGGAACTTATGTAGTTGGATACCTAGCTATTAGTCCACTCGACGACACAATTATGACTGTTAACTGGGACGTTGACAGCTATCCTAGCAACAGCGAAATCCCATCTAACTATAGAGCTAACTCTCTGTTTGGTTCTTTTGATGCTATCATTGATCCGCAAAGAACTAAACCTAGCAGTAATTTACCCGGTACTAGATACTTAATTCTTGAAAGTATTGGAGGCGGTGTAAGAGACACTTTCACTGCTGAAAATAGTGTACACAAAATTACCACAGATATTCTAAGACGTAAAGTAAACGATCACAAAATATTTGTCAATGGTGTAGAAGTTGGCAGTGGAGGACCTAGTGAACCTTGGGATCCCAGTAACCCTGTTATTTGGAACAGCAACTATTACATTACACTAGATACTACAGCACCTGCTGGCAGTGTAATTACCTATGAATTGTATGTTAATGAAGACGGTCCGGATGCTTGGAAGAATGCCGATGACAGCGACTTTATTGCCGAGGCCAACGACATTATTGAGTGGGATGGATCAAAATGGAATATTATCTTTTCTGCTCAAGAAAACAGTGATATCTTGTTGTACCTAACAAACTTGTATACTGGCACACAGTATAAATGGAATGGCGTATATTGGAGCAAGAGTTTTGAGGGCGAATATCGTAAGGGAGACTGGAGAATTGGCCTCTAAAGATCGTATAACTTGTAGCGGTGCGCTATTTTACGCTAGAAATACTGGTCGTGTTTTGTTTATACAAAAGTCCAATGGCAAACATCAAGGCACTTGGGGTATAGTTGGCGGAACTAATGAAGACCAAGAAACTCCGTGGCAGGGTCTTCAGCGAGAGATTCAAGAAGAAATTGGATCAATACCTAATATATTAAAAACTATCCCTATTGAAACTTTTGTCAGCAATGATAAAGTTTTTAATTTTCACACATACCTGTGTATCATCAACGATGAGTTCATTCCTATTCTAAGTAAAGAACACACAGGCTGGTGTTGGGCAACAATAGATCTAGCACCAAAGCCGCTTCATCAAGGTCTAAAAAATAGTTTTACTAATAAAACTGTAAGAACTAAATTAGAAACAATCTTTGAAGTACTAGACTTAATAAATTAAGCGTAAGTAGCGTTCGGAATAAACCAAAGAGTTGTTGAAAACGCAACAATCTCAATAGTACTGTTAAGGATCAAACTTATGCCTGTGTTTGTTCCGTTGTTGTTGATTTGTCCACCAATATGCGGATAGACAATTATAGTGTTTCCAGTACTATTTCTAATCATAACTCTTTCACCACCGGCAGGTGCTGGAAGTCTTATACCTTGGTTAGTAGATCCAGTAGTAATATTGTTAACTTGTCTTGTTAATACTGTAGCACTTGCTTGATCGGATCCTGCTGCTGCCAGAGCCGAGTTATTGCCGAAAGCAACGAATCCTCCAAACTGTCCAAGTCTAATTAATCCAGCATCAGTGACTTCTATACTAGGAACTCCAGAAACGTCGTTAACACTAAAAATAGTGCCACTCATAGAGTTAGTAATACTAAACAATTGTCCTGCGGAACCTTCAAAGCTTAAAGTTCCGTTATTAGTTGGATAAACTCTCAGTGTAATGTTTTGCGGACCTAAACTGGCATCTGCCCCAGAAAACACAATGTTTGGGTCAACGCTAGCGTTGCTTCTAGCAGGTGTAATTAAAATATTTTTATCTGAATGTGCCATGTTTTATCTCTCTTGTATTTATGACATTTTAAATGCCAAAGCGGCCTCTTTCGCTGTAAAAGATTTGATTAATCTCAGTAGCAGACAGTACCCGATCGTAGGCTAGTAAAAATCCTACTTCGCCACTACTTCTTTCAGAATTACAATTTATTCCAAGATTATTAGGTCCCGCGGCACCGTTACTGTTTGAGTACGTTAATACACCATTTACATACATTTGCCAGCTATCTGTTTCAGAATTCCCCGATGCTGCCAATATTCTCCAATTTGTATCTCCTGTGCCTGCCGATACCGCAGAAACCCATCCTTCTGCGTAATAATTTTCTGTTGTTGCGCCCCAGTGTCCCATTAGCCAATTGTTTGATAATGAAGTTATAATTCTACCAGTAACTGACGTATATCGAGCTGCTGCAATAACGGTATATCTACCGGTAGCATAGTTTAATCCTGTGGTTATAAAATTATTACCGCTAAATTGAATCACACCTCCATTAGCCGACGACAATGTCATTGCGCCTGATAGAGAACCGTTATTGGAATTTCCGCTGATATCTCCTAGGCCACCAAGTTTACATTGTATGTCTTCTAACCATATTTGAACATTTTGATAATCATATCCGTGTACATAAAAAGACGTAGCAGTAGAATCTGTAGTAAATGTAGCCCATGCTAGGAAAAAGCCGCCGCCAACATCTACCTGATTAGCAGAACTATACTTTCCAGATTCTGATGTTTGTGCGCCTGATGAATTAAATTGACGTACATAAAATAAGTTTGGGTGTGGCACAGCAGTATATTTTACTAGAGCTGTAATAGTATATTGTGTACTTGATGAACAACTTAACTGTCCAAAAGAACTATACCACCAGTTGACGCCACCGCCATTACTTGCTGTAATGTTTAAATAAACTCCAGGTTTCCCATTTTGACCAGTATAGGCAGCTGACGTACCTACTAGCCCGTTCCAGTTTCCAAAAGTAGGCAAAATTTGTCCTACTCTATCTGCGCCAACTCCTGAGAAAGATCGTCTGTTAGACGCATCGAGGCACAAGGTTAGGCCACTAGTTGGTACGTTAGGTCCTACTGCTATGCCCATGATTTATATCTCCTTAGACGCCCCATTTGTTAAGAGGACATATCTTAAACTTATATGTAACTACATATTCAATTGGGCAAGCACATTTCATACATAATGGACTGCCTCCAACTTCTTTATTTTGTTCGCAACTTCCGCAAAGAGCGAGTCTTTCATTTTTTTCAATGTCTGTTGTTAATATGTTAAAATTTGAAACATCTTCTATCATACACCGTACCTCATACGCATTGAATTAAAATTATATAAAATTTCGTTATCTGTTAATTGTCTATTGTAAATTTTTGTAACACCAATTCTTCCATTCCAGCTGCCTGGAGATTCGTGTCCAAGACCTATTCTACCCGTAGATGAAGGATTCGTTGAAGGTATTGCTGATATACTTCTCGACGTTCTTAACACTCCGTTTGTGTATATACGAGATTGTCCTGCTGATGTCCAAGAACATGTAACATATGTCCAGGTATTTGTTGGACAAACCGATGCCCAATTACTTATTGTTAAATCATTATTACAACAAGTAGAGCCATCACCTAATCTAAAATAAAATACATTGGCGCTGTCCCATGATCCTATCCAGAACCAGTCTACCGCATTTGCGGTATTGACGTCTCTATTTACAAATAATCCGTTACTTCCAGAATATCCGGCTGGATTAACCCACATACTAATAGTACCTTCAAGTTTATTAAATGATGCCGACAGAGGTACTGTTATTGTGCTTGTTGCGTCATTGGCAATAAAGTTAAAATTGTTGCTGCTGTTATATGACAAATTATTTACAGTAGGTGTACTGTTATTTGTCATGTCTATTATCGACTGAGTGCTTGATCTAGTTCCCAGTGTATACGCAGCTACATGATTGCTGTCATTGCGATCTTCTTTAAAAGGGCCTGCCCAGTATATAACAATAGGCACGTTTAAGGTTGCGCTGGCCGGATTAATTGCCCAATACTTCCCATCACTTTGAGTAGATGCGTTAAAAAATAAGACTTCTCCTCTCGACCAACCGTCACCCATAGAAACTGATCTATTACTCCCTAGAGATCCTGCTCCCCAACCTGAGATATTAGAATAATTAGTAAACAACGGAGTAGAGTGTAAAGGTACGGTTGATTTATAAAAAATTGCGTGTCCTGTATATCTATTAGCTAGACCACCACCGCCAGATGTTACTACTCCAATACCTGGATTATTTCCGTTAGTGAGATATCCTACTCCTGTTGCTGTAGTAGGAGTTAATGTCAATTGCCATACTTGAGCATCTCGATAATATTCAGTTGTAGCAACTAAAGATGCAGTAACGTCTCCCGGAACGTTATTATAGATAGACATACTGGTGCCTACTAAGTTAGTTGTTGGAGCACCCTGCCACGATTTCCAAGTATTGGACATGTCGTAATAAAACGTAAGTCCATTTTTAATAATGTTAGTTGAATGTTCTAGAGCCATTATACACCAAACCTTCCTCTAAGAGCAGTAAAATTATTATTAACTTCTGCTGCTGTGAGTGCTCTTGTATAACGAGATACTGAAGCAATAGATCCTACAAATTGTCCTGCCCATGATCCGCCAATTCTATCTATTGGATTATTGTTACCCGATGTTGAATTAGCAACAGTAAAATCAAGTACTCCGTCAACATACATATCCAT
>JACCEA010719905.1_pt1 | contig 45699 bp, 33 predicted proteins | sample 7449851 | NCBI WGS metagenome assembly JACCEA01 (sample SAMN15323453, study PRJNA562643) | freshwater metagenome | isolation source: river surface water | place: USA:Blue River Watershed | collected 2017-08-18 | reverse complement strand
CTGTGTAATAAAACTTAGAGTTTCTTGTTATTGCTTTTGAACTTCAGTCATTTATGAATACTAGTTAGTACAATTTTTTTTTGAATCATAATTATGTGAGTTTAGAAAATCACGCACAAAAAAAAAGACTGCTTTCGCAGTCTTCTTATTTTTAAATGTTATTTAACTTTTTCAGTTTATCTTTCCAAAGTTGTAATTCTTCTTTGTGTTTTGTGATATTTTTTTGTACTTCTTTCACAAGAGGATTATCGCCTTTGGCATTACTAAAAAATCCAATATTATTTTCTAATTGATTGATTTCGTGTTTCAATTCGTCAATTTTTCTTCTCATGAAAATTTGTTCGTTGGCAATCGCTCTTTGGTCGTTTCCTTCCGAAAGTTGATCTAAACGGTTGCTAAATTTCATCATTTCAGAATCTTTTTTAGATAAACTTAGTTTTTCAAACAAAGCATATAAAATTTTATTGAACTTTCCTTCAATATGACGACGATTTTGCGGCACTTTTCCAATTTCTTTCCATGCGGCAATATGAGCTTTTATGGCATCTAAATCTGTTTTGTGGTCACCCACTAATTCAAAAGCACGAACCGTTTCTAAATATTCTTTTTTCTTTTCAAAAGCTTCAACTTCTACACCAATTTCTTCTTTTCTAGATTCGTGTAATCTATCGAAGTAGGCATTACAAGTTTTTTTGAACGTTTCCCAAATTTCATCCGATTGTTTTCTTGGCACATGACCAATTTTCTTCCACTCTTCCTGAATTTGTTTCATGATTGGAGTTGTAGCTTCAAAATCTTCTGTATCTACGTTTGCTTTTGCTTTTTCAATTAAAGCTAACTTCAATTCTAAATTACGGTGTTGTTCATTTTTAATGTCTTTATAAAAGGCATTTTTAGTGGCATTAAAATTACGAACTGCATTTTTAAAATTACTCCATGTTTCTTCGGTAACTTCTGCTGGTACACGTCCTGCTTTGAAGAAGGCATCGCGTAATGCTTCTAATTTTACAATTTGATTTTGCCATTCACCGTGATTATTCACTTTTTCAGCGCTTAGTGCGTTGACTTGAGCAATAATTTCGTTTTTAAGAGTTAAATTTTCTTGTTCTCTTTCTTTAAATTGTGAAGCTAATGCTTCACGTTTGTCATGTAATAACTTCGTAATTTCGCTAAATTCTTGCCAGATTTTTTCTCTGTTTTCCTTGTCAACTGGTCCGATTTCTTCTTTCCAAACACGGTGTAACAATTGTAATTCTCTGAAAGATTTAGTTACATCTGGTTGATCTACTAACAATTTCGCTTTAGCAATAATTTCTAACTTTTGTTCTAAATTATTTTTAAAATCAGCATCTCTAATTTCTCTATCTAAATGTACAATTTCGTAAAATCTATCCACATGAAAATGGAAATTGTTCCATACTAAATTGTATTTATCTTTAGGAATAGCTCCAGAATTTTTCCAACGTTCTCTAATTTCGTTGAATTTTTTGAACATGTCTGAAATGTTAGAATCAGTGCTAGCAATTAAGGCTTTTAATTCTTCAATCAGATTGTTTCTTTCAGTCAAATTATTTTTTAACTGATTTTCTATATTTTTAAAATTTGCTGCTTTTTTAGTACGATATGTATCTAATAAATGATCAAATTTTACTTTTAAAGGCGAGTGGTATTCAAATTCAGTAGTAGCATCATTTTCCGCGTAAAAAGCTTTACGTTTTTCCTCAATCATGTGATGATAGTGGTTTAAGAATGCTTTTTTTACATCTTCAATTTGATTTTTGTAGAATAGTGCTTTTTCATGACCCACAAGTGTAGCCAATTCATCGACTAATTCTTCTAAAGAAAGACTGTCGTAATCTTTTACAGCAATTTCTAAATCGGCATGAATAGAACCATCTTCACTAGCTTCCGCCAAATGATTGTCAATTTCATCTTGTGCCGAAACAGGTGTGTTTACTTTTGTATCTTGTGAAACAGTTTCATTTTCAGTTACTTCAGGTTCCTGAATCTCGATTTCATTTTCAATCGTTACGGTTGCGTTGTCTTCGATTGAAGCTGTTTGCTCTTGTCCATCTGCGTGTTGCAGGTTATCATTCAATTCTTCTAACATGTTATAATGCTTAAGTTTAGGGTTCGAAGATACCAAAAGAGGCGGAAAATTCAAAGAAATTATCCTAATATATGATTAAATGTTACTTATTCCAGATTAACCACGCTTTTTCGGCTTGATAAATCAGCATTTCAAGGCCATTTTTTGTAACGGCTCCAGCTTTTCTTGCTTTCTTTAAAAAAGCACTTTCTTCCGGATTATAAACTAAATCGAAAGCGATGTGTTTAGGTGTAAATAATGAATAATCTAACTTTGGTAATTCGGAAATATTTGGAAAAGTTCCTAGTGGTGTAGTGTTAATTATAATTTGATATTCGTTAAAAATATCGGAATTAATTTCGTTGTAACCGATTTCATATTCAGTAGGATTTCTTGAAACAAAATCGAATTCAATTTTTAGTTTTTTTAGCGCATAAGCAACGGCTTTACTTGCGCCACCTGTTCCTAAAATCAAAGCTCTTTGGTGGTGGTTTTTTAAAAGTGGTTTTAAAGCTTTTTTGAATCCGTAAAAATCTGTGTTATAGCCTTTTAATTTTTTGTTTTTTGAGATGGTAATGCAATTAACAGCTCCAATTTTTTTAGCATTTTTAGAAACTTTATGCAAGAAAGGAATTATTGATTCTTTGTAAGGAATAGTTACATTTAAACCTACTAGGCCTTTATTATTTTGAATGATATTACTTAATTCTTTTATGTTTTGAATGTCGTAATTTTCGTATTCACAATTGTGAAAATGATTGTGTAAGAATTTTTCCGAGAAGTATTTTTTTGAAAAAGAATAACTTATGTTCTTACCTATAAGTCCAAATTTCCTTTGTTTCTTATGCGACTTCTTTTTCATTTTTGTTATGCTTTACTGAATTTCGATTTGAAAATTTTAATAAAAATAGGCAAAATCGAAAGTAAAACAATACCTAAAACTACTTTTTCAAAATTATTTTTTACTATTTCAAATTGTCCTAAGAAATATCCCATAAGTGTAATTCCGGCAACCCAAAGAAGAGCGCCTAAAATACAATTGATGATATAATTTCTGTATTTCATACTTCCGGCACCAGCAACAAAAGGCGCAATGGTTCTTACGATTGGTACAAAACGAGCCATAATAACTGCTTTTCCACCATTTTTTTCGAAGAAATCTTCTGTTTTTTCAATATATTCTCTTTTTAGAAATAGAATTTTCTTTTTTTCTTTGATGAGTTCGCCAAATTTATGACCTACAAAATAATTTAAATTATCACCTAAAAGTGCCGCTAAAATCAATAACGGAATGATGATAACTAAACTTAATTTCCCTGTTGTAGCAGCAATAACTCCAATCGCAAAAAGCATCGAATCTCCAGGTAAAAGCGGCATGATTACGAAGCCAGTTTCTACAAAAACAACTAAAAATAGAATAAAATAAATTAAGGTATTGTATTGATCAATTAATTGAGTTATAACGGTTAATGGGTCTTTTAAAAAGTGTAATAAGAAGTCGATAAATTCCATTGAAGTGGCTTAGATATTATGATTTTTAATAATTTTTTGTACGTTTTCTGATTCCCAAACATGTGGAAATAAATCTTTTAAAATATAGTTTTTATGAAAGTTGGTTATTAGTGCTAAATTTAAGGCTTCAACAGCATTGGATTCTTCATCAATATTGTAATATAAACCTACTAATCTGTATTGAATTTCAGATTCGTTTGGATATAAATCTTTGGCTTGATTTAGTATTTCAAATGCAGCAGAAACTTCTCCTAAAACATATAAAACATCGCTCCAACAAAGGAAATTGTCTAAGTCAATGTCGCCATTTTCGAAGGCTTTTCGGTATCCTTCTTCGGCTTCTTCAAAGAAATTTAAATACTGATTAATGTTGGCATATCTTCTCCAATATAAAGCGTTTTCACTATCAATTCCAATCGCTTTATTGATATAATATAACGATTTTTGGTAGTTTTTTTGAGAGATATAAAAATCAGTAATTGCAAGCCATGCTTTATCTAATAATGGATCTTCATGTACCGTTTTTAAATAATAGTTTAAGGCTTGTTCGTTATTTCCTAAATTTTCATAACATTTTCCAATTCGTAAATAGGCAAATGAAGTTGGATCATCTAATTCTATTGTAATATTGTAGCAATCAATGGCTTCTTGATAACGTTTTAGTTTTTCTAGTGATTTTGCTTTTTCTAAAAATGCACCAAGGAAACCTTCGTCAATTAAACACGCATAATCGAAAGCCCAAACTGCTTTTTCATAATCTTTTAAAGCATAAAATTGGCGACCTAATTGGTGCCAAGCGACTTCACTATATGGATTTTTGTCTATGAAATTTTCTAAATATACAATTGCTTCTACATTTTGATCTAAGAAATCAAAGCAATAAATCACGTTGTATAAGGCAGAATAATCTTCTTCATCGTTTTCTAAACATAAAATGAAGTTGTCTTTTGCTAATTCTAAATTATCCATAAACAAATATTCCATTCCAATCATAGAATAGATATCGGCTTCATCATCTGTGTAACGAAGTGCGGTTCTTAAATGTTCGATGGCTTTTTCGTGCTGATCTCTTTTAGAGCAAATGTTAGCACGTTGAATGAAAACTTCTTCATTAGTTGGTTCTAATAAAGCGATTTCGTTCAGTATTTTTTCGGCTTGTTCAATTTTGTCGTCATAAATTAATATTTCAACATAAACCAATTTTAAACCGGTAGATTTTGGATGTTGTTCTAAACCTAATCGTAACGCTTTTTTGGCTAAATTGATACGACCCGTGTCCATATAGTGCAAAACAATGTCTTCGAATTCCTCTGAATCAAAGAAAAAGACCTTGTTGGTTTTTAGCATCGATTCAAATTTAGAAAGCGATAAGTTGTTTTCTTCCTCTTCTTCATTATGACTCATATTCATAGCACAACTATTTAAAGTTCATGTAATAAAATTACGTAATTATATGCTCGCAATTTCCTTGCCAAGTGTATGTTTTGAACAATTTAATTAACAAAATTAAAGTTCAAAATCAACTATGCAACAACACAGATTAGAGAAATTATATAAATTTTTAAAATTTCTTTAATCTGTGTTTCAAATAAATATAATGTATTAAAGATTTAAAGCTTGGACTTCATCCATAACTTCTAACAATAACTTACAACCTTCTTCAATTTCTTGGTTCGAAATAGTTAGAGGAGGTGTAATTCTGATGGCGCTTCCTTCAAATAATAACCAAAATAAAATTAAACCACGTTTGTGACAACGTAAAATAACTTCATTAGTAATATTCGGACTTTTTGTCATAGCAGCTAACATTAAACCTATACCACGAACTTCTGTAATTAAAGGATGTACCAATAATTTTCTGAATAGTTTTTCTTTTTCTAAGGTTTCTGCCATTAAATTGGTTTCGGTTACTTCTTGCAATGTTGCCAAGCAAGCTGCCGCAATTACGGGATGGCCACCAAATGTAGTAATATGTCCTAATTTCGGATTGTCGTATAATAAATCCATGTGTGCTTCGGATGCAACAAAAGCGCCAACTGGCATTCCGCCTCCCATTCCTTTTCCTATGATGACAATATCTGGAATACAATCGTAATTTTCGAATCCGAATAATTTTCCGGTACGACCAAATCCGGGTTGAATTTCGTCTATAATTAACATCGCACCAACTTCGGTACAACGTTCACGAACTTTCTTTAAAAAACCGTTTTGAGGTTGAATAAATCCAGCACCACCTTGAATGGATTCTAAAATAACACCGGCTGTTTTTGTGGTGATTTTTTGTATGTCTTCTTCGTTATTAAACGTAATGAAATCTACATCTGGAATTAATGGTCGAAATACTTGTTTGCGTTCTTCAAAACCCATGACGCTTAAACTTCCCATCGTATTTCCGTGATAGGCATTATGACAAGAAATCAATTGACTTCTTCCTGTTACTCTTCGAGCTAGTTTTAAAGCGCCTTCCGTTGCTTCCGTTCCAGAATTTACCAAATAGGTTTTTTTTAACGGATAGGGAAGATGTTGGGCTAATAATTTGCAATATTCCGTTGCAGGATGTTGCGCATATTCGCCATAAACCATCACATGAGAATATTTGTCTAATTGGTCTTTTATCGCATTATTTACACGCTCATTTTGATGTCCTAAACTACAAGCCGAAACGCCGGCCACAAAATCTAAATATTTATTTTCAGATGTGTCGTAAATATAAGAACCTTTAGCGTAAGAAATTTCCATAGCTAGTGGGTGAGGAGAGGTTTGTGCTTGATATTTAAAGAAATCTTGTAACATTATTAGTTTATAAGTCGATTTATTTTTTGTTGAGTTGTTTTGAAAATTACTGAACACTCAAAACTGAACACTGAATACTATTTTTTCACTTTTGCCTTTTTACTTGGCTCTTTCTTTTCAGACTTACCATAGTCAGTAGTTTCTTTCAACACGTCCATAGGTTTTTTCTCTTCTTTTTCTTTCTTAGCTGTTTCGATTTTTATTTTTTCATCGATGGCTTTTTCTTCTTCTGGGAAGATATTTTCTAGAGAAGTGATTTTTTCATCTATTCGCCAAACAAAACCTCGAAGTCGCCTTGCGTTTTTAGGAAAATCTTTATCTGGATAGGTGTCGCTTAAAATTTGTTTGAATGCGGTTAGTTCGATAATTTTATTGTCTTCTAATTGCATGTTGATACTACTTGAAACACCTTTATCAATCCCTACCATTTCATTGGCATCATTATACATGAAATAAATTTTCTCGGTATTTTTGATTAAATCGACTTCGTATAATTTGTTTTCTCTGAATTTTCCGTATAAAAACTGTCCTTTTACTTGGTTGTAATTATCTCCACCAATCGTATCTTTTTGAATTAAAAAAGCATTATTTAGAATTTTTAGAGAATCTAGTTTTTCGGTTTTATTATTACCTACTAAGTGAATTTCATCACCTGTCATTTGGTTGTCGCTATTCCAAATTACGGGTTTTCCGATTAGTTTTGTTAATTGTGTTTTGTTGTTCGAATGAATAGAATCACATTTCCCACTCATATCCGTTTTGAAAAATCGTACGTTATTGAAAGCTCTAATCGTTCTATCTTCCTGCGGACCAGTTACTAATATTTTTTTACCGTGTAAATACATAGTATCTTTTTCCACTAAAGTTTTTATCAATGCTTTTTTGGTAATAAACATTGAATCTTTTTTGGTTCCGCCAATATTTCTGTACACCTCTGCATAATGTCCGGTTGCAATCATGTTGTTGATAGTGTCTGTAATTTTTACATTATTGGTGGCTTTAGCAAAATTTTTCTTTCGGTCGTAATTGATAATGTCGCCTTCTACTTTCCGATTATTATATACGATATTCGATTTGTCTAACAGTTTTCCAACATCATTTTTGGTGTCGTAAAATGCTTTCGTAGTATTGATTACATTTTCTTTACTCGTAATTGTACTTGGTCCGTACACATAGGCGTGACCAGAATTATCGTAAAAATCTAAATTATTAGTTTTGATGGTTACTTGCGGATTTACAACAGTAACTGCAGTTTTGAAAACATATTTTTTACTATTTACAAAATATCTACCAGATTTACTTTTTAAAGTATTTTCTTTATTTGTAATAGTTCCCCAGCTTTTGTAATAGGCTTGTTGAATGCCTCTGTCGAAATAAATAGTATCCGTAGTTAAGTTAGAATCTGGAGAACGTAAATTCACATTTCCAGTTGCAAAAGCAAATTGTGTTTTTCCATTATATTCTGCATAACGGCTATTCATCACAATCGTATCACCTTGATTTAGTTGAACATTTCCGAACGCTTTTACATAATCTTCATCGGTATAATGATAGGCTTTGTTACAATTGATTCTTACACCATTATGTTCCACTTGAACATTTCCAGTAAATACAATCGCACCTGGAATTTCGTTTTGATTTTTATCAATAAAATCAGAATGTAAAATTCTAATAGCATTAGGATTTGCTGGTGGTGAAGTTTCAAAAGGAGTTTGTGCGTTTCCTGAAATAACGGAGCATAACCAAACTACTGCAAATATATATTTTCTCAAGGGTTCTATTTTTTGTCAAATTTAAGTAAAATGTATAAAAATGAGTAGGTATTAAGAATATTTTATGGTTTTTTTTATAAAGCTCAACTTTTGCCACAAAGACACGAAGGCGCAAAGAATAATTAAATATTATGTTGAATTTTTGGTAAAAAAAATCCCGATTGCTCGGGATTTTAAAGTACTGAAACAATCCCGAAGCATCGGGACAGTATAAAATTATCTTGTGATAGTTTGTGTTCTGTCTGGTCCAACAGAAACTACTTTTATAGGCACTTCTAATTCTTTTTCAATGAATTCGATGTAAGTTTTTAATTCTGAAGGTAATTCTTCGTATGTTGTCATTCCAGTTAAATCTGCTTGCCAACCTTTCATTTCTGTATAAATTGGTTGCACATTTTCTGGTTCAATATTATATGGGAAATGTTTCAACGTTTCGCCTTTGTATTTGTATGCGGTACAAACTTTTAAGGTTTCGAATCCAGATAAAACATCACCTTTCATCATGTATAATTCTGTAACTCCGTTTACTTCAACTGCATATTTTAGTGCCACTAAATCTAACCATCCACAACGACGTGCGCGACCAGTAACCGAACCGAATTCGTTACCAATTTTTGCCATATTCGCACCAACTTCATCAAATAATTCTGTTGGGAAAGGTCCACTTCCTACACGAGTAGTGTATGCTTTGAAAATTCCGAAAACCTCTTTTACTTTATTAGGTGCAATCCCTAAACCAGTACAAGCTCCAGCTGCAGTTGTGTTTGAAGAAGTAACAAACGGGTACGTTCCAAAATCAACATCTAGTAAAGAACCTTGAGCACCTTCAGCTAAAATTGTTTTTCCTGCTTTTAAAGCTTTGTTTAAATATTCTTCTGAATCAATGAAAGTTAAGGTTTTTAATTCTTCTACAGCAGCGAAAAATTCTGCTTCCATTTCTGGAAGATTGTATTGTAATTCTACATCGTAGAACTTAATCATTTCTTCATGTTTATCAGCTAAAGCACGGTATTTTTCTTGGAAATCTGACATTTCAATATCGCCAATTCTTAAACCATTTCTACCAGTTTTGTCCATATAAGTTGGGCCAATTCCTTTTAAAGTAGAACCGATTTTTGCTTTACCTTTTGCGGCTTCAGAAGCGGCGTCTAATAAACGGTGTGTTGGTAAAATTAAATGCGCTTTTCTAGAAAGTAATAATTTTGATTTGATATCTAAATTAAATTTTGCCAATCCTTCAATTTCTTTTTGAAAAACTACAGGATCCATTACTACACCATTTCCGATAATATTTACATTGTTTTTATGAAAAATCCCTGATGGAATGGTTCTTAAAACATGCTTAATTCCATCAAATTCAAGTGTGTGTCCTGCATTTGGTCCACCTTGAAAACGCGCAATAATGTCGTATTTTGAAGTTAATACATCGACGATTTTTCCTTTTCCTTCGTCACCCCATTGTAATCCAAGTAGTAAATCTACATTCATTGTGTTGTTGTTTGTTGTTTGTTGTTTTTATTTTATGCGTTTAAGAACAAGATGCGACTTGTTCGAACTAATTATTTATTTTTTGTTCCGTAAAAATATAAGGAATGATTTTCAATACTAATTCCAAACATTTCTTCCATAGTTTGTTTGATTTGCTGAATACGTGGGTCACAAAATTCAATTACTTCTCCAGTATCCGTTAAAATAATATGGTCATGTTGTTTGTCGAAATAAGATTTTTCGTAATGCGCTTGGTTTTGTCCAAATTGATGACGACGTACTAATTTACAATCTAATAATAGTTCGATGGTATTGTATAAAGTGGCACGAGAAACACGATAATTTTTGTTTTTCATTTTGATATACAAAGATTCGATATCAAAATGTTCTTGATTTTCGTATATTTCTTGAAGTATTGCATAGCGTTCAGGTGTCTTACGATGCCCTTTTTCTTCAAGATATTTTGTAAAAACGTTTTTAACCGTTTCTTGATTTTGGTTGTGATCCATTTGCTGTTTAAATGAAAGGAAATGCAAATATAATGAAAGTTAGCTTATAGATGCAAGATTTTAGAAAATACAATAACTAGATTGTTTAATTATTATAAACTCTCGTTACTTTATCAATTCCTTCCACAGTTTTTATGTTTTCGATTAATTTTTTAAGAATGGTATTGTTTTGTACGACTACAGTAATTTGCCCATTAAAAATTCCTGCATCGGTATTTAAACTGATGCTTTGAATGTTCACATGCATTTGATTTGAAATTACTTTGGTTAATTCGTTGGTTAATCCCATAACATCCATTCCTGTGATTTTTAGGATGGCATTAAATTCTTCTTGTGTGGAATCTATCCATTTGGCTTGCACTATTCGGTAAGCAAAATTAGATTGTAAACTGATGGCATTCGGACAATCAGTTTTATGCACTTTTATGCCTTCATTTATCGTTACAAATCCGAAAACATTGTCACCCGGAATTGGATTACAACATGGTGATAATTTATATTCTAGTTTACTTTGTTCTGTTCCAAAAACTAACAAATCTAACTTTTTATTAGTATCGTTTTTATGAACTTTTTCTTCGTTTATACTTGGATTTCTTTTAATCGTTTTCTTGAAAAAGTTGACTAAAGTGTTACTTTTCTGTGCTGCATAATCACGTAATTGCTGATTTTCAATGGCGCCAATTCCAACACGGTAAAACAAATCTAAACTTGTTTGTAGTTTAAAGTAGTTGACTAACTCGTTAACTGTTGTTTCGTTTAAAGTAATTTTTAAGTGGCGTAATTTTCTAGTAAGAATTTCTTTTCCGTCTTCGCCAATTTTTTTGATATTATCGTTTAATACATTTTTAATTTTGTTTTTTGCACGAGCAGTCGTTACATAATCAAGCCAATGAATCGTTGGTTTTTGATTGGGAGAAGTGATAATTTCCACCTGATCGCCACTGTTTAAAACATAATTTAGAGGAACTAATTTTCCGTTAACCTTTGTGCCTCGCGTTTTTACTCCAATTTCCGAGTGAATACTAAAAGCAAAATCCAAAGATGTTGCGCCTTTTGGTAGGGATTTGATTTCACCTTTTGGCGTAAAAATATATATCTCTTTGGCATATAAATTCAGTTTGAAATCTTCTACAAAATCTACCGCATTATTGTTCGAATTTTCTAGGGCTTCTTTCAGTTGGTTTAACCAAATTTCTAAGCTGTTTTCTTCTGTCGTATTGTTTTTATATTTGTAATGAGCTGCATAACCTTTTTCTGCAATTTCATCCATTCTTTCACTACGAACCTGAATTTCCACCCAGCGTCCCATTGGTCCCATTACAGTAATGTGTAAAGCTTCGTAACCAGTTGATTTAGGTGAAGAAATCCAATCGCGTAAACGACTTGGACTTGGTCTGTAATGATCTGTAACTACCGAATATATTTTCCAAGCTAAGAATTTTTCATCGTGAAGATTCGATTTATAAATAATTCTAAGAGCAAATTTATCGTACACTTCATCAAAAGTGACACCTTGCGCTTTCATTTTTCTTCGAATAGAATAAATAGATTTTGGTCGACCTTTAATGATAAAATCGATACCTTCCTCTTTCATAGATTTTCCTAAAACATCAGAAATAGCCTTAATATAAGCGTCTTGTTCTTCTTTTGTTTCTTTGATTTTACTAAAAATATCTGCGTAAACTTCAGGTTCTGTATATTTTAAACCTAAATCTTCTAATTGTGTTTTGATATTGTATAAACCTAATCGATGGGCGAGTGGCGCATAAATATATAAAGTTTCTGATGCGATTTTGGCTTGTTTGTAATCGACCATTCCGTCCATAGTTTGCATGTTGTGCAATCTGTCGGCGATTTTGATTAAAATTACTCGAACATCATCGTTTAATGTCAGTAACATTTTTCGGAAATTTTCTGCTTGAAGCGAAATCTCTTGGTCGTTTTTTACTTTTGGAATTTTGGTTAATCCTTCAACAATTTTTGCAATCTTAGGATTAAACATTTTTTCAATGTCAGAAATGGTAATGTCAGTATCTTCTACTACATCATGCAATAGGGCAGAAGCAATACCAGTTGAACCTAAACCAATTTGAGAAGCTACAATTTTGGCTACAGCAATTGGGTGGAAAATATATGCTTCTCCTGATTTTCTTCTTTGTTCGCTATGTGCTTCAACAGCTACATCAAAAGCTTTACGAATTAGTTTTTTATCTTCATCTGTAAGATTTTGGTAACTAATACGAAGTAGCTCTTTATATTCTTTGGCTATGGCTTTGTTTTCTGCTTCTAAATCGATCTCTGTCATATTGAAATTTTGGAGTACATAAAAATACGGCTAATAATCAATATATCAAAAAAAGATTAAAAAAATATTAAGTAACAGAAAAACAGACTAAAATAAAAGCAAACACAGACTTAAGAAATGTCTAAAATTTATATAATTTCTCAAATCTGTGTTACTACTATTATTTTTTATTGAAATCTAAATCTTGAAAATCGTAGCTAAAGTCGGTTAATTCAGAAATTGCTGCCATTTTAATATTGGTGTTGTTGGCTGAAAAAGTGATTAAAGCATCAGCATTGAAACTTCTATTGAACCATTTTACAGCGAAGGTATTGTCTTTGTAAAAGAAAATTTCACCCGCTAATTGTGGCGAACGCTCTGAATTGAAAAACATTTTTCCTTTTTTCTCAGAAATAATAATGTTTCCGAACCAGTTATCTTTGTATGTTCCAACGTAGTTTTTAGCATCTACTTTTATTTTATTCTTTTTGTTTTCTGCAATTTTTGCCCAAACTTCTGTGGTAACTTTATCCGCTTCAGCAATATTATTTTTTTCTCTATCGCTGAAAATCTTCACATAATCTTTATAATCGATTTTCAAATAAGCATCTTTAATTGTACTTGTAATCGCATTAAATGCTGCACCAGATTGCTGATTGGTTAGTACTACAATTCCTAAATTTAATTCAGGAATCAGGGTAACCTGCGTAACAATTCCTTCTAAACCACCTGTATGTGTAACTTGCTTGTAACCTTTTACATCGCTCAGAAACCAACCTAAACCATATCCTGAAAAATGAGTAAAATAAGGTTCTCTTGTTCTTGCTGGAATAATGGTTTGCAATTGCCACATTTCATTATGTTGAGCTTCAGAAAATAGTTTGTGTTGTTTTTCAGAACCAAATTTTCCTTGTTGTAACTGCATAATCATCCATTTACTCATATCATTTACAGAAGAATAAATTCCGGCTGCTGCATCAAAAGTTTGATTTTTATATCGAGAAATGACCTTTAATTTTCCATCTGTTGGTACGTGAGGATCGATGATATTTGTAGTGTCTTTTAAACGTAAGAAAGAACCTGCGCTATTATTCATTTCTAAAGGCTTCATAATTTTAGTTTCTATAAAATCGCACCATGATAAACCGCTAACTTTTTCAATAACTTCACCAGCTACGATGTATAATAAGTTGTCGTAATCGTATTTGGTACGAAAAGCTGAAACGGGTTTTAGATATTGTAAATTTTCAATAATATCTTTTGGTTTGAAATTACTTCCGTCAGGCCAAATCATTAAATCACCAGCCCCTAAACCTAAACCACTTCTGTGCGTTACTAAATCGCGAACTGTAAATTCATTCGTAACATAATCGTTATACATTTTAAAGTTTGGCAAGTGTTTGATTACTTTGTCATCCCAATTCATTTTACCTTCATCAACTAACATAGCAATTGCAGCAGTTGTGAAGGCTTTACTATTTGAAGCCACTCCAAAAAGAGTATTTCCATCTACTTTATCTTTTTTCAGAATAGATTTTAGACCGTAACCTTTACTGTGAATGATTTTTCCGTCTTTTACAACAGCAACCGCAATTCCAGGAACGTTGAAAGCTTTTAAAGTGTTTTCTGCTACTTCATCAATTTGCTTTTCAGTGATTTGAGAAAAAGTACTGAATGATGTTAGTAAAATGATTAATAATATTTTTTTCATTTTATGATGTTTTTGGTTTGTTGTTTTATTTGGAACACAGATTTAAGAAATTATATAAATTTTAAAAATTTCTCCAATCTGTGTTGTTCTTGTTTTTATGATTATTTAATCGTCTCATTGACTCATCGATAATTGGCTCATTAAAACCCGCGTTGTCTTTTGGCTTCGAATAATAAAATCGCAGCCGCTACAGAAACATTCATCGAATCGATAATGCCTTGCATTGGAATGTTGATATTTTTTGTAGAGTTTTTTCTCCAAATTTCTGTAATTCCTGTAGCTTCTGTTCCCACAACTAAAGCAGTTGGTTCGTTATAATTTTGAGTGTGATAAGTTGCCGAATCTTGTAAAGTCGCACAATAAATATTGATGTTTTTTTCTTTTAAGAATTCAATAGCTTCTTCCGATGTGGCTACCGCAATTTGTCTTGTAAACAAACATCCAACGCTTGAACGCACAATATTTGGATTATACATATCTGATTTTGGATTCGCAATAATTACTGCATCAATATTAGCGGCATCGGCTGTACGTAATAAAGCACCTAAATTCCCTGGTTTTTCTAATCCTTCGGCTACTAAAATTAAAGAGTTTTTAGATAATTTTAAATCCGATAATTGTAAAGATTTTGTTTTGGCAATGGCAATAATTCCTTCAGTAGTATCACGATACGCTAATTTTTGATAGACTTCTTTAGAAATTTCAATCAATTCCACTTGTTGTGAAGTTAATTTTTTGATTTGATTTTCCGAGATGATTTCTGGTAAAAACAAAACAGTTTTTAATTCGTACCCGCCTTTTATGGCCAATTCAATTTCACGTTGTCCTTCAATAATAAAAGTTCCCGATTGTTTTCGTGCTTTGGCTTTGTCTTGCAATAAAACTAAGTTTTTTACAAACGGATTTTGAATGGAGGTGATTTGTTTCATAGTAGTAAGGCGCTAGTTTAGCCACGAAGGCACTAAGACACAAAGGTATCTTTTTTAAGTAAAAAAACAAAGTCGCAAAACGAATGGTTTTGCGACTTTGGTAATTGATAATCTATAATTTAGTTTTTCACTTCCGACTTCTTACTTCCAGCTTCATACTTCCCTTTATATCTGTCGTATAATTCCGTTTGATGACTTTCTAAACTAATTTGTCTTCCATCAATAAATGCTTGAGATAATTTATTGGTTTTCATATCTAAAGCATCACCTTCAGAAATGAATAGGGTAGCGCTTTTTCCAGCTTCTAAAGTTCCGTAATTAGCATCAATTCCTAAAATTTTTGCGGTGTTTGAAGTGATTAATTTCAACGCATCTTCTTTGTTCATTCCCCAAGCAGCACAAGTTCCGGCATAAAATGGCATGTTACGAGTTTGCATACGTTCCATATCACCTGAATTTTCTAAACCAACTATGATTCCTTTATCGGTTAAGATTTTAGCTATTTTGTACGGTAAGTTTACATCTTCATCTTCGGAATTTGGTACATCGTGAATTCTTCTCAATAAAACAGAAACATTATTTTCTTTCAATAAATCAGCAATTTTGTGCGCGTTATAGCCACCAATAATGACTAACTTTTTAATGTTGTTTTTCTTTTTGAATAAGACAATATCGGTTATTTCTTTTTCGCCATTTGCATTTACATACAAGGTTTTATCACCGCTTTGCAAACCATTCATAGCATCGTAAGGAATGTCTTTTATTTTTTTATCCGAATTGATATAACCTAACGATTGGTCAAAAAATGATTGTATCGCTTTAGTTTGCTCGTCGTATTTTTTGTTAGGTTCGATGCCACCAGGTTCAGCCCACCAACCCAATCTAGCATAGCTATTTGGCCAACGCATGTGAATTCCATCATTTTCTCTAACGATGGCATCTTCCCAGTTCCAAGCATCTAATTGTACTACTGATGAAGTTCCAGAAATTCTTCCGCCACGAGGTGTAATTTGCGCTAACAAAACGCCGTTTGGTCTGGCTGATTCTGTTAATTTTGATTCGGTATTATAAGCAATAATACTTCTTATATGTGGGTTGAATTCTCCAATTTCACTTTCGTCATCCGAAGCACGAACCGCATCCACTTCTACTAATCCTAATGTTGAGTTCGGTGCTATAAATCCCGGATAAATGTGTTTTCCATAGGCTTCAATTGTGATATCATGTTTGGCTGGTCTGGCTAAAGTTCCATCTGAAACAGAAGCAATTTTTCCATCAACAATAGAAATCAAACTATTTTCTTGAATTTTTCCATTACCTAAATGTGCCGTTCCACCCATAATTAAAATGGATTTGCTTTGCTTGGGTGCTGGAGTTTGTTGCGCAAAACTTACAAGTGAAGTTAGTGCTAATATGTATGTTAGTTTTCTCATTTTATATTAATTTTTTATCACACAGATTTTAGAAATTATTTTAATCTGTGAAATCTGTGTTGAAAAATATTCTAATACTTATTAATTATTGTATTTAGCGTGGAATTCTCTACATTTTTCACCAAGGGTATCACAGTGGTAATGTCCAGTTGATTTTTTCTTAGGTTCTTGTGTTTTTAAACCTTTGTTTTTGGCGTCTAACAATAAATTAATTAATTCATTTCTTTCTTTTTGAACTAATTCATTTTTAGCATTTTCTTGTTCGATATCATAGAAAACAATTCCATCCACTACTGTTTTTTCTGCTTTTGCATAAATGGTTAATGGATTATCAGACCAAAGAACCACATCAGCATCTTTACCCACTTTAATACTTCCCACTTTATCATCTACTTGTAATAATTTAGCTGGATTTAAGGTTACGAAATTCCAAGCAGCTTCTTCAGTTACGCCACCATATTTTAATGTTTTTCCAGCTTCTTGATTTAATCTTCTCGACATTTCAGCATCATCAGAATTGATTGAAACTGTTACACCAACATTATTCATTAATGCTGCGTTATATGGAATCGCATCGTTTACTTCAAATTTGTAACCCCACCAATCAGCAAAAGTGGAACCTCCAACACCATGTTTTGCCATTTTATCAGCCACTTTATATCCTTCTAAAATGTGTGTGAAGGTTTGAATTTTAAAGTTGTATTTTTCAGCTACTTTTAGTAACATATTGATTTCAGATTGTACGTAAGAGTGACAAGTAATGAAACGCTTTTTGTTTAAAATTTGACTTAAAGTTTCTAATTCAATATCAAATCTTGGTGCGATTTTACCTTTCTTAGCATTGTATGCATCCCACTCTTTTTGATAAGCTAGGGCGCGAGAGAAATAATCTTCATATACTTGTTCAACACCCATTCTTGATTGAGGGAAACGCAATCTTTCATTATCACCCCAATTCGATTGTTTTACATTTTCACCTAAAGCAAATTTGATATATTTTGGAGCACTTGCGACTAACATTTCTTCTGGATTATAACCCCATTTTAGTTTGATAAAAGCTGCACGACCACCAATTGGATTAGCAGAACCATGTAATAAATTGGCAGAGGTTACACCACCAGCTAAGTTTCTATAAATGTTGATATCTTCTGAATTGACAACATCTTCAATAGTAACTTCTGCAGAAGAATTTTGTCCGCCTTCGTTCACGCCATTTGAAATAGCAATATGTGAATGTTCATCAATAATTCCGGCAGTTAAGTGTTTACCTGTGGCATCAATTACTTTTCCTTTTTGAGGTAAGTTTTTACCGATCTTAACAATTTTTCCGTTTTCAATTAAAACATCTGTTTCTTTTAAATTTCCTTCTTTTTCACCCGTCCAAACAGTGGCGTTTTTAAATAAAATAGTTTCTTGTTTTGGTTTTGAAGTATTTCCAAAAGCCATATTTGGGAAAGTTACCGGGTAAAAAACAGGAGTTTTTTTCTCGTCTTTTTTCTCATCTTTTTTAATTTCTTCGGTTACTGTTTTCTTAACAGCTGTCCAAGAAACTTCTTTACCATTTTCTAAGATTGCTTTTCCAGATAATCCTGTTTCCGATTTTAATCCAGAAATTCTAATGAATTTTGACGAAACAGAATCTTTACTTTTAATTACCATGCTAATCCATGGCTCGGTGTAGGTTAGTTTAGTTCCGAATTCTGTTTTGTCTTGAGAAATTTTAGCATCTAATTTTGAAATTTCACCATCAATAGATAAATCGTACTTCTTATTATCGAATGTTAAATCATATTTTCCTCTGATATCTGAAGGTTGTATTTTTTCAATTACGAATCTGCTACCTTGAATCCAGTTTTCTTGAATCGTATTTTTCGACTCGAAAATATCACCGCTGACAATAATGAAATTGGCCAAGTTTCCTTTCTTTAACGAACCAATATTATTTTGATTAGCAATCTTAGCTGGAATTTCAGTTAAAGCAGCAATAGCTTTTTCTTTTGGAAATCCTAATTCGACTGCTTTTCTTAAATTGTTTAAAAAGTCTTTTGGGTTTTTTAAATCGGCTGTTGTTAAGGCGAAATTGATATTGTTTTCTGCAAGAATTTTTAAATTATATGGCGCTTGATTCCAAAATCTCATATCAGATAAAACTACTTGTTCCGCTAAAAATGAATCTGAAACATCATACGCATCAGGGAAATTGATTGGAATAAGTAAAGTTGCATTTGTTTTTTTTACTTCTTCTATTCGTTCTAATTCGTTACCGCTACCTTTGATGATGTAGTTTACTCCGAATTCGTCACCAATTTTATCAGCTCTTAAAATATTTAATTTATCACCTGCATTAAAGATTTGTAATAAATTTTTATTCTGATTAAAAACTTCTAATGTTGCATCTTTAGATTTTGAACCTCCTGCCGCATACCATTTTGCATCATGATAAAACTGACGAATTAATGCCATACTTCCCATTAAAGACGAAGGATATGCTTGAGCAGAAAGAGAACTTCTTTTGAAGGTAAAATGTTGAGATATTTTTTTATTTAAGATTCGATTTCCGTTATTTTCAGCATCGTTCAAGGTCCAAAGTAAACCTGTGCCGGCTACAATTCCATCGTTGTTGAAGCTTAAAACAGTTCCAAAACCGGTTTCTCTTAAATCTTTAGCGGCTTTTTCATCGTAGCTTAAATTTTCAGATGCATTAAAATCTGCTCTGATATGGTCATTCCAATAGTATCCATTTCTTTCAGAATCATATTGTGGAGCTCTTGAATTTCTTGGTTTTGCTTGTGGTTTTTGAATGCCAAATTCGGTATATAAATCAATAAATGAAGGATAAATTGTTTTACCTGTGGCATCAATTATTGTTGCTTCTTTAGGAATGGAAACTTGTGAACCAATTTCTAAAATTTTATCATCTTTAATTAAAATTGTAGCTTTTTCAATTTTTACATTTGATGATGTGTAAACGGTTGCATTTGTTACTGCTACAACGTTTTTGAAGGTTTGTTTAACCCCGTCATTTTTCGGAAAATAATCTTGGCTAAACCCTAAATTAATAGTCAGAAGTACTATTAAAAGTTTAAATATTCGCATAGTTTTTAGTTTTTTGAGCGCTAAAAATAGTTAAATTATGGATAAGATTTACCTTTCAAAAGATTTTTAACAGATGTTATATTTAAAGGGAACTCTAAAATAACATGAGTTAAACTTAATAAATACAACCAGTATAATCCAATTTTGTAATTATACAGATAGAGTAGAACCGATACAATCCAAATTAACAGGATACTTATAATTTTTGTTTTAGTAGTTTTATGCCATTGAATTATGGATGTTTTTGAAAACCAGTTTAAATAATGATAGGTATATGCAAAGGCTATGAATTGCATTATTTTAATACCAAAACTAGAATAATAAATATCTTGACTTGCCAACACTTCTTTATCAAAAAAAGCAAATACTGTAGCATTGAGTTTTTCAAATGATTTGTATTTTGATGCAATATCTCCCATATAAAAATGAGAATTCAAATTAAAAGCCATTAAACTAACACTTGTTAACATAAATACTAAAAATGTTTGTAATGCTAACTTGTTTCTAGTTTTTACAAATCCAGAAAGAATAAAGAGTCCAGTAAAAATAAAAACATGAATTAATGTTGGTAGAAATAAAGAAAAAATGGTTTGAAAACTTTTTCTGAAATAATACGAAGTTGTAATTCCTAAAGTTAAAAATACTAAAAACTTCCAGTTGGTGTGTAATTTGTTACTCTCTTTAGAATTGAAAATCGCCACTAAAAAAGTAAAGAATATTAGAAAAGGAATGGCAGGTTTTAAGGAGTAAAATGTAGGAATATAAACCAAGCATCCAATGATTAGTATTGGAATAAAAAAGTAGTAAACATTGGTTTTGTCATGAAGAAAATAATTGCGTTGCTGTAACCAATTTATTTCAGTGAGATAATGAAGCGGACCTAAAAAAGCATAAACAAAAAGAAATGTTTGAAAAGGCAAAACAAAAGCAAAAACTCCAGAAAGTAGAATCAGAAAAATATTTAGAATGTCTAATCTCATTTATCTTTTAAGTAGTAAATAGCCATTAATCGGATTTGGATAATCTGGATCATTTAAATATAAAATATAGTAATAAGTTCCTCCAGGAGCATCTTTATTTCCAACAGCATGTTCTACTTCTCCGTTCCAATCGGGTTTGTTATGATTTCCAGTCCAAATTAGTCTTCCCCAACGATTATAAATTTCTAAATTAAAATTTAAGAAGATATCTCTCAATCCAGAAATATAGAAAAAATCATTTAATCCATCAGCATTTGGAGAAACTGCATTATAAACAATCGGATCACAATTACGTGATTTTAGTAAGAATGAAGCAATAGAAAAGCAACCATCAAGATTTTCAATTCGTACCCATATTAGTTTTGGTGTAGTTACTGCTTCATAATTAGATGGATTACTAATTGCATTAATTTCTGCAATTGCATTGGCTTCTGATTCGTAAAAAGTTACAAAATGACTTGGGTCAGTTTTAATACTTTCTTCATAATCAGAAAAATCAAATAGGGCACGACTTAATCCTAAATTACAACTTAATAATTCATCAGGTTGATTAAAACTTGGTGAAGCTAACAACTGGATCATTAAATTAAAAGAATTATTAGATTCAGAAATTTCATTTATAATTCCGGTTCCATTTCCGATATCGTCCACTTGAGCCATTAAATCAAAATTTAACGGAATACTCGTAGGTATATTTACAATTATAGTCCCATTTTCCGAGCCATCTATGGGAATGATATTTTGAGTAAATCCACTGCCAATTACAATGCCGTCTGCGTAAAACGTAATTGGTGTATTAGCTGGTAAATCTGCAGTAGAATTAAAATTTGTTACGGTATATTCAATTTCAAGTTCTCTAACGTTGCAGCTTAAACTTGGTGTTGGAAATGTAATTCTAGCATCAGGTAATTGACTATTTAATTTCGTTACGATGGCATTTACCATAACATAATCTTGTCCAGATGATAACTGAATTAATGCGGAAGTATCTCCAACTCCAATATTGTTTTCGATATTATATATGTCCAAATCCATGTTGTATAAAGCGTTGGAATTCGTGACAGAATTCGTACTATTAAAAGCATTATTTGCTGGATTTAATGGTGGATTACTGATTACGTTTCCATTAATTTTTAAAGATTCAGTAACCGCAATTCCAGAATCACCTTCCCAAGCTAAAAAACCAATTTTTGCATCTACATTATCAATTACATTTAACGCGTCTAAAGAAACGTCTAAAAAATTTGAAAAAACGGAAACCACTTGCATTCCGTCATAAATATTCAATTGATTTAAAGGTAAGGCGGGATTTTTATAAACAACAATTAAGGCCCAACCGGCAAAATTCGTTCGATTTTGAAAATGGAGAGGTAAAAAAGATGTGACATCTAAGTCGGAAAGCGTGTAAACTCCAGGTCCAGTGGATTGAACTTGTGTCGTAACATCAGCGAAAGCGCTAAAAAAATTATACGTATTTCCTTGAACTAAAACATTTGAAAACGTTCTGGTTGCTGTAATATCTGTTCCATTTAATTTCACATCGAAATCACCTGTTCCACAACCTGCCCAATATAAATAAGCACTTTCAATAACATCACCTGAAGCTAATGATAATGAGGCATCAGAAGTTGTGAAAATTGAAGGTGATAATTGAAAAGAATTTTCAGCCGGATTTAAAGTGTTACCCACAAATGTAAAATCATATCGACCATTAAATTGATTATATAAACTAATACTTTGCGAAAAGCTAAGTTGAAAGATAAACAAGATAAAAACCTGTAGTTTTTTCATCAAATGGAACTAATTTTAAGATTTATGGCCAATAATTTTACCAAAGTAATAAATTTTACTAATTTCCCCAAAGATTTATCTTATGAACTCATATAAAATTATAAAATATACTTCCGAGCATTATCAAATGTGGAATAATTTTGTGGCTAATTCCAAAAATGCTACATTTTTATTTCATAGAGATTTTATGGAATACCATTCTGATAGATTTGAAGATTTTTCTTTGTTAGTTTTTGACGAAAAAGAACATTTGAAAGCTATTCTTCCAGCTAATATTTCGGGTAAAAAAGTCTATTCGCATCAAGGTTTAACTTATGGCGGAATGGTGATTGATGCGGGTTTAAAACTAGAAAAATTCATTTCTATTTATGCTGAAATTCTTCGGTTTTTAAACCAAAATAAGATCGAAAGCCTTCATTTTAAATTGATTCCGAATATTTATACTTCACAACCTTCGGAAGAGTTAAAGTATGCTTTGTTTTTATCGGAAGCTAAATTATACAGAAGAGATACTTTAGCTACTATTGATTTACAAAGTCGATTTAAAATTAATTCGAATAGAGTAGAAGGTGTAAAGCGCGCTCAAAAATTGGGTTTAGAGATTAAAAAAGAAACAGATTTGAATAGTTTTTGGGATTTGGTTTTAATTCCGAATTTAGAATTGAAGCATGAAGCTAAACCTGTACATTCTCTAGAAGAAATTCAACAATTGCAGCAGAAATTTCCAAATCAAATTGTACAGTTTAACGTATATGAAAACAATGAAATTTTAGCTGGAACTACTTTGTTCTTAGATAAAAAAACGGTTCATGTACAATATATTTCCGCTATTGGCGATAAAAATCAACATGGTGCTTTGGATTATTTGTTTCATTATTTGATTACGAAAGAGTATAAAAATTTCGAGTATTTTGATTTCGGAATTTCTAATGAAAATCAAGGAAAAAACATTAATAAAGGGTTACAATATTGGAAAGAAACCTTTGGAGCTAGAACTTTTTGTCAAGATTTTTATGAAGTGGAAACCCAAAATTTTGTCAAATTAAATCAAGTGTTTTTATGATAAAATTTCTCGATTTACAAAAATTGAATCAGCCATTTGAAACGCAATTTTTATCCAAAACAAAAGAGTTTTTAAATAGAGGTTGGTATATTTTAGGAGATGAAGTCAAACAATTTGAACAAAGTTTTGCCAAATATTCTAACGCAAAATATTGTATTGGAGTTGGAAATGGGTTAGAAGCTTTAGTTTTAATTTTAAAAGCTTACATCCAACTTGGAAAGTTACAGAAAGGTGATGAAGTGATTGTGCCTGCCAATACTTATATTGCTACTGTTTTAGCTATTTTAGAAGCTGATTTAGTTCCCGTTTTTGTAGAACCGAATATCGGAACTTATAACATCAATCCCAATTTAATTTCCGAAAAAATAACACCTAAAACCAAAGCTATTTTGTTGGTTCATTTGTATGGTCAATTGGCTGAAATGAACAGTATTATTGCGATTGCAGAAAAAAATAATTTGGTAATTATTGAAGATGCAGCCCAAGGTCATGGATTACCATTTATTGGGAATTATCCACGAGCTTTTAGTTTTTATCCAGGTAAAAATTTAGGCGCTTTAGGCGATGGTGGTGCGATTACTACAAATGATGATCAATTAGCAGAACGGTTATTTTCTATAAGAAATTATGGTTCGAACCAAAAATATCATAACGATTATATTGGTGTCAATTCTCGTTTAGACGAATTGCAAGCTGCTTTTTTAAATGTAAAATTACCACATTTAGATACAGAGAACGAAGCGCGAAAACTTGTTGCAAAACGTTATTTATCGGAAATTAAAAATGCTAAAATTGTTTTACCAACCTGTGAAAATTTCGATATACATGTGTTTCATTTGTTCGTAATTCGAACGGAAAACAGAGACGAATTACAAGAGTTTTTATTAAAAAACGGCATTGAAACGCTAATTCATTACCCGATTCCGCCACACAAGCAAAAAGCGTTGTCAGATTTCAATCAGTTGAATTTGCCTATTACAGAAAAAATTCATCGAGAAGTGTTGAGTTTACCCATAAGTTCCGTGTTAACAAATGAGGAAATATCTAATATTATCACCACTTTAAATTGTTATTAATTGTCTGAAATTAGAAAAATAATACAACAACCGTTATTCAAAATTACTTCTTTGAATAGCATACATATTTTGTTGAAATTAGTTTTTGGTTTCATCACATCAAAAGCATTGGCGATTTTTGTTGGCGCAAACGGAATGGCTTTTGTTGGAAATTTTAGAGCTTTTTTAAATGTTGTGGAGAATTTTTCTTTACTCGGAATTCAAAACGCAATTGTTAAATACGTTTCGGAATACCAACATGATAAAGTAAAATTAAAATCGGTTTTAGCTACTTTTGGTTTGTTACTTTTGGTTTCTTCCATTGCGATGAGTTTAATTTTAATTTTCGGTGCGAATTACTTGTCGAAAGAAATATTCCATCATTCCGAAATCTATAGTTTTGTATTTTACATTTTGGCTATTGTATTTCCATTATACGTTTTTTCAACGTTTTGTATTTCTGTTGTTAACGGTTTTCAGGAGTATAAAAAAGTCATTTATATTCAGATTATTTCTAGCAGTATTGCTTTGCTTTTTTCTGTATTTCTAATTTATTATTACAATACTTTTGGCGCTTTACTTTCTTTAGTTTTAGCACCAGTTTTTGTGTTTTTTAATAGCCTTTTTTATTTAAGAAATGCCATTTCATTTTCTGATGTTTTTTCTATTGCATCATTTGATTTTTCAGTAATTAAGAATCTATCCGAATATGTATTGATGGCTTTGGTTTCTGGTGTAATTGGTTCGTTTGTTTTATTAGAAATTCGTACTGATGTAATTGAAATTACAGGCTTGAAAAATGCAGGGATTTATGAAGGTTTACAGCGAATTTCATCGTATTATTTACTATTTATTTCTTCCATAATGTCAATTTATTTTTATCCTAAATTGGCAGTAAATAATTCTAATATACAAGTTATTGTTTTTAATTATTTTAAAACGATTATTCCAGTTTTTACTCTAGGTTTAGTGCTGATTTTCTTATTAAGAAAATTTATCATTCAAGTATTATTTTCAACTGAATTTGAAACCATGGAATCCTTATTTCTATGGCAATTGGTTGGCGATTTATTAAAAGCAATGTCACTAATTTTTGGAACTATTTTAATCGCCACAAAACAAACAAAAGCATTTATTATTACCGAAATTGTTTCTTTGTTTATCATGTATTTCTCCACAAATTGGATGTTACATGCCATTGGAATTAACGGAATTGTTATCGCTCACACGTTTACTTATTTTATGTATCTGTTGGTTTTAGTTATTTATTTTAGAAAGAAACTGTCATGAAAATAGTAATCATAATTCCGTTTTATAACGAAGTTGCTAGAATTAATTTGGATGATTTTTATCAAATTTTCACAGCTTTTCCAAACTGCAATTTTTTATTAGTTGATGATGGAAGTTCGGACCAAACGATTCAGATTTTAGAAGAATTTCAATCTAAATTTTCTTCTATTGAAGTTTTAAAATTGCCAAAAAATCTTGGTAAAGCAGCGGCGATTCGTTCTGGAGTTTTATCTATTTCAGATGCGGATTTTATAGCTTATTATGATGCGGACTTAGCGACACCTTTTTCAGAGCTAGATAAATTAATTCAGTTTTCCATTCAAAATCCAAATTATAAATTAGTTATGGGTGCTCGAATTAAACTGATCGGAAATGGGGTAAAAAGATCTTTAAAAAGACATTATTTCGGTCGTATTTTCGCTACCATTGTCAGTCAGTTTATCTTAAAAGTAGCTGTTTACGATACACAATGTGGAGCTAAAGTTATTGATTATCAAACGGCAAAGCAAATTTTTGAAAAACCTTTCATTTCTAAATGGTTATTTGATGTAGAATTGCTTAAACGTTTGCAAAAAATTCACGATTTGAAACAGGTTGTGAAGGAAATTCCACTTGAAAAATGGGAAGAAATTGGAAATTCGAAAATAAAAGTTGGAGATTTTCTACGAATTCCTTTTCAGTTATTCCAAATTTATAGAAAATATGAATAGGCTTTTTCAAAAATATTCCATTTCAATTTTAGTCGTTTTTGGCTTGATTTTTAGAATACTATTTTATTTTTTTAACCAAAATGTACTCTTAACAAATGATAGTCAAACGTATATTGATTTGGCGAAACTCATTTCTTCTGGTTCTATAAATGGTTATTTTGGCGGTCGTTCTCCAGGTTATTCCTTACTAATTTGTTTATTAGGAAATTCAACTCAATTGGTGGTTTTGTTTCAAATGATAATAGGAATTATTTCAAGTGTGGTCTGGTATAAAATTTTGAAACTTTTCAATTTTAAAACTTTTATTTCACTTTTTATTTCACTTTTTTTTAGTGCTTTTCTTCATGTTTTATCTTATGAACATGCCATTTTGATTGAAAGTATTAATTGGTTTGTAATGATGTTATTGTTTTATTATGTACTTAAAAATCAGATTTTAGCATCAGCATTTTGTTTGGCTATTTTAGTGCTTTTGAAACCATTTTATATCTATTTGCCGTTTGTTGTTTTTTCCTTTTTTGTTTATAATAATTTCGAATGGAAAACGATAATTAAGCAAAAGCTTATACTTTTAGTTTTACCTTTTTTTGTTTTTATCTCTTGGTCTTATGTGAATTTTTTAAACACAGGTTTTTTTGTTTCTTCTACTTATTTCGGGTTGAATAAGATTCAAAATTGTGTGAATTTTATTGAAAAAGCTCCAGATGAATTCAATTGGATTAAAAAGCCATATTTGAAACAAAGAGCTTTGCATACTGAAAATGGACTAGGAAATCCGATGTGTATTTGGTATGCGGTGGATAATGGTAATTTTGCTTATAAAAATATGACTTTTCCACAACTCTCCAATGAGTTCGGGAAATGTGCAGATGCTACCATTAAGAATAATTTTGGTTTGTACCTGAAACAAGTTATTTTTCTTTCTTTTAAAGAATTTTGGAAGGTAGAAATGGTGTCCTCAAATTCGTTAGAAACATCAAGTTTTATTAACTATATATGGAAATTTCAAAGTGTACTTCTTCGAAGTATTAAAACCATTTTTTTGCTTTTAATTCCAATTTATCTTTTCCAATTTATCAAAAACCGAAAGTTTACGATTGAATTACTTTTAGTTTTAATTGTACTCTCTACGGCTGTTTTACAAGCTTTAGTGGTTTATGGATCCAATGCCAGATATAGTTTCCCATTTGAATTTATAATAATAACTATCGTTTTTCTATTTATAAAAAATAACTTTTTTTCTCCAAAAGATGAAGCAACATTTATTAAATAACAGATATATTTACGGATTAATTTCACTACTTTTTGTCGCGAAATTAGCCTTCTTTTTTGGTTATAATAATTTTTCTGAAGCTCCAGATAGTTGGGCTTTCAATCATTTTGTAACGGAGTTAATCAATAATAATTTTGAGGATTATGTTGGTGAAAGAACTCCTGGTTATCCATATGTGATTTATTTACTCAATCATGATAAAATTTTAGTGGTTTTAGCACAAATGTTGATGGGAATTATTACGGCACTTTTTTGGTTCAAAACACTTTTGAATTTGAATTTTTCTCAGAAATTGGCCTTCTATGTAACTTTATTTTCATCTTTATACATTCAGAATTTTTTCTATGAAACGTTCATTTTAGCGGAAACTTTTATGTTGTTGTTAAATTCAATTGTTTTCTACTTTTTACTGAATAATTATTTTGAGAAGCAGCAGATTTTAGTTGAAATTACTCTAAGTGTTTTACTAGCGATTTTAATTTTAGTCAAACCCTTTTTTATCTTTTATCCGTTTTTGATTTTTGCTTTATATCTGCTTAAAAATTTCACATTTAAGAAGTTGATTTCGGTGAAATTAATTCTTTTTATTTTACCTTTTTATGCCTATTTCAATTGGTGTAGTTTTGTAGAAGAGAAAATCGGATATTTTGAACCAACAGCTTATTTTGGATTAAATTTAGCTCAAAATTGTTTGTATTTTGCCGAAAAAGGACCGAAAGAATTTGATTTTATCATTCAACCTTATGTGAAATATAGAGAAGAAATGTTGCAAAAGGGAGAAGATGCTTCCATGGCCATTTGGAAAGTTTGGGGCGGTCAACATTTAGCTCCAAAATATACTAAGTTTGCAGATGTTACGAATCAATTTGGAAAGTATGCCAAAGCTACAATTGCCTCAAATTTAGGAGATTATTTTTATTATTCCATTACCAATTCGTGGTTTGATTTTTGGAAAGTTTTCGATATGAAACCGTATATGAAATTTGAAGATAATAGCTTTAATTCATTGGTTTCTGTAATAAATTCTATTCAAATAATTGTAGTTTTCATCCTGAAATTTGTCTTCTTAATTTTAAGTTTTTACTATTTATACGATTTGATAAAAAACAGAAAAATTAATAATGTAATGATACTCTTAGCTTTCATTCACGCTGCAGCAATTTTGCAAGCTTTAGTAGTTTTTGGAACCAATGCGAAATATGCTTTTCCTTATGAATTTTTTATGCTGGTTGTCATTTTACTATTTTTAAAGGAGAGATTTAATTGGTTTTCCAGAGTTGCACATATTTCTCAGCCTGCGTAATATAATGATGTTCTTTTTGAATAAAAGCAATAGCATTTCGACTAATTCGTTGAATTTCAGAAGGATTTTCAATTAAAAAAGATAATTTTTCAACTAAATAATCGATATTAGGTAAGGCATTGATAGCGACTTCATTTTCCTGTAAATGATAGTGATTTAAAAATTCAGTTTCAGCACCAGTAAATACGACTTTCCCTTTTGCCATCGCTTCTAAAGCATTAAAACCTTGATCAAAACAATACACCTGATCTAATAAAATATGCGCTTTTTCGAAATGTTGCTGATAGTCAGAATACGGAATATCCTTTGTAATTATAATTTCGACTTTATTTGAATATTTTTCTTTTATTATTTTAATAGCCTCTTCAAAATAAGAAATTCCTTTTTTGTAAGAATTTCCAGTATTGATTCCTAAAAAGATATTGATTTTGTTAGAAATTTCGTTCTCAATTACAGTAATTTTATCTGTGTTTATCGGGTTGCCAACAATTCCTAAATATTTTTTATTTCCGAGTAAGGGTCGTACATAATCTAAATCGGACGCAATAACTCCACGAATGTTTTTGTATAAAAATTGATGAATTTTTTGATGGGGTTTGTCTACAAAATCGAAAAAATACTCATATTGTTTTTTGGCTTCTGGAATGTTTTCAAAATAAGCATTCATAACAGAATAGCGATCCTTTTTTTGTAGCATGTGATTCACGGTAACGTAATCAATTCCACAACATAATAAGAAAATTTTTTGGTTCTGCTTGAAAAGCTGTTGGATTAAAAATAATTCTAATTTCGAAACGGTTTGAATCGGACTTTCATTAATGAATTGTACCACATCGTAATTTTTCAATTTTTTAGAAATCCACCAAAAACGGATGCCGTGTTCTAGTAAAGCCAAATCATATTTGAAAATTCTAAACCAAATTTGCCTTAGAATATTTCCTAATTTCGATTTGAAGAAATTCGCACGAATACTAATATCTGCAGGGAAATTTTTAAATCCATCGCCATTATTCACTAAAAGCACTTCATGCCCTAAAGCCAAAAGTCCTTCTTTTAAGGAATTATGTAATCGACTAAATTCTCCTACGAGTAATATTTTCATGTTTTGGAACGCTGATTTTACAGATGCTTCGCAACGCGAATTTTAACTGATGTTTTGTTTTTCAAATATAAACAAAAAACCTGTAAGTGGAATATCTTACAGGTTTTTGATAAGTTATTGTTTTATATTATTTCTTAATTTCGAAAGTGATTGCATTTTTAACTTTATCTTTTAAAATCGCAATGTCAATTACTTCTTTCATTGTGTCTACATAATGGAAAGTTAAGCCTGTTAAGTAATCAGCATTAATTTCTTCAATATCACGTTTGTTATCTTTACAAAGGATAATTTCTTTAATGTTGGCACGTTTTGCAGCTAATATTTTTTCTTTAATTCCTCCAACAGGTAACACTTTTCCACGTAAAGTAATTTCACCAGTCATGGCAATATTTTTCTTCACTCGATTTTGAGTAAAGCTTGAAACCATTGAAGTTAACATCGCAATACCCGCGCTTGGTCCATCTTTTGGAGTGGCTCCTTCTGGAACGTGAATGTGAATGTTATATTGATTTAAAATATCAGAATCAATGTTCAAAAGTTTGGCATTCGCTCTGATGTATTCTAAGGCAATCGTCACCGATTCTTTCATAACTGTTCCTAAATTTCCAGTCATGGTCATGGCACCTTTTCCTTTAGAAACTAACGATTCAATAAATAAAATATCACCACCAACAGATGTCCAAGCTAAACCTGTAACCACTCCAGCGGTATCATTGTTCTCGTATTTATCACGTTCCATTCTTGGCGATTTTAATACATCAAGAATATCGGTATCTGTAACTTTTTTGTTGTATTCTTCTTCCATGGCAACAGATTTTGCAGCATGACGTACCATTTGAGCAATCATTTTATCTAAACCACGAACACCAGATTCACGCGTGTAGCCAGTTACAATTTTTTCTAATTGTTTTTTGCCGATTTGTAAATCTTTTGTAGTTAATCCATGCTCTTTTAACTGTTTTGGAAGTAAGAAGTTTTTCGCAATTTCAATTTTTTCTTCAACGGTATAACCAGACATGTTAATGATTTCCATTCGGTCTCTTAATGCAGGCTGAATGGTTGATAAACTATTAGATGTGGCAATGAACATTACTTTTGAAAGGTCATAACCTAATTCTAAGAAATTGTCATGAAAATCACTATTTTGTTCTGGATCCAAAACTTCCAATAAGGCAGAAGATGGATCGCCATTATGACTTGTAGATAATTTATCAATTTCATCTAAAACGAAAACAGGATTAGATGTTTTTGCTTTTTTAATAGATTGAATAATTCTTCCTGGCATCGCACCGATGTAGGTTTTTCTGTGGCCACGAATTTCTGCTTCATCACGTAAACCACCTAATGAAATACGAACATATTCTCTTCCTAAAGCTTCTGCAATAGATTTTCCGATAGAAGTTTTACCTACTCCTGGAGGTCCGTATAAGCATAAAATTGGCGATTTCATATCGTTTCGTAATTTTAAAACGGCCAAATGCTCAATGATACGTTTTTTTACATCTTCTAAACCAAAATGATCACGGTCTAAAATTTGTTGTGCTTTTTTAAGGTCGAATTTATCTTTAGAAAATACATTCCAAGGCAATTCTAGAAATAAATCTAAATAATTACGTTGGATTCCAAAATCTGGTGAATTCGGATTTGTTCTTTGTAATTTAGAAATTTCTTTTTCGAAATGTTCTTTGGTTTTAGCATCCCATTTTTTAGCTTTTCCTTTGTTACGCATTTCTTCAATTTCTGCATCGTGTGAAACGCCACCCAATTCTTCTTGGATAGTTTTCATTTGTTGTTGCAAGAAATATTCACGTTGTTGTTGGTCTAAATCGAATCGAACTTTAGATTGAATATCGTTTTTTAACTCCAATTTCTGAAGTTCTAAATTCATGTAACGTAATGTTTCTAAAGCGCGTTGTTTTAAATCGACAATAGAAAGTAAGTTTTGTTTGTCTTCCACGTTTAAGTTCATGTTAGACGATACAAAATTGATTAAAAACGGATTACTTTCAATGTTTTTGATAGCGAAAGTTGCTTCCGAAGGAATATTCGGACTTTCTTTAATAATTTCAATTGATAATTCTTTAATCGATTCAATTATCGTTGCAAATTCTTCGTCGTTTTTCTTTGGACGAATTTCGTTTACTTCTTTAATTGTAGCTTTAAAATAAGGTTCTGATTGAGTGAATTCCTCAATTTCGAAACGTTTTTTACCTTGAAGAATAATTGTTGTATTTCCATCAGGCATTTTCAGAACACGCATAATTCTGGCTACAGTTCCTACATGATGAATTTGGTCTGAAGTTGGATCTTCATCCGCTTCATTTTTCTGAGCAACCACTCCGATAATTTTACCGGCTGCATTGGCATCGTTGATTAATTTAATTGATTTATCTCTACCTGCTGTAATTGGAATTACCACACCAGGAAATAAAACGGTGTTTCTTAGAGGTAAAATTGGTAAATCTGCAGGTAATTCTTCATTATTCATTTCCTCCTCATCTTCTGGAGTCATTAATGGAATCAATTCTGCTTCTGTATCTAGTTCTTGAAGCGACAAATTGTCAATCGCTAATATTTTATGGTTCGGCATATCTATTTAATAAGTCATTTTGTCATTAAAAAAGGGAAGTAAATTTACGAAAAATAATTGTGAATTGGCGCAATCGTCAATAAATACAAGAATTGAAGTATAATTTACACTTCTATTAGTCAAGATTTATGCCATAAAAAAATCCCGAAGGTGAGTTCGGGATTATATTTATAAGTTTTTTAGGTTTAGTTGATGTAAGTTGCATCTAAACCATAATCAATTGTTCCAGTTGTAATTTCATAAGTTACTCCAGGTGTAGTTGATTTTTGATACGATAATGTGAATGTTCCTTTAATTCTTCTTGTTGTAATATTGAATTCTGTAATAGTAAAAGAACCGGCAGTAATAGTTGCGATTGGAGCACCAGCAGTATTTGGTAAATCAACATGCGCTTGAGAAAGTAAGCTAGTAGTTAAATTATTTTTTTCTGTTAAAGGATATGTTCCCACAACCCAATGGTTGTTTGGAATATATAAACTAATTTCAGTAAGTGTACTTAAAACATCACTTGTTACACCTTGAATTTTTAAATATCTTGGTGCACCAACTGGCGCTGTATTATTTAAAACTTGTACATCAATACCAGTTTGGTCATATAAGTAAGGTTTCATGTTATTAAATTGTACGCCTTCAATATTTGCGGTCATTATTGCTGGTGAATAATCTGCTAAATCTTCTGCAGCAGTAAAAGTGATTTCGTTTCCATAAGCAGTACCAAATGCATTAGTTGCATAAGCACGTAAGTAAACTGTTGAACCAGCTTCAACATTTAAATCTGCTATTGTTGAAGTGAAAGTCCCGATTCCTGTTCCATCGGTAGTCTTTTTTAAACTTGGAACTGTTGGATTAGCACTGGTACTCCAAACAACTCCTCTTGCGGTAATTGTTGAGCCTCCATCTGTTGTAATGATTCCACCAGAAGTTGATCTAGGATATATATTATTGGTAATAGCTGTTGTAGTTAAAACTGGTAAATTGGAAGCACTTCCTGTTGTAATAATAACTTCATTTCCATAAGAAGTACCATTGCTATTAGTTGCATACGCACGAATATAGTAGGTTGTTGCTGGTGTTAAATTGTATAATGTTGTGATGAAATTTCCAACTCCTAAACCATCAGTAGTTTTTAAATCGGCCACAGTTGGATTTGGATTTGTACCATATACTAAACCTCTAGCTGTAACATCTTCTCCACCATCTGAAGTTACAGTTCCACCTGATATGGCAGATGTTGAAACGGTATTGGTTACAATTGTAGTCGAAATTACTGGAAGTGAGGATGCGTTTGCAGGACCTTGATTTAAAAGCCCACCTTCAATAGGTTCGTCAGTACAAGAAACAAAAGAGAATGCAGTAAAAATGATGAATAAAGAAAGTATTTTTTTCATGAGTAATTGGTTAATTTTTCTCAAATATAAAATTATTTTTGAACTTTCAGTGTTCTAAACAATAAAAAAACACCAGTAGCAAAAAATATAACTAGAAATAAAATGGCATTTCTCATGCTTCCAGTTATCTGGTCAATAAAACCATAAATTAGCATTCCAATTACAATTCCAACTTTTTCAGCAACATCGTAAAAACTAAAAAAGGATGTAGTGTCTTTAGTTTCTGGAATTAATTTAGAAAAAGTAGAGCGGGAGAGTGATTGAATTCCGCCCATTACTAAACCTACTATTGCAGCTGTAGCATAAAATTGATTTGGTTCCGTAACAAAAAAAGCTCCAATACAAATGAATATCCAAATTGAATTGATGAAAATTAAAGTTTTAATGTTTCCGAATTTTGACGCCAACTTTGATGTGATAATCGCACCTAAAACAGCTACCAATTGAATAACTAAAATACTTACAATTAATCCTTTTGTCTTTTCGTCAGAATTAGCCCAATTTATTTCTTGTTCACCAAAATAAGTCGCCACTAACATTACAGTTTGAACAGCCATACTATATACAAAAAAAGCAAATAAAAATTTTTTCAGCACTTCGTCTTTAAAAAATAAAACTTGTACTTTTTTTAATTCTTTAAATCCATTAAAAAAAACGGATAAATTTATAGGATTGTTGTTTTTGTTCCCTTTTGGTAAATAGTAAAAGGTATATTGACTAAAAGCTAACCACCAAATTCCGGTAAAAACAAAGGATAATTTCATGGCTTCTAAAGCTGCGGGACCAGTTTTACTTAAAATGAAAACCAAACAGATTAATAATAAAACCACACTTCCTACATAACCTAAAGAAAATCCTTTGGCACTTAAACCATCGTGTTGTTCTGTAAAAGCGATATCTGATAAATATGAATTATAATATACTAAACTTCCCCAAAAGCCTATTAGTCCGAAATAAAAACAAGCAATTCCGAAAATTACGTTTTCTTTGGTAAACCAATATAAACCAATACAGGAGAAGGCGCCTAGATAGCAAAAAAATTGCATAAATCGTTTTTTATTGCCTAAATAGTCTGCAATTCCAGATAAAATTGGTGATAAAATAGCAACGGATAAAAAGGCAAAAGCTGTTACAAAACTGATTAATGCAGTTGCTTTTATGGATTCTCCAAAAAGATTAATATTTGGATTTTCTTTGGTAAATAAATAACCAAAATATAAAGGAAATATAGAAGAGGTTATTACTAATGAATAAACTGAATTCGCCCAATCATAAAATGCCCAAGCGTTTAATAATTTTTTGTTTCCTTTTTCTAAATATCGCATAATATAATTAAATAAAAAATCCCGATTAATAATCGGGACTAAATATATGATAATATTTTAATTATTTAAATGTTACTCCAAATTTCGCGGCTTCTGCTCTTGCTTGAGGTAAAAGTGCTGTTAATTCATTAATTCTAGTTTGGTTGCTAGGGTGCGTACTTAAAAATTCTGGTGGTGCTTGACCTCCTGATTGTGCTGACATTCTTTCCCAAACTTTAACCGCATTAATTGGATCATAGCCTGCAATAGCCATTAGTGTTAAACCAATCATATCTGCTTCACTTTCATGTGCTCTACTGAATGGTAACATTGCGCCTACTTGTGAGGCTGCTCCGTATGCCTGCATGGCTAAGGCTTGTGTTTCTGGACTTTTATTTCCAACAGCAACTTGAGTTCCAACAGCACCTAATTGTTGTAATAAACCGGCACTCATACGTTGTTGACCGTGGTTTGCTAGAGCGTGAGCTACTTCATGTCCCATAACAGCTGCAATTCCGGCATCATCTTTACAAATTGGTAAAATTCCGGTGTAGAAAACGATTTTTCCACCTGGCATACACCAAGCATTTACTTCTTTGCTATCTACTAAATTGTATTCCCATGCGTAATCTTTTAAATAATCTGATTTTCCAATAGCATTTAAATATCTTTCAGAAGCTACTTTTATTTTCATTCCAATGTTGGTGATACGTTTTGCGTCTGCAGTACCTTTAATCACTTTGTTTTCAGATAAAAACTGCCCATATTGTTGGAAAGCTGAAGGGAATATTTGACTGTTTGGTACAAAAGCCATCGTACTTTTACCTGTAAACGGATTTTTAGCACATGCAATTACTAAAACTCCTACCACTAAAACTGATTTTATTACTGTTTTCATATTATTTAAATTTTATAAAACAAAGTTATCTTATTTTTTTGTTTAACCCAAAAATCATTCCACAAATAATTTCCTACTTTTGTAAAAAAAATTAACATGACTAAGAAATCTTCCAATATTGATGCTCGTGTCCCAAAATCAGTTGTTTTTATAGGGCGATTATTGTATCGAATTTCTCCCTTTTTAGCTGAAAAATTTGCTCGAAAATTGTTTATAACTCCTATTAAACATAAAATTCCTAAACGTGAATTTCATATGGAGGAAAATTCAATTCAAAATAAATTATTTATTCCTGCTATAAATAAAAAAATTGTTGTATATTCCTACGGAAATTTAAATAAGAAAATTCTATTAGTTCATGGTTGGTCGGGTAGAGGTACACAATTAGTAAAAATTGCAGACGCATTTTTAGAAAATGGTTATTCTACGATAAGTTTTGATGCACCTGCACATGGAAAATCTGAAACAAAAACCACTTTAATGTTGGAATTTATTGAATCAGTTTTAGAGATTGAAAAAAAATATGGTCCGTTTGAGTTTGCTGTTGGGCATTCTCTTGGAGGAATGTCGATATTAAACGCAATTAAGCAAGGGTTAAAAGTTAAAAAAGCAGTTGTTATTGGAAGCGGAAATAGTGTCATTAATATAGTAAATACTTTCGTAGAAAAAATTGGTTTGCCTAATAAGGTGGCTGTTATCATGAGAAATAATTTTGAAAAGAAATACCATTTTGAAATGGAAAGCTTTTCTGCTTATGAAGCTGCCAAAGAAGTACATATTCCAGTTTTAGTAATTCATGATGCTGATGATGAAGATATTCCTGTTGCTGAAGCCTATCATTTGGCTGAAAATTTAATAAATAAAGAAATTTTAATTACTAATAATTTAGGTCACAGAAAAATATTAGGTGACGCTGCCGTTTTACATAAAATTGTTGAATTCTTAATGATAAAAAAATAATCTCATATTAGTATATAAAGATTATTAAATTTATTTTTGCAAAAAAAACTTTACAATGACACAACAAATTTCCCAATTAGAACAATTCACACAACAAGTTCGAAGAGACATTCTAAGAATGGTTCATGCAGTTAATTCAGGTCACCCAGGTGGTTCTTTAGGTTGCGCAGAATTCTTAGTTGTTTTGTATCAACAAGTAATGAAAAGAAATGAAGGTTTTGATATGAATGGTATCAATGAAGACTTATTCTTTTTATCAAACGGACACATTTCTCCAGTATTTTATAGTGTTTTAGCAAGAAGCGGTTATTTTTCGGTTTCGGAATTAGCTACTTTTCGTAAATTAAATACTAGATTACAAGGTCACCCAACTACTCATGAAGGTTTAGAAGGTATCAGAATGGCTTCGGGTTCCTTAGGGCAAGGTTTGTCTGTTGCAATTGGTGCAGCGCAAGCTAAAAAATTAAACAAGGATACAAATTTAGTATATGTTTTAACTGGTGATGGGGAATTACAAGAAGGTCAAAACTGGGAAGCAATTATGTATGCTTCTGCTAAAAATGTAGATAATTTAATTGCAACTGTAGATTTAAACGGTCAACAAATTGACGGTTCAACAAAAGATGTTTTGAATATGGGTAATGTTAAAGCCAAATTTGAAGCTTTTGATTGGGAGGTTTTAGAAATTACTGAAGGAAATAATATTGAAGCTATTGTTAACGGAATGGCAGATGCAAAATCTCGTACAGGAAAAGGAAAACCAGTTTGTGTGTTGTTACATACAGAAATGGGTAACGGAGTAGATTTCATGATGCACACACACGCTTGGCATGGTAAAGCACCAAGTAATGAGCAATTAGAAAATGCGTTAAACCAAAATCCAGCCACTTTAGGAGATTATTAATCTAGTATTCAGTTTACATTTTTAGTATTCAGTAATTGAATGCTTATGTAAACTAACATAAAGAAATAGCAAAAAAATGAAAAAATACGAAAATACAGGAAGTAAAGATACACGTTCAGGATTTGGAGCAGGAATGACCGAATTAGGAAAAAAAAATGAAAATGTAGTGGCACTTTGTGCTGATTTAATTGGTTCGTTAAAGTTTGACGATTTCAAGAAAAATCATCCAGAGCGTTTTTTCCAAATCGGAATTGCAGAAGCTAACATGATTGGAATTGCAGCTGGAATGACAATTGGTGGAAAAATTCCTTTCACAGGAACTTTCGCTAACTTTTCTACAGGTAGAGTGTACGATCAAATTCGTCAATCAGTTGCGTATTCAGATAAAAATGTAAAAATTTGTGCTTCTCATGCGGGTTTAACTTTAGGAGAAGATGGGGCAACTCACCAAATTTTAGAAGATATTGGTTTAATGAAAATGTTGCCAGGTATGACTGTAATCAACACGTGTGATTACAACCAAACTAAAGCGGCTACTTTAGCTTTAGCGGATCATCATGGTCCTGCTTATTTACGTTTTGGTCGTCCGGTTGTACCAAATTTCACACCTGCTGATGAACCTTTTGTAATTGGAAAAGCTATTTTATTAAACGAAGGAACAGATGTAACTATTATTGCAACAGGGCATTTAGTTTGGGAAGCTTTATTAGCTGCTGAAGAATTAGAAAAACAAGGTGTTTCTGCTGAGGTAATTAATATTCATACGATTAAACCTTTAGATGAAGAAGCTATTTTAAAATCTGTTGTAAAAACAGGTTGTCTAGTAACTGCTGAAGAACATAATTTCTTAGGAGGTTTAGGAGAAAGTGTAGCAAGAACATTAGCATTAAACAATCCAACTCCACAAGAATTTGTTGCCACAAATGATACTTTTGGAGAAAGTGGAACACCAGAACAATTAATGGAAAAATATGGTTTAAATAGCGCAGCTATTGTCGAGAAATCATTAAAAGTTATCGCTAGAAAATAATATAAAAAAATCCAATTTTAAAATCTATAAACCATATGAAAAAAATAATTTTTATACTCTCAATACTATTTTCGTTAAATAATTATTCGCAAATAATAAGTAATGAGGTTTTTATAAACGGAAGTTTTGTTGAGGTAGGAGTAAATAGTTTTGGAGCATATGGTACAAATGGTAGTGCACCAACTGGATATCATCCAAAATTAGGTGTATCTACTGCAGGAAGAAATTTAGGTTTCGTGGCTGATCCAGCTAAAGACGGCTGGACAACAGGAACTCCTAATTTTTATGGAGATTTTTTCTATCCTGGTCAACCTCAGGAAGGATTTTCTGTACAGTTTAATAATAATGTTTATCATAACTGGACCTCTGGTATTAATAATATTCCGGGTTCAAATTTATCTTTAGTTACTGATGCAACTAAAAAAGTAAGTGTTTGGGAAGGAAATGTAGCGGGTTTAAAAATCGTTCAAAAAACAGAAGTGCCTTTAAATGAAGTGTTTTTTGTTGTTAAAGTAGAATTAACGAATACTACAGCTACAACTTTAAATGATGTTTACTATGTAAGAACTTTAGATCCAGATAACGAAGTAACCATTACAGATAATTATACTACTGTTAATAGTGTAGCTTTTGATTTGCCTAATCCACAAGGAAATACTTTAGTTTCTGCTAGAGGTACAACGGTGGCAGATTGTTATTTAGGTTTAGGAACAAAAGATTGTAGAGCCAATTCATTTATTTTAACATCAGGATTATATCCTAGTCCTAGTACACTTTTAAGTGATATTTACAATCAAATACCAAGTTACGTCTATACTGGAAATTATACAGAAGATTCAGGAATTGGAATTTCTTTTAAAATTGGAAATATTTTACCAGGAGAAACAAAAAAGTTTGCTTTTACCTATATATTAAAAGAGTCAGATTTAGAAATTGCTTTAAATCAAACTTTACCTGAGATTTTAATTAATAGTACAAGTGCTGTGGTTTCAGGAAGTAATTATAACTATTGTGAAAATAGTTCGATTAATTTATCTGTTTTAAATAGTGAAGAATATACTTGGCATTGGGAACCAGAATCTTATTTTTCATCTCCTTATGGTGATAATGTAACAGTAACTGTTCCTAATTCAACAGTAAATTTTACAGTTACAGGAACTTCAGATTGTACGCCAATTACAATTAATTTCTCAATTACACCTCAAACTTTTGCTACGACTTTAGATGAGGAAAATCACGTGATTTGTAGTGGAAGCAGTACAAGTTATAACCCTTTAGCAGGAGTAACAAGTCCAGTATCAACGATAAACTGGTATGATGCTCCAGTTGGAGGAACTTTATTAAGTACGAGTCCAACTTTTAATACAGGTGTTTTAACTAACGCATCTGCAACTCCGGTTGAATATGTGTATTATTTTGAAGAAACAACACCTAATGGATGTGTTTCGGAAAGAATTCCATACAAAGTTAAAGTGTATAATACTCTTGCACTTCCAAATAGTGAATTAAAAAAATGTACTTTTGGTGCAACTACTGCCGAATTTAATTTATTAGAATATCAAGATTTAATTACACCTATTGATAACGCTGTATTTACTTATTACAATTCAATATTTAATTTAAATAATAATATTCCGATTGCTAATCCAAGCACTTATACTAATACAGTGAATAATGAAATTATTTATGTAAAAGTGGTGGTGAATGCTACATGTAGTACCGTTTTAGAATTAACGTTAAGAGTTTTTGAACAAATAGCAGTTACTCCAGCTACACTTAAGGGGTGTGATACGGATTTCGATTCAAAATTTGAATTCGATTTAACAGATGCCAATGCGTCAATTAATACAAATGCTGATTCTGTTTTTTCTTACTATCTTACAGAAGCAAATAGTATTCAAGATATTAATCCAATTTTAAATTTTACTACTTATACAAATCTGACAAATCCACAGACAATTTATGTAAGAGTTTCTAATGCAAATTGTGTAAATTATTCTACAATTACTCTAACTGTATTCGATAAACCAATTTTAGCAAATGCAGTATTAAATAGTTGTGAAGAAAATTTGAGTGGTTCAGCTAATTTTGATTTAACAGCAGCAAATACTCTTTTTAGTCCTGATACTACAATTACATATAATTTTGCAACATCATTGGCAAACTTAAATAGTAATATTTATTTAACTTCTGCTCAAGCTTTAAATTTTGAAAATACAGCTAATCCGCAAATTATTTATGTTAGAGGAACAAACGCATCTGGTTGTTATACAGATGTTGAATTAGAGTTAACCGTAAATCCTGTTAATAGATATACTGTTTCTGATTTTAATAAATGTGATGACAATTTTGATAGTTTTGTTGCATTTAATTTAAATGATAAAATAACAGATTTTGTTGCCGTATTACCAGTTGATACTTATACTTACACCTATTACACATCGGAATTAAATGCTTTACAAGCTGCAAGTCCAATTGCATCAACTTTTACAAATACAATTTCACCAGAACAAACGGTTTATGTTAGAGCTCAAGGTATAAATGGATGTTTTCATATCATTTCATTTAAATTGATTGTATTAGTGAAACCAGTTTTAACAGTACCAACTCAAAAAGGAATTTGTTTAGGTGTGCCAATTACTTTAGATGCAGGAAGTGGTTTCGATCAATATTTATGGTCAACTGGAGAAACAACTCAAACTATTACAGTTACCACAGATGGAATTTATAACATTAAAGTGACTAATTATTACGGTGCATTCTATTGTGAAACTTCTCAAAATATTACGGTAGTTCCTTCAGATGTTGCTATTATCTCAGGTATTGATGTACAAGATTTTACATACGATCAAAATGTTTTATCTGTAAATTATAGCGGAATTGGTGACTATGAGTTCTCATTAAACGGAATTGAATATCAAGATTCTTCAGTTTTTGAAAATTTAGAAAGTGGAACATATACTGTTTATGTAAGAGATAAAAACGGTTGTGGTGTGGTAACAAAAGATGCTTATATCTTAATGTATCCATTATATTTTACACCTAACGGCGATGGTTATAATGATTATTGGAATATTGATTTTTCAGTTTTAGAAGAAGGTTTATATGTAAATATTTTTGACAGATATGGAAAACTTCTAAAAGTAATATCAGGTAAAGAAGATGGATGGGACGGAAAATATAATGGCGCACTTATGCCATCATCAGATTACTGGTTTGTTGTCAAACGAAAAGACAAAAAAGATATTAAAGGTCATTTCACTTTAAAGAGATAATAAAAAAATCCCATTCTAATTTATTTAAGAATGGGATTTTTTAGTTTTTAGAAGATATGTAATTTTTGTGCTATATTTTGAATAATTTGTGCTATTTTAGGTTGGTTTTTGATGCTAAATTTGAATAAATCAAAACAAACAAATTATGAGTAATTTAATTCAAAGACCACAATTAAAAGAAAAGTACGATAATTATATCAATGGAAAATGGACCGCACCTTCTACAGGACAATATTTTGAAGTGGTTTCTCCAGTTGATGGAAAATTATTAGCGAAAGCAGCACATTCAGCAAAATTAGATATAGAAATGGCTGTTGATGCGGCAAATGCGGCATTCAAATCTTGGAGTGAAACTTCAGCTACGGAAAGAAGTATCATTTTAAACAAAATCGCAGACAGAATTGAAGCGAATTTAGAATACATCGCCGCAGTTGAAACACTTGATAATGGAAAGGCGGTAAGAGAAACTTTAGCTGCAGATATTCCTTTAGCTATTGATCATTTTAGATATTTTGCAAGTGTAATTCGTGCCGAAGAAGGTTCTATTACTGAATTAGATAAAGATACAGTTTCTGTAATTGTGCATGAACCATTAGGTGTAATTGCGCAAATTATCCCATGGAATTTCCCCATCTTAATGGCTACTTGGAAACTTGCTCCAGCCTTAGCAGCAGGAAACTGCGTAGTATTAAAACCAGCAGAAAGTACACCTATTTCTATCATGGTTTTAATGGAATTAATTGAAGATTTATTACCAGCTGGTGTCATCAATATTGTAAATGGTTTTGGAGCGGAATTAGGTAGAACTTTAGTCACTAATCCAAAAGTAAATAAAGCGGCCTTCACAGGTTCTACAGCAACTGGAAGAATGGTGATGCAATATGCTACAGAAAATATTATTCCAGTAACTCTTGAATTAGGAGGGAAATCTCCAAATATTTTCTTCCCATCTGTTATGGATGCCGACGATGAATTTTTAGATAAAGCTGTTGAAGGAGCAGTGCTTTTCGCTTTAAATCAAGGTGAAATTTGTACTTGCCCGTCTCGATTATTAATTCACGAATCTATTTATGATAAATTTATCGCTAAAGTTTTAGAAAGAGTAAAAGCAATAAAAGTAGGTCATCCATTAGATCCAACAGTTATGATGGGTGCACAAGCTTCGCAAATTCAAAAAGATAAAATTCTTTCGTACATTAATTTAGGAAAAGAAGAAGGTGCCGAATTACTTTGCGGTGGTGATGTAAATCATTTAAGTGACGAATTGGGCGGTGGATATTATATTCAGCCTACATTATTCAAAGGGCATAACAAAATGAGAATTTTCCAAGAAGAAATTTTCGGACCAGTATTAGCCGTAACGACTTTCAAAACTACGGAGGAAGCGTTAGAAATTGCAAATGATACTTTATATGGTTTAGGAGCTGGAGTTTGGACACGTGATGCCCATGAATTATACCAAGTGCCAAGAGCTATTCACGCGGGTCGTGTTTGGGTTAACCAATATCATGCTTATCCTGCTGGTGCGCCTTTTGGAGGTTACAAACAATCTGGAATTGGAAGAGAAAATCATAAAATGATGTTAGACCATTATCGTCAAACTAAAAACATGCTGATTTCTTACAACAAAAATAAATTAGGGTTCTTTTAATTGTTAGTAAATGAATTTTAACAAACCGCAATATCAAAAATACTTGTATGGATGATGTTGCGGTTTTATTTTTATAACTATGGAAAAAAATAAAAGGTTAGCAGCCACAGAAAAAGCATTAGGTTTGATAGAAACGCTTCAAGAAAAGTTTGGCGATTTAATGTTTTATCAAGCTGGTGGTTGTTGTGAAGGCACACAGCCACAATGTTTTGAAAAAGGAGGTTTTTATTTGCGATACGAAGATGTTTGTATAGGAACAATAAATGGTTTTGAATTTTGGGTAGATAAAGATTTATTCGAATATTGGAAACACGCACATTTTACTTTAGATGTAACTGACGCCATTGGTGCTGGTGGATTTTCTTTAGAAACACCATTTGGAAAAACATTTATTGTAAAATACCGCCTTTTTACTGAAGAAGAAAGCAAAAATTTAGAGGAAATCAAATTAAATTTATAAGATTATTGAGAAGTAAAATTCATCAATTGGTATTGTTTTGGCGTAACGCCTTCGTATTTTTTAAACAAACGGATAAAATAATTGCAATCTTCAAAACCTGTTGCGTATGAAACTTCCGCCACGTTTATTTTCGGATTACTTAAAAGTTTTTTCGCATATTTTATTTTTTCGTTCAGAATAAATTCAATCGGACTCATTCCTAATTCTCGTTTGAAATTTCTATAGAAAGAAGTTGTACTCATACAAGCTTTACCACTCAATTGTTTCAAATTTATAGACTCTCGAATGTTATCTCGAATAAAATTTATGGAAGCCGTAATTGGACTCGTAATATCAATAATTTCGTCTTCAAACTTTTTTACCGTTTGCGTTTGAATAATTCTAATAATTAATTCTTGCAATGTAATATCAGCAATTGCATCTTTAGTGATAGATGTGCCCATGCATTCCTTGATTAGTTTATTAATCGTACTAGCTAATTCGATATTATTATAAAAAAAGTAATTTTCTTGGTCCAATTTCCATAAATTGTTTTTGCCTTCTTTAGGGTATTTTTCATTCAAAAAACCTAAAGTATCAGTAATAATTTTATGGTCTATGGCTAAAGCTATACATTGTGTTGGATTTTCTTTGGAAGCTTCTGGAAAATCAATTTTCATTTCTACATTTGAAGGAACAATTACTGTTTCACCAGGTAAATATTCAAATTGAGGTGTATCGAATAAATGCATGATTTTCTTACCTCTCAACATACTCGTTACTACTAAATCATTAAACTTTAAAGGCACTAAATCTGATTTTTCGTAAGTTTCGAAAATGTTTAATTCACAATGATTTAGCGAGAAAATAGTTCTATTTTCTACTAATGTTTTTAGCGATTTTTCGTGAGTTAGCGCAGGTGTTTGAAGTAATACTTTTGAGGACATGGATTATTTCTTATATAATTTAAAAATACAAAAAAATCCCGTTCCTAAATTAATCGAAACGGGATTTTTTATATTATTTAACTTTTATAGAATTTCTTCCACGTGTTTTTTAATATTACTTGCAATTTTT
>JACCEA010755915.1_pt1 | contig 45731 bp, 34 predicted proteins | sample 7449851 | NCBI WGS metagenome assembly JACCEA01 (sample SAMN15323453, study PRJNA562643) | freshwater metagenome | isolation source: river surface water | place: USA:Blue River Watershed | collected 2017-08-18 | reverse complement strand
TTTGATTATTAATCATGGTAATATGTGCACCCATTTTTTGTAACTCACGGACATGCATTAATCGATTTTCAAATACTGTTTCTTCTACAACACAACTTCCACGCGCCATGGCTTGAACCGCCATCATCGGTGCTTGTAAATCAGTCGGAAAACCAGGATAAGGACCTGTTTTAAACGAAACAGCTTGCGGATCTTCTGTTGAATGAAAGGTGATGCCTTGTTTACCTGGTGTTGTAATAATCGTATGCCCCATTTCTTGTAACTTTAATAAAAAAATATCCATATCATATGGTCGAGCATTATTCAAAGTAATCGAACCCTTAGTCATTGCAGCAGCAAGAAGTAATGCTCCTGCTTCAAGTCGATCAGGAAGAATTTCATATTCTATAGAATATAATTGACTAACACCGGTAATAATTATTGTTGCTGGCGCACTTGTTTCAATCTGCGCGCCCATTTTTTTAAGAACCAGAATTAAATCAAGAACTTCAGGTTCAAGCGCTGCATTAATAATAGTTGTTTGTCCCGGTAATAATGTTGCTGCCATTAAAATATTTTCAGTCGCACCAACACTCGGATATTCAAAAATAATGCGATTATTAAGATTACTGTTTACGGACATTGTTCCAATAATACTGTGAGTCGTTTCTTCAATAGCAACACCGAGCGTTTTAAAACCTTTTAAATGATAATCTATCGGCCGCGCTCCAATCAAACAACCTCCTGGATTTGCAACGATCGCTTTTCCAAATCGAGCAAGCAATGGTCCCATAGCAAGAATTGATGCGCGCATTTTATTCATAATTGAAGGACAGATAGTCTCGCTATGTAAAGACCTTGTATCCACCTTCATAACATGTGTTTCTACAGAAAAAGTAATCAATGCACCCAATGATTCTAAAAGCTTAATCATCAATTGCACATCGGTTGAATTAGGGACATTGTACAATGTTGATACGCCTTCGGTTAATAATAACGAAGTCATGATAACAAGTGCGCCATTTTTTGCTCCAAAAAGATCAACTGATCCTGACAAGGGACCCGATTGATTAACTTGTAAATATTGATGTGTCATAAAAAAATTCCTCTGATAAAAATCCATTAAAAGAATAAAAAACTGGCGCTTGCAAAAAAAGATATTTTTCAAACACAAAAGCCTGTATCGATCCGCCTGCTGTAATAAAAGTATAGTTTTGCTTATTATCTTGATGCATACCATGCAATAGAGTCATTGTTGCTAAAATAGCAGACGAACAACTTTCAGTAAAGCCGACTCCTCGTTCATACGTGGTAATAAAAATTTGATTATCTTGTATATCAATCCATGAAATATTATGATCTGGAGCATTTTTTTTTACTTCTATCAACAGATCATCATGAATCATTTGTGCTTGAGAAAAAATCAAAAAATGTGGATTACCCACAGCAACAAAGTATCCATCATACAAAATATCATGAACCGAAAATTGTACTTTATTTTGAATAACACCAAGCGGATAATGCGTCTCAATAAAATCTTGATTTTTTTTACACAAAATTTCTTTGCCTGCTATCTGAATTACTATTTCATGACGTGCATTCATTTTTAAAAGATGACCCGCAAGACAACGAATGCCATTTCCTGAAAACTGCCCATCTGAACCATCGGCATTTTGAACCAATGCTTGCCAATAATTTTCTATAGCTGTTTTTTGAAAAAAAATAATTCCATCCGCTCCAACACCTGTTTTGCGACAACAAATTTTCTCAGCACGATGATTCTCAATTAGCCCTAAATGCTCTATTAAAACAAAATCATTTCTTAAAGAATGATATTTAAAAAAACAGATATTTTTTTGATAATGACTACTGTTGATATCGTCTATTTTGTAAAGCAATGTAGCCTCGTGGAGCAAAAAGAGTAATTAATGAAACTATAAAAATAGTAGCACTCCATTCATGCCATGATGTTGCATATAATGATGCCCATCCTAACAACAAATACGAACAAAAAACAGAAGCTATTTGTGGCATAGTGTACCATAATTGCGCCTGCATAAAATCAATATGATACGCACCTGAACAATTTGAAGCCATTACTGTTACATCAGCAATCGGAGAAATTTGATTTCCCATTAACGAGCCTGAAATAATTGCTCCCATCATAATAAATAAAAGCGGGGCGCTTGCTGGTAAAATCGGTGCTGTCAAATGTAATAATTGAACTGCAAGTGGCAATAAAATACCGAGCAATAAACCAATTGCTGCCCATGCTGACCCAATACCTATGGTCATTCCAACCGCCATAATATATGCAAATGCTGGTAAAAAAAGTGGCGAAATTGTCTGAGGAAAAATAGATGCCAAATAGAGCCCGGTTTTCAAATCATTTTTAACAATGTACGTTAGTGTCCACGCTGCAGTGAGCATAAACAAAGTTAATACCATTAAATTGCACCCTTCATGAAATAATTGAGGCAACTCCGAAAATAATACTTTCTTACGAATCAAAAGCAAACTTGTTGTCATCAATAAAGTAATCAAGCCAGTAATCCCGAGAGCTTGTGATGCTTGCGCTGTTTTAAAAGAAACCATAATTGAAAGCGTCCCTCCAAAACAAGCGGCTCCCCCTGTGTACAACAAAGCACAAAAAAGAAAAAAAACTAATAATGCAAGCGGAATAAAAAAATCAATTTTTGATGCTTGCGCTCTATTTTTTTCTGGTGTTGAAGCAATGCTTACTTGAGGACTTACTTTTCCACCCCAAACATTTCCCGTTTCATGTGCAATGGTATATTGACGATGCAAAGGCCCAAATTTTACCGGAACAAAAATATATGTCATCATATTTGCAATTGATGACCATGCTTGAATAACACAGGGAATAATCAAAAAGAACGCATACATTGGTTCAATAGCAATTAAACTCTCTTCTTTCATTCCAATACCGATTACGCCCAGTTGCCCTATAATTTCAGCTCCCCAACTTGAAAAGGGAAGAATCGCACATAAAGTTGTTGAAAGGCTGGTAATAATAAATGCAAGTTGAATACGAGGTATTTTAGCATGGTCAGTAATTGTTTTCATCACTGAACCGACCGTTAACGTGCTAAAATAATCATCAATGCAGAGTAGAAAAGCAAGAATCACTGTTTTAATGGAAGCCTGTTGAACCGATAAATGTTTATTATTTTTCGCTGTTGCATACGCATACGCTCCCCCTGAATGAGTAATTAAAGTAATCAAACAACCAAGGCAAAGTAAAAAAATAAACATCATTAATGCAGAACTGTCATATATCATTCTTAATGAACATGTATCAGTCAAACCCAATGCCATTTTAATTTTTTCAAAAACTAATCCAAGTGCTAAAAATAATGCACCTTCTGTTAAAATTAATGTTGCGCTCAAAATCCCCAACATCAATGATGGCAAAATACGTTGAGTCATCAATGCCGAACAAATAGTTAAAAAGGGCGGTACCAATGAAAAAATAGAAGGATTCATATCAAAACTTTCAATATTAATTTCAAAAAATAATAATTTTCTATCCTGTATTACTATATCGATTTATCATCGAATAGAAAAGAGTTTTTCTTACTTTTTAACTAAAAAATACGCTTCTGCATTTTCAGCAAATGATTTAATTTGTTGATTAAAAAGAGACTCCTCGGGACAAAGGCCTAAAAATATATCAAGTTGATACTGATTATTTTTAAATGCACCACCGGTATCAATCAAAAAACCAAGTGCTCGCTGCTGCTTATTATTTAAAGGATTTTTAATATTCAATGCCAACAATGAACCCATACCTAAATTATGAATATCTCCTGCAAAACAAGCATTTTTTGTTTCTAACATATGAACCAAATGATGCTGAGCCATCGTTGCAATATTTTTTATTTCTCTAAAAAACCAGTATCGTTTCTGCTGATGAACTGGTTTTTTACTTTCATATGCATATCGATTATGAGTATGGGCATACAAAATTCGTTCTTTTTTATTAGGCATTGTCACAATAACTGTGCCATGCATCAATGCATGCTCAAGACCTTTTTTAGTAACCCAAACAAGTGGTTTATAATGCTGAATATATTGATCAAGTTTTCCTGCAATAATTTCTTGTTTCGTTAAACGAACATGTTTTTGATAATCACGATCTTCATATAACGCGCATGAAAAATGGTCTGTTTTGTACATTGATCCAGGAATTTTAAATGCAGCATATTTTGTTAATAAAATTTTTTTATTTAATTCTTCTTTAACAGATGGTGGAAATGAAGCGCGCCCAGCATCAGCTTGCTCAATATTTGGTTTCCATGAAATCCACTTAAAATGTTTTTCAAGAAATGCAGTATTTTGAAGCCGACTTGTAGAACGTCCTGCACGTTGATCTTCATGCATAACATCAGCAATAAAGTGTAATGTTCGCTCACGATCTTGTGCAGATATTCCATATTTTTTATACAATAAATGGCCTGTGCTTTTATGTTTTTTAAAGCGAGCAGAAGCAACTTTAACTGCTTTTATCAGTGAATCATCTGAAGTAATTGATACAATACTATTTTCTTTTTTTTCTATTTCTTTGCTCGTTAATGTAGCTGCTGAATGCAACAGACAAAAAAATAAAAAAATATATAAATTCATCATTAAAATCTCCTTGAAACGACAAAGGGGGACCTCTATGACAGAATCCCCCTTTGTGCAGAATTATTATCGCAATACTAACGGCCTCTCATGCCTCCTGCAATCATTGCAAGTCCTGCATTATCAAATGTTTCTATTGATTCTTCTTCTTCAACTTTTTTCTTAACTGATTTTTTAACAGTATTTTGTGCTATAGCAATAGCTTTTTTTTCTTGTTGTTGTGCTAAATATTTAGCTTGTGCATCTTGAGCCGAAAAAGGTATCAATGTTCGTACGCCGCTCGATCCACTTGATTGAAAAATTTCTTGCTCTAGCTCAGGAGCTTCTTCTTCGACTGGTTCTTCAATAACTTCTATATTCTCTTGATTGCTTTCATCTGTTAACTCTTCTTCATCATCAGACGCTGTACCTTCACTTGATTCATTTTCTTCATCTGTTACAACCTCTTCTTCGTCAGCAACTGAATCTTCTTCACCCGTAGTCTCAGTTTCTTCCTCAGATGTACCCTCTTCGCTAATAGTATCTGTTTCAACGGACTCATCAGCTGGCACAAAATCTGACAACAATGATGGATAAACACGAACATTTCTAAAAGTTACAGGCGTTGTCCAACAACTTAATCCCACAGAAAGAACACCTAACAATGGATATGGGTCTTGCCATTCAAAAAGAGGAATATTATCATTATCACCCGCGTTATGCCAGAAGGCAATTTTACCATCATGAATATTAATAGCATACTTGCTAAATTCACGTGGAGTTGCCATGCCATTTGGCGCTTTTCTTATATCTGATCCTGGATGATTTTTTACGAAATCTTTTCTCAAATCATCTGCATTAAATACAGCTATTGGCGTTTTTGCCAGATTTTTACTACGAATAACAATTTTACGATTACTCACAGCACCAATGGCCAATTCATACAATTCAGCATCATTATTACGCATTGTAGTAAAGGCTTCTGGACTCAATGCAATCATAACATCGCTTAATCCTTTAGCTTCAAATTCTATATATCCACGACCTTCTTCAGGTAATGCTTGATTAAACCATAAATAGAGTCCATATAATCCTTTAAATGTAACTCCTTCTTCATTTGCATTAGTGAATAACTGTGTTGCAATATCTGACATCGCAAGTGCCCATTGTTGACGACGAGAAATATCATCATTATTTGTTTTATCAAAAAGATACATATTATTATAAGCGGCAACAATAACATTTAATAAATCATTATACATTTTTATAGGTTGATCAACATAGTAAACTAATAATTGATCAATACCATCTAACAATTTACGTTTAACAAAATCATCTCCCGAGACATAGGCATTATTCGCAAACAATGTTATGTTTTGATACGTTTTTAACAATGCTTGAAATCCATCAGGTGTTTCAGGTGAAAGAAGATCTGCTTTTTCAAGCTCAGCATTGGCTCGTGCTAAATACTGTTGCATTGCAGGAGGCACCTCAGAACCGGTCGGTGATCGTTTAACAAAATCTTCTTGAAAAACATATTCTGTATCTTTTTCTTTTGCATAATCAACAGCTGCTTGCATTTTACCTGCTTTTGCTGCCAAAGCAATGCCCCCAGATCCTAAAGCAAGTCCAGCTGCTATTCCAATAGGCCCACCTAAAGAAAAGACAGGCGCCATCATTGCTATCACATTTGCTGTTCCTTGAGCAACTTGTGCTCCTACTTGTGTTGACAATCTTTGTTTTGTTTCTTTGCCAGAATCAAGTTGTTCATAAATTGCAGTACCATCTGTTTTTAAAGTAAAGCGGTATGAAATACTTTTACCCATGCCAGCTGCAGTGCCTGCAGCAAAAGAATTATTATCAGATTTTTCAGAAATACGAAGCGAAGATCCCATTTGTGACATTTGCAAGCGAACAGGTTCAACAACAACAACAGATGTTGGCATTTTAAAAGCATCGTATTGTTTGTCATATGACATTTGTGGATCAAGAAATCCAATTTCAACCGGTGGGGCAAGTTGTACATTTGCAACAGTTGCTTGACCATTAATTGCAGTAAGCCCAATATATTTAACCGGCATATCTTCTTCTTGATCTTCCCAAACCATAAAAGGATTTTCACCAATCATACCATGCCCGACAGAAATTGCACCTTGATTACAGCTTATCCAAAATGGCATTGCTTGAGCTGCATTGAAACGTGCGCCATATAATTTATTTTCGCTGACTAATGTATTTTTCCCATCTTTATGTCGACGAATTTGTGAAACGACAGGACCATCAGAACTTAATAAAATTTCATAGCCATTAAATTCTTTGATGCCATCTTTTTCTTCAATGGCTAAACGAACTCGTACCATTCCTTCCCCTTGTATGGTGGAAAAAAACGTTCCTTCTCCTGGGGTACGCCATTGATTTGATAACCATTTTGATGTTCCTGATTTTTTTAAAGGATATGATTGTGGATCTGCTATAAAAATACGTCCTGGCGGAATAAATGATAAAGCGGGCATTGTTACTACTTCAGTAACTTCAATAGCAACAGGATCTATCGACTTAAATGAACTAAAGCCTAAATTACGTACTAATGATTGTCCATTAGGAGCAACAGGCGGAGCAGCATCACGGCGCGCCATAAAAATATTACTTCCAGGGTAACCTTTACCAGCCATAATCAATCCATTGTCTATAGAAACCCAGTATAATTCGTACGCACCAGGAAGCGTTGCTGCACGAGGATCTCGATCAACAGAAACAGGATTTTCAAGAACGGTTTCTCCTTCTTTAAGCACAACAGATTTTTTATTTCCATCACCACCAAAAATAATACGGTACAAGCATTCATTACCAACCTTTTCACCCATGACAACTTGTAAATCACCTTCAGATTTGGTAGATGCTCTAAATACAAGAGTTGCTTTACCTGGTGTTGCTAGTGATTTTTCAAGCCATGCATAACCACGTCCCCATAAAGATCCTAATTTTAAAACTTGTCCACGCACAAAGTCTGTTTCTGGCTTTTCATATGAATAACCACGAACTTCAGGATTACGTTTTAATGATAAGCCTGGCATAATACCTGACCCTGTTTTTACTGTAAATCCAAGTCGCTGTAAATCAACCGAAGAATTTCCAGCAATTTTAAATCCATTCTCACGCTTCGTCCATCGATAAGGAGTCATATCAAAAGAATTAGCTGGTTCAATTTCTGAATCTTGAAATAAATCACCCTTCATCACTTGAAGTCCATCATCAGATAATTCCCCACCAAGTGCAACAACTTGAGCCTTCGATGTTATTGCAATACTTGCTAATGTTCCAGAAACAGGATTCCATCGTTGAAAATCTTTACTTGATATTAAACGTTGTGGAGCATAATCAGCACCAAGAATAACAATATTGTCCATATCACCAACAGAAATAGAGGATGCTTTTAAACTATAATTAGGAATTGTCCATGCAGCATCACGCAATAAATATAAAGTTCCATCATCACCAACAACCCAAACGGTTCCATCAACGCCAACAGAAACTTGTTTTGGATATCCATTGGGCAAATCAGACATTTCTTTCCATGTGTTACCAGTTCGTGTAACAACTTTCTTGTTTGTCGTGATTCCCCATATATTTTTTGCATTTGCACAAGCAACCATAGCAAGCGATATGCTATTATCAGGAATCCATCGAGCTTTACGCCAATCATATGTAAAGCAAATGCCATTTTGATTAACTGCATATGTTGTTTGATCTTCACCAATTGCGATTGATTTAAAAGGAGTTACTTCTCGATTATTAGTATCTCGGACTGATAATAATTTCCATCCTTTACTAGAGTTATTAATATAAAAAATATTTCCTTTAGCGCCCAGAAGTAAAATATGATCTCCTTGTGCAGCAATTTCAAAACCAAGCCCACCAAATAAAGATTTAAAATTTTCTGGATATACAGGGTTAGCAACAACTTCAATTTTAAATGCTGCAGCATCAGTTGCTCGTGCCAATTGCACGGGAGTACCTACACGTAAAGTACCATCAGGCGTTGAATGCATGCCAATCCAAGGATCTGCCCATTCTTTCCCTTGAGCATCTCCTTTTAATTTTGATTTCAAAAGAGGATCTGCTTCAAACATTTCACGATTAAAACGATTACCAACCTCAAGCCAACTTTTTGTCCATGCATTTTTTAACCAAATTGTATCGGGTCGATCTGGATCTGCAAGCATTTCCCATTGAGCCCATAACTGATTTTCTTGATTAACAACAGCATCAGTACAAAAAACTTCTCCTGTGCCAAGCCATGCAACAACAGTAGAGCCTGCAAAAGATTTTTTATAACACGATCGAAGACCAATAATTGTTTTTCCATCATCATTAACATATTGTTGAATCATAAAATGACATGCTGTATCATCAGGATTTTTTCCATCAGCTATTAAGCGAGCAATCCCATCTTGTTCAACAACACGAACATAAGGATTTCCTTCAACTTTATTTGAACGAAGTCGAATAATACGCCCAGAAACTACTTTTGCTTGCAAATCTAACAGATCTCCCATTGCTGATTCAGCATATAATTCAGCATCAAAAGGAGTTTCATTTTTTATTTCACGAATATATGCAACTGCCTCTCCAAATTGAGTCATGCTCATGTATAATGAATGCCATGGAAACAGCAATACTCCCGTTAAAAAAAGTTTATATATACTTCTTTGATTCATTATAAACTCCGAATTAATTTTTAATTGTTATTTTTTCTTTTTTGAATTTTTAGCATCTTTTTCTTCTGCTTCTAATAGTTTATTTTCATTAACAATCACTTGTAATACTTTTGGTAAAGCAACTAATTCTTCTTTTTCTTTTTTTTCATCATAACCCCATGATGAAGCATCAGGAATAATTCGATCATTATATTGACCTACTACAAATCCTGGCTTTTGCCTTACAGAAGATGCTTTTTTAAATCGTGAGCAACATGCTGTTGTTTCTATATCCCATCCAGCTTGTAATTCTTTAATTGTTTTTACAACAGGCGCATCCTCATATCCTTGCCTTAGAATACGAATATCTTTTGAAATAAGTAGTTTTTTCCATAATTCATTGAGACGTTTTTGTATCTCTGGATTTTTTTCTACCTTAATATTGTTTGAATCAAGCGCAACAACAGTCCATAGCTGAAAATTTCTTGTTACATCGACAACATTGGGGAGACGTCCATAGCGAGCATGTACAACTTGAAAAGGATTAGAAAAACGAGGAATACTCAATTTATTCTCACTCCAAGAGAATTGTTTTTTTGTTCCATCAGCAAATAAGAAAACAGCTAGACAGGCTTTTTTTTTTTTCCACGGATTAGACTGAAATAAAAAATTAGTCCAATTTTTACCAGATTTTGGATATCCTTTATTGCCCCAATTGATAAAATATGACAACAATCGATTAAAATCATTAGTAATATCTGTTCCATCTAAAAATGCTGATAAAACCCTACCTTTTTCAACAGTAATTACCGGTGGTTGCGCATTATTGATAGTAACTGAAACCGAAGTAGGAAGACTAGCTGAAACATTCGTTTGAACATTTTGCCGAGCTGCACAAAGCAAAGAAAATAAATTTAAAATGAAAACAAAAAAATATTTGTCTATGTTTCGCATCTAAACCCCCTTTTTTTTAAAAACAATTTAAAATCTTTGTAACACAATACATGAAAAATAACGGCTAAAACAAGTCTTTAAAGAAAACTTATTGAGCCTTCTCATTTTTGCTTGACAACTTTTATATCCATTGATACGATCCAAGACATAAATATAAAAAATGGGTTTTTTTAAAAAATTTAAAATCCCTAAATGAACAATACTCTATGTATTGTTCGCCCCCCAACCCTCCAGCTTTTCGTAGTTGGAGGGTATTTTTTTGTCATACTTTTAGATGCTTATCGCACCGCAGAAATATATGTTTGTAATAACTGTTTCCAACGCGTTGTTTTACCAAAAACAGAATTTTGATACGTCGAATGTAAAGAGTTTCGTGGCCAATACATTGACAATCCTGATGCTTTCAAAGGATTACATCCGTGCACATTACTAATCACACTTTCAATCACAAGCTGTTGAACATAATCAATTGCTTTTTGTAAAAAAATCACATCATCAGCAATTTCTGCCAATTTTTTAAATCGACTTACACGATCTTTAATATTTTGTAAGGTATGTATAATATCAATATAATCACGATTAAAAAACGTTGTAGTCATTTTTCTACTGACACGAACAGCGTATAACATTTCAATAATCTCTTCACCATATTCACTATCAATTAATCTTAATAATGCAGCTGCAACATCATTCATTGCTAATTTTAATGCATATATTTTTTCTAAATTCAAAGCTGATAAGGTAAAATCAGCAAAAACATCTTTATATTCTTCTGCATATGCCTGTGTAATGGCAATAGCAAGTTTTTCTGAAGATAAAATTGACGCAGCAAGTTTTTTCAAAATTTTATTATAAGGAAGCCCATTTCCTGGAACAATCTCTTCTGATGCAACCATATATTTAGCTGAAAAATTAACCTGGCAGGCTATTTCAATCATGCTCATGAGGCAAGCATCAAATGCAATAATATCTATTTCACGTCCACCCAAAAGATCGTCTTGAATCCGTTCAATAACTTCAGTCAAATCAGTATTAGTCAAATAAACTGAATGCTCTTCATTGAAAGCAATCCCTCTCTCGTTATCAATTGTTTCATTGCTTTCAATGTCATCAACTATTCCCATTTTTGTTAGAGGACGTAATTCAAGAAGACCAGTATTTTCATTAAAATTGAAAACATTTGAATCACGATCAAAAAACCAATTACGATCCCACATATGCGGATCAATTGCCCCTGATCCATGATTCCATAAAACAAGACAGATTTTTTTAGCAGGAAAATTTTGTATTCCCCACTCAAAAAAACGATATAAACTTTCTTGAGTACCACTAATAAATTCTTCAGTTGGCTCATGTTCTTCTAAAATTTTAATCTTTTTTTTGCCAACATAAACACGAGTAATCTCATCTTTACCCGATTCATCTACTTGAGCAATAACATGAACATTCTGGCTCGAGCCTTCTTCACTCATACTTTTAAGATTTAATTTAACAAATTTCTGTAAATTGTTCTGACCTGCAATATAAACCATAAAAAGCCATTCGCGCGGCTGCGATTCTTTAAAGTCATCGCTTTCTATCGTTACTGTTGGCGCTGTTATTGAACTAGAGGTTGCTTGATTTATCTCTTCTGTAGCAGGCTTTTCTTCTACAGTTGTTGTTATACTTGCCTCACGAACAGAAAGTGGCACTTCTATAAAATCAATCTCTTTTTGCAATAAACGCAACATTGATCCAATCGCTGTTTCATTGCCAAAAAGCTGACTACTAAATAGTAGTATCAAAAAATAATAAAAAAAATAGATGTTCTTCATTTTTTTCTCCTTTTTTTAAAAAATATGTAGCATTAAAAATTTATAAAGAAAATAGGATGAAGAGCAAGAAAACTCAATTACTGATATAGATTTTTCTTAATTTTATTTTGTATATACAAAGCATAAAAAGCTTCTTGTAGTGCCAATAATGTATAGGTTAAACCAAAACTTAATTGAAAATCTAAGAAAAAAAGAATATAAGGATTATAAAATAAAAACAATGCTGCAAGAGTAACTAAAAGATGTGGCAAATGATACGGACGCTGCATTAACAATGCCATCATCAAAAGCAAAAATGACCAGACGCCTCGCATAAAAGAAACAGTGCCAGGAGTAACTAAAACATAGACAAAAATAAAGGGTGCAACAAAGTAAATCCAATTTCGTTTTCGCCCAAAAAAATAATAAAAAATTGTTTTCCAAAGAAATACAAATAACATAATGTGTAACCCTGAACGGGCTAAATAATGAATAATCCCCCAATAATTAAAAACATGTTTTAATGGATCTTGAGGCAAAACTTTATCAATGCCCAAAAATAAAGCCCCATATAACGTGCGCGCAGGCTCTTGTAAACTTTGATATAATGTTTTTACATTCTGTCGCATGTTCAAAAAATAACCTTGCAGCATTGTTTGATTATGATGTATTAAAAAACAATGTTCAGGTTTCAAATACAACCAGCCCCATAATTGTTCTTTAGCTAGATAAAGATCAAATTCTTTTTTTTGATGAAAATGTATTTTTTTTGATTCTTTAGTAATTAAAATATAATCACCTTCCTGATATTGTGCTGATTTTGAAATAGTACAACGAACATATCCAGACAGCCACAAAATTTGATCATCAATACTATCAATTTTTAAAACATAGATTTGCAACCATTTTTTATCTGCTATCGATTGAATATCAATGATCGTTGCTAATATTTTTTCTGCTCTTGCAATAGAAATCCGATGCTGTTGATAAAGCCATTGATGTCCTTGCATTACAACCAATCCCATACAAAAAGAACTCAGAATAAAAAAAAATCGATATTTTTTTTGCCCTATAAAAAATATAGTTAGCCCAGAACAGAGCCACGCACCCAGAAAAATCTCTGACCATGGTCGATAAAATCCAAATAAAATTCCAAAAACAAATGCCCAAAAACAAATGCCAACAAAAAAGATTTTTCGCTCATGTACCATACTATTTATTTTCGATGCTGCTTCATAACTTAAAATATAAAAATCTTGCACTCCTTTCATTCCATTTTTCATGCTAAAGAAAATTAATGAAAAGGCAAAAATGAACTTTTTTTCTCATAAAATCAAAAAAATTGAGGCGCGATTCATTTTAGATTCGCGCGGATTTCCGACTATTTCCTGCGCGATGACTCTTTCATCAGGAGAGGTTGTTCATGCCAGCGTACCAACAGGCGCTTCAACAGGAAACTCCGAAGCAACACCTTTATATGATCAGAATGCAAAACTATTTCAAGGTAAAGGAGTTTTTAAAGCTGTTGAAATTATCAATACAAAAATTAATGCTGCATGCAACAACAAAAAGCCATATCTTGACTCTATTGACCAACTATTAAAAGAACTTAATGCTGATCAAAATATTGGAAGTAATAGTATGTTAGCCATTTCTTTGGCAACACTCAAAGCAGAAGCATTACTTGGAAAACAACAACTCTACCAATATATTGCCCAGAAAACAAAAAATAATATTGTCCAGATGCCCCGCATTATTGCCAATGTTATCAATGGCGGACTCCATGCTGAAAATGGCATTATCTTTCAAGAATTTTGCTTGATAAATAAAGAAGGTTCATTTTCTCTAGAATCATTTTTTCAAATCATTGAACTCTATCATAATCTTAAAGCAGATCTTCAGCAAAAAAAAATCCCCCTTGCTGTTGGAGATGAAGGCGGGTTTGCCGCTTTTTGCACAACTCCTTCAACGGAAGAAATACTACAGTTACTTACTCAAATCATCAGCCAAAACAATTACACTTCAAGCATTGGACTTGGTATTGATGCTGCTGCTTCAACTTTTTATGATGCAAGCACAAAAAATTATTTCCTTGGAAACCAACAAAAAAATGCTACAACATTAACAGAATTCTACCAAAACATTATTGCTCACTATGATCTCTTAATGCTTGAAGATCCCTTTTCTGAAGATGATACACATGCATGGCCGATACTTACTGAGCAATCAAAGAATACAAAAATTATTGGCGATGATCTGTACACCTCACATGAAAACCTTCTCAAAAAAGGTATTCAAGAAAAGAGTACTCATGGACTTATTATTAAGCCAAACCAAGTTGGGCTTATGTCAGAAATCTTTAAAACTATTAAATGCGCCAAACAAAACAATCAAGTTATTATTGTTTCACATCGATCAGGAGAAACACTTGACTCATCTATCGTTGATCTTGCTGTAGGAATAGGTGCCTGGGGAATAAAAATCGGAGCTCCCGCTCGAGGAGAACGAATCGTCAAATATAATCGGTATCTTGAAATACTCAAAATGTTCACCTAAATGGCCTTAAATACGGCAATTAAAATATTTTTTTATTTTATTTTATCAAAAATTTAGTATACTGTTTATTAAGTATAATTATGAACAACAAATAAAATACAAGCTTTTTTTAGCGTTTTTTTAATGAAAAGATAAAAAATAAGGTTCAAGTGGCTTTGTTTGAAAAAAATGCATATAATAAAAGAATTATGTAAAATTTTTTTATAAGTTTATTTTATTCTAAATGGAGTTCCCGTGAGCAAAATAGCATTATTAATTGAACAAACTATGTTTCTTGTTGCCGTAGAAAAACAAGCTTTTCTTGCGGTTAAAGCAAAAATGAATACCTTGCTTGCAAGGATACAGGAAAAACTTACTCAATACAAAGACCAAGAAAGCAGAGAAACATTAGAATCAATTGCAAAAAACATTCAAACACAACTCACAGAAATGGAAACAGACATGCAAGAAGATGTTTCTTTTTTAGAAACGCAATTGCATACAATGCAAGAAATTAGCAAAATTGAAGATGCAACACGTCGCGAAGAACTTTCTCACTTAGTTTTAGCTGAAGCAGGTGAACTACTTTCTATGATTGATTTCAAAAAACAGGTCGAAGAACAATCAATTTCAGCACAAGAAGATTTTTTTTCTATGATTGAAGACATGGAAAATGCAATTCAAGAAGGAAAAGAAGAAGAGCTCTTGTTGCTCATGGAATCAATGGACGATGAAATCTGTTGTGACGATGAAAGTTGTGAAAATGAATGCGAAGAGAATGAATGCTCTAATGAATCCTGCGAAGGTGAGTGCGATGAATGCACCTTAAATGACAATGGATGCTGTGATGACGAAGAATGTGATAATGAAAACTCTGATATAGACGCTCATACAAAAGAAACTTTTACTCATGATCTTGAAAAAGATTTACACAAAATTCAAACCATGGAAACTAGAAAATGTTGTCGTTCTGATGAAGATTGCCAAGGCAACTGCCGTTGCAAAGGAAAAGGAAATTGCAAATCTGATGCTTAAGTATCATCAGATAAATAATAAAAATCTTGCATAAACACAGCATATTCTATGAAAATAAAAAAAGTAAAAATTATTCCTGGATGCATATCTTGTGGAACTTGTGAAGTAATCTGTAAAGAAATTTTTACGGTAAAAGATATTTCTTACGTAAATGCAACGGTAAATCCAAACAGCTATAAGGAACAAGTGATTGAAGCGGTTGATATGTGTCCCGTCAGTGTAATAAAAATTGAAGAAGAAATGGATTTAAAAACATAATGGACGATAAAGGCAACTTATTATCAAAACAGACTAAAGAGCAAGCTATTTATAATGCATTGTCATCATCTTTTTACAAGCAATTTGGCGCTTTAAGCGCAAGTGGTATTTTAATCCGTGCAGCTGAACTTTTTGGTAATAATGAAGCATTAAAAACAACACAAGGCTACTCATTAACTTATAATCAATTATATCAACATGCTCTTCAGATAAGTCTACAGATGCATACTCAAGGCATAAAGCCTGGGAATACTGTAATTCTTTTCATCGAAAATTCAATAGAGTTTTATCTTGCATATTGGGCTACTTTATTAGCTGGTGCCATTGTTGTTCCAGTTAACACCTTTTTGCATGCTAATGAAATTCAATACATTATTAATGATGCGCAACCAACATTAATCATTATTTCTGAACGACTCAAATCAATTTTTACTTTATTATCATTAGATAATTCTATTGCAATTTTACAAGATAAAGAATTGAAACCTTACGATAATACTTTTGACATCAAATCAGTGATTCCACATGAAATTAAAGGAAATAATCCTGCACTTATTTTATATACTTCAGGAACAACAGGACAACCAAAAGGTGTTGTTTTATCAGCTGAAAACATTGTATCAAACAGCATGCAAGCTGCAGCGCGCCTACAACTTTTAACCAATGAACAAGAATGTTTTTTTGCAGTATTACCTTTATTTCATGCCTTTGCGCAGAATACCTGTATTTGGCTTCCAGCACTCACCGGATCATCGGTAATTATCGTTAATAAAATTGAACGAAGTAGCATTGTTGATGGACTGCGATTAAAGCCGACAATATTTTTTGGATTCCCAGCACTTTATGGACTTTTATGTCTTATGAAAACAGCAAATCTTAATTCCATTAAATTATTTGTTTCTGGCGCTGATGCAATGCCTGATAAAATACGTGCTGCATTTGCGCTCTTATACGGAAGAAAAATTTTGTCTGGCTATGGACTTACCGAAGCATCTCCTGTTATTTCAATCCATCATCTTAATGATGATCGACAAACTAATAACGTTGGCAAACCACTCGTTGGCATTTCTGTTGAAATCCGCGATGATCAAAGCAATCTACTCAAAAAAAATGAAATTGGAACTTTATGGGTTAAAGGTCAAAATATTATGCTTGGATATTATAAAGCAGAAGAAGCAACTAATGAAATTTTACAAAAAGGATGGCTTTGCACCGGAGACTTGGCCTCTTTAAATTATGATGAAGAGATTATTATTCATGGTAGAAATAAAGATCTCATTATTCATAAAGGCTTTAATATTTATCCTCAAGAAGTAGAAAATGTTTTATTAAAATCATCGTTAGTGATGCGCGCAGCTGTAATTGGTCGATCTGATGAAGCAACTGGTCAGATTCCTGTTGCATATATAATGCTGAAAGTGATAAAAAAAGACGCCGAACTAGAATTGCGACAATTATGTAAAAATCACTTAGCTGCATATAAAATTCCACGAACTTTTATTTTCAAAGATGAACTTCCATTGTCCCCAACGGGAAAAATTGATAAAAAACAGTTGCATCATGGAACATAATTTTGGACATAATAATTTTGTTTTGAGTCAAGGGAGAATATAACTATGTCATTATTGTATGTACAAATTATCATATTTCTTATGTGCCTCTTTTTAGCAGGTCTTTTTGCATTTCTTGAGACTGCTTTTACCGCATTACGTCTCTTTAAGTTGAAAGAACTTGAATCAGTAGTAACTCATCATCGTGCACTTTTTGATTCTTGGGAGCGACATCCAGAAAAAATTTTAATTACTATTCTCGTTGCCAATAATTTTGCTCATGTTTTATGTTCTGTTCTCATTGTTGAAGTTATGCAACAAGCTATTGGTGATTATGGCCTTGCAATCGGTGTCCCTATTGCAACCTTATTAATTTTAGTTATTGGTGACATTATTCCTAAAACCTTAGCTAAAACACATCACGAACGATTATTTGCTTCAACATTATGGGTGATCAATACGCTTATTTGGGTCCTCACGCCGATAGTTTTTATTCTACAATCAATTTCTAACAAAGCCTTTTTTATCTTTGGTGGCGATATGAATTTAGAAAAAAATGACCAAGTTTCAGAAAAAGAAATTAAATTTTTAATCGACTATGTTGATCAAAAAGGAATTATGGAGACTGAAAAAACAGAAATGTTACAGAATGTTTTTGGCCTTGGGCAGACACCCGTCAGCAAAATTATGGTTCCTAAAGTTGATATGATTCTGATCAGTATTGATATACCGCTTGAAGAAGCACTTGATACTTTTTCATCTTGTGGTTATTCAAGAATTCCTGTTTATGATGGAAAAGAAGATAATATTGTTGGATTTTTATATCACAAAGATGCTTTTCAAGTCTATGCAAAAAAACAACAAAAAACTGTTCGCGATCTTATCAGACCAGTTTTTTTTATTCCAGAACCAAAAAAAACCAATCAATTACTCAGTTATTTTTTACGTGAACGCATGCATCTCGCTATTGTTGTTGATGAACATGGAGCAACAGTAGGACTCGTAACGCTCGAAGATGTGATTGAAGAAATTGTTGGCGAAATTCGAGATGAACATGAAGTTGAACATAAAGGCGCAATACTGCTTGAAGATGGAAGCTGGCTTATCGATGCACGAACAAAACTTGAAGAACTTGAAGACGTACTTAATATTAAATTCGATGCAGAACATTCTTTAACATTAGCCGGCTTTATTTCTGAAAAACTAGAGCACCTACCTCAAAAAGGAAATCGCCTTGATTATCAAGGTTTTTGCTTTCAGGTTCAACAAGCAAGTGCAAAGCGCGTTCTTAAAGTTTTAGTTTTTGAAAATAAAAACAACAATAATAACCAATAAAAATTATGCAAAACAAAACAAATATTTTATATCGCATCAAAAAAGAAAATGAATGTATTGGCTATATATTTGGTTCTTTGCATAGGCATTTTAATCCTCAAGATCATGAGGAAAAAAAATCAGCACTCATGCCTTATGTTAACGAATGTAAAACATTTTTTTTTGAAATTGACCAGGGATCTTTTTATACTCAAATGCCTTTAGGCATTGAACGCATCATGCAAGAATTACTTGAATCAAGACGCGATACTGAAAAATTCTTTTTTGAAACACAATCTTTTCAACTTGCTATGTTGAATACGCGTCTTTGGTTCGGGAAAAATATTATTCAACTTCCGTGGCATCAATATAATTTTATCAAAAATCATGATCGATTAGCTACATACTTCAATAAAATTGCAATCAGTTTTTTTACCATTTACAATCATATTTACAATATATTCACAGCAAGTGGTCATTCAAGTGCTGTTCATACTTTTAACAAAGAACAACAAGAGATTCTCATCTCGTTATTTAATGCATATAAACAAGAAGAAGTTTTTGAATTAAACAAAGAAGATCAAGCTCTTTATTTTATACAAGAACGAAATCATGATTATATCAAAATAATAAAAAATCATATTGCTTCAAAGCCATTTTTTATATGCATTGGCGCTGGACACCTTGCAGGAGAGCATGGCATGATAAAACTTTTAGAAAAAGAAGGACTTGAATTATTCCCCCTTACTTTAAAAAAAGAAGCATTGCTCCCATAAAAAATCTTACTTTAAAGCGATTGACGACTTGAAGGCTTCTTCAAAAAAATGCTTTTATTTTTTGTTGTTGCATGCAGAATAGGCTGATTTTTTTTATCTTTGTCTACTGCATCTTTAGTATTCTTTTTTCTAAAAATAATCGGGTCTGGACGAACAATCTCTTCTTTTTTGCTCTGTTTTATTTTTTGTCTTTTTTTATAAGCTTCAAGTTTTAAATGTGGTTGAAAATAAGGATCCTTTTTAATATTAACCTCTGTTGGCTGATATTTACCTTCTTTAAAATCATCAATTGGTCTAAAAATACCTGCACGTACATCTTTTAATCGTTGTTTAACATCTTGATTACGGGGCTTAAAAAACCAACGTTGCACTGGATCTTTTGATCCCGAATACGCATCAACATTAAGCACTTGATATTTTGCATAATCAAGCTTCATTTGTGTATAATCATCAGGGTTTCCTTCATTGCGCGGCTTAATAATACTTGGTCTAATAAAAACAAAGAGATTCTGTTTATTATGCTTACGCTGTCTTCCTTTAAATAAATTACCTAAAAGCGGTATTTTTTCCAAAAAAGGTGTATGCCAGAAACTTTGATCTTGTCTTGAACTACCAAGTCCTCCTAAAACAAGCACTTGTCCTTCTCCCATGCTTGCACGTGTATCAAGCGTTCGTAATTGGCGACCAGGCTGATCAGCTCCCGCTTGATCTACAAATTCTTCTAAATTAATCGAGATAGAGAGATCAATAATACCATCAGCATTGATGCGTGGTGTTATTTTTAAAACAGTATTTGCAGATAAATCTGTCTGTGCAATATTAGATCGGACTCCCGTTCCGCCCACAAAATCACCTTTAACCCGACGAACTTCATTTGATTGTATACTACATGCCTGACGATTATTAGCAATTAAAAAAGGCTGAGAAAGAATATTAGATTGTTCTTCTATTAATAAAGATCGAATATATAACCAAATGTTTCCTTCTTCAAAACTCGCTCCTGGATCTCCAACAGTAAATACAGCTGAACGTGAATCTTCAGATGGAGATCCTATCTGATTTGCTAAATTTGTATTTAATGAATTAATAAATCCAGTTTCAGCACTTCTAGCTGAAGCTTGTGCAGATTGAAATTGAATACTATCTCCTAATATATTTGTCGTTGGATTACGCAACTGAGAACTTAATTCACGTGATAATTGTTGCGTAACATCAACAATCAAAATTTCAAGAGCAACTTGTGGATAACTTTTATCAATAATATCAATAAGTTTTTGTATTGCAGGCCGCGCTTCTTTATTGCAAGCAATAATTAAACGATTGCCACAGCCATAATTTGCATCTTCTCCATTTTTAGGTGTTTCTGCAGCAATGACCACATCTTGAAAAAATTTAAAACTACTTAAACTCTGTTTATCAGTGCTTCCTGCAGGTGGACGAATTGCTTTTTCAATAATTGCCTTTGCTCGGTCAGCTTCAACGTAACGAAGATTGATAATCATCAATCGTGAATCTTCTGCATCATCAGGACGATCAAAAACATACACAAACTCAATAATACGATCAATATCTTCTTCTTGTCCCATTAAAATTAAATAAAAACGCTCTGAATCTGCAATGACTTTAGTTGAAGATGAAAAATAGGTTGATTCTTTTTTTCCTGCTGCAGAAACAAACCGAATACTCTCTTGTTTTTGACCATTTCCTATAATTTCATTATTAAATAATTGTGCAATTATTTCAGGATCAGTATGTTGTAATTTAATCATTTTAATTGATTGCCGAAGTCCACCTCGATCAAGCTCATTAATAATTTTCATAGCAAATTTAATAGAATTAGATTTTTGAGTCATAATAATAACATCTAAATCATGCTGCACTTCAACCGTGTTGTCACCCAAAATATTAACCAATATTTCATTCGCCATCGCGGCTTTAATATTCTTTAAATAATACGTGTAGCGAATAATAGCATCAGTATCAGGCAAATCTTCAGGCTCAATGCCTTGACTTGATGAATAATAGGGAATTGGATGTTGCTTAACCATTTGACGCTGAATAATACGATGCACGCCTGCAACTTCAACCATGCTATAGCCATTTTTCTCAAGTAATGTATGAACTAATGCAAGGGCCTGACTCAACGTATATGGCTGTTCAGTTTTCACCGAAACTTTAATCTGTTCTAAATTTTTTTCAGGAATAATATTTAATTTTTTACGATCAGTAATATAAGAAACAAGACTCGCTAAAGAAACATCTTCGAAATTCAAATAAATATCTGCCACCTCTTTTTTTTCAGGTACAACATTGCCAAGGCCCTGTTTATTTTTTTCAGCTGATGTTTTTTGCATCACTTCTTTATTTTCAATTGCTGTAATAGCGTCATTAAGAAGTTGCTCTGATCGCAACTCTAAAGATTCTTTCTTTATATCATCATTTTTTTCAATTTCCCGCATTGCTTCTTCTACTAAAAATGATGCATCTTCGTCAATCAAAGCTCTTTTTGCGAACACAAAATCTGTCGTAGTCATCAGACTGAACAATGTCCAAAAGAAAATTATTTTAATTCTATTCATATACTTCTTAAGCCTCATTACGCTTCTTCTATAACTTTTTTAAATCGTTTCATTGCAAGTACAAGATCAAGCAATATTAAAGAATCTTGCTTTTTTAATACAACGCTGCTTACTTCCACAATATTTTCTTTATCTATGGTCTCTAGAATTTTAACAATTGCTTGTGCTGTCATTGGTTTAAAAGAAGCACGTAAAATTTCTTCTTCAAATAAATCATTATCGGGAATTGGATTTTTTTCTGTTTCTGCCCAATTTCCCTCAGGCGACAGATTCTGTTCTTTAATAAATTTTTCAAAATAGGTTTTAATACTCATATCTTTTCGTTGATTAATCTGTTCAATAAATTTTTGTTCTTGTTCTTGAGCTGCTTCGTACCGACCAATAAGAAGAGCATTTTCAGTTTTAAGCCGTTGAATCTGACGAATGTTTTGTATAATAATATTAGCAGAATCAGAAATATACCAGACAAGTCCACCAACTAAACAAACTGATATTGCTCCAGTACAAAGCAACATATATAAACGTTTTTGACTATTGTATGATACATAAAGATCAACTATATTTTTAATAAACTGCAAATATTTCATATTTCTCGAATTTTAAATAAAGTATTAAACTGCACGCTACCATCATCAGTTAATGATTCATTCATGCCATCAAGCGCTAATAATTTAGCTTCAGAAAATCGTTTTTCAAAATCAGCAAAATGCGTAAAATGATCAGTGCCTGTTTTTGATTTAAAAATACCAGAAACATCAATTTTTAATGGCCCCTCATCACGTGACATAGTAATAGAATCAACCGCAACATCAAACCGATTTTTATCAAAAAGTTTTGTTAATTCATACCAAACTTCAAGAGGTGTAATACTATTTTTTTGTAATTCTTGCCATGCATCTTCTTTCATCTTTAATGCTGATTCTGCCATTGTTTGTGCACGCTTTAAGCTCAATAATGGAGGAACTTTTTGATTACTTGCTTGAATAATAGGCCGCAATGCCTCAACTTCACGTCGTTCAAGCTGACTATGTAATGCTTGCAAGTCACTCACATAATAAAATCCATGCACAGCAATCATTACTAAAACAGTTGCCATCATACCCAAAGCAATCCCCCATAATCGAAAAAGAATATGCTCTTGCTTTTCTTTAAGAATATAACTTGCAAGAGAAAAATTTTCTTGCTCTGGTAAAATCATACTTGCCCCTAAAACAGCAGCAAAAGGAGTCCATGAACCAATATTTTTTCCTTTGTAGACTAAGCGCTTATCAGCCATTATTTTTTCGGGCTCAAATAAACGTACTTCAACTTGCAAACAACTACTTAAAAAAGAAGAAAGATCTGGAATACTTCCCTGTGAACCGGCAACCCACATATGGGGCAATTGACCACTAATTTCATAGTGAACTAACAAAACCTGCAAAACAGATTGTATTTCAGATGCAAGATCATTCCATTCTTTTTCAAGTACTGCATCAAGCGATGAAGCAGAAAAACCTGCCATAACTTTTTTTAAGACATCATAATAATGTCCACCAGATTGATTAATATAATTTTTTACAAGTGTCCCAACGCCACGATATATATTTTTAACAACCTGAATTCCTTTAGTTGTGCATAAAACAATCTTTGTGGTCTGTTCATATAACAAAATAAAACAATGAAGCCCTTCTTGTGGTGCGTATAAAACTGTTCGTTGAAAAATAGCATGCAATGCAACAATATCAGTTGTAATAAGATCTGGCGTAATAATATCTGAATAAAGAGCAACATGCTGTTGAATATCAGCATTCCGAGCAGCTGCTACAAAAACCCTAGCATTTGATCCTTGCACGTCATTGATCATAAAACTCATTGTTGCTTCATCAAGCGCAAAAGGAATTAAAGGCTCAACTTCGTAAGGCAAAACAAATGAAATTTTTTCTGCATCAACAAAGGGTAATTGTAATTCTTTAAAAATAATAACTGAAGAAGGAACAATAATACGAACCGCGTCAAATGCCGGAACCGTCTTAATAAAACGCTGAATAACATCATGAATATACGCGGTATCTTTCTCTTCTTGTAAATATTCTTGATGCAATGTTTCAATAACTATCTTACGAGCACCCTCATAGACAACAGCTGCATAAAAAAAACTACCCTCTATGCTCAAGCTTATGTAACGCTCACCATATAATCGATAGCTACCAATGCGGGCTGGCAAGAACAATTGGGTAATCATGCATTCCTTTTTCTATAATGAGGCCCTGCTCCCATGCTCAAAATATCTTTTAAACGATTACGCGAATCGATCATTATTTCATTTTTTTCTTCTGGGACTAATAACTTTAATAGCTTTTTTTCATGATCTTCTTTCGCTTCATCAAAAACATTTTGTTCATCAGCTTGAAATGTTTTTTTAAATTGTTCGCGCTCTTTTTCTAAAAGAGGATCTTTTTCTTTTTCAACCTTTTTCTCTGCATGTAATACAAAGGTGTTATCTTTTATCGGCTCTTCTGCAGGCAACTCTTCGGGAGTCACATCAAGTTCATTAAATTGTGGTCCATATTTTTTTTCATCTCGCTCTGTTTTTGATCGATAGTCAGGATCATTTTTAATATCAACAATTGAAGGTTGATATCGTGCTGTTGCAAAATCAACAACTTTGTGAGCATAAGTTTCGCCATCAGGGTTGAAGAACCAATTATGAATCGGATCTTTAACTTTTTTTGTATCAATCGCAGCTTCAATACTTTCTTTTGCTCCATGCAACTTCATCTTTGTATACAAATCCATACCAGGTGTTTGACGGGGCTTAATAATTGTTGGACAGACAAAAATAAAAATATACTGTTTATTGATACTTCTTTGTTTATTTTTACAAAGCCATCCAAGAATAGGAATACGTGATAAGAAGGGCGTTCCACCTTCACTTTGTTTTAAACTGGTTTTAACAAAACCTCCCAACACTAACACCTGTCCACTTGCAACAGAAACATTCGTTGCTAATTTTTTCTCTTGTGTTCCCTCATTGGGTAAAAAATCAGCTATAGTTGCATCAACTTGTAGCGTAATAATACCATCAAGATTAATTTGCGGTGTATACTCAATATGTGTTACAGCATCTTGATCAGTAAATGACTTGGCTTCCCCAATGTCTCCTCCATCGCTCACTGCTTGTTCTTTGATAATACGTCTTTTATCGCCAACTTTAATCGTTGCTTTAACGCGATTTGCAACCGTAATAAATGGCTGTGAAATAACACTTGCATTAACTTCGCTTTTGAGTGCCTTGAAAACTGCCCAAATATTTACATCTTTACCAAAACTTACAACAGTCGACCCTCGACCAAAACCTTGTACTAATTCTAAAAGATTACCAAAAAGACTCATTGGTTTCCCCACTCCATCTCGCTCAGGCACAACGCCTGCAAATCCTGCAGATTGAAAACCAATATTATTACCCAAGCTCCCTTTAAATTTTGGTCTAAATTGACCACCAAGCTCTTTAGCATCTTCCGCATTAACACTGACTACCAACGTTTCAATAAAAACAGAAGGTTGAGCTGTATCAAGCGCTTTTAATGTCGGCTTTAAAATTTTCCAATCACGAGGGTCGGCACAGGAAACAATCAATTGATTTCCCCGCTCGTCAACTTGAAAGTTCATATTTTTAAAGTATTTTACACCGCCTAAAACGCCGCCATGTTTTGCTGCAGCTCCATTGTCAGAATTATTAATAACTTCTGTTAACAAATCACGCATCTGTGTTGCTTCTGCGTATTGAAACGTAAATACTTTTAGTGGCGACTTAGTAAACCGTTCTTCTGCTTCAAAATAACGATCTATAAAATCTTCTATAACTTGAATTGACTTATGATTACCTAAAAGAATTAAAGAATTTGAACGATCTTCAGAAACAATTTTTGTTGTTGATGAAAAATATTCAACTGATCCTTCAGATTTTTTACCTAAAAGTCGCGCTAGCGTACTTGTTTGTGGCGAGCTTATTAAACTTTCGAGCAAGGTTTTAACCTCAAGAGCATTCGCTTTTTGGAGCCGACGAACAACAACCGTCTCTTGCAATCCTGATTGATCTAATTCTTGAACAACCTTGAGAGCCGATTTAATGTTGAGCGATTTATCCGTAATAATAAAACCATTAATATTAGGCTGTGGTAAAAATCGACTATCAGGACCTAACATTGATGTAAGAAGACCAGAAATTTCAGAAATACCAATATTTTGTAAAAAGCCAACATATCGAATTGTTGCATCTGAATTTGGCAATGCATCGACTGAAGAACCAAAAAATGAAGGAAGTGGCTCTATACTTTTTCCTTGTCGTGGAATAATTTTATGCACATTTGCTTTGTTCCCTTCAGGGCCAACTTCAATAATACTAAACCCATGCATTTCAAGCATCGTCAAAAAAACCTGCCATGCACCATCAAGACTCAGTGGCTCTCGGATTGCAATCGAAATTTCAACATTCTCAGTTGATCTATCAGGAATAATATTAATTTTTTTGATTCCTGCAATATAATTGATAAAACTTGCTAGTTTTATTTTTTCAAAATTCAAATAAATCGCTTGATCTTGCAGCGTGATAACAAGATCTTTTTTTTTCTTTTTTTTCTGAGATACCTTTGGCAATCCTTCTTGTTTTGCAAAAATATCTTGTTCATGTTCTTCGTATGAAATCGCTTTTTCAAGCATTTCAGTTGCTTCAATTTCTTTATTTAAGTCGAGCTCATGGGCTTCTTTGTGTACAGAAGAACGATTTTTTTGATGAACTACATTTTTTTTAACAGGCAGTCCACGACGTGATTGTAATCCAGCCAAAGCATGAGGTTGCTTCGATCTTTGTCGCATGTGTGATCTGTCTCGATCTATTTTTTTCGATCTTGCATGAGGTCGGGCAACTAGCAGAGCATCTTCATCAACAATATTTACATTTTTATTTTCTTGACCTGAATCTTGATTAAATAAGCCTCTTCGTCGACGAAAACGAGCAACTCGTTGATTGTTGGATCTTTTATCTTTTTGCTCAAGAGCTGCATATGCATCAACAGAAAAAAACAAACAAAAAAATAAAATTGTCATAGTTATCTGCATAATACCCCTATCGCATGTACGTATGTGGTGAACGCTTATGCATATTATCAATCAATCGCTTACGAATTTTCATAACTGTATCATAATAATCAGAAGAATCTTCATTTTCAATCATTGCTCTTCGATCTACTTTTTCTTGACGAGGGTTTATTTTATTAAACGGCGTTGGTTGCGTATTTACTTGAGCTTGAATTTCTGTTGCTTTTGTATCATTTCCGCTCGAATATCCCGCACTCATCATTGACTTGCCTGATAATGAAAGAGGAATATCAGAAAGTATACGTCGCATTGTGTATCGAAGAGCAACTTCTTGCTTGTTTCGCATGAGACGAATATCAATCGTTCCATTTTCTTTTGTTGCAACAACTTCTTGATATGCCTTCAACATCTTTTTTTGATCCGTCAACATAATATTATTAATACTCAGAATAAGATCATGCGAAGCTAGACCAAATGCTTGTAACAAAGCAATATTTTTTTTTTCTTCGCATTGAATCCCCATGCATTGATTATTTTGAAAGGAAGGAAACAACTGAAATAATTCTATAAATGCACCTAAACTTGCTATTTTTTTTTGACATTGCTCCGGATCAACTTGAAATTCTCCCGGACTGAGCGGAATAATTACTTTTTTCCATTCGCTATTTCCTTCTGCTGTCTTTACCAGTAAGTCCTCATCTCTTCTTAGGAAAAATGTTTCTTGTTGTCCATTTGAACGAAAAAAAATAACTCTATTTTTCATAATTTTTGCAATAAATGCATCTTTCACTTGATCACCATTATAAAAAATTTGTTCTTTTAATGTTTCATCAGAAATAATAGCAACACTTTTTTCTTCATCTGCCGCTAAAACAATTCCATTTAGAATAATATTGAGCGCCGGCAACATTTCCATTTCTTTGGGAGCAGGCGGAATAATAATAGAAGGCCAACTAAATGAGGGCATTGCAGAGATCTGCTTAGCTGCCTTCAAAGGCGGATCAAGTGGATTAAAAGTAGCAAAAAGATCATTTTGAAATATGAATTCTGGTACAATTCCAGGACGCACATCTTGATGAGCTGCCGCTTCTAAAAGTCCTTTTGTCCGTGCTTTAATCTGAGGAGGTACTTGTAATAAAAAAAAATAAAACATCGAGCTACTGATCGCAATCAAAATTAAAAAAGAATTAAGCAGTTGCAGTTGTTGTATCATACGATCTATCCTACTTTAATTTTATATAACAAGCTTATTATCGATTGCAAGAGATTTTTACATGCATATTCATTACAGAGCAGCATATTTAAGGAACAGGAATTTGGTCAATAATCTGCATAATTATATCATCAACTTTAATATCATCAGCTTCAGCTTCATAGGTTAATAAAATACGATGTCGTAAAATATCCAATGCCAATGTTTTTAAATCATCAGGAATAACAAAATGACGTCCTTTTAAAAAAGCAAATCCTCGTGATGCTTGCAATAATGCAATGGTCGCTCTTGGCGATGCTCCGTACGCAATATATTGTTGCAATGCAAGGCCATATTTTTCTGGATACCGCGTTGCTTGCACTAAAACTAAAAGATAATCGATAACTTTCTCATCAATATAAACCTGCTGAACAATTTCTTGCCCTTTGATAATCTCAGGACTACTTAAAACTTTTTGCGTAGAATGTGGTAAGCCTAAACGAGCAAGAACTTCTTTTTCTTCTTCAAGCGCTGGATAATCAAGATGTACTTTAAACATAAAGCGATCTACTTGCGCTTCAGGCAATTGATAAGTTCCTTCTTGATCGATAGGATTCTGTGTCGCAAGAACTAAAAAAGGTTTTTCAAGCCGATAACTTTGATCACCAATCGAAACTTGATGCTCTTGCATCGCCTCTAAAAGAGCTGATTGCACTTTTGCAGGCGCTCGATTAATTTCATCTGCAATAACAAGATGAGCAAAGATTGGCCCTTTTTTTGTCTGAAATGCTTGTGTTTGAGGATTGTACATTAATGTACCAATGACATCAGCAGGCAATAAATCAGGAGTAAATTGAATACGATTAAATGAAACGCCCAATGCATGTGCTAATGTTTTTACCAATGTTGTTTTTGCAAGACCTGGAACACCTTCTAATAAAATATGACCGTTACATAAAAGACCAATGAGTAAGCGATCGATAATAGCATCTTGGCCTACAATTGTTTTTTTTATCTCTTGCTTTAAAACGGCCCAACGAGAACTTTCTTCTTTAATACTATCAACAATCTCAGTCGCAATCTGCTTTATCATAGTACAATACTCCTCATCATTGATCAAAATGTTTAATGGCTTTTTTATCACTTATGCAATTATATCTTGCCAGGCAATGCATGTAAACTTTTGCCGATACGATTCCATCGAACATATCGCTTCCAAAAAGTAAATGGATGTTTTAATAATTCAAAAATCCACCACGATTCTTCACTATCAACCGAATATAAAATAAAACTTGCACGACCATCAATCAAAGAACCATCTAAAAAAAGCCATCGGCGCGAATCATCACTTTGACGACGACTATCGCCCATTGCCCAATATTTTCCTTCAGGAATTTTTAAAGGCCCAAATGTATCTAAATCCGTCATATCTGTCGGCTCTCTCAACAAAGGCATTCCTGTTTCTGGATGCAAAAATACTTCATGCGGCTCCATGTAATGAAATGGTTGATCTCTAAACGATTTTGTTCGGTCATAGGAATAAAAAACAAATTTTTCTGTTTTTTCAAATAACCCCGGAAGCCCAAATGAACTGAATAATCCTTGAGGCAAAAATCCTGTTGTTTTTTTTAATGCAATGAGAGGATATGGATTAACATAATCCGATTCATCAAGCTTTTTTCCATTTAAATAAACAGCCGCGCGGCCATTTTCTACTTTACCTTCAATGATATCACCGGGAAGTCCAATCGCTCGTTTTACCCAACTTTCTGGACCATTTTTTAAGCCTAAAAAGGAGATGCCAATTCCCACATATTTTTGCCAATATTTTCCCCAACGAGTATGTTCATCGTACATAAATGTTGGATCAGTAAAGATAATCATATCGCCATGCTTGACTTGTTGTCCAAATCGATATGCAAATTTATTTCCCCAAACACGATCACCTTCTAAAATAGTTCGTGAAGCACTGCCGGTCGGAACATGGTATAAACCAAAAATAAAATTTCTAAAAAATAATGCTAAAGTTCCTGCTATAACAAATGCTTCAATCCATTGACGAAGCATTGATTTTGACGATTCATTGAGAGTAACATAAATTAACTTGAGCTCTTTGTATAAAGATTTTGTTTCTGACGAATATGAACGATTTTGTATTGCCACAACAAGCTGGTCTGCGCGCTGAATATTGTTTTCATATAGAGCAGCCTCTTGATAATAGCCATCATTTTTCCATTGTTTTGCCAATTGTACAAAGTAAGCTCTTTTTTCTTGGTACTTACGTGCAAAAAACGAATACCAAATAGCCCACAAAGCTGTCCACATACTCTAACCCCTTTATACAAAGCAATTTTTATCGCTTATGATATCAAAATTTTATTTTTACTTTTTTATCTATGTATTAAAACCTCTACTTTAAGAGTACTGATTATCCTACTGAAAACCAAAAACGTTTGCAACTAATTTTTCTTTTAAAACAAGAATAGTCTTTCAAGGCAAAACATTTTATAATCAACGACTTCTTTTATTTATCATTTTTCCTAGTACTCTTTAAAGTACTAAGAAAAATGAATATTAAAAATAAAGAATAATCGCCATGAACAATAAAGAAAAAATAAAGTTACTACAAAAAGAATATGCTGATTGTTCCTCATGTCCTTTAGCATGCTTGGGCAGATCAAAAGTTGTTTTTGGGCAAGGCGCCACATCTCCTCATCTTATGGTTATTGGTGAAGCACCAGGAGCCGATGAAGACAGAGAAGGGAGTCCTTTTATTGGCAAAGCAGGAAAGCTTTTACGAACATTTTTACAAGAAATTATTCCTTCAGATTGCACTATCTTTATCAGCAATGTCGTCAAATGTCGCCCACCTCAAAATCGCAAACCAACCAAACAAGAAAGTCAAACGTGTTCTTCATTGCTTTTATTTAAAGAGATCGAAATTCTAAAACCAAAAATTATTATAACAGTTGGGGCTACATCATTTTTAACGCTTGTTCCAAGAGCACCTGCGCTCCTTAAAGCACGTCTTAATCTTTTTTTATACAAAGAAATTCCTTTGATTCCGGCTCTTCATCCTTCATTCTGTTTACGCTTTCCTCACATGCAAAACGAACTCAAAAAAGATTTTTATTTTGCCCTATCAACATTGATCAACATTCAAAAAAAAGAAACAAATTTTTAATATTTTCTCTTTGTCTTATATAAAAGAAGTTTTTCTTTGGTTTTCAATTTGTAATGCAACAATTGTTGATAAAGTGTTGATAAAGTGTTGATAACTTGTGGATAACTTGTTAATAACTTTTTTTAACCACTCAAAACATCGATCTGTAATAGATAAAAAAAATACATTTCAAAAACACATTTCAAAACATCGATCTAATCAATATAATTGGAAGTTGATATATTTTTGTCCACAAGTTATCAACACTTATCCACAAGTTATCAACAATGTTTTAAAAGTAAATAGCATCGATCCAATCGACATTATGAGAATATTTTATATGAGTTATCCACAATTTACCCCTTCGCTTATTATTATTATATTATATATATATTATTAATAAAAATAATAATAATAGCGCGCGGGATCGTATGCGAGAGTACGAGTGCGTACAAATATGCAATTTTTATTTATAATCTTTTCAGTAAGAAAAACAAGAAGTTTTGTTGACTAGTTGATATTTTATAATAAAAAAAGCTTGTGTCGTATAAGTTTTTCTGTTATGCGACATTGATATTTTTTAATCTTCTGAAATTTGTTTTGTTTGTTTTTTGAATTGTTGTTTTAATTTTGAAAAAATAGCTTTAATTCTGAAAAATTGCTTTGAAAATAAAGTTTTTTTTAAAACTACTTCACTTTTTTGATTTTTTCGATATGCTTTTGAGTATCTTATGAAAATCTTAAAATTTTGTTATGTGTTGTATTAACCAAGTGTTTTTAATGTAGGATATAAAAAGCAGTGAATCTTTCTGAAGTAATTGACTCGTTGGTAAAAGAGCGTTCTCTTGACCGAGAAAAAATAATACAAATCGTGTGCGACGGTATTCGTACTGCCTATGAAAGACGCTTTTTGGATTATAAATTTATTGTTGTTTATAATAGCGCTGGTAATTTAGATCTTTTTATAGAAAAACAGGTGGTTGAAGTAGTAACTGATGATGCTGAAGAAATTTCTCTAAAGAAAGCGCGTTCTATAAATCCAAAAGCAGAACTTGGTGATGCAGTCAATGTTCCTTTTGATGAAAAAATTGGTCGCATTGAAGTTTTAGCTGCACGTCAAATTATTGCTGCACGTATTCGAGAACTTGAGCAAAAAGCAATATATGATGACTTTAAAGATCGCAAAGGATCGATTATTGGTGGCACTGTTCATAAAAAAGAACGCATTGGCTATTCGATTATCATTGGCGAACAGAGTGGATTTTTAGCAATAACTAGCGTTATTCCTGAAGAGCAAATCCGTATTGGTGCACCTATTCGTGTCTTACTTAAAGAAGTTTTAACTGTTGCACAAGGTGGATATCAGCTTATTTTGGATAGAGTTTCTCCTGATTTTGTTAAAGAATTAATTCATTTAGAGATTCCAGAAGTTTTTGAAGGTATTGTTGAAATCAAAAATATTGTTCGTATTGCTGGATATAAAACAAAAATTGTTGTTGCATCACGTAATAAAGAGATTGACCCTGTAGGAACTTGTGTTGGTATTGGTGGTGCTCGTATTAAACCTATTTTGAAAGAATTGGGTAACGAAAAAATTGATTTGATTCCTTGGACTGAAAATCTTGAGCAACTTATTAAGTTTAGTTTAAAACCAGCTGAAATTGATCGTGTTGAAATTGTTAATGAGAAACAAGCGGTTGTTTGGCTTGCTCGAGATCAACGATCATTTGCGATTGGAAAAATGGGACAAAATATTGCACTTGCATCACGATTAACCGGAATTGATGTTCAGTTGCAAGAGATTGTTTCTCCAACGGATCAAGTGATTTTGCAAGATATTTATACAGAGCAAAGAGATCAAGATTTTGATACTCAAGATGAAGAAGAGAGAGAGTAATTATATTTTTAAATGTAAGTATGATTTTATATAAAAACATGCTGAGCTGTTAGGATTATAATAAATGCGCATATATGAGTTTGCTAAACAAAAAGATGTTTCAAGTAAAGAGTTAGTACAACTTCTTGAAGCAGAGGGGTTTGCAGTTACAAGTCATATGTCGGTAATAACACAAGAAATGGAAACATTTCTTGGAAAGCATTTTAATGCTTCAGTAAAGAAAAAAATAGAAAATAAAGATAAAAAAAATAATCTTGGTACAAAAAAAACTGTTCAAGATCAAGTGAAAATTTCAAACAATAAAGAACCAGTGAATATAAAAAATGTATCGGGAGGCGAATCGTCTTTAATACAAAAAAAAAATGAAAATATAGTATTACATACAAAGAAATATCATGAAGAACAGAAGGCAAAACCAGCCGCTGTTTTATCTCAAAATATCAAAGAAAATGCGGAGGCCCCTTTGAGTTCTCTTGATTCTACTGCTAAGTCAGAATATAAAAAACCTGAGCAAGATATTTTTGCTTCAGATAACCCAGACATTATTAATCTTTTAGAAAGTGCGAGTGAATTTGATAATTCACGAAATCGAAGTGCGCAGCCGGTAAAAACTTCTCTTGTGAGAACTTTGTCGCAAGTAAAAGGGGTTGGAGAAGAAAGAACAACACGGCGTCGTTCAAGAAAAAGTTATCAAAGAAGACAAGAGCGTGCGCAAAAAGAGTATATAGCAATCCCTAAAGCGGTTACTGAGATTAAATTACATGGAGATATTGTTCTTGAAGAAGCTGCAGTTTTATTAGGAAAACAGGCAGGGGAACTCATCATTTCTTTGTTGAAAAAAGGAATGGCTTGTGCTAAAAATTACTTATTATCAGAATCTATTGTTGCTGATTTAGCTCATCAATATGGCATTAAAGTTATTACAGATCGTTCAAATGCTGAAAAAACAACAGGACATGTGCGTCAAACAGTTATTCAGAGCGGTGTTGATCGATGGCCGATTGTTGTTGTTGTTGGGCACGTTGATCATGGTAAAACAACCTTTTTGGATTATATCAGAAAAGCAAATGTTGCTGGGAAAGAAAAAGGCGGAATTACACAACATATTGGTGCGTATGAAGTTGAATCAAGTCATGGAAAAATGGTTTTTTTAGATACCCCTGGTCATGAGGCATTCTCTTTTTTACGTGCACGTGGCATTAAGGTAACCGATATTGCGGTTTTGATGGTTGCTGCTGATGATGGTGTTATGCCGCAAACAATTGAAGCGATAAAAGCAGCTCGAGAAGCAAATGTTGCGATTATTGTAGCAATTAATAAAATAGATAAAGTTGCATCAACAGCTGCGATTGAATCAGTGAAGCGTGAACTTGCGCAGCATGATCTTTTAGTAGAAGATTGGGGTGGAACCATTATTTGTGCGCCGATTTCTGCAAAAACAGGTCAAGGAATTCCAGAGCTTCTTGAAATGATTACTTTGCAGGCGCAGATGATGGATTTAAAAGCTGATCCTCATGCAAAACCAAAAGCATTTGTTTTAGAGTCACGCCTTGACAAAGGATACGGTCCTGTTGCAACAGTGATTTTAGTTGAAGGAACATTGAAAGTTGGTGACCATTTTTATGCAGGTGAAACAACGGGAAAAGTTCGTCTTTTAATGAGAAGCAATGGTGAACGTGTTGTAGAAATTGGACCATCAGTTCCTGTTCAAGTTGTTGGATTTGATAAATTTGCTCCGTTGGGTGAATGGCTTACCGTTATTGATGCATCAGAATATGCTAAAATTAAAGCAGGAAAAACATCGGTTGCAGCAATTGCAACATCTGCTTTATTAACGCCTGCGTATCAAGAAAAACAGGATAAAGATGAGCGCATTATTCGTATGATTATCAAAGTTGATACTCATGGAACAAGTGAAGCAATTACTCGTATTATCGCATCATTGGCAAAGCATAATAAAGAAGTTGCTCGTCGATTACAGATTATTAATGTTTCGATCGGCGATATTTCTGAGCGTGACATTCTGTTTGCTGAAAATGTTGGAGCACAAGTTATTGGACTCCATGTTAAAGTTGAAAAAAATGCGCAATTAATCGCAAAAGATAAAAAAATTAATATTGTTTTGTATGATGTTATTTATCATATGACAGAAGGGCTTGAAGCGCTTATTCAAGATAGTCGTAAAGCAATTATTGTTTCAACCAAGGTTGGTGAAGCGGTTGTACGTAAGGTATTCCCTCTCAAAAATAATACTGCTATTGCTGGTTGTTATGTAACCGAAGGTCTTTTTTCTCGTAATGCAAAAGTTGTTTGTATGCGAAATAATAAAAAAATCGGTGAAAGCAAAATCAGTAGCTTGCAGCGTGATAAAAAAGTTGTTAAAGAAGTTCATTCTGGATATGAATGCGGCTTTTTAACAGAACAATTTCACGATTGGCAAGAAGGCGACATTGTACAATGTTTTGTTGAAACTAAGGAAATGCCAAAATAATTTTTATGAGGCAGGTACGTGAAAAATAAAAAAAAGGTCTGGATTAAAATTCAGACCTTTTTCTATTTCTTATGGCTTGATTTTGTTGGTATACATGTTGGCAAGACAGTTCACATGGTTCGATTTTTATTTTCTCCTTTATCATGGCTTTATCTTCTTTTTTTTCATATATATCGCGTAACACGAAAAAAAAAGCATATAGATACTCCTGTTATTAGTGTTGGCAATATAACGATTGGAGGAACAGGAAAAAGTGTTTTGATTGGCTTTTTAATACGCAATCTTCGATTTGAAAGTGCTGGAATTTTATTGCGAGGGCATAAACGACAAAAAAAAGATAATCATTCACTCATTGTATCGCAGGGGCAGGGTCCTTTAGTTTCAGTTGCTTTGTCAGGCGATGAAGCGAGAATGCATGCATTGAAATACCAGGTTCCTGTTATTGTTCATCAAGATCGAGCAAAAGCGGCGCATGATGTAATAGCAGAAATTGGAGTTCCTCGCTTAAGTTATTTTTTATTAGATGATGGGCACCAACATTATTCATTGATGAAAGCTTGCTCTCTTGTTTTACTTGATGCGCGAGCACCGATGGGAAATGGATATTGTTTGCCAATTGGTTTATTGCGTGAAAAAAATTGTATACGAGCTGATATTATTATTTTTTCTCATGCTGCGGATTGTTCTGTTCACATGCGAAAACAATTAATTACTTTCGCATATCAATTAACAAAAAAAGTTGTTCCTGTTGTTTTTGGAATGCATAAAATTTTGGCAATACGTCAATGGAAAAATGCTATTAAAAGTGTTTATGATTTTTCGTTACAAGGCTTATCTGTAGCTGTCATTGCAGGCATTGGATCATTCGCTCAATTTTTAAAAATGGTTGCTACTGAAGGGGCACACATTTCTTTTTTTTATGAATATCCAGATCATTATTTATATTCTCTTGAAGATATTATTAAGATTATGCATGCTGTGAGAGAAAAGGGCGTATCAATCATTGTTACAACAGAAAAAGATTGGGTAAAAATATATGCATTATTGCATAATACAGAATATGAAAATGAAATAACCTGGATGGTGATAGAAATTACCTTTGCGTGTACAAGCAGAGCTGAAGAAAGAATTTTGTTGCATGCAGTGCATAAAAAAATTATTTCATGGTATTTGAATTCATAAAAACTTCATGACATTATCTTAAAAAAGGAGCGTGTAATCATGAATATGGTCTATGGAAGTGTTTTGATCGTGAGTTTTATTACAGGTTTTTTGTTAACCGTCTTGATGCGATACATAGCATTCAAATGTAGTATTCTTGATATTCCACATGGATCTTTAAAAATACATAAAAATCCTACGCCTTATTTGGGTGGTGTTGCTGTTTATGGGGGCATTATTGCTGGACTTGTATGGCATTTTTCTAATACTTTATTATTTTCTCCCACATATCTTTGGATTTTTTTTGGAATTACAGGCATGCTTTTGCTCGGCTTATATGATGATATTTTTATGATCTCTCCAGCACAAAAATTTTTAGGACAAGCTTTCTGTACAACGCTTCTATTGCATGCAGGAAGTCTCTCTAAAACAGTTTTTTTATCAGATCCGCTTTGGTATGTGGGTTCATTTTTTTTTGTCATGAGTCTTGTGAATGCATTTAATCTTGTTGATGTAATGGATGGACTAGCAACAACAATTGCGATAATCAGCTTGAGTTCATTTTTTTGCATTGCCTGTTTACAGGGTGCTTATGAATATTCGTTGATTTTATTGATAGTTATTGGTTCTTTAGCAGGATTTTTTTGTTGGAATAAGCCGATTGCGCGGATTTATTTGGGAGATGCAGGGGCACTTTTAATCGGGACTATAGTTGCTATAGCTCCCTTTTTTTTATCATGGAGCCATGAAACAGCATGGGGATTTTTGACGCCGCTTGCTATTGTGGGGATTCCTCTTCTGGAGGTATTCTGTTTAATTGTTATTCGTCTAGCCTTATCAATTCCTCCGTATCAAGGAAGTCCACATCATTTTTCAATTTTTTTACAAAAAAAAGGGTGGAGTAAATGGCATATTCTTTTTTGGACGATGGGAAATGGCATATTTTTATCTGGGTTAGGTTTTGGTTTAATGCAAAAAATAATATCGCCCGCTCTTTTTTTTCTGCTCGGTTTTTTCTTTTTATTGCAATGGGTTTATGTTGTATTTGATGCATTAGTATTACAGATAAAAAAAACACGCATCTTATGCCAGCAATAATTCTTTTTTTGAAACCCAGCCAATTTTTGATCCTTGTTTAATTTTATAAAAAGAAAATTCTTTTTGAAGAATCAGTAATTTTGTTGCCGTTGGAATAGTGGCAACAGTATCGTATGTCGTATCAGGTCCAGAATACATGGTCGTTTTATTTGCATAAGTAAGCCCATATTCTTGAGCATGCATGTTCGCGCTTATGATTAATGGTAAAGCAATAATACTTAAACAAAACAGATAAAAAAGCATCTGTTTTGTTACTTGATTACGGTGTATTTGTAGTAAAAAAATAATCCAAAAAAGTAAAAAAAGTAGTTGCCAGAAGAGTACAGGAATGCTTATAAAATAATTTTCAATGGAAAAAAAGAATGTTGTTATGATGGTTGGATTTGCATTGAGTTGGTTAAATAAAGTTTTTTTCTGTTTAATAATCTCTGCATGAACTAAAGGGTGTAAAAGACTTAATTTTTTTTGGGCGGCATGGTACCAGAAAAAGGATTCAGTTATTTTTTTTTCAGCATGAGCAATCTCAGCAAGTGTAAGCAGTGTTGCAGCCTTTTTGTCTGGTATTTCAATAAAAAGTTGATGAGCTATGGAGATATTATTATTTTCAATTTGTTCCCAGGCAGCATCAATACTATTATTTTGTTTTGTGGCTGCGTGCATTGATATCAAAGGAAAGAAAAATAAAAATATAAAAAGATTTTTAAGAATCAGTATTGTTTTTTTGATAGCATCAGGTGATATTATTTTTCCTGATTTATCAATGCAGGTGTTAATATAAACATCCTTAATCATAGTAACTTCACTCACTTTATGTTGTCGCATGATAAGATGTTCCTCAATAATTGATTCGGTAATTAATGTTTCGGGCATTTTACAAGAAAGACCAAATATTTTTTTGATGATTGTATGCGCATGACGATATTGTTGCTGTGAAAGCGCTTCTTCTAGCTCAATTAATAATTGTTGATCGCTGTTTTTGTTATGAGATCGCTTGCAATAGCTTAAGAGAGTCTTTCTATTCAAAATAAGAAAAGTGAGTAATAAAAAGAATATAAATAAGTACCAAGGAATCATTGGCATTTGTTTTTCATGCAGAAGCATGTTATTCCAAGGAGTGATTGTATGGAGGTTTTTGTCTTCCTTTTTTTCTTTTTCTTGGACTTTAATTTCATTTTTTGCATCGGTGTTTTCTATTTCTGCTCCTTGAATAACAGAAGCAAGAGGCTGAGTTTTTAAGACCACAACCTTCTTTGTTTGAGGATTGAAAAATGAAAATGTTTGTGCAGGAATATTGAAATTACCTGCTTTTGTTGGTTGTATAACGACAGAGAACTCTTTGATTCCTTCTTTCTGTTCAACGCTCATTTCTTGAATCATTTTTTGAGTAGAAGCATATGTATTCCATGATGGAGGAAGATTAAGATGCGGTCGAGCAATATCATTGAAATTACCAAATCCTTTGATGCGTACAGTTATTTGTGCTGTTTCATTTAAGGCAAGATTGGGGGGATTGATGCTTATTGAATATTCTGAAAAATTTCCGATGGCATCGATTTGATCAACATGGTCAGGCAATGGCATAATTGAAAAAGTAGTTTCAGGAACGATGCCTCGTTGTTGTTGTAGAGAAAATTGCATAAAGTTATTCATAAACATTTGAAAAGGATCATGATGATGTCGCTGATGTTGTTGTGAGGGAGCAAATAAATAAGCAAATTGATGTGCTGGCATGACAAGAAATCCGGGCTTTGTGCTGCAGATTAAATATTGTTCTTCAGTGACCCGATATTCAGCGCCTTCAAATATTTCTTTTCGTTCTCGCTTGCCCGGTAATTTTTTTATAAAAGCGTGTTGAGATGAGAGCTCTTCACATTCTATTTTACGAATATCACCTCGGTGATACATAAGTCGTGAAACAATAAAAGGCTCTCCGGCATAAAAATTTTTTTTGTCTGCTTTGATTTGCATATGAACGGTTGCTGGAGGTTGAGGAGTATTTTGATCTACGCTCGAGTTTTCATCATCTTCATCGGTAGTCTGTTTGTTGTCTGAGGGGGTGGGATGTCGAACGCGAATTGTTATGCTATTTGATTGTAGCCCATCAATTGAAATAGGTCCTAGAATAATTGTTTCATCGTTTTGTGGCACAAGATCAAAAGAATGTGTTGCAGTTGAAGTAACTTGATTATTAATCATTTGAATACTGGTATTTCTGCTTGATCTAATTACTGCGCAATTGCGTGGAAATTGAGTAGTATCAATTGATTTGTTGCTACTATTGCCATCAATTTTTATATTGACTCGAAAGGGACGTCCAACGAGTGCTGTTGGTTGCATCGGGTCTTGCGGTGATGCTTGTTCTTGGAGAAGGTTTTGACATGAAATATTGATTGAGCTTTGTACCTGTTGTGTAACAGAAAATAAAAAAATAAAAAATATCATTACCATGTTTTTTGTCCTCGCGCTGTTGGTTGAGAGCTGATCGCGGTTTTTCGCTTGAGATATTCTTTTTGTATGTCGCCCTCTTGTTGATCGAGTGATTCAATTAATGCACGCATTCTTTTTTGTTGCAAGGTTTCTTTTTTTTGTTGATCTTGAGCTTCATGCTCAAGATCAACTGATTTTTCTTCTGCAGCGCTTTCTTCTGCTTTTTTTGCTTCTTGTTCTTTTTCTTGTTCTTTTTCTTCTGCAGTAGATTCTTGATTCTTTTGTTGTTGATTTTCTTCTTGATTTTGCTCTGTCTCTTTTGCTGAGTCATTTTTATTTTGGTCTTTTAATGATTCATCTTCTTTATTTTGATCATTGTTTGATTGATCTTGTTTTGAGTCAGATTTTTCTTTATTTTCTTGCTTGTCTTGATTTTGCTGTTGATCTTTTTGATCACTATTTTCTTGATTTTGCTTTTGTTGATCATTGTTTTTATTTTGTTGTTGATTTTCTTGGTCTTGCTTATCTTGTTGGTTATTATCTTTATTATTTTTATTTTTTTCTTGATCTTGGTTCTTTTTTTCTTCTTCAATCTTTTTTTTTAATTGTTCGGCATGTTCTTGTTTTTGAGCAACAATAGCTTGATTCTTTTCTGATGCAAAAAGACGTGAATACCATGCAAGTGCCTGGTCTATTTTTACAAGTGCTTGGTCAAGTTCTTTTTTTTCGTATAATGATGCTGCATGGGCATGATGTGCAGTTCCCGCATTGAGTGACGCTTCTGCCTGTAGTTTTGGATTGTGATTGCTTTGAGCAGCTGCACGCTCAAAATTGTTGCTAGCGCTTTCAAAGGCTTCCTCTTGATATTGAGTAATGCCTAAATTATAATTCACAATCGGATCAAGTGGAGTATCGATTTGTTTTTTTTTAAGATTTTTTATTGCTGTTTCACGCTTGGTGCTTTGTAATTGTGAGCATGTTTTTTTATGAAATAAAAAATCTGTTAAAGCTTCAAAAAATGAAAAACAGGTTGATGGAATTAGACAAAAAATAAACATGAATAGATAGTTTGAATAACGCATAAAATTCTCTTTTTAATACAATGTACTACTTATAAAAACCATTCCAAAAGAGCGATGGGAAATAATACACGGGCAATAAGATGATATTGGTCTTCCCATTGTTGCAGTGTTTCAGTATTAATAGTCTCTTTTTCGATAGTTTCAAAAAAATTTTTAAGAGCAACAATATCACTCGCATCTGTTTTGATGGGAGTAAAAATTCCCTGTAATTTTTCTGAAATTGATTGTAAAAAAGTGGCATTGAGCTGTGATAAAATAATTTTTCCTTCTTGATCTTTTTCTACAGCAATAGCTTGTCCCTGATGATTAAAAATAGGAATCGGGGCACCTTGTTCTGTTCCAACTCCGAGAGTACAAATGGTGATATGTTCGTGAATACTTTTTGCAATAATCTGTTCAAAGTTGGTTGAAAAATCTTCACCATCGGTAATCACAAGCATTGTTTTATGTTTACGATCAGGCATGTGTGAAAAAAGATCGATACCCAGTTGTAAAGCTTTATCAAGGGCGGTTGTTCCCGATGAAATAGTTTCAATATCAACATGATCAAGAAAAAGCTCCAAGGAGGCAAAGTCTTTGGTGAGAGGGCATTGCACAAAGGCGGAGCCAGAAAAAAGAATAAGCCCAACTCGTTCGCATGAAAATTGACGAAGCAACTGTTTAATTTTTAATTTTGCTGCATCAAGTCTATTTGGTTGAATATCGGTCGCACGCATTGATCGAGAGATATCGAGTAAAAAAAGAAGATCACGACCCTGTTGAGGAATGGTATGTTCTTTTTTTGACCATTGAGGTCGCAGGAGCATAAAAAAGCTGCCGATAATTAAAAAGAAAAAAAGGCATAAGCGAAACAGTTCTCGATAAACAGAATAACCGAGTAGAATTTTTTTATTTTTAATAACAGAGATCATCTCTTTTCGTTGTAAAAAAATAAAACAAGCAAGTCCTAAAAGAAGCAAAAAAAACGGCACAAAAGCAAGAGCATTGTTGCCAGCATAGTGTATTAAAAATGGCATCATGAAAAAAGTCCTTTCCATACAAAGCAACGAAGGAGTAATTCAAGAAAAAGGCTTGCAATAAGTATCCATAAAAAGGGATAAAAAAGTTCATAATAGAGATGAATCATGGAAGTTTGATAGGTTGTTTTTTCTAATCGATTAATTGATTCATACGCTTCTTTCATCTCTTGTGGATTATGTGCAGGAAAAAATTTTCCACCTGTTTTAGATGCAAGATGAGCAAGCAGAATATAATCAACGGCTTCAGCTCCAATTGATTGGATCATGCCAAATTGATCAAGCCCATAGCCGCCTTGTTGATTGCCAATACCAACAGGGTAAATTTTTATATTAAATTCTTGTGCGAGTGTAATAATGCTTTCGGAATCAAATTGGGTTTCTCCCATCGGTTTTCCATCAGTGAGCAGTAAAACCATTTTACTTTTTGCTGTTGATGTTTTGAGTCGATTGATCGCTGTTGCAAGGCCCGTAAAAAGCTTGGTTCCGTTTGGATTAACAATGTTAATAGTAGTATTGGCAATAAAATTTTTGAGCAATTGTTTATCAAGGGTGAGTGGACATAAGGTTAATGCATCAGCGCCAAAAACTACAATTCCCATCGGATCATGGATACGTTGATCAATAAAGCGAAGCGCTTCTTGTTTTGCTACAATAATGCGTGAGCGTCGATCATGTAAATCATCAAAAAGTTCCATCGATCCTGAAACATCAAGACATAAAACAATATCAATGCCATCAACCATTGTTTCGTTTCGCTGGTCAATTTTTTGAAATCGAGCAATGAGGCATGCCAGTGCACACATGGTTATGATGCGTAAAAAGCGCATAGCATGCAAGGGCCAGTTTTTTTTTGATCTGTTTTTTTTTGAGTACCAGCTACTTAAAGAATGCATTAAAGTACTGTTTTTATATTGATAATATTTATAAAAGAGAGCAAAAAATATTAAAGGAAGCGTTATCAAAAAAGTATACGGATACGCCCACCAAAACGATATCATAAACAACTGCTCCTTGTTCGACTATACATTGTTTGTTGCTCTTGGTACCATGCTTCAATTGCTTGTATTAATTCTTCTTCTGATTGATATTGATTATAGCTAAAATCGGGCTGAATCACAAGATCAATTTGTGTGGTAAAAGAAGGTAACATTAATTTTTTTTTTGCTAAAACATGTTGGTGCCCAAAGATGCCGATGCAAATAATTGGGCGTTGTAAATTTTTTGCTAGGCTTAAAAAGCCTTTTTTAAAAGGATATATTTTTTGATTATCGGTCCTTGTTCCCTCAGGAAATAGTATTAAATGGGCTTGGCTGGTTGTTGCTTTTTTAATGCCACTGGCAAGTGAAAGAGCTGCTTGTTTGGGATTATCTCGTGCAACAAGCAGATGCAGTCGCCTTAAAATAAATCCCCAAAGAGGAAGATGCTTGAATTCATGCTTAATGATCCACATGCGTGGATGAGAGCCGAGTATAGACTCTATGATGCTTGAATCAAGAGTTGATGGATGGTTAGCAATAATAATAGCGGGTGTTTTAAGTAATTCGATAAGATTTTTTTTACTATGAATTGAAAGCGTAATTCCTGCACTTTTGATAATTAATCGGTTCCAGTAATGTAAAAGAAAAAAATAATATCGATTTTTGTATCGCCAGGGGGCAGGGAGCAAAGCAGCACAAAAGAAAAAAGGGGTTAGAAAAAGTCCACTGAGGAGTAATGTGGTGTAAAAAATGATTGTACGAATGATTAAGAAAATACTGTTTTTTATATTCACGAGGAACCTTGCATATAAAAATATCTATGATTATTTAATGTTTTTTATAAAGATATCAGATTGAGTATCGGCTGAAAAGTAAAAAAAATTAAATTTTTTAAAAATGTGTGAAGTTTAATAAATCCTTACATGTTTTCTTTTCAACGAATTTACATGTATTCTCCTTGACTCTCTCGTTACGTCATGCTGTACAGTGAATAATGAGATCTCAAAAGTAAAGGGTAAAAGTATGATGTATACGGTTTCAAAAGAGCTATTTATTGGATTAGGCGAAAGCTATGTTTCTGATGATAGATTCAGAGCATTTTATGATTAATTTCGACCAGGGCTTGCCGCATTTCTTGCATAAGCGATGAAAATCTATGCAGAAAAGAATCTGTAATATTTTGTAAAACTAAGGGGGGGCTTCCCCCCTCTTTTCAATTGAGAGCTCGCATATTGTCAGAAAAGAATCAATCCAGAAATGTTCATTTTTCTTGTTCTATCAATATTTCTTTGATAAAATTAAGCATGTATATTTGACTTAAAAATTTAAAAAAAGGTTTCATCATTATGGCAAAAATTGATCTCATTCAAGTTAAAGGGAACATTCAATATGATGACATAAAAAAGATGATAGTTGATCCGTATTATTCACGAGGCAAAACGTATTGCAAAGATGGCTTAGTTTTTTTTGTTACTATTTCACGAGATGTTTCTTTAGGTATTGGCATAAAAGCAAAAGTGTTTGGTGGTCGATTATATAAAGTTGAACTTTCATATAATAAAGGTTTTTTTGGTGGAACTTGTTCATGCCCAGCATTTTCTGACTTTGGGCCCTGTAAGCATTTAGCTGGTACTTGGTTTGCTTATGTTGATTATAGCAATAATTTATATAGTTCGTCAGAAGAATGTTTAGATGCCGTTGAGCGATATAAAAAGCGCATTTCTCGATTGAGTCGCAAATCAAAAGCAGAACTTATAGAAATGCTTTCAGGCAAAGGCTTTGATGAGGACGATATTGGTGAATATGAATGAGGGAAAGCTTTAGAATTATGATTATTGAGGAATGATCGATCGATATTTATTCATTGAAAAAAATAGAAATGCTTCGATTAATATTACGACCAATTTTGATAGATGATGAGCTGGAGATTAATGAAGCAATTAATCGTTCATTAAAGGCGCTACAACGTTGGATGCCATGGGCTCAAGATCATAATTTTGCGGCACTCATGCATTTGTTTTAACATGATTATTATTGAAACTGAACGCT
>JACCEA011119701.1_pt1 | contig 45866 bp, 45 predicted proteins | sample 7449851 | NCBI WGS metagenome assembly JACCEA01 (sample SAMN15323453, study PRJNA562643) | freshwater metagenome | isolation source: river surface water | place: USA:Blue River Watershed | collected 2017-08-18 | reverse complement strand
GTTTTTTCTACTTCACAAAAGAAAACGCAAAATCCTATATAAATGGCTGGCGTAAAGCAATTGTTGAATATTTAAAAGAAAACAACAAAGGTATTTTTGTTGCAAGCGCAAAGGCACAAAAGGCTGTTGATTTTATGCTACAAAATGTTACCGAAAAGGATTATGAAGTAACAACAAAAATTGAAGTTAAGAAAATTGCAAAACCAGTTTCAAAAGTCCAAAAAAAGACCAAAAAAGAGGTAAAAAAATCAGTTGTAAAAACAAAAATACCTGTAAAATTAAGTGTTGAAGTAAAACCAAAGGGCAAAAAAAAGACCAGGATAAATGAAGTTAAAAGTTTTGATATAAAACCTAAATCGGTTGCCGTTAAAACTGCTATTTCTGATGTTTTGAGTTTACCAAAATTCAAAGGCGAAAAAGAACTTTTAGCAACTTTGGTTTATCAAAAGTTTAAAGACATTGAAGATTTACAGGAATATGAATACGTGGATATTTCAACCGATTTTGAAAAAAACATTTTTGATAAAACGCAAAGCAAATTCATTTTTCCTTTTTGGGGCGATGTTTTAGAGGTTACAGATTTTGGTATTGAATTTATTAACGCTGTAAAAGGTCGTTTGAATAGTTTGAAAAACCAAAAACACAATTACGCTTTATTTGATGGTTTAAAAGGCGAAGAAAATCCAGTAATTCAATTAAGTAATGAATCTAACTCAATACCTAATAATACTAATTCTTTAGCACATAGAATGGCTAACAGAAAAACAGATTTTGAGTATTTTAATATTGAAAACACCGATTTTACAGAACTTTTAGGGCAAATAGAGAAAAAAGAAAAGGAAAGTATTGTTATCTCGCTTACTGGAGGCGAAGGCTCAATGAAAACGAGGTTTGCATTTCAATTTATGAACGCACTCGCTCAAAATTATAAAGTTGGACACGCCAGCATCGAAGAGCACCCTGAAAGTAAATTGTATTTTGATAAAGCGGACCAGTATTTAAACGAAAAGGCATTAAACAATATAGAAGCACCCGAAATTAGAAGTAATGCAGATTTAGAGAAATTAATAAAAAATAACGATGTTATTATTATTGATAGTTATGCTAAAATGCAAGAAATAGAAAAAGGTTTCGAGGTAGATAAGGATCTACGAAAAAAATACGATGGAAAATTATTTTTAGTAATATTTCAGCAAACTACGGACGGAAAAATGCGTGGTGGTTCAAAATCTCAATTTGATGCTGACATTGTTTTGTTTACTGAAAAAAAGGAAGATTACAAAAATAACTACGTGTATGCTACTAAAAATAGATACCAAGACAAACCATTAAACGAATTGAAGTTTAATATTTTCAATGGGAAATTATTACCAAATTCAACCGATTTAATAAATAAAGAAACAGAATCATCAACTGAAATTGCAACAAGTGTTTTCAGTTTTATAGTTAATTAAAATCAATCAAGGAAATGAAAAAATTATTAGGAGTACTAGCGTTAGTAGGTGGTATATATTACTTTACTAGAAAAACAGACCAACCACAAGAAGCTATTTTGCTTAATCCTTTAGCGAATATAAATCGCGAAGTTGAAAAATACGAAGGAACAATAGTAATTGACGCTAACGGTAACTGGACTTATGTTTTAAATGGAATTTTAAGACCTTTATCAGAAAAAGGATTAATCGAATTAAGAAGTAAAAATGTTAAAGAAATTGTAATTACTACTCTTTTTTGGGCTAAATACCCACAGTTACAAGGTCCGCTTTATTTGTAAATTTTATTTAAAATTAATCAACAAATGAAAAATAAAAAATTAAACGTCGATTTTAAAGTGCGTGATATTGTTACAATTGGAAGTAAAATAATGCTTATTACAGAAGATTTACACGCAAAAAATGGAAATGACCGTTTTCATACAAATAAGTTTGATAAAAATTTTACAAAAATCTTTAGTTTTCCAACATTGGCAAGTGCTAAACACCACGTTAAAGAATTGAAAAATAAAGGTTTAAAAGGAATTGTAAAAAAACCAGCTTCAAAACTTAAAAAATCGGCTGCCTGTTCAAAAGTTTTGCAATTAATGGATCAAGATTATAGTTATCAAAAGGCACTAAAAGAAGTTTTGAAAAGCGACAAAAGACTTAATAAAGATAAATTAGAAGCTGAATTAGATAATTACATTTAAAATCAATCATCAAATCAATCAAAAAATGAAAACTATACAACAACTTAAAACACAATTACTTTTTGAAACAAAGCAATCAAACGCTTTTAGAATGAGAAGAAACGAAGCACAAACAAAAGAAACAAAACAGGCTTGGCAAACGCTTATTGATTTATCAGAAAAAAGCCAAGAAAAATTAAGAGTCCAGTTGCTAAAACTCGACAAAGGTTTAAAAGGTATTTCAAAACCGCAAAGTATGGTTGATTCTTATATAAAAAGCAATTACGGCGATGTCCAAAAATCATACGAAGACATGAAAACAAGTATTGCAAAATATGAAGCTTCTCCGAATACAGGAAGTAAATTAGTTAAGCAAAGAATAAAGGATTTGCATTCCGCTTTAACCATATTAGAAAAAAGAATTTTCAAGGAAGCTGGTACGGTTAAAAAATCTGTTAGAAATAACGCAGGAAAAACACAGGAAGAAGCAAAGAAAAGGGTTGCTTTAAAGTTAGAATTAAAAAAATTCGGACACCAAAGAAGTGAAACAGTTAATCTAACAACAAAACAATTGGAAGCACTTTTAAATAAAGAAAAAAAAGGATTAAAAGCACCAGCAAAAACAAAAGGACTAACAACTTTATGTGCTAAACAAGTTGGCGTCACTGGAAGAAGAAAAAGCGATGGTACACAAAAAAAAGGCTATGTTGCTAAAAAAGGCGGTCAATTAATTAAAAAGAAAACCGTTACCAAAAAGAAATAATTTAGATCATATAAAACCGCTATTTAGCGGTTTTTTTTTGCCTATATCTTCCGTTTCCTAAAGTTTCCTAATTTTTTAAGGCTGGTTTCCTACTTTTTTACCTATTTGGAAACTTCAAAAACTCAATAAAAACAACACTTTACAAGGCGAAGTTTCCAAGTTTCCGAAGTTTCCTAAATTTTTGAGTTATGGAGCATCAGAGAAACTAAAAAGAAATAAAAGCATTCTGTACAATGTTATCACAACCCTTATTTCTTGGCGTATAAAGTTCGGTAATTTTTATATCATAATGACGTGCTTGGTCACGTACTTTTATTGCAGGAACTCCGCTATTCAATAAATCTGTAATTCCTGTATCTTTAAAGGAATAAAATTGATATTTCGATTCTAATTCTAAATCTGCACGAAGTTTATCGAAAGCACTTGCAATTTTTCGGACTGGCATTTGTTTTTCGCCTTGTTTAAAATTATCTGAAGAAAAAACGTAATCATTTGGAAAATTAGGGTTAATATGTTTTTTCAACACTTCTAAAAATTGCGCTGGAATTGTTACAGCTTCATCTTTTTTATTTTTAGATATTTCTTTCGGTAAAAAAATACAACTTTGCTCAATATCAATCATTGATACTTTTAATTTTCCAAGTTCAGTATTTCTAATCAAACAAAAATATGTAGTCATACATACTGTGTAAAATTCATTGTTGTACGTTAGAAGTTTGTCGTTAATTTGTTTTTTGACATGATCTGGAAAAACCGCCCTTTTTTTAGGTTGTGAAATCATCGGTTTAATTCCGTTAACTGGATTTTCAGCCAATATGCCTCTATCTACTAAAAAACCACAAAACATTTTTAAAAAACCTAAATGATTGTTTCGTGTACGTGGCGAATTTTGTCTATCAATATAAATGTAGTCCAAATAATCATTGCAAAACTTTTTATTTATCTCCAGCGCAAAAGTAATTTTTATATCCTTTTTTGTTACAAACTCCTGAAGTAAATTAATATTTGAATTATAATGACGTATTGTATCAGCTCTCAAAACACCATCTTTCAACTGCTTTTTTATCCTGGTTAAAAACTCATCAATTACAACTTTGAAAGTTTTATAGTTTTTTCCTGTTTCTTCAAAGTATGGCGACCAACCTTGCGCAAATTTATTGTTTATTTCCAGCGCAATTTTTTTTCCAAGTAACAAACGTTCTTTTCTACTAGATAAAAAAGGCACACGCAAACGATGCCTTTCTAGTTTTCCGTTAACTGGATTTTTTGCGTAATACACAATCAACCAATCTTTGTTGATTTTCAATTCGGCTGGTTTATAATCTATAAAAGCCGATATTCCTACACGAGAAAAAGTTTGTTGACAATTTTGCATTTTTTTTTATGGCTTAAAAAATCATTCAATTTTTTAAACTACAAGTTCGACACAAATATGACACGGATTTTTTTATTAAATCCGCTTAATCCCTTTGTTTATTGATGTTTGCAAAGGTATCGCAGAAAGGAAGGGATTCGAACCCTCGTCCCGAAAATCGGGAACACGCTTTCCAAGCGTGCGCCTTCAGCCACTCGGCCACCTTTCTAGTTTTTAATCATTCATTTCTCCACGTAAAGGAGTTTCAAAAATAGTCTTAAATACGGAACTTGCCACATTTTGACCTAATAAATACATTAATTTTGTAATCGCTGCTTCAGTAGTGATGTTTTTTCCTGAAATTAAACCTATTTCTTTCAATCTGGTGCTTGTTTCGTAGGTTCCCATCAAAACACTTCCGCCACTACATTGTGTTACATTAACAATGTGTAAGCCGCGTTCAATCGCATTTTCAATTTCGTGAATAAACCAATTTTCCATTGGTGCATTTCCCGAACCATAAGTTTCCAAAATTACTCCTTTTAAATTTGGAGTATGTAAAAGAGCATGTAAAATATTTTTGTTAATGCCTGGAAATAATTTTAAAATTAAAACATTATCGTCAAAATTGGTGTTGACTTTCAGTTTTTTTGTTGTTTTTTGTTTTAATAAAATGGCATGATTCACTTTCAAATGCACGCCAGATTCTACTAATTCTGGTAAGTTGGGTGAGGTGAAAGCATTAAAATGTTCTGCACTTATTTTTGTGGTTCTGTTTCCTCTGTATAATTTGTATTCAAAGTATAACGATACTTCTTGGATTACCGGTTGGCCTTTGTCTTGTAAGGACGCGATTTGAATTGCTGTAATTAAGTTTTCTTTCGCATCCGTACGCAAATCACCAATTGGTAATTGGGAACCTGTAAAAACGATGGGTTTGTTTAAATTTTCGAACATAAAACTTAAAGCAGAAGCACTGTAAGACATCGTATCCGAACCATGAAGCACTACAAAACCATCAAATTTTGTGTAATTTTCTTCTATAATAGCTGCCATTTTTTGCCAATCTTTGATCTGCATGTTCGAAGAATCGATTGGTTTTTGAAAGGAAACGGTTTCAATATGGCAATCCAGTAATTTTAGTTCTGGAATGCCTTTTATTAGTTTTTTAAAGTTGAAAGCTTTAAGCGCGCCCGTATCGGCATCTTTAATCATACCAATTGTTCCACCTGTATAAATCAGTAAAATAGTTGGTTTATGAGTTGCTTTCAATTTTTTGATATTTTAATTTGTTAATTACCGGATTCGCATACATAGCTAAGAAACTTTCTTTCATTTTGGCATCATCGGCATTAATTCTTAATTCTAATCTACGTTCAAAAAGTTGTTTCTCTTTTTCTGTGTATTTGTCAGCATTAGAGTTGGTATGATGAAGTAAATCGTAGGCGATATAATTGGTTGGCCAAAGTTTGTACGATTGCAAAATGGAATCGTCAATTACCTGAGCTAAAGCAAACATTTGCTTGTTAGAATTAGTTGTTTCGGCTGTAATGGCATCTAATTCTTTCTCTAAAACATCACCAACATGAATGTGAATGCGTTTTTTCTGACCAATAATTCCGCTTAAAAGTGTAATGAAATCTTCGTTTTTTTCTTTCGTATAAATTTCATCATTCGCTTCAGCCATTAATTGCGGCATTTTTAAAGCATCTGTTGGATCGTATTCGTACGAAATAGAAACTGGTACGATTCTTACTTTTTTGAAGAAATCCATACTGTTTTTTTCGTCTGAAGCCATAGCCATCATTTTTAAAACTCCTGAATGCGTAGCGTCATTTCCGTCTTTGGTTCTTCCTTCACGTTGCGCAATCCAAACCGAACGATTTTCTTTAGAAACCAAACGGTACATATATTCTGAAAGTAATTTCGAACTTTCTAATAATTCTCTTGGAGAAAGATTTCTTTGTACTAGAAAATTTCTATTAAGTTTGGAAAGCATCAATAGAAAGTCTTTTTTTACTAAATTATCTCCAATGGCAGAAGCAGTCATTACTAAGCCGTGTTCGTGTAAACACACATTTAGCAAAGAAGTGTCTAATATGATATCTCTATGATTCGAAATGAAAAAGTAGGACGTATTGGGTTCTAATTTCTCAAAACCTGATGTAGTTAGTCCGTCAGAACTTTTTTCTAAAATTTTTTTAATGGCGTGATAAGCAAAATTAATTTGAAAATCTCTAATGGAATGTGTACGAAGTAATTGTTCTTTCCATACGCTTTCTTCCACGTTTGGATAAGCAAAATCCATTAATGCTTTCATCATAGGATGATTGATAGAAGCACGAATAGCATCGTTAACTTCCGCATCATAATAAGGACGTATTTTATCAAATTTCGACATACTTTATTTTATATCTACAAAAAAACGAAAAAAATAGGAATTAAACGTTATCAAATATTAAAATCCGAAAACATCTTTACTGTTTTTTGTGGTTATTGCAGCAATTTCTTCTAAAGGCAAGTTATAAATTTCAGATAACTTCTCTGCAACTAATTTTACATAACTACTTTCGTTTCGTTTTCCACGAAATGGAACTGGAGCTAAATAAGGTGAATCGGTTTCTAAAACGATATTTTTTAGGTCAATTTCGTTTAAAAATTGATCTATTTTTCCGTTTTTGAAGGTTGCTACACCGCCAATTCCTAATTTCATTCCACAAGAAATGGCTTGATTGGCTTGTTTAAAATCGCCGGTAAAACAATGAAAAATTCCCCAAAGTTCTGGAGATTTTTCTTGTTCTAAAATTTCTAAAACTTCGTCAAAAGCATCACGACAATGAATGTTTATCGGTAATTGATAGTGCTTGGCTAATTGAATTTGTTTAACAAAAACTTCTTGCTGTTGTTTTAAGAAGGTTTTATCCCAAAATAAATCGATTCCAATTTCACCAATAGCGGCAAATTTTCGTTTTGATAATTCGGTTGTTACGTGTGCTAATTCTTCTTGATAATTTTCTTTGACATAACACGGATGTAAACCCATCATTAGAAATATGTTTTCTGGATATTGCATTTCTAAATCATACATTTTTTGAGTGTAACTACTGTCAATTGACGGTACAAAAAGTCTTGAAACTCCAGCGTCAAATGCGCGTTTCAATATAATATCTCGGTCTTCTGCAAATTCCTCAGAATATAGATGCGTGTGTGTATCTGTAAAAATCATTTTAATAAACCATTAAATTACAACCTCTAATGTCAGAATTGTCAAATCTTCCTAAAACTTCGAAGGTTTTGTTTTCGTGTTTTTTACCTAAATCTTGAGTCGCAATGAAAGAACAAGAATTGATGTTGGCTAAATCAATCACGTTAATACCGCCGGTTTTCCCGTTTTCGATATAATTTAAAGCGTCTTCGGTATCTCGAATTAAAACATCCATCCAAATTGGGCATTCGAAAATTCCGTCTCCTAAAGAATAGGCTTGTGATAATAATTCGGTCATTCCGTATTCAGAATGTATTGCTGTGACACCAAATCCTTTACATAAAATATCATGTAATTCTTCTCGGATGATTTCCTTTCGTTTGCCTTTCATTCCGCCAGTTTCCATGATGATGGTGTTTTTTAAATTGAATTTTTTGTATTCAATAAGATCTAATAAAGCATAAGTAACGCCAATTAAAAGAATATTCTGACCTTCGTTTTCTAATTCGATAATCTTATTAGAAAGTTCTTCTATATTGTTTAAATAAAAACCGCTGTCTTGATGGTTACTTCTGTTAATTAAATCTTCCACCATGTAAATTAAACTCGAACCATCACGTTCTAAATAAGATGGGAGCAAGGCTAAAACGCAATAATTTTCAATATTTCCGTAAAACTGAGCAAAGGCTTTATTGTAACTGTTTTCGTAAAGAGAAACATCGGTTACAAAATGTTTACTGGTTATCATTCCGGTTGTGCCACTACTTGTGAAAATTACTTTGGGTTCGTCAGTGGAACTTACAATTTTATCCGATTTAAAAAACTGAATGGGTAAAAATGGGATGTCAGGTATTTGTTTCACATTACTCGGATTTTTCCCTAAATAGTTGCAAAAAGATTGATATACTTTGTTGTTTTCGTATTGGAAACGAAAAACTTTTAAAGTAATTTTTTCAAATTCTTTTTTAGAGGCAATTGAGAATATATCTTCTTGTGAAATCATCCTGCAAAAGTAGAAAAAGTTTATCAGTTGCGAATGCTTTTCTGTTTTTTAAGCATAAAAAAAGCACCAACTTGTGGTGCTTTTCTTTATTTGTCATCCTGAAACAAGTTCAGGATCTGAATTATTCAATAATTAATTTCTTAGTTGAAGTTTTTCCTTCTTCTGTAATTTTTACGATGTAAATACCAGAAGTTAAGTTTGAAACATTAACAGTATTGTTAGTAACTTTAGCGTTAACAACTTCTTTTCCTAACATGTTAACAATTGATACATTGATATCGCTATTTAAAGCTGTTTCAATGAATAAGTTGTTTTTTGTTGGATTTGGGTACATTTTTAATCCGTCAATTTGAGAGAAAGATGCAGCTCCTAACACAGATGTTGTAACATATGTCCAGTTATCAGCAATTCTAATATCGTCATATTCAACATTTCCAGTTCCAGTAGTTGCGTTACCAGCTTGTCTTAAAGCGATACTAGCAATTTGTGCTGGTGCAGCTGTTGTTCCTGTAGCGTTTGTAGCAGTTGCAGCTGGTTCAGTACTATCTAAAGCTGGGTTTACGAATAAACTTGCTGTGTTTGTCCCTCTGTCATATTTTACAACTACAAAGATTGGCGTGTTGATTGCGAAATCAGTAGCAACAAATGATGGAGTTGCAGTTCCACCACTATTGTTTAATACTCCAATGTTAAATGTGTCAGCAACAGTTCCTGTTCTGAAATAAATACGAGCTGGTAAAGCTGTTAAAGAAGCTCCAGCTGTTGCTCCTAAAGCAATTGAGTAATCACCAATAGCAGTATTTGGATGTAATCCAGTTACGTTTGGCATATTAATTACAGTAGAAAAATAAGCAACTGTAGTAATTGCAGTTCCGCAAGATTTATTAATATCTTCAGTATTACCAGCAACTAAAGCTATTTTGTTTCCTTGAGCCACAATACCAGTGTAAGGGATTGATCCTGTAGCAACTGTAATTTGTCCAGGAGTAGCTCCACTGTGAGTTGACCATCCATTCGCATTAGCAGAACCTGTGTATAAGAATGTATCTGTAATTTGTCCGAATGAAGCGCTAGTTAAAGCAATTAATAATAAAGAGTAAATTTTTTTCATGTTTTAAAAATTTTAATTGAGTACAAAGATAATAAAAACATTAATTTACAAACTAATTTTGTAAGGAAATTAATGTTTTGTTAATATAAGTTTTTTGATTTGTAGTTAATAACTAATTAGTAATCAAAATTTTATATATTTTTTTGATTTATAATCACAAAAATTCATAGACTTATAGTTAAAAAGCTACAAGTCTATGAAAGTGTTTTATAAAATTAGTTGATTATTAGTTTTCTAGTTGCAGAAGCTTCTCCTTCTTTGATCTTGATAATGTAAACACCAGGATTTAAACTAGAAATATTAAGTTCTCTAGAAAATAAAGTAACATCAATTACTTTTTTCCCCAATACATCAAAAACCTCTACTTTTTTGTCAAGGTTTAGTCGCGAAGTGATATAAACTTTTCCTGTATTGTTAGGATTTGGATATAAACTCAATCCTTCAATAGTAGGCTCTTGTGACTTAGATGTGCTGGCGCTTTTGCCATCTTGGGCGTTGGCGCTTAAACTAAATGTTAAGAATAAAAGTGTAATATAAAAGTATTTTTTTGTCATAGTTTCTGTATATTAGGTAAAGTTATAAAATAAAAATCAATTACCATGCCATTAATAAAAAAATCTCGTTCAATTTTAACAATTAAACGAGATTTTTTGAATCTGTGTTTTTTAAGGAATTAATCTAAGTAATAAATGTATCCAAAGTTTAACCATAAATTCCAGTCGTTTACTTTATTTTCAGGATATCTTTTCTGGTCTGGACTTAAACCATCTACCCAGTTAGAGAAATAATATTGCCATCTTAATTCTACAAATAAATCTGATAATTCGGTTAATTTGTATCTTGTACCTACACTAGAAACTATACTCCATGTGCTTCCTCCGTCATTGTTAACAGCTCCATTTAAAAATTTTTGACCATCATCAATAGCTCCTGTTGTTAATGGAGAAATTTTTCCTAATGTTGAATATACGTTTGGTTTGTAAAAATTATAATGTGCACCTAAACCAATAAATGGACCCCAAGCACCATCTGTAGCAGTAAATTGACGAATACTCCATGGGAAATATTCTAATTGCATACCAATATCTGTAACTTTAGCTTCACCATTCATGGCTCTTAATTGCTGTCCTCCAAGAGATTGTTTTTCTGCCCAAACTCCAAAGTGATCTAATTTTGTTTTTGTATAGGAGAATTCAGAACGTAATTTAAAGTGATCATTAAAATAGGTTTCTGGTGTGTAACAGTTACATTCCGCTCTGTATGAAAAGTTCATGTAGTGTACTAAACCAATACCAAAACCTGTATTTCCAGCATTTGTTGTTAAATCATGTCTTTCACCAAAATCAGACTGAAACGCTACTGGTCCAACAAAAGCACCAACTTCGTGAGAAAAACCAAACTGCGCGCTTGAAAATTGGGAGATTCCAAATACCAATATTAGGCTATAAATTATTTTTTTAGTCATTGCTGGGAAATTTTATCCGACAAATATAAAAAAACAAACTTCATATTAAAATATTTTTTTTGTTTTATTGAAAATTTGATGATTTTTTTAAGATTTCGTAGTATGGTAAACACAATTTTCTTTTTTCTTAAAAAAAGGTTATTTTTTTTACGAAAACGATGTAATTTTTTTTAATAACTGTATATTTGCAATCAGAAAAATTTTTTTAAAAACATAATTATGAGTCAAAGTGTTACAGCATTTTTAGAAGAAGTTTCTAAAAGAAATGCAAACGAGCCAGAATTTATGCAAGCCGTAAGAGAAGTGGCAGAAACAGTAATTCCGTTTATTGAGGAAAACCCTAAATACCAAGGCAAAATGTTATTGGAAAGAATGGTGGAGCCTGAAAGAGTAATTATGTTCAGAGTTGTTTGGATTGACGACAAAGGTACAACTCAAGTTAACAGAGGTTACAGAATTCAAATGAACTCTGCAATTGGACCATATAAAGGAGGAATTCGTTTCCATCCTTCGGTAAACTTAAGTATCTTAAAATTCTTAGCTTTTGAACAAACTTTCAAAAATTCATTAACTACATTACCAATGGGTGGTGGAAAAGGTGGAGCTGATTTTGATCCAAAAGGAAAATCAGATGTTGAAATCATGAGATTCTGTCAAGCATTCATGACTGAATTGTCTAAACATATTGGTGCTGATACTGACGTTCCAGCTGGAGATATCGGTGTGGGTGGCCGTGAAGTTGGTTACATGTTTGGTCAATATAAAAGATTAAGAAACGAATTTACTGGAGTATTAACTGGTAAAGGAATTTCTTTCGGTGGATCATTAATTCGTCCTGAAGCTACAGGATATGGTGATGTATATTTCGCTTACAACATGTTAAAAACTAAAGGTGAAAGCTTTGATGGTAAAACAGTTGTTGTTTCTGGGTCTGGAAACGTGGCACAATACGCTACTGAAAAAGCAACTCAATTAGGTGGAAAAGTGGTAACTATGTCAGATTCTTCTGGATATATTTACGATGAAGCTGGTATTGATGCTGAAAAATTAGCTTATGTTATGGAAATTAAAAACGTAAACTACGGAAGAATTTCTGATTACGTTAAAAAATACCCATCTGCAAAATTTGTAGAAGGAAAACGTCCATGGGAAGTAAAATGTGATATCGCATTACCATGTGCTACTCAAAACGAATTAAATGAAGAAGAAGCTAAAACATTAATTGCAAACGGATGTATCTGTGTAGCGGAAGGTGCTAATATGCCTTCTACTCCAGAAGCTGTTGAAGCATTTATTAAAGCTAAAATCTTATTCGCACCTGGAAAAGCATCTAATGCTGGTGGTGTAGCAACATCTGGTTTAGAAATGTCTCAAAACTCTTTACGTTTAAGCTGGACTTCAGAAGAAGTTGACGACAGATTAAAAAGAATTATGAATGACATTCACGAAGCATGTGTGAAATATGGTACACAAGCTGACGGATTTGTTGACTACGTTAAAGGAGCAAACATCGCAGGTTTCGTAAAAGTTGCTGATGCTATGTTAGGTCAAGGTGTAGTGTAGTAAGTATTCCGCTTACAGTTTCAGTAAGCAGATTATTATAAATACGAAAGCAGTTTTCATTTTTGAAAACTGCTTTTTTTATTTTAACTGAATACTAAGTTTTCCCGTTCCACTCCTTATAAAACTGCTCTAAAAATTTTTCCATGAATTCATGGCGTTGTTGTGCGATTTTTTTGCCGGTTTCGGTATTCATTTTATCTTTTAATAGTAATAATTTTTCGTAAAAATGATTAATGGTTGGCGCCGTAGAATTTTTATATTCTTCTTTACTCATTTTTAAATTGGGTGCGATTTCTGGATTGTAAATTTCTCTGTTTTTAAAGCCACCATAGTTAAAGGTACGAGCAATTCCAACCGCTCCAATAGCGTCTAATCTGTCGGCATCTTGAACAATTTCTAATTCTTTAGAAGTAAATTGCTTTTCGAAATTACCGCCTTTAAACGAAATATTTTCTATAATCGCCACCACATGATTGATGGTTTCTTCCGAAACATTTTCTGAAGTTAGAAATTCTCGTGCGACTTTCGGGCCAACCGTTTCATCACCATCATGAAATTTGCTATCGGCAATATCGTGTAACAAGGCGGCTAGTTGAACTACTTCTAAATCACAAGTTTCTTCTTTAGCAATTAATAATGCATTATTGTAAACGCGTTCCATATGAAACCAATTGTGGCCACTTTCTGCATGCTCTAATTGTTTTTTTACGAAGTTGATGGTCTTTTCTATTACTGACATAGGAGTTGAAATAAAAATTCCAAATTCAAAAGATAAGTTTTAGAATTTGGAATTTATGTTATTGATTTTTTCAGATTTATCTAATTAAAGCAGGTTCTACCCATTTGAAAATGTGACCTTCTTCCGGAATGATTAATCTTTCTGAAATCTTTCTCATTCTTTCGGGTAATTTCATCAGGTAATCTCTTGCTTTTTCAGCTTCTGCTGTTAAACCATTGATGTTTCCGATGTCCCATTTTAGATTTAATTTTTCTAAAATATCTACATAGTCAGAAGCAGTATACACGCCAATTCTTTGTGCGGAATCTGAAAATGCTTCAAAAGCACTTCCGATTTTATCACCAGATTCACGTAAGAATAACGCAGGCATAGTAATTTTTTGTTTCATCATGTATTGGAAAGCCAACATCATTTCGCTTGGATCTACTTTGAAAATTTGATTTACGAATTCGCTATAGGCTAAGTGATGACGCATTTCGTCTCCAGCAATCAAGTTACACATTTTGAATAACTTTTTCTCGCCATATTTCTTCGCAATTAACGCTACACGGTTGTGTGAAACGAAAGTGGCTAATTCTTGAAAACTAGTATAAACGAAGTTTTTGTAAGGATCTCTTCCGGTTCCAATATCAAAACCATCGTTGATTAAATGTTGAGTGGTTTGCTCAATTTCTTTCATATTTACTCTTCCTGAAAGATATAAATATTTGTTTAGCACATCACCATGACGGTTTTCTTCACCAGTCCAATGACGTACCCATTTGCTCCAGCCATTTCTTTCTACGTTATCTACACCTTCTACGTCCATTAACCACGATTCGTAGGTTGGAAGTGCTTCTTCCGTAATTGTATCTCCTACTAAAGTTACCCAAAAATCGTATGGTAAATCTTTAGAGATTTCTCTAAGTTCTTTAACTTCTTCTAAAAAGTTTTCGTTGTTAGAATCTGGTAACAAATCGGTTGGTTGCCAAATTTTTTCGACTGGAATTAAAAATTCTTCCATGAAAGAATCAATTTTTCTTTCCAATAATTGCATGACTTCAAGTCTGATATTATGTAATGACATGGGGTTATTATTTTATATGTTTTTTTATAATGTGTTCCGTTTTTTCGAAAATTTCATCAAAAGAATACTCAGAAACTTTTAAGGGTTCATGAATTTCTAAAGTTATGTTTGTGCCTAATCCTAATGGGAAAGCTCCAAATTTATTCATTTTCCATGAGTTATTAATGCTAATAGGTACAAAATATGAATCGGGTGCAAATTTGTAAAGCATTTTTAATCCATTGACTGCAAATTCTTTAGGAACGCCTGTTTTGCTTCTAGTTCCTTCGGGGAAAATGACAACCGAATACTTATTCGTGTTAATATATTGCCCAACTTTTTTTATTTCTGCTAACGATTGTTTACCGTCTTTTCTATCAATTAATGCCGAACCACCAATTCTTAAATTTAATGAAACACTTGGGATGCCTTTTCCTAGTTCTTTTTTACTGATAAATTTCGGATGCACTTTTCGTAAAAACCAAATAATTGGAATAATGTCGTGCATACTTTGATGGTTACAAACCAAAACTAAAGGTTGGTTTTCGGGTAATTTTTCTCTTCCACTAATGTTGTATGTTGTACCTAAAATATGAGATGTTCTTAAAAGGAAAAAATTTAAGACGGCAACTGATATTCTGTGGGCGTTGTAACCAAATATATGGTAACAAATCAATTGAATGGGATGAAAAATAATCAACCACAATAAAAAAACTATCGCATAAAGTATCGATAAGGGATACGAAATAATTTTTTCCATACTTTTTTGTTCTGATTTTTACGTTGTCAAAGATACTAGTTATAAATAAAAAAAACCACCAAAGAGGCGGTTTTTATAATATGCTAGCATAGTAGTTAGCAAAATTCGTTATAAGCGTCTTTTAAGTTTTCAGCGATTAGTTCAGCTGGACGCCCTTCAATATGATGACGTTCTAACATGTGAACCAATTCACCGTTTTTAAACAAAGCCATACATGGTGATGATGGAGGAAAAGGAAACATGTGTTCTCTTGCTTTGTCCACTGCTTCTTTGTCTACTCCAGCAAAAACTGTTACTAAGTTACTTGGTTTTTTTGCGTTGTCTAAACTCATTTTTGCTCCTGGACGCGCATTTCTTGCTGCACAACCACAAACTGAATTTACAACTACTAAAGTTGTTCCTTCTTTACTTATTGCTTGTTCAACTGTTTCAGCTGAATATAAATCTTGAAAACCAGCCTCAGATAATTCTGCACGCATGGGTTTTACCATTTCTTCTGGATACATATTTTTGTATTTAAATAGCGTTTATAAAGTGCAAATTTACAAAGTTTTTAGCTTTACACATATAAACTTATCATAAAGATTTGTTATCGTTTGATAAATTTCTACAAATCCTGAAAATACTATTTTATATTTGCAGCAATTAGTTAAGTTATGCGATATATTATTTTATTTTTTTTAAGTATTACTACGTTCAGTTGGGCTCAAGAGCTGAAAGATGCCGAAATTGAGGTAGTTAGTGTGAAAAGCAAACCAAAAGTGGCAACCATTTTAAAAAGATTGAACAAGCAATTGCTTAAAAAAACAGATACCACCAGTTTTGTTTTCGATTTACGCCAAGTGAATTTGAAAAATTCGGATACTATTATTAATCGAAACGAAGAACAGATTTTAAAAATTACCAACTTCAATAATACGTTTTCGAAAAAAAATGTAATAGAAAATAAAAACAATTGGTTTTCTAATTTTAAAGAAATTTTTGCAGCTTATTCTGCTGAAGAATCGCCAATTGGATGGCTTTCGGGTTACCCAATTCGTAAAAATTTAACTACTGCTGAACTTGATTTTTTTATTCATCCAAATGGGTATGTATTTACACGAGAATGGTTGGATAATGAGGAATTATTAGTCACATTCGAATCAAATGGGTTTTATAAAGGTAGTTTTGTGGTAGATAAGAATTACAATTTATTGCAATTGAATTACGAAACACAAGAGCCTTATCCGTTTTTTTACACGAGTGAAGAAAGTATTGGTAAAAATCATAAATTCACTTCCAATTGGATTTATCAAAGAGAGAAAGTGGCAATGAGTTTTGAAATTGTGAAAAATAAAATGGTATTGAAATCGTTAAGTATCGAAGAAAAATTACGTGATTTTACGTTCAAACGTTTTGATGAAAAAGGAGCAATTTTTACGGATGTGAATCAGTTTTACACCAATATTAAATTGGTAAATAAGAAGTATTTGGAGGAAGATTAAAAATTTAGCCACGAATTTTCGAATTAATCGAATTGGAAAACTTACTTCTAAAAAACCCTTTTCAACAACGCTTTAATAAACAAACCTTTCGGACACATCCAAATGACTTGTAAATCTTCCCAAAAAGAAGTTTCTTCATCTAAAAATTTAAAAATTAAACCCGCTTTTCCTGTTTTAAACATGCTGGAGAAAATAGCGCTTCCATGTTGATTGGTTCGATATAAAATGTCAATTAATAACAAATCGTAAAACCAAAACTTATTGATTTTATGAAACTTCGTGAAGTCGGTTTCTGTTTTTAAAAATCGTACCAAATCTTTAGATTTTTTCACCGAATTTTTAAACGTATAACCCGTACTGGCTTTGCTCCAACCACCAGCCGAACCAATATTGATAATATTTTTGCTGTTGTTTTTCCAAAATGGAAAACACGTCATGGGAATATTACCTTGTTCTTTTTCTGTAATTTCATATTCGGTAACGCCTAAATCTTGAAGGTATTTTTCAATTTCGGTTTCGTATTCTTGTTTCGATAATAAATCTTTAGAAAATAACGTGTATTCTAATAAAGCTTCATTTGGCGAAGTTGGCAATACATACATAAATCGAGTATTTCCTTTTTGTTTCACAGAAAAATCCATAAAAGTGGGACAATCTTCTGTAAAAACAGCTTCTTTACTTTTGATAAACCAACCCACAAAATGTTGTTGTACTAAAGGAAATTTACTTTGGACTTTTACAATTTCTGGATTGTAAATACTATTGAAAACCTGATTGCAAGTAAAAGATTTAGTTTTGGTTTTCACTACACAATGGTTACCTAATTCGGAAAAATCGGTAACTTCATCTTGGAAAATTTCTATGTTCGGATGTTTCGCAATTTTATCGAAAATTAGTTTGTAAAAATCCGCACTTCGTATCATTTTGTATTCGTACGGATGCAAATTCAGATGGTTGGTGAAATTTTCGTTTTTAAACCAAGCGTGTTGCCATTTTTTATTAACAATCTCATCAAACAACTTCTCGGAATCCCAAAAACACCAAGTTCTATCGTTTTTGTTTTTTGAATCAGAATCAATTAACAATATTTTTTTATCTGAAAATCGCCCCGATTGAATCATTTCCAAAAGGGTTAATAAAGCAGATAATCCGTTTCCAGTAAAAATGTAATGATAGTGATTCATGTCCTCAAAAGTAACTATTTTGACTCATATAAAAAAGCGCTTTATGACTGTAAGTTGGGATGTATTAAAAAAGTATAACAATTTCTTTAAATCATGTAACTGTAAATCGTAGACTAGTTCCGAGATTTGTATCTGAAGTCAATTGTATTAGGATATTTGATAAATTCCAAAAAAATTAAAAACAGGAAAATTGCGTTTAAAAAAGGATACTTTTCTATTAATTCTTATATTTACAAGTAAACAAATTATCTATGAGGGCATTTTTAAAATTTGATTATAATCTTTTAACCAAAAAACTTCTGGAAGACAAGTTGTTGGATTTCGGTTACAAGTTTACGATACAAGGATTTGGAGAAATTGAGTTTCTTGAAAAGGTGCCAGAAGATAAAATGGAAGCGTTAAGAAATGAATTTGAGGCATACGGGATTACAATTATTGAAAATCAGAAAACGGTTTTAGTTCAAAAAATTAAAGATATTATTCATGATATGGTTTATTCGGAAGAAGGTCAGAACATAAAAACATCTGTTTATTTGGCCGAAAAATTAAATTATAATTATGTGTATCTTTCCAATTTGTTTTCGGAAGTAACTTATACTTCTATTGAAAATTATGTTATTATTCAGAAAATTGAATTAGCCAAACAACTTTTATTAAATGATAAATTAACGTTAACTGAAATTGCTCATCAACTTAATTATTCTAGTGTGGCGCATTTAAGTAAACAATTTAAAAATACAACAGGAATTACTCCTTCTGCTTTTCAGAGAATTATTGCCACGCGAAGAGAACGCAATTTATAACTTGTAAAACAATTCCAATATGGAAAAAGATTATATACACATTATCCTTGCTGATGATGATGAAGACGACAGAATGTTTTTTTCAGATGCTTTTGAAGAACTGAAAATTAATACAAAAGTTCAAACTTGTAATGACGGGGTTGAGTTGATGAAATATTTAAATAATGAAGACAGTATTTTGCCTCATGTTCTTTTTTTAGATTTGAATATGCCAATGAAAAATGGAATTGAATGTTTGGATGAAATTAAAGCAAACAAACGGTTTAACGACATTATTATTGCAATTTATTCTACGTCTTCCTCGGAAGAACATATTGAAGAAACCTTTATCAAAGGAGCCAATATTTACATCAAAAAACCGAGTGATTTTAACGAGCTAAAAAGAGTGCTTTCTTATGTAGTTACGCTAAATTGGCAATACCATACTTCGGGTTTAAACAAAGATAATTTTTTATTTAGAATGTAATTATGAGTGTTTTTTCGATACATAAATCGCCAATCTTTTTAAGGATGGTGTTTGTTATAGCTATTTTTATCATGATTTTCGTTACGGCATTAACATACAGACATGTTGAACAGCTAACCTTGTCGTCAAAATCAGTGACACATACTTATAGAGCTACTGTTGAAATTGAGCAACTTTATACAAACATTAAAGATTTAGAAATTGAAAGAAGAAATTACTTATTGGTTAATAATAAAAATCTAATTCAGAATATCGAGAATTTAAAGGTTGAAATTTCTAAGAATTTATTGAGTATTGAATCGACTATCAAGGACAATCCAAAACAAATTCTGCTTTTAAAAAAATTAAAAGATTTAGTAAATGAAAAATTCAGAATTATAGATAAAGGCATTTATCCTCACAAAGTTTTAACTTATGATCAATTAAAAATCACCTTGCTTGAAGGCAAAATTTTAATGGATAAAATAAAAGTTTTTATCAATTCTATGTTGGCGAATGAAAAAGAAGCATTAATTGAAAGAACTAAAGAAAACAACACCATAACCGATTCAACACCCATAATTATCTACATTACTTTATTTAGTACGATTGCGGTTGTAATATTAGCTTTTGTGAAAATTAGTAGAGATTTGGAAGAAATGCGTCTAAAAAACGAACAGTTGGCGCTGAATAACGAATCTAATAGCTTGACGGAACAAATTGGCGATTTCGGAACTTGGTTTTTAAACTTAGAAACCAATAAGTATACGTTTTCTGAAAATGAATACCGATTACTTGGCGTGAAACCTTTTTCTTTTGAAGCTTCTATGGAAGGGTTTTTAAAATACATTCATCCGGAAGATGTATCTTATGTTAAAGATATTATTCTTAAAATGATTACTAGAGATAAACTGGTTCCTTTTATGTATCGAGTAATTCGCGCAGATGGAAATTTAAGATATTTAAGAGGAAATGGAAAAATTGTGACCAATAAATCGGGTGAAAAAATATTAATTGGTACCACAACAGATGTTACGGACGAAGTTTTAACCAATCAAGCTATTGAACAACGAAATAGAGAATTGGAAGCCAAAAATAAAGAACTACAAACGTTCAATTATGTGGCGAGTCATGATTTGCAAGAACCACTTCGAAAAATACAAACTTTTATTTCAAGATTGGTTGATAAGGATTTAAATTCTCTTTCAGAAAATGGACAACAATATTTACTGAAAATTCAAGATTCTTCCGAAAGAATGCGTGTGCTTATTGATGATTTATTGAAATTTTCAAGAGCAAATAAATCGGAACAAATATTCGAACAAACAGATTTAAATGAAGTGTTGGAAAATTCTAAACAAGAATTAATTCAAATTATGGAAGAAAAAAAGGCTTCTGTCCTAAATGATAAGTTGCCTAATTTGAATGTTATCCCGTTTCAAATGCAACAACTTTTTACGAACTTAATCAGCAATTCATTAAAATACAGCAAAGAAGATATTGCACCAGTGATTACTATAAAAGTTAGTGAAGTTGATGCGTCTAAGGAAGAAGCCATTCCAGTAAATGAAAAAACTAAATACCATAAAATCATTTTCAATGACAATGGAATCGGTTTCGATGTTCAGTATGCTGAGAAAATATTTTTATTATTTAACAGGCTTCATAATAAAGATAAATTTAGTGGAACCGGAATTGGTTTAGCCATTTGTAAGAAGATTGTAGAAAATCACAAAGGATTTATTTTTGCAGATGGAGAACTAAATGTTGGTGCAACTTTTACAATTTATTTACCTGTTTCTTAAAAAAACATACTTTTTTGATAAATACTTGTTGTTGAATATTGGTTGTTAACTAGATGTGTCAAATTGTTTTTCATTAAATTTCTAGTTTTGGTTATCTCACTAAAAAGTCAGATATTTGCTCAAAGCATGCTTGTTCTCTGACTTCTTCAATTCAGATAAAAATAAAAATGCATCAGAAATTTGAGAATTGGCTTTAAAAAACAGCTTATAGTTTCAAATAATTATAGTAAATAAATTTATAATGAATAAGATTATGAGCCGGATTAATAAATTGTTTTTGGGAATTATTTTCTCCACTTTTAGTATTATCAGTTGTAAAAACGAAGCGCATGAAAAAGCGGAAGGTGATGTGAAGGATTATACGAAATATGTAGATTCTATAAGTAAAATAGCTACTTCAGAAGCCATAGCTAATTGGGAAAGTATTCAAACAGATTTAGAAAAAGCCAAAACCAAAGCAGAAAATTCTGTTCAACAAGTTTCTAATAAAAAAGCGCTTCAATCATCATTAGATAAAGGTGCTATTCAGTACAATAAGTATAAAAATTCAATTCTTGCTGAAAAACAAAAAAAGGAAACTAAGAAGAAACAAATTCAAATCGCCTTATTTGGAAAAAAGATTGACGAGGATATGAAATTTGAATGGGTAAACAAAGACAACATTCTTAAAGTATATCAAAATTTTGTGGCCACTACAAAACAAAATAAAAACACCTATTCTATTGAGGATTGGGATGAAGTTAAATTATTATATGAAGCTTTGGACGCCAGAAAAAACATTGTTGAAGAAAATGGCTTAACCAAGTCTGACTACAATAAAATTTCTTTATTAAAATTAAAATTTGGCCCAATGTATAGATGGAATAGATTGGGCGCAAAATCTGAAAAAGAGATGCAATCCAAAAAATAAGGTTATTCTACTTTGATGGCTTTTTTGTTTTCGTCTATCGCTACGAAAGTAAATTCGCCTGTAATGGCTTTTTCTCGGGAATCAGAGTACATTTCTTCAATAAAAATATCAACTCTAACTTTTAAGCTAGTGGTGCCTAAATAAGTCACTTTTCCAATCAATTCAATAATTGTTCCGTGCGGAATTGGTCTTTTAAAATCAATCCGATCGCTGCTAACAGTCACCATTTTTTGTCGGCTATAACGCGTGGCGGTAATAAAAGCTACTTCGTCCATAAATTGCATGGCTGTTCCACCAAATAAAGTATCATAATGATTGGTGGTGTTAGGAAATACCGCTTTAAAAACTCTGGTAGTAGAATCTTTGATTTTTTCTTCTTGTGTTTTCATGTTAGTTATAATTAGGAAGCGATTCTTTCGAATGCAATGTAGTTTATTAAGTTGCTGTTGGAGTCAAATTTTGGATACGCTTCTATTTCGCACTTATAAATTGTGCCGTCTTTTTTATAGTTTATAACCACTTCTTTAAACGGATGTTTTTTAGCGAGGGCTTCTTTTATTTTATTTTTTGTGGTTTCCGAAGTTAAATTTCCTTGAAACATTTTTGGCGATTGCCCAATAATTTCAGTCGGATGATAGCCTGTTAATTCGGAGATTTCTTTAGTAGCGAATTGAATCTTAAGGTTAATATCTGTAATAATTACATATTTATTGGCCACCTGAAGGTGATAATCTTCTTTGTGAACCCAGTTTTTCTGAAGGGCATTAAAAGTTATGCTTTCTATTGGAGAATTTTCAACAATTCTCCATGAAAGTAGTGGTAAAGGCAGTAGTCTTAATTTATTTTGATATTTTGCCCAAGCTTGGTCGTATTTGTCAAACATATTTTATTCGTTTTAAAGTTATAAAAGCGAATAAAAAAGAGTGTTTCTTCATTATAGTGAAATGAAGAGATTCCAGTTTATGCACTTTCGTGATGCGTAAACAAAAATCAATTATATGTATCTGACTTATTTCTAAAAGAAAATCACAGTTGCACGACAGTTCGAGAATTTAACTCGATTCCACATTGAAAAGCAAAACGACTTTTCAAAAATTGATTTTATTATTTTGTAAAGTTAAGAATTAAAAAATTAAAGACTGCTCAAAAATGGCAGTCTTTAATCAAACACAAACAAAATTCAAAGTTTTATACCAAACTTTGATGTTTTTTCTAAAAGTAAATTAGTTTAAAATAGCATATTGAATGGTTGGATTTCCTCTTACACCAGCATCGTTAGTCATGGCTAAGAATTTTACCTTATAGTAATTTCCATTTACATCTTTTATCACATAAAAACGATCCGTTTTAACACTTGGTAAGGTTGAGGGTCCACCACCATTTCTCCAGTTCGAACCAATAATTCTTTGATCTGTAACTGAAGTTGTAAAATTGGCTTCCACAATATTCGTTTTTGTAAAAATATCATAAGTAAATTCAGAAGTTAAAACTTGATAGGCTTTTGTACCACCTTTCATGTTTGTAGTAATAAAATCTGAATATCCGTAAGTAACTTCAGTTCCAAAATTCACATAGTTTGTAAATGTTGTAAAGCATACATCCCATTTTGTTTTTTGTGGTTCTACAGCAACTGTAGTTCCAGAAGTCATACTAAAAAAAGTAAGATTAAAGTCAGGATCTTTAGTAACTGTTTTTTCTGTAAAAGTTACAGATTCCAAATCGGCATATTGAATTTTGTATCCATTTCCATTTCTTAAAAATCGTACTTTTTTCCAACCTCTAGCTTCTCCATCAATACTTACAGAGCCAGCACTTGGAGATGTTGTTGAAACCGCATATCCTAAGTTTACTAAATATACTTTGTTTTCTGAATCTGTTGCTGAAACTTCTGCAATCGCTGTTCCAATTCCGCCGCCAGCTCCTTCTAAAACACCAGTTGGATTATCACAATAGCCATTGCTTGAAGGATTGGTTCCTGCGCCAACTGCCACATTTGCATCTGAAGTTTGTACAAGTGACATGTCGGTTGTTGCTAATTGTTTTACAGCCATTTTAATGGCACCGTTAATCGTAACTCTGAAGTCAGTACCAGAAGAAAATCCGAAATCCCAAGAAGCTCTGTTTACGGCTGTTGTTGTTTCTGTACTTAAATCTAAAAATGCTTGATTGGGTTGATTTGGGCCACCAACTAGTGGTTGTTTAATTGCACCTGTTGAGGTGGAAGTTTCTGCTACTGTTGCAGTTTCGTCGTCATTTGAGCAGGATGCTAAGGTTAACAGAGCAATACTTAAAAATAAAAATGGTTTGTTCATGATATATAAATGTTAAAAATTAAGGTTATACGTTAGTTTTAAAAAATAGGAGCGACCATAAGCCAACATAATTTGTGATGATGTGGCGTGTCCGGCTCCTTCGCTGGTTCTAGATTGATTGATACTTGTGATGTTTAAAATGTTTCTCGCGCCAATTGTAGTTTCGAATTTATTTTTTAAAAACGTTTTTCTAATGGAAGCATCTAGCCAATTGCTCGAATCTACTGTTGAAATAACATATTCTGATGCACCTTCTACAAGTTGTTGAGATTTTCCATTGTATTTGTAATAGGTTGAAAAGGTGGTTTTCCATTTTGGTACGATATAAGAAACGCTACTATTCAAGTTGAAGGAATACAAGTATTTCTCATTAGAAGTTAAAACTTGGTTTTCTGTTTTTTGTGAAATTCCAATTAAAGCAGCACCGAAATTAAACGTCCAATTCTCTTTTTTGAATTGATTTGTGGTTGAAAAATTCCACATTTTGTATTTACTGATGTTGATGTATTCGTATTCTGGATTTCCAGTATCTGTATTAAATCGCACCAAAGCCATATCAATTCGGTCTTTTACATTTAAAAAACTTCCTGAAAAAGTAGTGTACATTTGTAAATCAGAAGCTAAAATGGTGGTTTTTTTCAGACTCAGTTCATACGATGTGCTGGTTTCAGGAATTAGGTTTTCATTTCCAGCAAAAAAGTGACCGTCGAAAATTTGTTTCGAATATAATTCTTCAAAAGAAGGTGTTCGGAAGGAGTTTCCATAAGAACCTCGAATTTCGATTCCTTTTTCCAACAAATATCTCAAAGCTAAAGAAGACGCCTGTTGGTCTTTAAATTTCGATTGTGCTGAAGCTCGTATTCCTGGTCGAATTGAGAATTTTTCCGTTGCTTTAATTTCAGATGAAACAAACAAATCATAATTTTCAAGTGTTTTTCGAATCGGAACCACCGTATTATTCGCTTCTTGGATCAAGGAAAATCCTTTGTTGTTTACGATTTCATAACCCAATTGCAAATCAATTTTTTTATCAACAAAAAGGTTACTTAATGTTCCTGTAGCATACAAAACTTCCATCGATTGGTCTTTTACAATCAAATTATTTCCTTCTGTTTTTGTTTGGAAATAATACCTGAAATCTTCCACATTTCTTTCTTGTTTTTGATGAGAAAGAGAAACGTTATACTTTAATTTCGATAAAATTTTACCAGTTGAATTTAAGTTGTGAAAGTAGCGGTTCACCAAATATCTTTTGTCATTCGCATAACGATACGAGCCTAGTTCCGTATTATAACCTGACTGTACAGTACTGTTATAGAAGTCGATATTCTCATCGAAATATTCAAATTTGTAAAAAGCCTGAAAATTATTTTTACGATACGAAAGTAATGCAGTAGTGTTAAGTTGTTCTTTCGGAAGCCATCTGAATCCACGCATTTGATTGTTTTCATTGTAGTTTTTTCCTTTTTTATCCTCTAAATAGCCTTTAAAATCATTTCTATTTGCGCCTAAACTCACAAACCAATTGTTGTTTAAGGAATGTGAAACTTTTATAGCTTGAATGTGTCTTCCTTTATCAAAAAGTGAATATTCGTTTTTTACTGTTTCTTCTTGAGTTGTTGCTGAAATTGTCCATTTATCTTGCGATGATTTTTTAGTTACGATATTCAAAACGCCGCTTACTGCATTGGCTCCATGAGTCACACCCATCGAACCTTCTACAATTTCAATTTGCGCTACATCGTTTAAATTGATTTGAGATAAATCGGTGTTGTTGCCCAAACCCGCCTCGTTAACCAAGGGCACACCATCCACTAAAATTTTAAAATATTGCGCATCTAATCCAAATAAAGAAACTGTAGAACGACCGCTAGTTCCATTTGGTCGGATTGTAATATTCAAATATTGACTCAATACATCCGATAAATTATTTGCAGCTAAATTCTGTATGTCTTTGGCTGAAATTACACGTACATTAAAAACTGATTTTTTTATCGATTGTGGAGCAAATTGTCCAGTAACTACCACTTCTTTAATGGAAGCTGTAGCAATTGTATCTTTTTTTTCATTTTGTGAAAAGGATTTCAATACCAGTAAAAACGGGATAAATTTGATTATTTTCATTATATTAAATTAGACTTAATAAAAATATTTCGACAAATATATGTATTATTTTTATTTAGAATGAATAAAAATAAATATATTTGCGTCAGAAATTTAATCTAAAAACATAACAGTATGAAAATCAAGTCATTTATTTTTTCAACAGCATTATTGCTTGTTGGTTTTTCTGGAAAAAGTCAGGATGTTAAAAAGAAAGAAGATGTAAAAGCCATCAAATCAATGTGTGGTTGTTACGAAGTGCAGTTCAATTTTGCGGAAACCTTTAGTTATTCTAAAGATAGTTTGTACAAAAAATCGCCAGTAAAACAGGAAACTGCTTTAGAATGGGTAGAATTAATTGAAGATCAATCGAATAAAATTTCATTACAGCATTTATTAATTACGGGTAAAACAGAAGAATCCATTGTAAAGCACTGGCGCCAAGATTGGCTTTTTGAAAACACAAAATTTTATTCTTTCGATAAAGAAACTAGTTGGAATTTCGAACAATTATCGCCAAAACAAGTAAAAGGACAATGGACACAAAAAGTGTATCAAGTGGATGATAGTCCAAGATATGAAGGAACTGCAACTTGGATTCACGCTGATGGAAGACATTATTGGGAAAATACAACGGATGCGCCATTACCAAGAAGAGAACATACGATTCGTAATGATTACAATGTTTTGAAAAGAACAAATGTGCAAGAAATTACAAATTCAGGTTGGATTCATGATCAAGATAATGCTAAATTGATTAGAAAAAATAACCAAGAAGATGTGTTGTTAGCACAAGAAAAAGGGCATGATGTGTACACAAAAGTAGATGATTCTAAATGTAAAATCGCACAAGAATGGTGGAAAAAAAACCATATTCTTTGGAAAAAAGTAAGAGACCAATGGGAAATTGTTTTCTTGAAGAATAAGAATTTAACATTAGAGAAAAAAGTGGATAATCAACCATTATTTATGAAGTTGTTTGATTTAAAACCAGAGGCTTCCAAAGAAGAAGTTGCTAAAATTATAGAAAGTTATATCACAAAATAAATTAGGTATGTGTTGCAATTTTACAAAAGTTAAAGAAACAAAAAATGGAAGTTTAATTTATATGAACAATTGCAAAAAATTCCAATTGAGTTTTAATAACCTACATTTTAGTTTAGATCAGATTGAATTAGACACGTTTAAAGATTTTTTACGAAAAGTAGATATTGGTTATTGGGAAAAAGAATATGAAAATTCCATTTACAATAAGAAAATTCCAATTCCTACGTTACAGAAAAATTTTATCATTTTAATTGACCGTTATGAATTGTTTGAACTGCTAAGTTTACTCGATTTTGATACCAAAAATAAAGGTTTCTTAACCTATAAAGATTTTGAAAATAAAATCCATTTTAATTAATTTTTAAAGTTATAATGTGGAAAAGCCTGTTGTGAAACGGGCTTTTTTATTTCAAATAATAGCGTAAACCTAAGAAACCTCTAATGCCTTGGTTGGGGGCGTAAACATAAGAAGGATCAAAGGTTAATGCATACGGATTTTCAGGTGTTGCCATTACATTTCCGTTGCTATCATATTGCACATTTTGGTCAAATGGATCATTAGGTCGGGCAATTAAAAATGGATTCTTTTTGTTGGGTGTCCAATTTAAAAGGTTTTTAATTCCGCCGTAAATTTCAAATTTATTATGCCATTTATATGTCGCTTGAATGTTTTGAATACTCCAAACCGGTGAAGTAGCTCTTCTTGGATCTAAGTCGCTTAATAAAGGTAAGCGCATCGGACCGTATAAATTTCCGGTATAGTCAAAAGATAAATTCCATTCTAAAATTTCGTATGTAATGGCCCAATTCGCGCTATATTTTTCGGTTAATATTGGTGTAGAGGTTATTCCGTCTTTTGTGTTTTTGCTTTCTAAAATACTCGCCCCTAAAATCGTTTTTAAACCGAAATTTGACATGTAATCAACATTCAAACTGATACCTTTGGTTTCTGAAAAACCATTCAAATTTTTATAAATAATTTGGTTTGGATTCGTATCATAATCTGGAATGATTTGGTTTGAAAAATGCGTATACCAAGCGGAAACATCAAATCCTAAAGATGAAACATTTTCAAATCGTACTTTTTTTAAATAATTTATATTCACATTAAACGATTTCTCTGGATTTAAATTCTCGGTCACCACTACATCTCTTGATCCTGTTAAAGCTGCGTGTTCTTCTGTAAATAAATTCACCACTCGAAAACCTGTTCCAGCATTAATTCTGAAAATATCTGAATCTGTGAATTTCCATTTGTAGGCCATTCTTGGTGTATAGATATAACCATGATTGTTGTTATAATCTAATCGACTTCCTAATAAAACGCTATGCATTTTGGCTAATTTAATTTCATCTTGACCAAAAGCGCTTAAAATATGAGTTTTTTCTGGTGCCCTTGTTGCCGTTGTATTGTCATTATAAAACTGATAACGATAGGCACTTCCCATCAATAAATCGTGACTTCCGATTTTCTTATCCCAAGTTAGTTGTCCGAAACCAATGCGTTGCTGTGCTTCATATTTGGTAGTTCCATAAAAAGAATCTTGGTTGTGGTTGGTAGCTGAAAACGAAAAATATATTTTTTCTGAAACAGGTAATTGATATTTTCCAATTAATTCTTGTCGAGAAGTATAAATGCTTTCTCCATAAACTTGGTCAGTTCCTCGATACGATTTGTTCCAGTTCATTTCGCCACCCCAACGGTCTTCGTAAAAAAACCTTCCTGCTAAAGTGAATAATTTATTCTCTTTTCTGATGAAATTCCACTTGTTAAAAATAGAAATGCGTTCTTGTAGTGTAACGTCTGTAAAATTATCATGATTGTTATCAGTTCGAGAATTGTAATTGTAATAATTTAAGCCAATTAATGTATTCGCTTTGTTTTTTATATTTTGTTTGAAACCTAAATCTAAATTATTCTCTAACCAAGATGTAGCGAAGAAATCTGCTGAGAAAATTGGGGCTTGCGTGGCGTTTTTAGTAATAATATTAATCAATCCACCAACGGCTTCACTACCATATAAGGAGGAAGCTGGACCTTTTACAATTTCAATTCTATCAATTAACGAATTCGGAATTCCTGATAAGCCATAAACGGTTGAAAGTGAACTCACAATTGGCATTCCATCAATTGTTACCATGGTGTACGGACCTTCCAAACCATTAATGTGAATGTCGCCCGTATTGCAAATGTTACAATTTAATTGAGGTCGCACTCCGTTTACATTTTGCAACGCTTCAAATATATTTGAAGTAGGATTCTTTTTTAAGAATGTGGCCGTGTAAATTTCAACAGGAACTGGAGTTTCTAATCTGGAAACGGGTTTTAAAGTTCCTGTAACGACTACTTCATCAATATCTTTTTCTGTATTTTTTGATATGCTATCTTTTATTTGTGCATATGAAAATATAGAGAAAAAGAATAGTGTAAATATTTTTTTCAATTTTAATAATTTAATTTTTAGACAAAACTAAAAATATTATTTCTGTTTATGAAATATAATTTACTATTTTTGTTGAAATTTATTTTATGACCACTTCCGAAGAAAACTATTTAAAGGTAATTTATCATTTGTCTAACCTTTCTCCAAAAGGGGTGAATACGAATGCTATTGCTGGAATGTTAGATACAAAGGCTTCATCTGTAACGGATATGCTAAAAAAATTATCGGACAAAGAATTGGTAGATTATCAAAAATATCAAGGTGTTTTTTTAACCGAAAAAGGAAAATTAAATGCAAAAATGATTGTGAGAAACCACCGTTTGTGGGAAGTTTTTTTGGTTGAAAAATTAGGTTTTGCTTGGGATGAAGTGCATGAAGTGGCTGAAGAATTAGAACACATTCGCTCAGAAAAATTAATCAATCAATTAGATAAGTTTTTGAATTTTCCGAGTTTTGATCCTCATGGCGATCCAATTCCCAACGCAAAAGGAGAAATTCCAACCTTCGCCAAACAATTACTTTCTGAAATTGAAATAGGAAATATCATCACTTGTGTGGGTGTGAAAGATACTTCGGTTGATTTTTTGCAATATTTAAATAAGCAACAAATTTCTTTAGGCACCAAAATTAAAGTTTTAGAAAAAGAATCTTTTGACGGCACTATAAAAATTGAAATTAACAATAGCGTTTTAGTCATATCGGATAAAATCGCAAATAATTTATACGTAAAATAATATGTATCAGGATTTAATAGACTATTTAAAAAGTATTGACCCAATTTTAGCGGCGTTTTATGCGACCATGTTTACTTGGATTGTTACTGCTGCTGGTGCTTCTTTAGTTTTCTTTTTTAAAACCATGAACCGTGCCGTTTTAGACGGAATGTTAGGTTTTACTGGAGGTGTAATGGTTGCGGCAAGTTATTGGAGTTTATTAGCGCCAGCTATAGAAATGAGTAAAGGCGAAGGATTTGTAAAAGTAATTCCGGCTGCGAGTGGTTTTTTAATGGGCGCTTTGTTTTTATTTGCCTTAGATAAAACTTTGCCACATTTACATATTAATTTTAAAGAAACTGAAGGTATAAAATCGCCTTGGCAACGAACTACTTTATTGGTTTTAGCTATAACTTTACATAACATTCCTGAAGGGTTGGCCGTTGGTGTTTTATTTGGTGGTGTAGCCGCTGGAATACCAGAAGCATCTATCGCTGGAGCCGTGACTTTAGCAATCGGAATTGGGATTCAAAATTTCCCAGAAGGAATTGCAGTTTCAATGCCTTTGCGAAGAATGGGAATGAGTAGAAGAAAAAGTTTTATGTATGGACAATCATCTGCTATTGTTGAACCCATTGCGGGAGTTTTAGGAGCAGTTGCCGTAACATTTTTCACCCCGATTTTGCCTTATGCTCTAGCTTTTGCCGCAGGAGCGATGATTTTCGTTGTAGTAGAAGAAGTAATTCCTGAAACGCAACAAGATAAAAATACAGATATTGCCACGTTAGGTTTTATTGGTGGTTTTATTGTAATGATGAGTTTAGATGTAGCTTTAGGATAATTTAATTTTTTGATGATGAAAAAGATGTTTATAGTTTTTCTTTTATGTGTTTTTACAGCTTGTAAATCGGCCAAAGTTAGCTCAAATGTAGTTGTGCTTACTTCTAAAAATGAAAAAGTTACGAGTGATTACGTTCTAGTTGTTAATAAAATTATTTCTGATTCTAGATGTCCAATTGGTACGAATTGTATTTGGGCAGGGGAATTGGTTATGGAACTAAGCGCTATTCAAAACAATGAAATCAAAGAAACGGTTGTGATGACTTTTTCTCCAAATAGTAATGAAGAAAATAAGACTTGGTTTCAAAAATATATTCCAAATAATAAAAAGCTGATCAAATATCAAATTACACCTTCTAAAACCGAAAAACCATTAGAATTGAAAGATTATAAAATTGAATTGATTTTAGAATAATTTACAGATAAATCCCAGCACCAAAAGTTGCATAGTTATAACTTGGCGAAGCAATTTTTAAATTCTCAAAACCCATAGAAAAAAAGTAATTCTTTTGATGGTATTTTCCTCTGAATTCAAATGAATTTACTGGCAATCCGTTGATTTTACTCCAAATCATTGCACTGTTAAAACTAACTTTTTTAAAGGCGAAAACATCGGTATTTAATCCGTAAGAGAAACCAGCTTTGTTGATGCCATTGGCAATATAAGTTGCGCCTAAGGTCCAGCCTAAGTTGAATTTTTCGAAGCGAATTCGATCATAACCAAAATTGAATTGGAATACAGATAAATTAGCTGTTGTTTTTTCGAATTTATCTCGTTCTATTAATTCACGATAATCGGATTGTATATAAAAATATTGAAAAGGCCTGAATTTTCCTTTCAAATGGTTTCCAAAAGAAGCGTTATTACTGTATAAAAAGTGGTTTTCTACATCAAATCGCATTAGATCTTTCAGTTCTTCCTCTTCTTCATTATATTTTTTATAATTTCCAGATTTGTTGTCAAAATAAGGACATGGTGAAAGTTTGCTAAATAAATGATCTTCATTTTCGTAATCGCCAATTCCAGTATATAAAAAAACATAAAATCCTACCTTTGCAAAAAATGCTACAGCACTTAAATCATCGGTATTATCACTTTGTCGACTAGTTGTGTTAGTGTTTTGTGAACTTGGTTCTGTGGGTAAGGGTGGGCGTGTATCTTCTTTTCCAGATTTTAATTCTTCTTTAGATTTGTCAATCTTTTGGGCATGTAGGTTGCTCGTAAAAGCAAAAAGCAACAAAAATATAGTGTTTTTCAGCATAGAAAGTTTTCGCAATTTGAACAAAAATAATGCCAATATATTTTATTTACAATCGCAATTGTCACCGCAACCTTTTTTATTGGCTTTTTTCTTCCAGAAGAATTTTCTAATTAAAAACCCAACCGCCAAGGCTAAACAGATATATGTTAATATTTCTTGCATAATAATCTAAATTTTAAATCCCAAAATTAGCAACACAGATTATATATTTTTTTGATTTCTAAAATCGGTGTTTAAATTCATTTCTAATGTTAACTATTTAAAGTGGAGCTTCTTAAAAAACATGGTGTCAATGTGTTTAAGAAATTTATTTTAGTGTTTGATAAGCAATTAAGGCTACAATATAAGCAAATCCACTCATGAATGCCAACTGAATTAAAGGCCATCTCCAAGAGTTAGTTTCTTTTTTTACAATGGCCAATGTACTCACGCATTGCATCGCAAAGGCATAAAATAATAGTAAGGAAACACCTGTGGCAAAATTGAAAATTTTATTCCCATTTGCATCAATATCTTCAGACATTTTCATTTTTATTGTGGTTTCTTCTTCACTTTGGCTTCCCACGCTATAAATAGTTGCTAAAGTTCCTACAAATACTTCTCGAGCGGCAAATGAACTCACTACGGCAATTCCAATTTTCCAATCGTATCCTAAGGGTTTGATGGCAGGTTCTATGGTTTTACCCATAATTCCGATATATGAATTTTCTAATTTGTAGACGTTAACTTGGTTTTCGAAAGCTCCTTCTTGTAAACGAACATTAGCATTTTTTTGAGCAATTATTTCTTCTGCTTTGTTAAAATTTCCAGGCCCGTGTGAACCTAAAAACCATAAAACAATCGAAATTGCTAAAATTATTTTTCCAGCGCCTGTTACAAAAGCTTTAGTTTTTTCTAACACATTTAGTGCTACATTTTTAAACATTGGAACTTTATAACTCGGCATTTCTACCACAAAATACGATTTGCATTTAAGTTTTAGTATTTTATTTAAAATATAAGCAGAACCAATGGCTACAACAAAAGCCATTAGATATAAAGCCATTAATGTTAACCCTTGCAAACTGAAACCTAAAAAGCGTTTTTCGGGAATGATTAAGGAAATTAAAATGGCATAAACAGGTAATCTTGCGGAGCACGTGATAAATGGAGTAATTAAAATTGTAATTAAGCGCTCTTTCCAGTTTTCAATATTTCTGGCGCTCATTATGGCAGGAATGGCACAAGCTGTTCCAGAAATTAACGGTACAATACTTTTTCCTGATAATCCGAAACGACGCATGATTTTATCCATTAAAAATACGACACGACTCATATAGCCACTTTCTTCTAAAACCGAAATGAATAAGAACAGAAAAGCGATCTGCGGAATAAAAATGACAATTCCACCAATTCCAGGAATGATACCATCGGATAATAAATCGGTGAATTTTCCTTGTGGAAGACTTTCTTTGGTAAAAGCACTTAATTTAGAAAATGTTGTATCAATAAAATCCATCGGAATACTACTCCAATCAAAAATGGATTGAAAAATAAGCAGTAAAATTCCAAAGAAAATTAAATAACCGAACACTTTATGCGTTAAAATGTTATCTAACCTACTTTGAAAATCTGTCGCTTTAGATTTGTCAATTTTTTGTCCTATTTTCAGCGTATCATTAATAAATTGATAGCGTTTTATGGTTTCTTTTTGTTGTAATTTTTTTAATTCTGTATGCGAACGCGTGAAGTTGTTTTCAATTTCGTTTCGTTCTAGGTTTAAGAAATTAACATCTTGTGTAATAACCAACCATAATTTGTAAAGTAACTGATTTGGGAATGCTTTTCGTAATCTATCGAAGTATTCAGGATCAATAGAACTTGCGTTTAAGCAAGCTTCTGTGGAAAGTGATTTGTAATTCAAAATCAATTCCTTAATTTTTTCAATTCCGATATTTTTACGTGAACTAATTAAAGCAATTTTAGTTTTTAATTCGGTTTCTAATAACGGAATATTTAATTCAATTCCCTTTTGTTTCATTCGGTCACTCATATTAATAACAAGTAGCGTCGGAATTTCAAGGTCTTTTATTTGTGTAAAAAGTAATAAATTTCGTTTTAAGTTTTCTACTTCAGTTACCACCACTGCAACATCTGGAAAATCTTCATCATTTTTATTAAGAAGCAATTCGATTACCACGTTTTCATCAATCGAATTTGCATTTAAACTATATGTGCCGGGTAAATCAATAATTTTAGCTTTGGTAATTTGATTCAATTTTGAAATACCGGTTTTTTTATCAACGGTTATTCCAGGGTAATTTCCTACTTGTTGGTTCAGTCCTGTAAGATGGTTAAATACAGAAGTTTTTCCAACATTTGGATTCCCAATTAGCGCAACTTTTATAGTTTTTGGAGTCATTTATTTTATTGATTCTAGGCTGATGTAAATGGCAGAAGCTGTTTTTTTTCTTATCGCCACTTTCGAATCATTAATGTTAAAAAATAGAGGATCGCCCATTGGAGCAATTTGTATTAATTCAATGTCGTTACCTGGCAAACATCCCATTTCAATTAATTTTAATGGAATTTCGTCAATATTAATATCGGTAATTCGGGCACTTTGCCCTTTTTTTAAGATGGTAGCATTAGAATCGCCCACGAACTTATTTAGATTGAATTAAAATACAAAGATAAGTAATTCTTAAAATATAAACCTAACAATTATCATGTTTTGCAATTGCAATTTTATTCGTACTTTAGTAAATATATTTTATAAATAATAAATGAGCAGAACATTTGTCATTGGTGACATTCACGGCGGATTAAAAGCAGTTATACAAGTTTTAGAAAGAGCAAATATTACCTCCAAAGATACTTTGGTTTTTTTAGGTGATTATGTGGATGGTTGGAGCCAATCTCCAGAAACGTTGGATTTTTTGATTGATTTATCTCACCAACAAAATTGTATTTTTATTAAAGGTAATCATGATGAATTACTGTTAGATTGGTTAGAAAACCGACATGAAAATATAAATGAAGAAATGTGGTTTAAACATGGTGGTAAAGCAACAGTTGATGCCTATTTGAAGGTTTCAGAGTCAGTGAAACAACAACATATTCAGTTTTTAAAAGCTTTACAAAACTATCATTTAGATGAACAAAACAGATTGTTTGTCCATGCAGGTTTTACGAATCTGAACGGTGTAAAATTAGAGTTTTTTCATAAGTTGTTATATTGGGATCGTACGCTTTGGGAAGTCGCTTTAGCTTTGGACGAATCTATGGATAGAAATTCAGAATTTTATCCGAAAAGATTAAAAATTTACTCTGAAATTTATATTGGTCATTCGCCTATTTCTAAAACTGCTAAGGTAGAGCCACTTTTTAAAAACTCCATTTGGAATTTAGATACAGGAGCCGCTTTTAAAGGTGCATTAACTATTATGGATATTGATTCAAAAGAATTTTGGCAAAGCGATGTGTTGTCAGATTTATATTCAAATGAATTAGGTAGAAATTAATCTTTGTTTTTAAGTTGTAATTTACGCAGAGCGTGATAGCGAAAGTAAAACTTGTACTTTTTCATCTCTAAATCTCAAGGGATATGTTCCTTTTTTTAATACATTATAAGCAGGATCTAATTCCATGTAAAGCATGAGATTGGTTTCAAAAATATAATCTTCTTCTTGCACAAATTCGGTCTTTTCCAGCCTAATTTCTGATATTTTGTCCGAACCAAACAAAAAGGTTTGTTCTTCATCAGATAACTTGTTTAAGTCTACTTCCAAAATTATATAAGTGGATGTGATTTTTGTGTAATTAAATTTAGGCATACCATCTGTTTATAGTTTCAACTACATTATTCCGAATTTTAACGGACAATTGTTTGTTTAATTGAATACTTTATCCATAAGTAAATGTTGTGTAAGTATGATTATTCAAAAACAACAAATGAAATATTACTCTTTTAAATTTTGAATTCAATTTTATAAAGGTAAAATTAGCGTGGAGAGTTGTGATATAATTACGGTATTGTCGTAAAAATTGTTAAATTCCTAACTTGAGTTTTTAAAAAGAAAAATCCGCCTGAATGTTTTCAGACGGATTTTGTTCATTTGACAACCCCCCAGTTGTTTTATGAAATTTACTAAAGCAAAGATAAAGTAATAGAAGTATTTGAAGTTACGGCTCATCCGTAATAGTTGTTAAATTTTTTGTAAAAAAAATCCGCCTGAAAGTTTCAGACGGATTATGCTCATTTAACAACCCCCCAGTTGTTTGATGAAAAATTTACCGGTATAAAGGTAGTAATGTGATTTTACTCACAATTACGGCTTTGCCGTAAAAGTTGTTAAATTTTCCTTAATGTTTTTGGTTTCGTAAATCCTTTACTTGATTTGTGTACTTGCGATTTTTAAACGCATTGAATTTCAGTGATTTGACTTTTTTAAAATTTAACAAATTTTACGGATTTGCCGTAAAATCAGAATTGGTCAATATTTTATTTTTATAAGATTATAATTCTATTATAATCTTATATCAAATTTGAGTTAAATTAAAATAAACAATAAATGTAATTTATATGATAAACATGACTTTAAAATCCTATTTTTTAACCTTTCTTATTTCTTTTGTAGGAGTTATAACTTGTACAGCTCAGGTTGGGGTCGGAACAACCACTCCATTAGCTGCATTTGATATTACCTCCACAACAGAAGGGCTTTTGATTCCTCGAGTTGCTTTATCCGCAACTAACGTGGCTACTGTTGTAACGCCAACAGTTTCTGAACTTGTTTACAATACTTTTACTTCTGCATTAGGGCCTAATCAGGTATCTCCTGGTTTTTATTATTGGAATGGAACTTTATGGGTACCCATTGCCAGTGGAAATCTTACTGCATGGTCATTAACAGGTAATTCAGGTACAGCGGCGGCGACAAATTTCGTCGGTACAACGGATGCGGTTGATTTTGTTACAAGAACAAATAATACAGAAAAAGTTAGAGTAACTAGTACAGGAAATGTAGGAATTGGAACTTCAAGCCCTGCAGCCAAATTACATGTTGCTTCTGGAGTAACTACTGTAAATTCTGTGGTAAATGCCACTGGAAGTATTAATGATTTTTTGCAATTTAATGTTCAAAATACGAGCACAGGTGTTCAAGCCCAAAGCGGGTATGCTGCTACTGCAGATAATGGAAGTCCAACAACTGGTTTTGCTTGGTTAGGGATTAATAATTCAACTTTCAATTTTCCAACAGCATATAATATTGGTGTGGCAAATGATGTAAGTTTCGTTGGAAGCGGACAAGATATGTATGTAGCCAATGCCAATAATACAAAATCAATTATTTTTTCTACTGGTAGAGCAACAACTCCTTTTTTTAATGAAAGAATGAGAATTAGGTCTGATGGTAGTGTTGGAATTAACTCTACTGGTGCAGCTTCTGAGAAACTTAAAGTGGTACATAATGGTGCTGCAAATGATGCCATTAATGCCGTAAATAATGATGATAATGTTGGTAAAGGAAACGCAGTGTGGGCAACCAATAGTAATGCAACTGGAACAAGTATCATTGCAAGTGCTGGAGCTACGCCTCCAAGCGTTTTACCTACTACTGGGGCTGGTATTTCAGGTTCTCATGTTGATGGATATGGAGTTTATGCATCAACTGGCAACGGAGATCCATCTAACGCTGCTCACAATGGTCATTCAGCAGCTGGATTTTTATTAGACAATGACAATAGTGTTGCTACAACTGGTTCAAGTGCATTTGCGAAATTAGCAGGTAAAGATAATGCCTCACCAAATGGTATTTTAACAGCTCAAAATGTATTGTATGGAGGATATTTTCAAGGTGGTGTTAGTGCACAATCTTATTCTTATGCGGGTTTGAAATACAATCACACTGGAGCTGGTGGTGGTGGAACAGATTATAAGGTAATTGGAAACGGAGTAGCATCCACAATAATTCTTGATGAAAATAAAATGCCACGTGTTATGTTTTGTCCTGAAGCTCCAGAAGTATTGTTTGAAGATTATGGAATTGCAAAATTAAGTAATGGGGAAGCCTTTATAACATTAGATAAAGTTTTAGCTTCTTCTATGAAAATTGATGACAAACACCCTTTAAAAGTCTTTATACAATTAGAAGGTGATTGTAATGGTGTTTTTGTTACAGATAAATCGAATGTTGGATTTAGAGTAAAAGAATTAAATAATGGAAAAAGTAATGTTAGTTTTTCATGGCATATTGTGGGAAGTAGAGCCGATAGTAAAGATGCTAATGGCGTAACTAATTCTGAATTTGAAAATTTAAGATTGCCAATTGGTCCAACTAAGTTGAAACAAGATGTTCTTTTAGAGAAATCTAATTCTAGACAGAAATAATAAGTCATTTAATAAAGGTTACTAAATTTAACTGTGTCAAAAATATTTTGACACAGTTTTTTTTGAATCATAACGTTCTTAAGAATAATTGATTATGACTGATAATAGTTTGATTTTGAATTAGTTTTTTGCTTTGAAAGTTCTTTCTACTTGTTGAACTAGAGCTTTAACGAAGTATGAAAATTCACAAAAAAATCCGCCTGAAAAAAATCAGACGGATTATGCTCATTTAACAACCCCCCAGTTGTTTTGATGAAAAATTTACCTTTATAAAGGTAGTATTATCCTTTCATTTTGAATTACGGCTTTTCCGTAAAAAATGTTAAAATTTATATAAAACCTTGTTTTTTTGCTTCGTTAATAAGTTCTTCATCTGTGCATTTATTGATAAAGAAGAAATCTTTAATTTTTGATTTTCTTTTTTCTACAGTGCTATCGCTTATTCCCAATTGCGTGGCAATGGTTTTGTTTTTAAATCCTTGTGCTAATAAAACTATGATTTGTCTGTTAATGCTATCTAAATAATCTTCTCGATTCAATAAATCTTTCATGTTTTCAGTTACCGTTGTACTGTAATAGGTTTTTCCTTGTATGACATCATGAAAAGCATCTAATAGCACTTCGCCTGAAGCATCACTTTTTATGATTAAACCATTCGGTTTAGCATGATGAATGATGTCATAAATAATAAAGGTTTCAGCATGTGCGGTTAACATCACAATCTTAGCTTTGGGTTGAAATTCTCTTGCTAAAACAGCTAAATCTTCTCCAGATTTTATGTTTTGTTCGTGATAAGGCGGTAAACTCCGATCTAGTAAAATGAAGTCGAAATAATTGGCGTGTTCCGGATTAGTAATCGTGTTATACGCATCTTCACAATTATAACAAAATGTTGGTATAAGCTCTATGCCTTCATTGTTGAAACCTAAAATGGATAAGTATCCGTTTAGGATAGCGGGATGATCATCGACCAATAGAATGTTTGAATTCATTTGTTTTAATTTATTGTCAGAAAAGTACTAATTATATTTGAAATTGCAAGCATATTTTGGTGCCTTTATTTCGAGTTGTTTCTAAAAGAAATTTCCCATTGATTTCTTCCATTCTTTTTTTCATATTATTTAAACCAATTCCTTTTTTATTAGTTCTGGGATTAAATCCAATTCCGTTATCTGTAATGGTTATAAGAATTTGATTTTCATTTTTATTCATACTCAAATTTACTTTTGAAGCTTTGGCATACTTATCGATATTTTGTAAGCTTTCTTGAATAATTCTATAAATGTTTATTTTGATATTATTATCTATGATGTCCCAATCAATTCTTTCGTCAACTTGTAATTTAAAATCTATATCAGAATGATTTTTAATCATCGTAAATAAATTTTCAACTATGGATATGAAAGTTACGTTGTCGTCAAATAAATTTTGATTTAAATCATGAGCAATTTTTCTAATTTCTTTTTCTATATTTTGAATCTCGTCTATATGTGCTAAACACTGTTGAATGGTATCTTCATCTTGTTTTTTCTTTAAAATGAATAAGTTCAAACGAATACCAGCGAGTTTGCCCATTACACCATCATGCAATTCTTGAGAAATTCTGTTTTTTTCATAGTATTTACCTTCTTCAATTCGTTGCTGTTGGGTTAACATGAGTTGGTAAATTTCCTCTTTCGCCTTTTGTTGTTGTTGAATGTATTTAAGTTCTTTGTTTTTTAGGTTTCTTGATTTGATAGAATAAAACAGAAGAATTAGTAATATGATTACAATTGCAATAGTTGAGACCGATCGCAATCTTTGAATGTTTTGTATATTTTCTTTTTCAATTAATTTGTTTTTTGAAATGATTTCGTTTGTTTCATATTCTATTCGAGCGAATTTTTCTCTAGTTTGTCTTTCAATTAAAAATAAGCTATCTTTTAAACTAATTATTTTTTGAAGATAACTGGTGTTTTTTGGTTCTGTTAAAGATAATTTCTCTAATGCTTTTAATTTGTCATCTACTAATTTGGAAGCATACACCTTTTTAAAATAGAGATTAGCTTTTAAAGTATCATTCAATGCAAGAAAATATTCACCTATATATAAGTTGGATGTGTTTTTAATAGGCTCAAAATTTAAACTGTCACCAATTTTTAAAGTTTCTTCAAACTCCTCAATGCATGACATTTCACCTAGTTTTAATTTTGCATATCCAAAAAAGTTTTTAAGATAAGCATAGGTGTTAATTTCCAAAGGCTTTAAGTTTTTTATTGAAAGCCCTTTTTGGGAATGATAATATAAGTTTTCATACTCTTTGTTTCTTCTGTAAACCCCACAAAAATTAATGTGATTTTGAGCATTTAAAATTGGATAATAGGTGTTATCTCTTAAATTTTTTAGGGTATTTTTGGCTAAATCAAAATATTCTAGTGCTTTTTTGAAATTCTTCATGCCTAATTCAGACAAGCCAAAAAGTGAATAACATTCAAAAATATATTCGTAATTATTTATTTTTTTTGCGTTTTTTAATGCGATGTACGTGTTTTTCTGTGATTCAAGAAATTGATTTTGATAATATAATACGCGACCTAAATCTTTATATATTTCTGTTTTTAATTTGATGTCTTTTATAGAGTGTGTAAAACTTCTGGCTTTATTGTAATAATAAAAACAACTATCCAAGTTGAATTTTTCATAATAATAGCCGCCTAAATTATAATTACATTTCGCTATTGTTGTCGAATCGTTAGCAGCTATGGCTTCTTTTTGAATTTGTAAAGTTGTTTTTTTATATTTTTCAAATAATTTTAAATTATAGTATCTATTCGCAACTTTAAATTCATAATATTTGTGAAGACTATCCGATTCCACATTTTTTAAAAGCGAATTAACACTGTCTGTAAAAGCTAAACGCAACTTTTTATCAAGTAAATCGTTATTAGCCTTTACTAACAGTGTGTCTATTTTGTTGTATAGTTCTAATTCGTATTTTTCTGTGGAAGTTTTACATCCAAAAATTAAGATACAAGTGAATAGAATTAAAATGTTTCTCCTAATTTCCATTAAATCGATATATCCACAAATTTAGTACTTTTAAATTTGGTATTACGATGTTTTAGTCTTTTTTAGGTTTAATAGGTTCAGATATACTATCACTTAGTTTGTTGATTGAATCTCTACAAGTGATACAATCACGGAAACTGTCTTTGTTTTTTAAAATTGTTTTGCTTGTGTTTGTGTGGTACATTTGGTCGTCTTCAGTTGAGCAAGACAGAATTGAGGTCATAATAATTCCAGATAAAAGAACAATTTTTTTCATAGTTATTTAGTTTTATTTGTTTGTATTTGATAAATTGTTTTTTAACAATTGTTTAGGCGATAAACAGTGATACAAAATTAATTTTGTATGATTAATTTTTATTACGGCTTTGCCCCAAAAAATGTTAATTTTAGTTATTTTTGTAATGAATTTAAAATGAGAAATATGAAAAAATTAGTACTTATTGCCTTTTTAGGAGTTGGGTTTCTAGCTAGTGGACAAGCCTACAAGGGTAAACAAGATTTGAAATTGCAAATCGGGGCTACTATTCAAGATGGTGGAACAGGTATTGTTTTAACTAATGATTACGGAATTGGCGAAAACATGTCGTTTGGTTTTGTAGCGAGTTATATGCTAAGTGCAGATAATATTACGGTAGCAGGTGTAAATTATAAGCCAGAATTTGCAGATCGTGCCGATGTTAAAGTTCGTTTCAATGCGAATTTAGGTAGTGTGATTGGTTTAGAAGATAATATGGATATTTATCCAGGTTTAAATTTAGGTACCAGAAATTTTGGTGGACATTTAGGTTTTAGATATTTCTTCACAGATGGTTTTGGAGTTTATACTGAAGCTGGATTTCCTATCGCAAAATATGATACTACACCAGGAGTTTTCGGGCATTATAATAATCAATTTGTGTTCCAAATTGGAGCTTCTTTTAATTTATAAGAAATAATGAGTATAGTTACAGAAAAAAGATTAAAAGACAGAAGCGGTTCGGTATGTGAAATCAGTGGAAGTGATGAAAATTTAGTAGTGTATTTGGTAGAACCTAAAACAGAAGCCATTCCAGAAAACTGTATTTTAATTACGAAATCGTTAAGAGATCAAATTGAAAATAAAGATTTGATGAACGCCAACGATTGGAGAGGTTTGTCAGATAGCATGTGGAATGAAAATTTACCAGTGCAAATTGTGTCTTGGAGAATGTTAGCACGTTTAAAAAATCATGATTTATTAGACATGATGTATTTAGATGAAGATGCCTTAGAATGGGCCAAAGCAACAGGTGAAGATGAAGATGAAGAAGGAAAAATTATCCATAAAGATTCTAACGGAAATATTCTATTAGATGGTGATTCAGTTGTTTTAATTAAAGATTTAGACGTGAAAGGTGCGACATTTACCGCAAAACGTGGAGCTGCCGTTCATAATATCAAACTAGTTTGGGACAATCCAAATCAAATTGAAGGTCGAGTAGAAAACCAACATATTGTGATTTTAACGCAGTATGTGAAGAAAACAAAATAATTAGACAATGTGACAATTGGTCAATAATTAAAAAACCCTTCAGACATTATGTTTGAAGGGTTTTTTATTTCAATCCTGAAAGATTTTTAAAACCTTTCAGGATTATATGCTTTAACATTATGTTTTTTTTGTTATAAATTAAAACCGTAAAGATTAGGTCGAAAAACCGTAAAATAGTTACTAAAAGTTTAGTTAGGTTTGTACTTATAAAATCATTATGGACTTTAAATAAAATTATGAGAAACAACTTAAGAAAATTGAAACAATTATTTTTTTTATTTGGAATGCTATTGCTAGTTAGCTGTAGTAATGATATTTATGAGCAACAAATAGAAAAGAGTAATAAAAAGATGAAATTGTTAAACAGAACCGAAATAGTTAAAATACCTAAATTAACTTCAAAACTAACTCAAATTAAATCCACACAAAATAAAGTTCAAGAGAGAATTGTAATAGATACTACTTATAATTTTTCTGTTGATACAAATTCTGCAATTTATATTAATTCAGAAATTTCTGAAACCTATACATTTAATGTTATACGAGAAAATAGTGATCGAAAAATTGAAAATTTACTTTTAATAACAAATCCAGACGGAACTTTTAGAACATTTTTAATTAAGTATAATTTTACAAATTCTGATAAACTAACTCAGGGTTTTAGTCCGCTTAATTATGAATCGCCAAAATATACTGAAATTGAGGTGGATTATACTCAACTTGTTAATAGCAGGTGCGTGTATAGATCTGATTTTATTTGTGTTGACACTTATGAGTATGATAGAATTGAAACTAATAGTGGGAGTAATGCTGGTGGTGCTTTATTTTATTATGATTGGAGAGTTGTATCAACAAATTGTACTTTTGTGACTAGTTCTTCGGGTGATTGCGGAGGTGGAGGTGGGGGTTCTATACTTACTTTTGAGACGAGTCCAATTCATACAAGTGGAGGTTATGGTGGAGTTACCATAGGATTATCTACAAACCAGCGAACATTTATTAATGCATTAAATATTATGAGTTCAGAAAACTTTGGTGTTATGAATGGTGATGTGCAAATGAATATATTAAATTATGTTAATACATTAACTAATAGTCAAATTAATACTGTAGCTTATTTTTTTAATAATGCTAACAGCCTTTGGATTTCAAGCCAATCTGACCAAATACAACAAAGCATTATTAATTATTTAGTTGCAAATGGGTTCTCAACGCAGAGTAGAGATTTTATTAACGAATTAATAATCTATTTAATTCAAAATCAAACTGTTTCATGGACTGAAATTCATGAATCTTTTTTTAGCCCATATCCTGAAGCTGAAAATTTTATTGATGTTAATCCTAATGATTTAACTTATGAAACACCATTAACTTTACAAAGCTTACCTACTTTGGCTTCTTTTACTGACAACTTTCCAAAAAATGGTTCAAGTGGTAATTATACACAAATGCCTGCTTCTAATGTCTACGATTTAGTTGGTGGTTCTTTGTTGAATAGTTATATTAGTAATCCAAATGCTTATGCAAATGCTTGCTCTATTAGAGGTTCTCGGGGATTGTTGTATTCAAATATACAAATTCCAGTTCTAAATTATAATGGCTCACAAAGAACACAAAAGGGAGAGGATTTAAAAAATTATATATTAGATGCAAAATCTTTTAATAAATTTATGATTGATAAATTCGGAGAAACAACAGATAAATTAGAGGGAGTATCAGCAAATAATCCTCAACAAGTACTAGACTTTTTATCAGGAAAAAATGGTATATATGTAATTATAAACAATAATCCTAGTTTAGCTGGATATACAGGTCATGTTGATTTAATCATAAATGGGAACTGTATTGGTAATGAATATTTACAGCCAGTTGGAGGTATAAAATCAATAAGAATATGGAGTTTAGATTAGTAAGCATGAGAAAAATTTTAATAAATAGTATGTTTTTGTTTGTTTTATTATCATGTACTTCAATTAATAAAACAATCCAAAATAGCGAAGAAGAGAATTTTGTTTTAGCGTATAAAAAATCTGTTCTAAATGGGTGTGTTAATGGAGCGACAAATAATAAATTTAATGAATTTTCAAATGAGAATAACGATTTAGGTTTGGCTATTGAAATTGAGATAATGCAACATCAAGAAGTAATTAATGCAGTAAATGAAGGTAAAAAACTTTCCGAAAGGATTAGAACTATAAAGTATTCCGACTTTGAAGGAAAGAAACCAATTTTTAGTGATTGTATAAGTTTTGCTTTTTCACAAGAAATTGATTCATTTGCTCGTATAGCATTTAAAAACAAAAAATCAAACTAGTTTGGGACAATCCAAATCAAATTGAAGGTCGAGTAGAAAACCAACATATTGTGATTTTAACGCAGTATGTGAAGAAAACAAAATAATTAGACAATGT
>JACCEA010963836.1_pt1 | contig 45892 bp, 38 predicted proteins | sample 7449851 | NCBI WGS metagenome assembly JACCEA01 (sample SAMN15323453, study PRJNA562643) | freshwater metagenome | isolation source: river surface water | place: USA:Blue River Watershed | collected 2017-08-18 | reverse complement strand
GGGAAGCAAGAAAAAGGGAAGCAAGAAAAAGGGAAGAAAGCAATCAAAAAGGGAAGCAAGAAAAAGGGAAGCAAGAAAAAGGGAAGGGGTCGTAGGGGAAACCGTAGGTTTCCCTACCTATACACAAACTCTAAAATACTCTGAATCAACAGCAGTAACACTACTTCTCTCAATTTTACATACTTGCCCAGGTCTCAACTCAATTAATAAAGCAACTGGGTCAAATCGCGAAATCTCTGGCAATTGACTCAAATCTTTCAAATTATACTTTCTTTTAACTTCATCTAATTCATTGATTCCATTTTCTAATACAACATCATGAACAATTGAGTGTTTGGGAACAAGAGTGTGTTTCAATATATTCCGTTGTAATCTCTTAATATTGTGAACCACAATAAATATTCCTCGACTATCATATAAGTGCGAAAGTTTGGCAATAAGTGATTCATTTGGCTCATCATTAATTACAATAATAAGAGTATCTTTCTTTGTCAAGATACCTTCAAGATCATAAAGTTCCTCAACCAAATCATTAATGGCACTAATACGATTAGCGCTTTTGTTCAACATATATTTGACATATACATTGTGGGCAATTGGCGAAGAAGACACACCTTGAAATAACATATCAAGTTGGTTATTTTTAACCATTGCCTCTACTTCATTAATATTAAAGTTTTCATAATTATAAATATTTTCAAATAACAGAGCATTTCTGTTTAAAATCTCAATAAGAGTTTTTCTGGAGTTGTAAATTGAAATTGTATTTGTTGCGCTCATTTTGTAATTATATATATAAATCTGGTTTTATATTTTTTCAATTTTAGTAAGATATTGAGATTATAATAAAGAAGTAAATTGAATAAGCTTCTCTACTCTATCTTTTTTACAACAATTCCATTTCCAAGGTCTTGTTGTTTTAGTTCTTTTTGTTGTGTTTCCGGTTCTTTTATTCTTATTTTTGGCTGACTAAAGTCTACTGTGCTAGGACTTGCTGGTTCGGATGTTTCAACTTTGTTGTCATTTCCATTAACAATATTGAAAATAGGAGAAATTATTGGTTGAGATGATGACTGTTGAGACAATGGTTGTTCAATAACTGGTTGTTCAACATAACGATTAATATCATTTAACGCAACCACTTTGACATTATTATCAAGTCCCTCAATATCATTTGTCTCTAATACAACAAATCCCTTTTCAAACTCTCTTATAATCCATTTACGACTTTGTTTAAAATCTCCCAAAAATGATACTTCGTCGCCTACATTAAATTGGGGAACTTGTTCATCTCTTCTTATTCCTTTTCCAAGATATTCTTGTTTTTCGCGATATTCTGGTGATGCTTGTTCTGGTGATCCGCGATATTCTGGAGAGTTTGGTACATATTCTGGAGAGTTGGGTACATATTCTATATCATAATCGGGCGTACGCATAACAGAGTTTGGTTCCAACATATTTTCTTGGTCTAACATATTTTTGGGAATAGGTTCTGGAATATTTTCTGTTTCCGAACTCTTTTCCGAAGTCTTTTCCGAAGTCTTTTCCGAAGTCTTTTCCGAAGACTCATCCTCCATATAATAATATTTTTCTGGTTTAACATTCTCTATCTTATCAATTTCTTTGTCCATATTATTTACAATATCATCAAGAACAAGCCCCTTAGTCAATAAACTAATATTTTGCGAAAAGTTCATATTATCAAACTGATCAATATTATCTTCTGTAATAATTGCCATTTTCACATTCATTGTTTGAAGTTCTTGCATAAAAAGTTTGAACGCATATGGAATACGAATTACACTGAAACTTCGCCCAAACTTGGTAATATGTTCCACATTCTTGCTCAATCCATCAAGAGAATCTACAAACTTAAGAGGTCCATCTGCGCTCGGACTCATAAACATATTCCTATCTGGGTTATAAATCGCAATACATCCAGTTTTATTACAAACCGCCATATAAAATTGGTCTCCACGAACAAGCATTGATTCTTTTAAAAACTCGGACGCACCATGTGAAATTATGGAATCGCGCTCCATCTCTCCAATACGCAATCCACCATCATTTGCTCGACCACTTACAGGCTGTCTTGTCAATTGGGTCATTGGACCACGCGCTCTATAGTTAACCTTATCTTTAACCATATGTTTCAATCTCATATAGTAAGTTGGACCCATAAATATTTCCGATTCAATTTGTTCTCCTGTCATTCCATTGTAGAGAATATCATTGCCGGATGAATGCATTCCGGACTTTGTTAATAATTGTTGGAAGTCGGCCAATTGATTTCCATTTGAATTAAATGCTGTACAATCTCCGTGGAATCCCATATCTAAACATGCTTTGCCAACAATACACTCAACCAATTGGCCTATTGTCATACGTGTAGGAATAGCATGTGGATTAATAATAATATCAGGTCTCAATCCATTTTTGGTAAAAGGCATGTCGGATTCGCGAACAATCATTCCAATAGTGCCTTTCTGACCAGAACGAGATGCCATTTTGTCGCCAATTGCCGGAATACGTTCTTCGCGAATCTTTACCTTTGCTATGCGTGTTCCTTCTTCGCCGTCAGTAATAAATGTTTTGTGAACAATTCCTTTTTGTCCCTTCTTAGTAGTTTCAGAACAGTCCAATAATGTTTTACTACCAGGCATTGTTGCGGTCATTCCAATAATAATGGTTTCATCAGTTATTTCGGTTCCTTCTTTTACTAACCCATATTTGTCTATTTTGCTATAATCAAATCCCAATTTTTTGCCAACTACAATTTCATTATTGTCTTCAATATTTGTAAACTTTTTCTCAACTAAAACTTCGGAACTTTTTATTTTCTCTTCATGTGTCTCATATACACTGAAATAAGTGGTTCGAAATAGACCGCGATTTAATGCTCCCTCATTAATAAGAACAGCATCTTCCACATTGTAGCCAGTATAGCACGCAATCGCAACAATCGCATTTTCGCCATACACATTCTCTTCATTGTTAATATATTCCAAATAACGCGACTTAACAAGTGGTTTCTGTCCTTGATTTAAAATAACACCGGTCTTATCCATACGCATATTATAATTGGTATGATAGAGAGAGATTGCTTGTTTGCTCTGTCCACAAGAAAATGAATTACGTGAAGCAGGATTGTGTTGGGGGTAAATAATTAGATTACACATCATTCCAAAAATCAATGATTCGTGGATTTCGCAATGAGTGTATTTATTGTTTTCAGTGGGTTTAAATGAAATAAGCGCAGTCTCTTCTTCATTGACATCCAAATAATCCAACAATGCTTTCTTCTCTGCGACTTTCTTAATATCATCTTCGTAGAGCTCGCCAATTTTGTAAAAACCATCAAATGCGCGATTTTCAATACGTTTCTTTGCGTATCCGCCAATTAATTCATCCCAATTGTATTTGCCCTTTTTCAAATATGGATTTACAAAAGACATCTTCTCTGTCATTGTGTCAAAATAAAAGATAGGACGAGAAAGACGTCCGCCATCTGTAAAAATCATAATGGTTTCCTGTTTAATATCAAAACACACACTAATATGTGTTGGAATCAAGCTAATACGTCTGGAAAACTTGATTTTATCAATAACTGGAACAGCAAGCTCTACACTTCCCGCCCAATAACCATTCACAAAAACCTTTGTAAAAACAGACAACATTTCGGGTGTACAGTTTTCAAGACTTTTTATTTCCGTATTTTCAAAAAGCCATTTTACCATTAGATCTCTCGAAATATGTCTTGTAACATAGGATAATAGAGAAAGTTGTTTATGTAATCCAATGTTTGCGCCATCGGGTGTATCAATCGGGTCAAGAAGTCCCCATTGTGAACCATTTAATACGCGCGGACCAACCAACTTTGCTCCAGGACCAATATCCAAATTAGTTTTGCGCATATGACTGAGTGAAGCATTAAAAGATAGTCGATTTAAGTCTTGAACTGCCCCGATTCGTTTGGTGTGTTGCTCAGCCCCCCAATTGCCTTTAAAAGCTTTTCTGAATCCCGTCTCTACAATCCTGTTTTTGAAAATAGTTCCATAATTGTCGTGTATGAGTTTATCCAAACGCGTTTCATATAGTGTCTGATTCTTATATAATATTTTCTCAAAATCAACATAAATTGTCTTGGATTGGATTTTGAAATATTCGCGGAAAAGTTGGTATATCATTGTTCCAGTTAATTCAATGCGTTTATATCTGTAACTGTCTCTATCAATTGGCGTATCTAATCCATTTGCTACTAATACCAAGCGTTTTACCATATGCCCCAAGAAATATGCCTTTTCTACAAAGTTAGTCTCTCCAATATGAGGCAAAAAATAGTCGGACAAAATTAACAAAGCATTTTCAACTGTCTTATATTTTGCCAATTGCGCAATATATTGTAATGCGTTGATTTGGGTCATAATTGTTCCAGCATCATGAATAGAGGGAATGAAAAAGTCGAGCAAGTTTTCATATTTGTCAATATCCAATAAACACATTTGGATAATTTCCTTGTCAGATATGAATCCGAGTGCGCGAAAAACGATAAAAAGCGGAACCGGCGCACGCACATTTGGAATATTTACAACAATTTGTTGATTACTATATTTTGAAGAAGGTGCTACAATGTCAATGCGGAGAGAACGTACCGGCTTAGAAGCATTTTCGGATACACTTTTTATTTCTGCTGAATAGAGAAACTCCGGATTAGACGATTTATTGACACGCAACATATTGTCGCCAAACTTCTCTTGCGGAATAACTACTTTTTCTTTGCCATCAATAATGAAATAACCACCTACATCATTACGGCATTCACCCATATTAAATCGCATTTCTTTGGGTAATCCAGAGAGAATACAGAGATCAGATTGAACCATAATTGGAAATCTACCAAGCAATATTTTATCAATAACAAACTCATATTTTTGAATACCGTCTACATTAATAGACTCACGGATTTTCTGAAATATTTTAGCTTGTTCATTTGCTGATAACGCATTTAATTCTGTAGGTTTAGCAGATTCACCAATGTGTTCTTTTCCCTCAATATGCTGATAAAAGTCTTTGTCTTTTTTTACATTTTTCAAGTTTTGTTTTTCTTCATCAACTTCAATAACATCATAAATAATAGGGTCTTCCCCTTCAGCAAGTTCATTTAGGATTTCTACTTCAACATCATAGTGGATTGTCATCGCATAAGTCATATTTCGTAAACGTGCTTCATTTGGAAACATATAGTGAGGATTATTTCCGTCATAAATAATTGGTTTAGCAAAATATACACGCTTTCCAGTTTTTCCACCAAAATAGAGATTACATTTCAATTTATGTTCTTTAGTTGTTTCATCAAACTTGGAAACAATTGTAATTGGATTCATTTCTTTGAATATGCGAAATATGTCTTCTTTAAAAAAGTCATTATATGATTCAATGTGATGTCTTACTAAACTTTGTGGATTGTCTCGGAAATAACAATCAATAATATTCCAAATCGCCTTTTCATCCAACATTTATACAATACTTATACACATTCTTTTATGTATAATTTTCTCCGACATAAATATAAAATGTCTGACTTCATGAATACACTTTTTGGTTCTCTCTCTGGAGAGTATTGTCTCTACTTCTACTACCTTTCTATTTTGTCTTTCTTTATGCTTGCTGTCACAATCATTGGCGGAGTTGTTTCTGGATTACAGAAGGGCAAGGGCATGTATTTCTATATGTCTGTTTTAGGTGCTTCTGTTGCTTATTTTATTTCTTACTTTGTGAATCGCTTAATGTTTTCTGTGTGTTCCAAGGCTCTTTAATAACCTTTATATAAAGAACCTTTTGTAAAAACCTTTGTAAAAACCTTTGTATAAAACTTTATGTATTTTATCAAATACATAAATAGATAAATTGTTTACATTTTTCCTACATAATAAACAACCAAATAACATAATATTGCTAAAATAATAGAGACTACCCATATTGGTATTACTGTTTTGTGTTTATAACCGATACCAAACTGGCGAAATCCTCCATGTTCATTATAAATTAATGCGGGTTTCATCCAATGAACAATAGAGAAAAGAGCCAGAAAAATAACAATTGATGAAACTAATCTATTTTCAAGCATTCTATAATAGAGAAAATGAAAAGAAAAATGAAAATATATTTTTGCTGAACTTTTGTAAAAATGAAAAAATGCAGTAGTCAGAAAAGATTTCAAAAATTGAAATCTTTTTTAACAAAATAGAATTAAATAACAGCAAAATAATCAAACCCTAAATAATTAAATCAACCAAAATAATGTACACACAACAGGAAATTGTTAAAAAAACCAAGCGTCACTACAAAAACTATCTTGCGTTTTTAAAACAAAAAAAGAAAGAAGACAAGAAAAAGTTTATTGAAGAAGAAACTAAAAAATATGTTATTAATACAATCCTCAAAAACTCATTAAACTCACAAACAGAATTTGTTCCAAAACCATCTTTCAAAGAGTTTTCCAAACATCCAGTATTGGCAAGAATAACTGCGGAATTAGAAACAAATGATCACCCTGGATATTGTGCTCATATAAACTGCTCATATAAATCAAAAATTATAAATGTCAACACAATTTTGCCAGAAGAATACTCAGCATTTTGTCCAGAAATTGGTGAGTGTATAGACTTCAAAAATGCGTTATTCAAATATAATTGGACAAAACATTTACCTTTGCCAAATATTACTCACTATCCTGGAAACTTCTGCGAATGTACAAAAACAAATGGTGTTGATCGTCATCAATACAGATACACTTTAAAAAAGATAGAAGTTATAGAGAATAAGTTTTACAACAAAACTAGTACGCGTGGATATTTGCTTATAGAGAGAATATCATCAAATAATAATTTATATGCTGCTGTTGATACTTTTACTGTTGTTGATACTTTTACTGAAGCCAAAAAAATCGCAAAAGATAAAAATTGTAAAATATATGAGTTGGATACTTTAAAATATATACCAATCAAAAAATAATATATATTTCAAAAAAGACAAAATAAAAAGACAAAATAAAAAGACAAAATAAAAAGACAAAATAAAAAGACAAAATAAAAAGACAAAATAAAAAGACAAAATAAAAAGACAACATTCTTTTTTATTGTAATTCATTATCATAGCGGTCTTCATCGCCCTCTTCCAAAACAAACTCCTCATTATTTCCTGGAACTTCTTCCATACCGATTTCCTTCTCATATTGTTCTTTCTTATAAACATAAACACTATCATCAGTAGACCATCTACCCAATTTATACATCATCATTGTGGATTCAACTTTGCGATCTTCATTATTTACAATAGCTTTAAAATCATCAGTAATCTTCTTTTTCTCAGCAAGAGCAGTTTTATGATACTTATCCGACAACTCGCTATAACTGAAATTAGTCATTTTCTTGTTTTTCATATCTGTGTTCATAAGAATAATAATCAAACTTGAAACTTGTTGGAAGAAAACCGCTTTATCATCTTCCATCAAAATATCAACATTACCGTCTTCATCTATGGATGAAGTTAATACAATATCTTTAGTAGCACTCTCTGTAATGATTTTATAAAACAATGACAAATAGCAATATTTATATATTTTACACATTGTATCTCTACTCAACATATTTGAAATCTGAACCATTTGCGTCATCAACAAATTAATATCTTTTATTTCATCATCCATACTAATATTTTGGAAAAGAGAACACACATTTTCATTTTTATTATACGAAAAAATATCCTTGAAATATTCGTTAATAAAGTTTTCCAAGTTTTTCACATGTGAAGGCGCAAATCCCCAATGTTTATGTATTAAATCTTTACTTCGCATTCCATTATTATTTAAAATAGATGGAATCACATTGCTAATATTATGGATTGCGTTTTTTATAAAAATGTGAATATTTCTATAATCATTCCACATTGTAATATTTTCTATAAAGTCAAAAAGTTTTTTCATTTCGGCGCGTTTTAATGCCCCAGAATTGCGCAAAAACTTCACAATTTCTTCCTGCATTTTATTATTATATGTATCCAAATAAATAACAAGAGGTTTCTCTTCTTTTGTTTTCAGAGCGGTTTTCAAATGTGTATCAATATTGTCTTGTATATAGAGATCATCAAACTTAGGCACAGATTCATCAGAAAACACAATATCAACATGATTTCTCTGCGAAACTTTTTTCATTAACTCAGCCAATGTATTTGGCGTCTGTTTTTTTCCATTATCAATAAGTGTTTGGATTGCTTGTTCCATTTCAAGTGTATTAAATCCAGGGATTTTCTCTTGACAAATGTGTTGTAAATCATCGGGAATAGGCAAATCTGAATTGAGTTTACAATAATGAATAAAAGCCAAATAACTATTTCTCTCACTATAATCACCAGAATTGGCACTAACATATTCAGTACGATTCATTTTGGAACATACAAAAGAAGGAATGGAGAGAGATTTAATATCATCATATATGGTTTGATATTTATTTACAAAATCAATGGATTTGCGTATATTTTCATTTTTCTCTGAGAAATAATCAATGACTTTCTTTGGTTCTGTTTCTTCGCAACAAGAGTTTTCAAGAAAAATAACAGTGCCTGCTTTCAACATTCCGCCTTTTCCAACATCAGAGACTATGCTATTTACATCATCCACCACTGAATAAGCATTCTCTATTATCTTCTTGTATAAGTTGCCAATATGTTGGTGCTGGTCTCTATGTCCACTTTTAATTGTATCCGCAATTTCGCTTCCAAATGCCTTTGAAACTCCAGAAACAGTTTTTACAATATTTGTTTGGATAAGAGGCGGTTGAAATAATAACCATTTCTCTACAGAGTGTTCATCTGGAATGTGTATATTTTCCGGATTTACTAATAAATAGGCGCGTTTTAGTTCCAACATTTTCTTGATTCTTGAATCTTCCAATATTTTCTTGTCTGTCCAATAAACAACCATATTCATAAGTTCGGTGCTTGTTAATTTACTGACACTTTTCCATGGCTGACTATGTTTGGTTTTCATTTTTTCCAAAATACAGCAAACATAATTTATACCCGACTTGTTTTCCGCAGACATATCAAGAGGATAACCGGCCAAACTATAAATACAGCCTGGATATGTCTTATTGGGTTGAAAAGATGGAACACGAGTCTGAATAACAATAAATGTTACAGAAACTGTCATATAGAAGATAATTTGATTCTTATAATCCTCATATTTTGATTTGGATTCCTTCTTTTTAAGTTTTCGTTCAAACTCGGCTTCGGAATACAAATTATTTGTAATAAGACGCGCACTTTCCGATAAAATAATATCATCAATGGATTCAAAATCAACCCCAAGACTCTTAACCAGTGCGCTTGATACATTGTGGACATATTTATGGATTTCATTTTCAAAAACATATTGTTTTGGTTTTATTGACTTGTTTGCCTGATTTGTCTCAATCTCTATATTAATGGCCTCTTCAATAATCTCTTCATCTGTTTTCTGAATTACTGCGTGGGTTGTAACAATAAATCCCTCTTCAGTAAACTCTTCTTGAGCAACCAAATCTCGATATTTGATAATGTACCCACTATGTTTATCTACAACTGCGTCTCCATCATCACTTACCTGGCCTTGAGTAGAAATAATTTGTTCCATTGTTTGTTCATATTTTCCGGCAAAAAACATTTTCGCAAGTTTGTATAAAAAAATGGGCAAAAGTTTCAGATTTGTCTTCTTACAATAGAGCCAATAAATGCTTTCACTTTCAATCGCATCACGGCAATATTCCTTTACATATTGAATAATATATTCTTGTTTCTTTATGAAATCGGTTTCGGCCAACATTTGGTCTCGTATATGGAAGTGGGGGAGTTCTTCACTTTCTATCAGCAACACATTTTTACCAATAGAATACGCAATATTGGAAGCTTCTTCAAGATTGGCTTCTTTAATCAATCGAATCTTTTTAATGTGTTTTTCTTTCAAGGCATAATTATTTTCCATTAATTTTTTAAACTCTTCCAATGTAGCATTTGCGCTGGTCTCAAATAAACTTTTTTTTGCGATTTTCTTCATTTTGGCTGCGGCATTTTTATTGGAATCGCAAAAGTCATTTGATTTGTCATAGAAACAGTCTTTATCCATATTACATAGTGTTTCGTTGTTTTCCGCAAAGTCGGAATCGGCAATCCACTCATTGCCTTTGCGTTTATAGTAAAATACTTGTTTTCTGGCTTCGGCCTCTATTTCTTCTTCTTTTTGTTCTAATATAGAGGCTTCAAACGCACTCTTCATTTTTGGATAAATAATAAGAACCGCATAATTATTATCTTCAACACGCTTTTTTCCCTGAATAATTGTTTTTGCTACGTTCTCATCAGCAATATTGTGCTCTTTTTTCAAAACGGTTGTAAAATAATCAATAAACTCGGCTGGTTGTTGTTTCTGCTGGGCTTCCTTATATTTTTTCAAAATATCGTAAGGAGTGCTGTCATATTCTTTGTCAAAATACACTTCTTCATTGCCACTGTCTTTCATTAAAGCAGAATAAGACGTGTATTTTTTCGCAATAACATGGTTAAAACATTTTTTCGCACTTGAAACCGGGTCTTTGCCATATTCCGACATTTCCAAAAGTTCCGCCAAATCAGGTGTATAAAGTTTGGCTGTCAAAACAGAAAGTATACTCATGAAAAACTCGCCATTATCAAGTCCAATTATTTTGTTTAAAACTTCTGTGTTTGTAGGATTTTCACCCAATTTATATTCATTGTGAATCTTATCTTGGATTTCTAATTGTAAATGTTCATATAATGCCAACTTCTTCTGGTTTGCGGATTTTACCTTTTTGAGAATAGCATATTTTTTGCGTTGTTCTATTAACCGTTTTAAGAAGTTTTCTACATTCTCTATTACATAAGTACGTAATTCTTGATAAGGTCCACCCTTTCCTTCATATATTTTAATATTATCATTGCGAAATGTGCCAGAATATGTAATGGTGTCATTATAAATTAAGAATGGCTCAAAATGTGAAATCAAATCATGGAAATTGTAGCCAATATAATTAGACTTTAAACGACGAATAATTCCAGCAGTTCTTGGAATTACCGCATTTAATAAACTTTCATAGTCCGCATCTAATAATTTTGAAATATTGAATCCTGTAATCTCTTCCAAAAATTGGTTTTCATCATAATCGTAGTCCATATTAACATTATCAATATCAATCATTTTGATAGAGGTTTTTTTTGTAAGAAAACGAAAATAGTGGAGCCAATGTTTACTGAGACCGCATTTGGTCAAAATATTTGTTCCGGGAAGTTCAACACGGGAAAACTCAAGTGTTTGTTTGGGTAACATAATGACAGATTTTGCGTCAACCGAATCATTATTGCTAATATTTTTCCTAACATAAACTGATTTGCCGGATTTCATTTCTTTATTGCTTAATTTGGTCATTCCCAAATTGTATCTTTGGATAAAAAATCTTTTTTTCGAAATAAGATCTTCATGTTTATAAACATATGTATAATAGTCTTCCAAACTATCAACAATAGTTTCCAAATTAGTGTTTACAAGATTTCCGCCAATGGTTTGAAATGGTGTGAAAATATTATTAATTCCATTGTAAAATGCGGAATAATTATTGGTTAATTTATAAGCATCTAAATTGGTTTTATAATCATTCAAATCAAATAGTAAATCTTGTGGCAAAATATTTTCATCATTAACTGGTTTATCAGTATAAATCTTGGTCTTTTGAGAGACAACTGGAAGTATCCATCTCAAATTGATATCAAGATTTTTCATATGTTCAACCAATGGTTTGTACATTGGTGTAATATTCTTGGAACCAGTTATATTTCCATTTTCATCAAAAGTAGAATATTGTTCTCTGAGTTCTTTGAAACGATTAATAATACGATAAATGCGATCCATAACTGTGGATGTTCTTTTGTTGTCAGGGATTGTAGAAAGAAGTTCATTTAATAAATCAGTGGTTTGCATTTCAATACCGTAGCGCTGTTGCCATACCATGTCATCTGCGTAAAACTCGATTTTTTCATCGCCAAAAATGGGGGTTGTTGTTATAGGCATTATATCGATAGATTGTGTGGACTCATCTTCGGTCTTTGACTTGTCTACGGTATTTGATTCATCCTCTTGAGCCTTCTTTTCGGCCTTCTCTTGAGCCTTCTCTTGAGCCTCTATTTTATCATAAATGGTTGGCTGTTCAATAATGGCAATTTTCTTCAATGGAATATTTTTGGGAATACCTTTGTATTCAAAATCAATATAAAGTGATTTATCATTTTCTGCCATTATTTCAATCATATCTTCTTCCAAATCAATAATTTTACCAGTAATTTCGATTTCATCTTCAAAAACAAGTTTTACATAGACATTTGGAATAAGTCCATTTTGCCTTGCGTATCCTTCTTCATCACTTCTTGAAAGCAAATATATTTTCTGGATAGTTATATCAATTAAACATCCATTAGAGTCTAAATCCAAAGTTTGTTTATCTCCGTCATTAATATTAATTATTTTAATGGTTTCATTGTCAATATATTCAACCAAAAAATATGAATTAAAGTCCGAATTTGTTGATTCAATTTGTATAATATCTCCAAGTTTCATTTTAATTTCGGACACTGTCATTTTTTCCATTTCAGACATTGTATAGTATAGTAAAGTATTTTCTTATTTTGTTTTTTGTAAAAAACTTAAAGATTTTTTGCAAAATATAATAATTCCAATGCAGACATTTTCTACAGATTCAATCCCCGATTACGTTAAAGTTAAAGATATTATATATGAAAATACTAAATACATAATATACAATTTGGAAAGCGAATATATTCCGAATTTTAATTTGAAAAACAGAATATATAGAAGCGCAATTACTATGGATGGCAAGCTTGTAGCACTGGCTCCATCAAAATCTTTGCCAAATGATGTTTTTCAAAGTGATGTAATAATCACTTCTAAAAAGTTTGTAGTAAATGAAATTATTGAGGGAACAATGATTAATCTTTTTTGGAATGGTGAAACTTGGGAAATAGCAACCAAGAAGAATGTTGGGGGAAATTATTTCTTTTTCAGAAATAATTCTGGAAATCAACAAACATTTCGCCAAATGTTTTTGGAGGCTTTTCTTCAACTAAATCAAGGAGCATTTGATTTACAAAATCTACCTTTTGACAAATCTTATTGTTATTCATTTGTTTTACAGCATCCAAATAATCATATTGTACGTTTAATAAAGAAACCCAAACTATATTTTGTTCATTGCTATAAACTTGGAGAAAATAATAGTTTTTCTTATGTTAATCCAAAAGAACATCCAAACTATGCGGATTTTGTAAAGTTAGGGTTTGAGTTTCCGCGCAATTTAATGGATGACTATCAAATAGATGAAATCAATAAATGGTTAGAAAATCCAATGAATGATTATACCAATTTGGGAATTATGATTACCGACCAAGAAACTGGATTAAGAACCGCTTATTATAATAAAAAATATTTGGAAGTAAAGGCATTGCGCGGAAACAATCCAAGTCTACATTTTCAATATTTAATGTTGCGAAAAGTTGGAAAGGTTTCTGAGTTTCTTAAATATTTTCCATGCTATAGAAAACAATTCAATAGTTTCTATGAACACTTTCGTCTCTTTTCAGAACGTATTTACAAACTTTATTGGTGTGTTCATGTAAAAAAGAGTCTTTGGATTTTTGATTTGGTTGATAAACATGACCGATTTTTTGTAGAGAAACTCCATTATGATGTATTTTTACTAAAGCATAAAGAAGATAAAAAGTTTTATATAACTAGAAAGGAAGTTATATCATTTTTGGATAGTGAAAAAATGTTTATTCCAATTGGATAAAAAATGGGGTTTTCACCCGCATTTTTATAATTTTTTTCTATTTTTCTATTTTTTCTATTTTTCTATTTTTTCTATTTTTCTATTTTTTCTATTTTCTAAAACATTTTTATATTTTTTCTATTTTTCTATTTCTAAAACATTTTTATAATTTTTTTCTATTTTTCTATTTTCTATTTTTTCTATTTTCTATTTTTTCTATTTTCTAAAACATTTTTATAATTTTTTTCTATTTTTCTATTTTTTCTATTTTTATAATTTTTTTCTATTTTTCTATTTTTCTATTTTTCTATTTTCATTCTTTCCAATTCACTTTTCATAATTGTTTTACTTTCATATTTTTTTTCAACTAAATTGAAGTTTTCAAATATTTCAATTCCTCGTTTTGAATCATAAAGCATAAGAACTTTCAAAAGTGCCATATTAAAATAATTAGACCAGTGATTTATTTTTTCATATAATTTATTTAATTCATCATCACCTATTTTTTTATAATTCATTATTTGTTGGCAAATATCATCTCCTACCAAACCAATTGCCCTATAAATATCAAGAAATGCCTCGTCTTTCAAATTATGATTATGTTTAAGCATCAAATTGTGTCCCAAAGTTTCTTTATCTATTTTTCCTAAAATAAATAAATATTCGTTTATAAGACTTTTTTCATTTTTTTGTTGAATATGGCGCTCGTGATCAACAACAGTTGATTCTCGAATATGATTTATATATTGAAAATAATTCTCAATACAGTTTTTTAACGGATTTTTTGAAGAACTGTGAAGAATCTTGCGATATGCCGAACGACGAATATCCTCACACCGCGGTTGGCCTCCTCCTCCTCCTCCTACTGCTCCTCCTCCATGATCTCCGGGCTCGCGAGCTAATGTTCCATTTTTTCTCATATACTCATAATAGTGTGGATTATGAATATGTTTATCTTCAATATTACCAGTATTCCAACTAAACGCTGTCTTACACTCAATACACCACATTTGGTCGCATCCGTTTATTTTTGATATTCTGACACCACATTTTGGACATGGTTTTGTGTTTTGTTTAACAAACTTTATAGTTTCCACTTTTTCTTCATCACAAACATGATTTTCATCTTTTTCTTCAAAACATTTGGAACAAGTAGTTTTATTACAAACTACACAATTATATTTTTCATCTAACATTCCATTACAATTTGACTTTTGGCAAGGCATTACAAACTTTTTTTTCTGAGTTTCTTTAAAAGCTGTTTGTGCTGTTTGTGCTGTTTGTCCTCCGCCTTCATTTCTCCGATAATAATTGCGATAATATGGTTCTTGACCATGTCTTACGCGCTTTTCATTTTCAATATCTTCTATTTGGTCATAAACTTTTTCTGCTTCTTTTTGTAATTCTTTAATTTTTTCTCGCAATACAGCAATTTTTTCTTTTGTTTCAATATCATCACGATAAATAAGCGCCTGTTCCATTCTTTCTTCACGTTTTGAAATTGTGGCGTCTAACAATATTTTATATTTGTGGTCTTTTAATTCATTATTAACAAATGAAGCCCCCAAACTGGATTTTACAAACTCAAAAGACCATTTACTTCTACAATTCATACAGTGCGGGTCTTGAGTTGTGCTCAATAAATATGTGCGAACACAAGTTTTACAAGCGGAATAATCACAAATACACTTGACTTCGGAACAAGTGGATTTGTTAAACTTTATAACACAAACAGAACAGGACATTTTTTTTAAATATATACATTTACACGCATACTGCTTTTCAAAAAAAATACAAAAAAAGATTTCAATTTTATGAATTAATTTTTTGCTTACTCAATTTTACTAATCCAATCCGAAATTATTTTATAATCATTTGAATGTTTTTTTTCACAAACTTCAACTTCAGAAGTATATGAAGAAATAAACCCAGGTATAAAACCAAATATTTTTTTACTCGTAATATGAATAAGATATTTATTTGGTTTTATAACTATTTTATGTATATCATTTGTATTTACTAAAAAATTACTTAATTTAAGAAACTTTGACATATAATATATTGTTCAATATATGTTTAAGTATTTTTATTCTATATAAGCACTTGAAAGTTTTGACAGATTTTGAATATATGTTATAACGTGTTGTTTATTTACGGGATTTTCACAAGCCTCTTTCACAGGTTGCCTTACCGAATCAATAATATCCATAATATTATTTGAATTAGATAAATGTGACAAGTCCGCCGAATAATCTTTTTCAAAAAAGAATGTTATATCCCCGGCATCAATAACATCTGCATACTTTATGTAAACAAACTTATTCCAGCATTTTATCAAAACACTTTTGTTTAAATCGGAAACCGTTCGGAAAGACCGCAATGCGGTTTTAATATGAATATTTCCGGGTAATATTTTTAAAACATCTTCAAAAAACTCAAAAAAATGATCATTAAACGTTTTTACAATAAATGCTTTGTCTGAAAACATAATTATAATATTGTAATTAATATTTTTATATATCTTTTGTTTATTGATTATAATTCAAGAATAAATTGAATATATAAAAATAATGGACTTTTTGTAAAATAATCAATAAAAATATCTATTTTCTAGTAGTTTTTAGTTTTGTATTTCTATTTTGTTGTTTTTTCCTTTTTGTTCCACCGCGCTTTGATGGCGTCTCTTGTGTACGAATATGAAAAGCATAATTTAATTGATTCATATTTTTGAAAAAATCAACAAAACATTGTAAAAATGAAATCATAAAATCTCTATTAAATTTTCCTCCATTATAAGGTCTTATATATAATCCTGGAGAATAATTACAAAAAGATTCAATTAATTGTTCACCCCGTGTTATTTCTGGTACAAAAGGATTAAGAACTTTAAAAATCTCTTTAACTATATTATTGCAAATACTCAAATATATTTTTTTTAAATATTTTATATCTCTTTTTAAAGGAGGTTTTCTTCCATTATTTGTATTAGTATTTAATTCTCCACTTTCTATACAATTTATTAAAGTTTCTGATAAAACATTAGAAAATACTCTATTATAATTAGATATTCTTGTCAAAGCTTTATAAGAAAAACTATGAAAAAAAGGATAATCATCTTTAAACATTGATATTGCAAACTCTAAGTAATCTACAACAAGAAATGCTTCATCTACTTTAAAATAATCCTTATATTTATAATCATCAGCACATTTTTTTAAAAATCTTATTATATCATCATTATATAAACTTTTTGCACAATTTCTTCCTCTTTCTACTTCATCCTTATCATCAAATCTTTTTTTATCAATACCCCATTCAGTAGGATTAATTCCTTTTTCACTCATTTTTTCAAGTGAAATAAACATCTCTTCATCAAAAACCTTATTTAGATTGCTAATTGTTAATCGTATTATATCATCAATTTGTTCTAAAATTTGTGAATAACTTGTTTTAGAACTTATATTTACTTCATCTGGAATAAATGAGTTTCCTACATTTATAAATGCTTTACTAGAAAACTCAGAAAAATTATCATTTCCACCACCACCATCATTATTATTCATAATAAATATTATATTATATAAAAATATTTTTACAATATAATCAATAAAAGTAATCAACTTTTTGTAAAATTGATTTTTTATGGTATAGATTTATAAATAATAAAAAAAAAGCAAAATATAATAATAATGAACTGTTTAAACTGTTGTGTTTCGGATGATTTGGTAGAATATACTTGTGGTCATAGTTTTCAAAGATCTATGTTATTGTCAAGAGAATTGTCTATTCTTAATCCACGATGTTCAGAATGTAATGCGGGAAAACTTGGTTGTTGGGAAGATTCTAGTTCAGAAAAACGTTTTAGTAGTAGTACTAATAGTAAAAATGAAGATGAAAATAATTACTTTATTGGAAGTTTGTCGTCAAATGAAGATGAATATGATTACTTTATTGGAAGTTTATCTTCAAATGAAGTTTCTGAGAACGAAGTAAATAGAGATTTGGACAATTGGTATTCCGACAATGAAGATTCAAAATCCGAATATTCCGAAACAGATTACAATATATATAAAGAAAAATGCGAAAATCTTATATTGTTGAATATAACATTATTTGGACTTATAACAATTGGAATAATTGTAAAACTAATTATCAGTTAATGTTGTTGTCTATCGGATCGGCTGTAAAAAGGGATTTTTTGTTGGACCGCCAAGTCCCAACTGACTGTCTTGCGCTTTTCGGATTTCCTCCATTTTGTTTGTCATAGATGTGTCGCCATCTTTTATTTTATTGCTACCCCCTTCAATTGGAGGTGTATTAATTGTTGTTTGCCCACTATGAGCAAAATTAAGTGAAACCCCATTATTTGGACCGCCTAAAGCAAATCCGACAGGTTCACCATTAAAATTAGTCGCCATCATTTTGTCATTTACAATATTTGGTTCATAGAATTTTATAATTTCATCGCCATAAATGACTTTATAATTTTGCTCTATCATTAATAATGCTGGAACACTATGAATATTTGGAGGCATTAATATTTTGTCCCCATTTTCCATAATAACATACATTTGGTTTGTATTTGAGTCTCTTCCTCTTTTATCAATACATACAAATGCGATTTCACTAGTTAAGTTTGCGCGAACTAAAAATTGCATAACTTTTTGACTATGTTGGCAATAGTTACTATAATAAAAAACATTCTGTTTTGACATTCAAAATATAATGTTTTTGTGGAAATAAAAATAGAGAAACCAACTAGGGGAACTACGTTCCCCTATAACCCCTCCTTTTTATACTTTTATTTACAATTCTCCAAAAATACTCCAAAAATACTCCAAAAATGCTCTTATTAAAATGAATATTTAAAGGAGGGGTCCTAGGGGAACGTAGTTCCCTAGAATAAGAAATCCACAACAATTGGATAATGGTCTGAGTTATATGTTCCACACATTTCTCCATATGGGTGTGGAAAACTGACTTTTTCAACTTTCTCTACTAATCCCGGACTTATTAAAAAATGGTCTATCATTGTCATCTCTCCTAATGTGCTTAAACAATCTCCATTTTTATCCCACCAGTCCGTATATCTTTCTTCTTGTAATACAATTTCTGCTACAGACTTCAATTCATATTTACCAGCATAAACTCCCTTTAATCCCTTGAGTATATCTAATACCATTGAGGTTGGAATATCATTGTTTAAATCGCGAATCTCTGCGTCATAGTCATTCATATCTCCCACCAAAATAACTTCGGACCCAGGTTCTGCCAGAAGAGAAACAATAAGTTCTTGGATGATTGACGCTTGTGCTTCGCGCGCTGAACATCGCGAAACATCTGTTGGAAAAGCAAGCAAGTGTACTCCAATAAAATGAACCACTGTTGTTCCAAATACATATTTGGTATAGTAGTTCTTAGAAACACCAGTTGAACCAGAACCAGTATATCCGCATTTCGATCCTAACACCGGATAACTATAGGTTCCACTTGTCCGTTTTAATTCAATTGTTGGAACAATCTTGCTTAAAAGACCCACATTTTGTCCGGTTGCTGTGTCTGTGCCAGGTATAAGATATGGCGCATATCTATTATCAAGAAGCTCATTAAGCTGAGAGAGTTCATATAATCCCTCAACTTCGCAAAGGTTTACAATATCTGGATTTAATGTTCCAACTACTTTTGCTAAAGAGTTCATATGTAATGTTGCCTCTGTTATATTTGCCCAAGAACAACTGGAACCGGGACAGCCATTATATTCATTCAAAAAAAACCACTCGACATTATATTGCATAATTCGCAATGAAGATGACAATTGGAAAATACCAAATACTATAAATAAAATATTCATAAACATATAATATTTTATATATTTATTTTTGATAAGAACTAGTGTATGATTTGATAAATGCCCTGATAAATGCTTTATCAAACTCTCTTATACAATCTTTCTTTTCTTTCTTATCAACTAACATTTTTTGGCACAATTGTGTTTTTATGTTTTTTACTGACTTACTTTGAAGTTTTTTTATAGCCATTTTTTTCAATTCGGTTTTATCCATTATAATAATAAACAAAATAATAAACCTCTAAGAAAGTTGAAACTTTTTAACTTCTAAGAGTTCAAGATTCGGATTCAAGAAGTCATCAAATCCATATGGATATTGTTTCAACACATGTTGTTCAACCCGTGAAGCTTTGGTTTCATCAACAAAATTGCCTTCATCATCTACAAAATTATATACAGTTTCATTAACCATTTCATGAATCGGGTATTTCATAGAACGTACTAAACTCAAAATATCACGCAATTCAACTTGTTTCATTGCGATTTCCTTAATCAAAATATTATTACCAGTTTTTTCATATTCTTCCAAAAGTCTTCGGATTTCGGCCAATCCCGAATAAACTACATTCATTTTTTTTGAAATAAAGTTTGTCTTCTCTACATTATTTTGCATATTGTAATATGACTCATTTACGTCATTTTTTAAATATAAGTCCATATTTCCTTGGTTCTTAATAATCTCTATGTTTCTTTCAAACTTATAAACTGATGTTTTCTCATCAATGTAGCCAAATAAATTATCCATTTTTAATTTTATTATTTCTTGTTTAGCAGTTTCCACTCTTTGTAAGCTTTCTTCAATATCAGCATCCGGTATAGTAAGACTGGATAAAATAGATATATCCAATTTACACGGTTTTGTTCTACTTCCGCAAATGGCTCTCAAAAAGTTTTCATCTTTCCAAAATCGTGTTCCACCCTCTTCACCGCAAACAACACATTTAAACTTGGCATTTTTTACTTCAGCAATTTTTTTCTGTTTTGACCAATCCTTGTTTTTAATTTTCCGAATAACAGCATGTTTGTGTTTTTCATATCTCTCTTTTAATTCATAATATTGATTCACCGCATCTTTTACATCCACGATTGTTGTTAGAACCGTTTTTTTGGGAGCACCACCATGAAGTGCACCACCACGAAGCGAAGCACCACCATGAAGTGCACCACCACCACCATTAAGAACAATTTGGGCTGTTGCATCTTTATCAATGCGAAAATATGGGTCTGACATCTGCTTTCCGCCAATAATTTTCTCAAGTTCTGGATTTCTTTTACACACAACATCGACACATGAATCCGCTTGCCGAAGATCCAATTCCTTTAATCCATTGCCATCAATATGAAGTATTTTTAATGAAGTTGGAAACCCATATATTTTATTAATTTTATTATCCTTTAAATAGAGAGAAACCAAATTGACCATATCAGTTAAATTGACTTTTTTCAAATTATTGTTGTTTGCCTCTAAATGAACTAAATCTCTCAACTCCAGATTGGGAATTTCTTCCAATAAGTTATCATTAATAACAATTTTCTTTGTACCTTTTGGAATATTGTAAATTCGCATAATTTTTCCTGGTGAAAAATGTATTTCTTCAATATTGCGATCTTTTAAACAAAAAAGGTCAATCTCTCCATCCAGTTCTTTTGTTATAAAACATTTATTTCCGTGTATTGAACTATCAATTAATTGGGTAAATGCTTCTTGATTATCCATTATATAATAATCAGATAGAAAGGAATGTTAGATAAGCCGAATATGTGCTATCTTGTATAGTAGTCCATATCTACAAATGGCATCTTTGTCATTCCAGAATAAGATGCACGCTTCTTATCATCCTGATACATTCGGATTTTAGACATAATAATTTCCTGCTCTCTCTTCATCTTTTGTTGGATTTCATATGGAGTAGGCTTTGTTTTGTATCTATAATAGAGAAATCCGCCAAACACAATTATAAACAATCCCAAAACACCAAAGTTGAAAAAAAATGAATAAGTGTTCATTTTGTATTCGTGTGCTTTTTTTAAAGAACTTTCAATAAAATTGCGAACATCAGGTTCTACTAAACTTGGTCCATTAGAATCAGCCATTATATTTATTATACTTTTGAATTAGGATTTCTTATGTAAACGTAACCGCAGGTTCCCAAATTGTCTATGCGAATAGTATAATGACAACGCTCATTTTTTACAGCTTTATATTTTTGATTGTCTCAGTTATTTTTATTTCATCTATTGGATTTGAAAATACAAACACATTTTTTTTGCTAATAATTATTTGGATTATGGTGTTAGGAGCATTATTTACAGTAAAATATAGTATAAATAAAAAAGAAACCAAAAGTAAGGATTTAGTTGATATATTGCTATCCAGTTTTGTTTCAGTGTTTTTAATTGTCGGGTCAACATTAGCAGTATCTAGTTCAACTATTGTTGGACGAGCCTTTGAAAACACAATTGGTTATTGGTGGATTAATAATGAAGAATTAACAGAAATAACTAAATCTCTATTTTCTTCCTCTATGGAACACAACTATAATATTATTGCTACCCAGTTATTTTATGATCCGGAAAAAACACAATTTAACAGTTATTTGGCAAAAATGTCCGGACAAGAAAATCCGTTTCCTGGTGTTAAATATGTTGCCGGTGAAAATACTGAAAAGTTATTCAATATGATAACCAAAAAAAATAGTGTGTCAAAAGCAGTTATGGCTTCTTTAGCAACAATTATTTCAATGCATGTTGGCTATTTTGCTAATATTATATAAAAAATATTTCTATAAATATAGTATAATGTCTGATTTTGATGATTATAATTTTTCAGATGATGATGTAAGAGATTTTGATGAAACACGTGTTGAAAATCTTTTGGGTGAAGAAGAAGAAGAGCTACCTGTTCCAGACCTTATAACATTAGCTACCGAATATATTGGACAAGGTTATAGTGAAGAGGAAGCACTTGGTATGGCAGAAGCAATGATAAATAGTATTAATGAAAAAAATAATGAAATAAAAATAGAAAGGCTTAAGAAAGAGGCTGAAGCCAGATCTAATGTTATTGAGGAATCTCCTCTAGTAAAGAAAAGAAATGAGGAACTTCGAAAAGAACGTGAAAAAAAACAGTTAGATGCTGAAGAAGAAGAACACCAAAAGTTTATTAATGAAAAACGGAACGCACTAGAACCATTTCTACAAGTATTAGCAAGAACTAATAAACCTCTTCAAAAAAAATTGGATAATTTTATTGATGATAAAAACGCAATGATGTTACCAGATCCAGATGGAACTATAAGAGACGAACTAAGTAAAACAAGACCTGGAAAAACTGTTAATGGAAAGATAGCAATTGAAACATATATATTGCCTGGAGAAGAACCAGATGAAGAATCCAGTGATTATGATGATTACGCATTTGCCGGCGGAAAGAAAAAGCGCAAGTCCAAGAAACAGCGCAAGTCTAAGAAACTGCGAAAGACAAAGAAACAGCGAAAGTCCAGAAAACAACGCAAATAAAAAAGTTTTGTATTTATTTTTATAAATACAAAAAGGCTTCAAGTAAAGTAATTTCAGCAATTATTATAGTTTGTCACACTATCCCAGCGAATGCCATTAGAATCTGCCCACTTCTTCTTACCACATACAGCACTTCCAAACGCGGACCATCCAGCATTTGTAAAATCAAACTTGCCATCATCCGTTTTTCCTCCATCTGGAGTACCAGTAAGTTCATCTTTGTTTCCATAGTTTATTTGACCACTAGTAGGTCTTACACAGAGAGGTTTTCCACTACTATTATCAATTCCCCAAAAGTCTGGACAAGTTGTTTGAATCTTTGGAAAATCATTTTGAGCAGTCTGTTTAGACATAGTCCATCCTAGAAATGCTAAAACTAAAATAAGAACAACCACCGCAATTGCTGTTACAGTTGAATAAAATCCAATTCCACTTTCACTTGATGTAATTGGTGCCGAATCCATTATATACTATTCTAGCATTTATTTTCTCTATAAAAGTTTCTGTATCTATTTTATTATGTCTAAACCAGGTTCATCTATTTCAAATGCTTACAATAATAAAATATTAGATTTAGCAAGATATAATGGGCGTGTTAATTTAATGGATCAACCCAGTCCAGAAATCCAATTCCAATTAGCAGAGAAAGTAGCCATTAAAAATAAAGCAACCGAATATCGCGGAGCAATTTCAAATGAATGGGAAGATAATATGTTAAGTCGAGTGTTTTTCTCTGCTGAAAATATGCAAATTATTCAAAATGGCATTCGCGCAGGTGTTTACAAGATGTCCAAAAATCAATTTACCGTGTTGCCTCAAAATACCGATACTTTAAAAATTATTATGCGAAGTATTTACATGCAATATGCTCAACATTATCCCACAGGTATAACACAACAAGTGGAGAGACTAAACCAATTAGTCTTGGAATATGCTGTGCCAAATGTTTATAATGAATCGATTGGATATATTAAATATATTGAGGATATTAGTACATTGGCGGTTCCTTTTGACTTACCAACTAAGATTGATCGAGACTATAAAGTTCTAGATTCAAGTAGAGAGTTTTTTGTCAATACTCGGTAAAATAACTTTTTCTCTAATCTAGATAAATATTTGTTGCCACATATTTATCTAGATATTTTTTATTATAAATTAATTTATAATAGCATATATATTGTAATAGCATATATATTGTAATTTAGTGTTTAATAAACTTATAAATTGGATATCCAGGTTGGGTAGCATTATGTAATGATAAAAACTCAATATCTAAATTATTTTTTAGTGCAAACTCATCAACTGCTTTTTTAGTTCCTGGATGACAAGAAGCGTAATCATCTCCAAGTAACCACCCACCTTTTCTTAATTTTTTCCACCAAAATGGCAAATCTTTGCTAACTGCTTCATAACTATGATCACCATCAATAAAAATAGCATCAACTGATTCATCTGGTATTTGATGATTTGTTACACTTAAACTTGGACAATGGTGCCAAATATATTTATCTTCATAATCACTCAAATGGATTTTTATATTTTTTATAAGTTTTTCAAAACCACCATATCTTATAACATCATCCGCAAATGCGTCATTTGGATAATAACACATAGGATCAACAAGATGCAACTTTTCAATATTTGTTTTTTCTAATATTTCCTTTGCGTGAAATCCATAACCAATTCCAACTTCAACACATGTTTTAAAATTATTAATTGAAATTATATGTGAAAAAATACCATAATAATATCCTGCCCAACCACCTGGGCCTCCATTTTTGCCTCCATGTTTCCAAACTTCAATTAACTCTTTGTAAAATGGATCAAGTTCCCCAGACATTGTATTTATATAATTACTATTGTGGATTCTTTATACCAATTTATAATAGAGCATAAAAAATGATTTTTTTTTACAAAGAATATTTTTATTCTGATACTAAAAGTTTACACATCATATTTGCCTCTACATTATCCCTTTGTTCTCTGAACAAATTATAAATTATTTCATCATCTCTAAATCTTGCCGTATATTCTTGTTGAATATTGTTTCTGCCAACACGACCAAGTGCTTGTATAGTCTTTTGTTGTGTCATATTTGCCAAATCTTTTCCAATGATTTCGTGGCAAAACTGATAATTTGTTCCATAAATATAATCCGACGACGCAATAATTATAAACAATCGCTTTTGATTTGCCATTTCCTTAACAATCTCTGTATATGCAGTATTTTCTTGGTATTCAAAAGAGCCAATACCAAGTAAAAGCAATATTTTCAATCTGTCATCAATACTCAATTCCATAACACGTTTTACTGTGTCTGGATTAATTGCCGGAATAAATGCGTTTTCCACTGTTTTCTTTACCCAGATTTCTTGGTGCTGAAGTGTGTTTGGAACATAAATTGAATCCAAGTTCAATGCTTTTACTTGCGACTTTAATTCATTTATTTCTTCATCCAACTTACGTGCGGTTGGCGATGATAATTGTGAGCCCGACATCTTCTTTTCTTTATCAGCAATTTCTCCAAGAAAGTCTTCCAAACACAATTCCAATTTTTCAACTTTGGCCAACAAAGCATTATTTTCCGCAAGTTTGCGAAACAATTCATCAAATACTGTTTTGGGAATATTGGATTGCTGAATGTAAAAGTTGCCAATAGTTTTAATATTTTCTGTCAAATAAATGGTTGGGCCATCGGTAAGTGTATGTGCGTCCACCGTTGTAAGTAATATTCCACCAGAACTCAGCGAACTTGCTTTCGCCTTTTCCACAAAAGTTGGTTCCGAACTAACACTTGATGTTCTTGTAAGTGATTTTCCAGACAACGGCTTCTCTGTATTGTTCTTGTTTAAACTGGTGGTCTTTTTGATTTCTTCATTGTCAAACTTTCGTTTCATCATAATTTCAACATATTTGTAAATAGTTGGCCACTGCTCTTCTTTCAAAGATTTCAAAAGTTCCAAATAATATGTTTTAATACTATTCATTTTGATTTTGCCAATGTCGTTTTCAAAATAGGATTCCGCAATGTAACGCTCCGAAATATAATTTGACTGTTTCAAATACTCTATAAATCGGACAATCTCTTTCAAATCAAAATAACGCAATAGAGTTTTGTTGTCACTACAATATTCAACACATTGTTGCATTTTCCAATAGTCTTCAAACATATTGTGGGGGCAAACGCAGAATCCAGACTTGTTTAATATGGATATGGATTTGTTGAAGTCGTAGCTCTCAATCGTAGTCAGTGTCGTATTTTCAAACTTTGCGCGAAAGTCCATAATCATTGGCATAAGCATTTCCTCTTTCGGCAATGTTGCCGATGATAATACCATATTGGGAATCTGATTTTCCGACCAATTTCTATGGATAATTTCATGAAGGGGGTGTGATTCGGAATCTAATCCAATGGTGGGTTCGTCCCAGTATGTTATAATGCGCTCTTTATTATTGAATGACATCATATAATACATAGCAATCAAATAGGATTTGGCATCGCAAATTATAATTTCGACTTTGGTTCCAACGCTATTGTCCACTTTGCCAATTCCGCCTGAGCGACTGTTGATTTTATACGTGGCAGCCGCAAAATAGTGAAGGCGAATATCGCTGGCAGTATCACATCCGAAAGCAAATGCCACACATTTGTGTGCGGATATGGCAGACTTTGCCAGTGCCATACCAACGTGTCTGGCTGCGCAAACGAAAATGACACGATGATTTTTAATGAGACCAATTGGCGAAAGTGTTTTTCCAGTTCCGGTAGGAGCAATATACAACACTAAGTTGGAAGTCGGATTGCGATTGCGTGTATTTTTTTCGTGAGATTGGCGAAACACATTGAACAAGCGTTTTTGGTGATCGTAAAGCGTAATGTCGCCATATTTGTAGACATTTGGATTTTTTTCTATAAACTCGTATGCGTTTCTAAGAATGTTGGAAAGCATCATTTCAGAATTGACTGTTTTAATACAGTTGTCAATAAAGTCCAAAACATGCTGGTTTATGTTTTCAATGCTGATATTTCTCAACTGGATTAATGTGTATAAGTAGAATGCGTATTTTCCATTTTTTGCAGTAAAGAGTGCCATCATTTCTTTGACAAATCCGAGGAAAATGTATTCAATAATGGTTGAACTCATTGCGTCAATGTTGGCAGTCATATTAGTAATGCGAATTGTGTCAGCAGTTTTCAACTTTTCTATTTTAATGTCTTTGATTTTTTTGTCAAACTCTGGACCGGAAATAATTTCCATAACAATGGGTTTGAAGAACTTTTTGTAAAAGTGGGTTTCAATCATTTCAGTTTTCTCTATTTTTGCGTAGCTGAATAGAGATTTGTTGTTGTTGTGTTTAATATTAACATTGGAATATCCTTCAATAATTAAGTTAAGAACACGGTGTTCATCTTCGGAAACTGGGACCTCTACAGATTCCCATTCAGATTTGCTGAGTTTTGTTTGTTGTGTGGTATCCATTTTATTATTATTTTAATGTTGTTGTTTGATCTATTTATTATATGATTATTTGTTTAAGTTGAAACAAAAAATCAATTTTTGTTGTGTAGATTAACTATATCCACTTATATATCCAATAACAATTGGTGTTGCTGACGCATATATTATATTAAACTGATAAATCATCAATGTTCTTGATGCGCTTGGTGCTGAAAATGCGGTTCCATCTTGTTTTATATAAGAGATTGATGTTCCATTTATAGTTATTGTTGTTCCGGTAAAATAAAATGTACCGCTTTGTGATGTTAATAATGTAATTGAAATGCTTCGATTTAATGTTGTTGGAACATTTGTAATAGTTAATCCTGAAAAGTTTGATGTTGCGGTTGTATAAAATAAACTTCCTTGTGAATAATTCAATGTCATTGATGTCGAATTAAATGTAAGTGTAGAGAACTTTTCAATCATATTAAAAACACTAATATTTGAACTTGATAAATCTAAAAATGAATAACTAGCATCACTTGGATTTTTATTAATAGAGAGATTTCCAACTATTCGTGTTGCACCACTTATGTCAAGAGAAAACCCAGAAGCTACTGTTTTATTTATACTGATTGATTTTATTCCAGATCCTAGTTGTATATTTCCATTAAGTGATATATCTGATGTATATATTGTTGTTAGAGAATTAATGCTAGTATCTTGGATTCCATTTCTTAAGATAGAAGAATTAATACTAATATCCTGGATTCCATTATAACTTGTTAATGTATTAACGCTAGTTGTTAGAGAATTAATACTAATATCTTGGATTTCATTTCTTAAGATAGCAGAATTGATACTAATATCTCGTATTCCATTGCTTGTTCTAAGATTATTAATACTTAAGTCAGAAGACGCAATTTTTTGATAAATAACAATTCCAAAACTTGCATCACTATTAATCGCGTTTGCTATTTCTCCTAATGTATCTAATGTTCCTGGAGCACTATTTATTAAACCATTTATTTGTATATTCAAATTATTTAGTCCACTGTCAATATAGGATTTGCTATATGTATAATTATTTAAACTAGAATCAACATACGTTTTTAAAGCATAACTTGTTAAATCAATATTTCCGGTTTGTTGATTTGAATCAGTATTGCCTGAAACTGTATTACTCGAAATTGTATTTCCTAAATAATTTGTTTGAAACGCATTTACTAATATATTTGAGTTTTTTAAACTTGTATTTAATATTCTACTATTGAGAGAATTGTATGAACGCATATAATATTTATATATTTATTTTTATTTGTAAATAAAAATAAAATCTTACACAAAATATATATGTTTAACGGATTTAATCGTATAAAACCACGCTCAAAAAAAAGTTCATTTGCATCAATCATTTTTTCAGATCCAAGTCTTGTGACAATAACAACACATAATGTTGGTGGGGTAGATTATCGGGTTTTTGAAATAAAGGGAAATAGCACAGCAGGTTCATCTGATATTACAACAACTGCTACTTTATATAATGAAACAAATATAAATATATATTATTTAGTTGTTGGCAGTGGAGGAGGTTATCCAGTTTTACAAAATGGTTATGCTCCTGGAGGAGCAGGCGCAGGTGCTTTATTCGAAGGAAATAGAATTATAACTGGAAATACAGTTAGCAAAACAATTAATTTTTCGGTAGGTTCAGCAAAAGGTAGTTCTGGTAATAATGGTTCTAATGGTACTGAATCTAGGATTATATTTCCAGGCTCTTATAGTATATGTGCTGGAGGTGGTGCCGGAGCAACTCTTGATGGTGGTACAACTCCTAATTCAGTTACTACAAGTACACTTCAGAGAACTGGATGTGGTAGTGGGGCTTTTGCTAATTATTCAGTTTCAGGTTTAAATATGAATTATAGCACAGGATATTCTAGAGGTGGATATTCTCATTCGGTTAGTGGTCGTGGATATGGCGGAGGAGGTGGAGGAATGGGTGGTAATGGTGATAATGCTTTTAATATTTCAGGTACTGGTGGAATAGCACTTGGTATTACTTCAACAACAAATGGAATATATCAACTTTTTACAAATACTTCTTATTATCCTGTAAATAAATTATGTGGTGGTTGTAGTGGCGGTACATCAACGAGTTCTACAAGTGTTGTAGGTACTCCAGTACAGTCTATGTATGGAAAAGCTTCTGCCAGCAGTGCTGATAGTTCAACTAGTCGAGGTATTATTGCTATTGCTATAAGTGTATCTGATATTCCTCCATAAATGTGTTATTCATTCTGCGCAAACAATGACAAATCAATATTACACTTTCGTTGCGGTTTAGGTTCATCATCATTTTCGGAGTCTTCTTTTTCTAACTTCGTTTCTAACTTCGTTTCTAACTTCGTTTCTAACTTCGTTTCTAACTTCATTTCTTCTTTCTTTACTTTCGGTTCATAAACCACTTCCCAACCACTAAGATCCGGATTATAAGTAGAACTATTTGTCTTGATAATCTTATAATTCTCTTTCTTAAAAAATGCCTTTCGTTTAATCCACTGTTTTTGAAATGGCTCATGACTATCTACAATATCTACAACAACCGGCATTTCATGGTCTGACCGAAGGATTCTTCCAATAGACTGTTCAATATCTGTTTTCGGCGTAACCATTACAATTGTACAAAGTGTTTTAATATCTAATCCTTCCGCAGCCATTGCGTATGTAGCAATAACAACTTGTTTATCTTCCGTCTTTTTTAAAGCAGTTTCCTTCATACCACCCACATAGTATCCAACCGTGGCAAACTTCTCCTCTACAATAGTATCATGTATATATTCCAAAATGCTTCGATTATGAGCAATAACCATAATTTGTTGATTCGGATTCTCTATAAACATATCTTTCAAAACACGTATAATAAAATTGGTGCGGGGTTTATAATCACACAACTTGGAAATCATTGTACTGAAAGCGGGATTTCCTCGAAAATCGTATTCTACCTTTGCGAACTCGCGATCGCCACTTTGATATTGAATCGCACGAACCTGGACAAACCGTTGTTTCTTCTCTGTCATTCTGTACAAAATATCTCCCAAAAACATCTTGAATACAAATGTGGTTCCATCTTTGCGGTCCATTGTGGCCGATAATCCAAGTGTATACTTTGTTACTATTTTGAATAAGGAGCAGGAAAAGACCTCTGACCCAATATGATGGACCTCGTCAATTAATAACATACCAAATGAAGAGAAAATGCTGTCAGCATAATCTTTCATTGATAAACTCTGTAACATTCCAATAACAATATCTTTGTTTTCAATATCAATTATTTGGCCTTGGATTCTTCCTACACGTGCTGTAGGCAAATATTGCTGAATACGTTCTATCCACTGATTTAACAAAAACTCTTTGTGGACTATAATAAGGGTTTTCTTCTTCATTGTAGAGATAATATTTAAACCGATAACAGTTTTTCCCGCTCCGCACCCGAGAGTGACAAGTCCACCGCTTTCCGACTTTGTATAAGCATTTACAACATCTTGTTGATAGTCGCGAAGTTTTCCGGCAAATGGAATGTCAATATTTTCACCTTCGGGGATTTTGATTTGTTTGGGAGGTCCAAAATGTTCATTTCCGAAAAAACGGGGAACATAGAGTTTTTGCGTAGATTCGCGATATGCGGGAAAAGAAATGGAAGAGGCAATTGGTGAACCAGGTGTACAAGGTCGCACAGTAAGTATTTCTTTAATGTATTTAATTTGGTCCTCAGTTAATTCGCTTTTAGGTATGGTATAACCCTTTGTTCCAAGATAAGTAGATAATGTTTTAGGCATTTCTTGGTTGATTATTTTTTTCGGTTTTTTATAAAAGTTGGGTTTCATTGTATAACTACTTATATATTTAGAATTATTTCTAATTTATTTCATAAAGTTATATAAGGCTTTCAATAAGGCCAACAATAAAGGTCTATCTAATAATTCTCTATTATAATTCTCCATTACTATAATATAATGGACTTTTCATCTTACTATCAAACTTTGTCCAAAATGGAATTTGGAATGCTTGCACTTTTTATAATTTACTTGGTTGTCGATATTTATCCGCCAGAAATCATTGCTTCCTATGTTGATACTTCTATTGGAATGCTTATTGTTCTCTTGACAACACTTTATGTGTTTATGACATACAATCCAATTTTAGGAGTTGTTTTCTTATTTGTTGCTTATGAGATTGTTCGCAGAAGTGCTCGTGTTAATAATAGAGTTCCAATGATTTTACATACTCCTTCTCAGGCAAAGAAAGACGCAGAATTGGCAGAAATGAACCCAGCTATTCCTGAGACTTTAGAGGAGATGGTTGTTCAGCAAATGGCTCCTATTGGAAAGAGCAGTTTAATTTCTTATACAATGAGTGAATATAAGCCTATTTCCTCGGATATACATAATGCTTCTTCTATCTAGAAGGGGAAAGGCGATAAGGTGCGTCGTATCTGTGATACTCCGATAAGCCTCACGGCTTAACCTATGGTTCCCCTTAGACCCCTCCTTTTATTAGACCCCTCCTTTTATTAGACCCCTCCTTTTATTAGACCCCAAATATAAAATATTTATAACAAATATTTTACATTATTTTATTCTTCTTCGAATCGTTTTCTTAGGACCTTTTGTTTTCTTAGAACCCCTAGTTTTGTGATGTTTATTTCTTATTTTTCCTCCACCAAGCAGATTTTCTTGTAAAGTATTTGTAACTAAATTATCATTTGTAGGTGTTGAAAATGTAGTGCATTCAAGTTCAACTACTATCCATGATAAAGAATGTGTTGTTGATCTAGGATTTAAACGTTCATCGCGTGTATCAGCTCTAAAACGCTCCGGAATAATTGGATTATCTTGATTATAATAAAAACTGGCATATACTTGTCCAGGATCTTCTGGACCTGTTGGAGGCCATCTAAGTGTATGTAAAGTTATTACACGAGAAATATATGGGTCACTATTTGAGTCAAGATGAATATTAACATCTCTCTGATATTCTCTATACATATCAATTAAACTATTATTACCATTATTATATTCATTATCAGCATTCATTTCTAAAGTGTTTTCAGAATAATCCAAAAGTTCTTGACAGTTAGAAGGATTTCCAAAATAAATAGTTTTTATACCAAAAGACGGATTACGCCGCGTTACTGCCCCAGTAAAAGCAAACAAATTATTAACTTGTCTACCCAAGTGCATTGGACAAACATATGGCATCATAGTTGCCAATTCATCTGTTCTAGCAAGAATTGATCGTTTTAAGTCGCCAACTGTATTGTTAATTCCCAAGTTCAAATCAGTATTTAAATATTTTTTAAGTATTTGTCCGTTTACACAAACTGTTATTCCCATAAACAGAACTGGGCTTTGGTCTTGTTGTTGATCTTGTAATTGCAAAATATAATTTGTTCTTCTGTCCCATATAGGTATTTTTCGTCGTCGCTGTTGTATGGTTTGTTGTGCTCTTTCTCTCTGATAATCTTGTGGCTGTTGCATTGGTATAATTCCAGGAGGCCATTCATCTTCTTTTATTTCGGCTCTGCATTCCGGGCATTGCGGGTATATTGTGGAGTTTTGATTTCGTTTTATTCTAATCCAGTTGTCAATACATTCTTTATGAAAAATATGACCGCAAATAGGTCTTCCATTTTTATCAAGTTTTATTTTTAATTTTTTATTTTCTTCTGGATTTTTGCTTAATTGTTCCATACATATAGAACAATCTTTGGTTTCATCATAATCTGCTGTTATTTGTTGTTTGGCACCTCTTTTTTCCAATAGAACTGCTACTATAACCGCCACCACCACCATTATCACTACTACTGCTTATATTAGTTCTATTTCGTGACATTTATATATTATGACTATAAAATATAAAATAATTAGTTAAGGCACAGCAGGTGCCACAATAGTATTTGATTTAAGATTTTTTATTGATAATATCATCATTATAAGTCCCCAAAGCAATGCGTATCCATAATTTATTTTTTTAGTTGTGCTAATATCACTCTTTGAAAGAAGAACACTAAATGTAATCATAAGAATAAGTCCAAGTAAAAAGATTCCATAACTAATACGATTGTCGCCAGATTTTTGTAAAAATAAAATAACCCCATAAACAAAGACAATTGTAGCAAAAGTCCACGCTATATATGTAATTGCCTCTAAACCGGATTTAGTAGCGTCTTTATTAGCATCTACTGTTGTAGAGTATTCACATTCTATTTCTTCTTTAAAGTTCTGCGCATTATTAACTTTGAAAGCATTTTTATAGGTGATTATTTTTTTGCCTTTTTTAGTAGTGCCTGTTTGAATACTATTAAACTTATTGGAAAAATCAGAAAGATTTTGTTTAGAACCATTTATTGTAATTGGATTTTCAAATACAAATACATAATAATTACCAGTTTCTTGATAACAAAATATGTCTTTACCACTCTTTACTAAATCTTTGTCTAAATAAAAATCTTCATCCAACAAAAAATTATCTATTTGGGTGGTTGTTGAACCATTAAACTTAATTGGAATAACAACATAAAATGTTGTGCCATCTATTTTTGAATGTTCTAAAACCAATTCGGCATCTTGTGAACTACTTATTTTATGTGATGGTTTTGCCATTGTTACTTTAGTACAAAAACCACTAATATATGTATTTTTGTTGTTTGGTGGTGTAAATGATGCTGTAAAGTTGGGATTTATTCTGTCGTATGATGGAGAATTGCTACTTATTTTTGCGGGGGGATAAGAGTATTGTATTACTGCTTCTTTATTAACACTTTTAATTCCGGTTAGATCTAAAACCATTATATGTTTGTATGAGATTTATTCTTTTTATAATCCAGAAATTGGGTTTATAGAACCTAAAGGAATATCTGGGCTAGTACTTGATGATGTTGATATTGATGGTGATATTGATGGTGATATTGATGGTGATATTGATGTTGATGTTGATGTTGATGTTGGTGTTTGTGTTGATGTTGTTTTTGCTTTTAATATTTTACTCAATTTATTTGTAATCATAGTATTAAAATCTGTAAGATTTATAGATTTTGGTGGTGGTAGTGGAGTTGTTGTTCCGGGCATTGCTAGTTTCATTTTATCACAACATTCTTGTATTTGCTTCAAGATATTAGAAAGATTAGTATTCATAGTATCAAGTGGATTGCTAAGTGTAGTTTTAAGAGTATCAAGAGCAGTATTAATTTTATCAAGATTTGTATTCATTGTGTCAAGATTTGTATTCATTGTGTCAAGATTTGTGTCAAGTTTTGTGCAAAGATTTGTATTTATTGTGTCAAGTTTTGTGCCAAGATTATCAATATTTGTGCTAAGTCCAGAAATTAATGTATTTCCAAGTGTATTATTCATTATTTCAAGTTTTGATTCAATGCCAGACAATCCGGTTCCAAAACTTGGTCCACTAAAACCAAGTCCACCATAACCAACTCCACCATAACCAAGTCCACTAAAACTAGGTCCACCATAACCAACTCCACTAAAACCAGGTCCGCTATAACCTTGAATTAATGATAATAATTGTCTTAAAGCAACCAGATTTGGGTCTTCTGCACCAGGAACATGTTGTTTTTTAGTAAGTTCAGTAAGTGTATCAGTGAGATTTTTAATTTGTTTCAAAAGTTCATCATTGTTAGAACCTGGACTAGGACTAGGACCAGGACCAGGACCAGGACCAGGACCAGGACCAGGACCAGGACCAGGATTTGGTATTGTAACATTTTCTAAGCTCTTTTTTAGCTCTTCTTCATAGTTTTCTCTTATTGTTTTTATTTTGTCTGCAACTTTTTTCTTAAAATCATTTAAATCAATATTTGAAGTTGAAGGTAAACCAATTCCAGGTTGTCCAACAATTGCAGATGCAATAATAGATTCATCATCTGCTTCTTTTGCTAATCGTTTGTTATCTGCTTCTACTTTTCTTTTATACTCTTCGTCTTCTATTTTTTTTCTGGCTTCCAAATCTGCTTGTCTTTTATTCTCGGCTTCCAAATCTGCTTGTCTTTTATTCTCGGCTTCCAATTCTGCTTGTCTTTTATTCTCGGCTTCCAATTCTGCTGATTTCTTTTTATCCTCTGCTTCTTTTGCTAATCGTTTATCCTCTGCTTCTTTTGCTAATCGGTTATTCTCAACTTCCAAATCAGATTTTCTTTTGTTCTCGGCTTCCAAATCTGCTTTTCTTTTATTCTCGGCACTTGCTTTTATATTAGCTAGTTGGTTTTTTCTTTTTGTCTCATCTTTATTTTTAATTTTGGTTAAAAACTGATTTATTTCCTTATCCAATTCCTTATCCAATTCTTCTGTGTCACCCATTATATAATAATATAATAAATATATTATTATTTTAGTATTCTTATTTACGAATAATCTTTCGTTTCTGATAAATATTGGTAAATCCTTGTTCATCAACACCAATACAACTATTACTAATACTGTTAAGTTTTGAAATGCGATCAATAAACTCAATTGTTCCAATTGCAGTTAAAGAGTTTATTTTATCAATATGTTCAAGTTTTTTGCGTATTTGTATAGCAATTTCTTCATCCATTGAACTACGATCTTTAATAATTTCTTGTATTTCTTCAAATATTTCTTTTGCTTCTGGAGAAACATTAGTTTGGATCAATTCATTTATTTTTTTAGTAAGTTCATTTTTAAACTTAGTCATATTAAAAGACTCTTGACCTCTCTCAAAAATCATTTGACTAAAAATATTGATATCTACATATGGAACTGGTGGAGGATTATTTGCGATTCTAGACCAATTAAATACACCAAAAATTGCCACTTCTAAATTATCAAAAAATGGTTTCAAATTGTATGTTTCATTTTGATTTTTATATCCAAGTTTTTCAGCAATAGTCTTAGTAATTATAGAGTTTATAGATGGATTATTTTGATACTCAATACTAAAACATTTGTTAAATGTTGGACAATAAGAGGGAAAACATTTATCCACAATATTTGGAACATAATAAACATTATTTCTATTTTTATGATTTACTATATTCATTAAGTCTTGAGAAAGGTCTAAAAGAGATTTGTTTATAAAACTTCCTTCAATTACGCGATGGTCACATGCGGTTTTAATAAACTTGATATAGGTAATAGTTTCACGGATTTTATTAATAACTTTATTAATATTTTCTTCAGTCCAAAGACTTTGAAAAACTTTGCGTTTTTCTTCATCTACAAAGTTACTATTTTTGGTATCCGATTGTTCTTTTGACATTCCAGTATTTATTTTTGACATAATCTCATCTTTCCATTTTGAATAGTGAGCAACACTAAGAAGTTTTTCTGCTAACTCAGCATTATAATTATAACTAATGGTAAGGTTATTAATTTTTCTTAAAATCTCATCTCCTTTTGTAATTATATTAGTATTTAAGTTTTTAGTATTTAAAAGTCCATCTATTTTACTCAAAATTATATTAATATATATTTCATACCCAGAATCATATTTTAGTTTTGAAAAATTAAATCCAAGGTCTTGAAGAGTTGTATTATTACCAAAATCAAATAATGGTTTATTCATAAAGTTTTGAAAGTTCATTTTTGAATCATTGTTTTCAATTTCATTATTTTTTGATTCCTCTCCATATATTGGATCAAATATATTTTTATTATCATCAATATTCATAATTTCATCTTTATAAAATCTATTATTTGTTCCATCCCTTTTTACATTAAAGAACTTGCGTATTTCAAGTGGATTTTTACAATTGAATGTATTTTCAACACCGGCTAAATCACCAATTATAATATTTGCTGGTTTAAGATTAGAACGACCAGTTAATTTTAAAAAACAAAGAACATGACTTCTTGAACTATTTGGATTATTTGGTGTTGCTTTTACTAATCTGTCATCATCAATTAAATATTTCATTACACCTTGAAGTTTAAGATTTGGATCAACAAAACTAGGTGGTTTTGAACGATATTTATGAACTTGATTATAAAGTTTTTTATTTTGTTCATTAAGCATAAATCCCCTTCCTTGAATGTATTTAAAATTAAAAACTTGCGTTTCTTCTTTATTAGTACCTTCATATGATTCAAAAAGTTCTTTACATTCCAATTCAATATTAGTATATCCTTTTTCTTTCAGTTTTTCACACAAATAAATTAAAACACCAGGTTCATCACCTTTTGCGTAATAAACCAGCGACGATGTTTTTCCAGAACCACTTGCTCCCCATCCCATTAAAAAAACTGGATTTCCTTCAAGTATTTTATCAACAATTAATTGGAGTCCATTTTCAGCAATATCTTTTGGTTGTTTTTTTGGGTCAAATATTTGATTGAACTTTCCAAAAATAAACTTGCTTCCATAATTAATAGTCTCTATTTCATTTATTTTTTCTTTTTGATTTGGATTTTGATTTTTTTTCAATGTAATCCCAGGTGTGTTAGATTTTATATCCAATACTCCATTTTTATAAAATGGAAATGACGCATTAAAATATTCCATAAACATTGATTTATTATTTGGATCAAGTTTAATGTTAAATCTCTCATTATATGGAGCATTAAAATTGGCATCAGGATTATCATCAAAGTTTTTGATTTGTAAATATGTATATATTCCTTTTGTATTTTCTTCTATTTTATTTTTTACTGATTGAAATATATTTTTTATGTCTTGAATAGAAATAATTGGTGTTCTTATTGAAGAATTATTATAAATAGTATTAAAAATCTCTTCAAAATCCTTATTTTTTTGATTTAATTGAAAAAAATTGGAAAAATCAAAAATATGCATTGAAAATGATATTTTTTCATAAATTCTATTTTTATTCATTGTCATATTTTTGTCATTTAAAAGACCAATATATACATTAATCTTTGTTTGATTAAATGTTTTGATTTCTTTTTTAAGTTCAGTATTATAAAGTTCTGGTCGGTTTTTGTTTTTATTTAAATAAAAATTGTCAATTGCTTTATAGAAGTCATTGTATTTTTTAAAAGTATCACTAGCAATATTACTATCAATTTCTAGAGGCATAGAAATATTAACATAAAGATGTTTTATAATGGTTTTTAAAATATTTAAAGGATTTGTATTTTGGAAACCACCTTCTTTTAATAATTCAAAAAGCACATTTGGCAAAATTGCGTTTATATATAAAATATTTATGTCTTTTATTTTATTATTTAAAGCAGTATTAATATCAGTAAATGCGCCACCAATTCGTTTAATTTTTTCTTGATTTGCTTCTCTGCGTTTTTGATTTGCGTTTGTTTCACCGTTAGAGCTCTGTTTTAGAATATTTTGAACATTTTTTATTTGTGGAGTAGAGGTTAGGTTTTTATCAGTATTTCTTGGATTTGTTTTATTAATAGAATCTATTTGGTAAAAGTCATATTCATTAATAATATTTATTATATTATCATTATGAGATCTATTTTCTTTTGTATAAGTATGAATACTTTTTGTTGATGCAATTCCATTTTCAAAAATAAATAAACTTCCTTTTGTAAAAAATGTTTTTATCTTTTTATCATTGTTATCATAAACATAGAAAAAAACACACTGGTTTGTTGTAATTTGAAATAATAATTTATTTTTACCATAAACTACATAATCTTGTCTAATGTCATGTATTGGACCTTCTTTTCCATGAACTCTACTTTTAAAATATTTTCCGTTTTCAACTGTAATATAATTTTTTGTGTTTAATGTATAATTATTTGTTTCTGAACCATATGATCTTGATAAAATAAACTCAGTTGCGTTTGTTTCAAAACCATTTATAATTTCAAAGTTTAATATTTTATCATCTTGATCAAGAGTATGAATAACTATAATTAAATATAATGGAATTTGTATTTGAGGTCTTACTGGGATTAATGGTTTTAATTCTATTTGGTTTTCACTTACAAAACTAGACATATATAAATAATATATAAAGTTTTCTTATTATTTTACACCGTTTTCTCTTTCTTACAAGTAAGGAATATAATTAAATCGCGAGTTTTCATATATAGTTGCTTTAAATGTGTCAGCATATCCTTCTACATAAACAGTGTCACCATCATAAACTTCATCGCATCCATATTCACCAGTACAACTCTTACCATTTTTGCTGATTGGTAGTTTTGTATTCATATTTCCAGTATTAGAAATTGTATAATATTGCATTTTATCTCTATGAAGTTTACGCCCCATTAGAGGCAAAATTAAATCACCACCAGAACCACGAGTCAAAATACCGACTTGGCTATAAGCAGATAAAGGCCCTCGCGACTCAATGTTTACAGCAATAGTTCCAGGTGGTATAGAAACAGGAACAGAAGGCATTAATAGAGAATCATTTTGCGGAGGTCGAGTATCCATTCCAAGAGTATCCATTTTGCCTAAAACATCACGATTCAAAACAACAATATTTGGAGTTTGTTGAATATGTTGTTGTTTGATAGTTGTAAAATAGAGATACACTAAAACTACTAAAATAAAGAATAATAGGAAAAGTGTCATATTTTCAATACAAAAAACACCTGGAATACATTTTCTACCCATCTATACAATAAGATAAGAAACAGTATTGATGGCTCACTTCTCTTTACAAGAACCAATTACACCACATGCAATATTAGTTTTTTTATATCCAGATGGACATGATTTGCCACACATACGCGTTTTTAATTTTTTAGGTGGGGGACATACATAGCATGTATTCAATAACCACTTTGTATACCACATTTTCTTGATTGGAATGCCAGCATATTTCCAAGAATAAGAGCCAATGGTTTTGAAAAGTGGAAATATTCTGGCAAGTGTTTTCCAAATTGTAAACCAAATACCAACTAAAATATCAATTATATAAAAGAAAAAACATTTTGGTAAGTTGCCAATTTTGCTTAATTTGCAAAAAAAATCAGTAAAGTCATCTTTCTTAAGAGCCATATCTAATATTTTATGATATATTATAGGGGGAACCAAGGTTCCCCCCTATGACCCCCTTCCTTTATTGTGCAAACATTTAAAATGGTTTATACACCGTGCGAGCGAAGCGAGCATATTAAGGGAAGGGGTCATAGGGGACAGAAGCTTTGCTGAATCCGTAGGTTTCCCTATAAAATTGAACTCTTTTTTTGCTTTTTTATTAAAGGCATTCTAGCAATAGATATATACTTATAACAAACCCAACCCCAACACTAAGACCCAAACCAAGACAAAATGGCAAAGAACGACATCTACGGAATTAACACCGCCTTCATTCAGGAGGAAGGCTACACTGAACGCAAAACTGTCTACATTCCCTACGTTCACAAGTCTTATGATACCTACACAATTTGCTACATATTCCAGAGATTGTTTGGAACTGTTTGCCGAATTGATCGTGTTTACAACAATACTTCCAACCCAGACTTTATTTCACTTTTCGTCTATTACTATGAGAACAACTTCTTTAGTGAAACACGCATTCCCAATAAAGGAAACAAAATCTTTCCCAGAAATTATGTTCCCACGCGTTCAATTCAAGGAACCAAACTTATCAAGGAAACTGAGTTTTGGATAATCCTTCCCAACCAAACCAGTTTTGAAGATACTACAAAGACTTTGGATGAACTTGGTGAAGAGATTCAATTTCTTGAGTATATTGATCTAACTAAAGAAGAAGATGATATTTTGAAAGAGAACAAAATATACTTTGCTGAGCTCCAAAAAGTTGAGAAAGAACCAGATTATGATTATTACCATGATACCAAAATCAATATTCATCAACTTGCTCAGAATCTAAAGTTAATGAGGGAACGAATTTCTACTAGTGATGATATGGGTATGCATCGTTCGTGGGTTCAACTAACTGATCGCAGAATGTAAAGGAAACCTACGGTTTCCTTTTGATCCTTCCCTTTATATTACAGAAAAATTGAGAAAAAGAGAAAATAAAAATTGAGAAAAAGATGAGAAAAGATGAGAAAAAGAATAAAATAAAAATTAAGAAAAGAATAAAATAAAAAAGAAAATAAAAAATAAAAAGGCAAACCTGTCTTTTTTATTTTTTTATCTGTATTCCGAATATTTTCCAATAGTTGTAAATCCATCTTGTTTACTTGTTTGAAGTATTTTTTCAGTATCTTGTAAAAGTTTATTTATTTGCGAAAGATTTGAAAAGGCATCTGTCTCTGTTGCGTCTTCATCAGTACTCTTCTTTGTCTTTTTTTTAGGAGTTTCTTCTTCTTCTACTACATCTTCTTTATTGGCTTCATCTTCACCATCTTCCATACCTTCTTCTATTTCTTCTTCATCTTCTTCATTTTCCATTCCCTCTGCCATTTTGTTTCCATAAGCAAAAATATGAGAAACCGCAATTGCGCTAATAATAATAACAATCATATTCTTACTAAAGAATGACGTCAAAAATCCAACAATAAAGAAAATCGCAAAAGCAGGCATATTTCCTCGCATATAGAAATGAACAGCGTCATAAATACCAACCACAAAAATAAAATAGAGAACCCACTTATTAGTCAAAATCTTTCCAGAAGAAGATGGAATCATTTTTGTTATTTTGTCAAACAAACTTTCCAACATAAATTGCATTTTATTTACAAAAGACATAATTATATTTTATGGAGAGAAAACTATTTACAAATAAACAGAGATAAAATAAAAAATGCCGAATCACAGTAATAAAAAAAAGAGAGGGCAACAATCAAATATAACGATTGATGAAAAACATACACAAATGTTAAATGAGTTTCATAGTTTGGAAACTTTAACAATTCCCGAACTTGAACAACAGAGAGTTTTTCTAAAAAAAGAATTGGCTTTAATTGACGAATCTGATATTGACAAAAAGATGGAAATTAAGGATCAAATACGAGATATTAATGAACATCTAAAGAAATACAAAACGCAAAAAAACAATTATTTATTGGATAATGTTCCATATATTTTTAACTATTTTGAAGAGAAGAAGAAAATCTCTGTTGGTGGCGAATCTGGAAACAAAAACATTCTAAACTCTTTTTTCAAAATAAAAACGGAAACCGATGTTATATCCAATCCCAAATATCAAAACTCTAAATGTTTCTATCATAACTATTGGAAAAATGTAAATAAAGATTATATTCAGACAGATTATTCTGTCTCTATCGATATTTGCCAAAAATGCGGTGTTGGTGAATTAATTCCTCAAGATGAGGAGGGAATTATGATTTGTAACAATAATAAATGCGCAACATATATTCAATATATTGTGGATAATGAGAAGCCAATTTATAAAGAACCGCCCAATGAGGTCACATATAATGCTTATGTTAGATTGAATCACTTTAAAGAGATATTATCGCAATTTCAGGCGAAAGAGACTACACAAATCCCAACACATGTTATTGAGGCAATTCGTGGACGAATCAAGAAAGAGAGAATCCAAGATATGACTAGTGAAATTAATTATGAGAAGATGCGAGAGATTTTGAAGAAGTTGGGATTCAATCGATACTTCGAGCATATTCAATATATCAACTCTATTTTTGGAATAAAACCGCCGGTAATGAGTGATGAACTTCAAGACACATTATGTATTTTGTTTATAGAGATACAAGAACCATGGGCTATTCATTGCCCAGCATATAGAACTAATTTTTTCAATTGTACATATACGCTATATCAGTTGTGCGTGTTGCTGGGTCAGACACAATATTTGCCGTATATTCCAATGATGAAAGACCGAGAGAAACAGCTTGAACAAGATATGGTTTGGAAGAAAGTGTGTGAGACACTTGATTGGGAGTTTGTGGCGACGGTTTAATATTTATTTTTAAAAGGATCAATAATATCTGGATCAACAACTACATGGGTATTATTAAGAGGATAAAATACTCCAGCCCAACTTTTTTCAAAATAATGACCATCTTCTGGATTTGAATGGTCTGAAACAAGATTCATAAGTTTTTCATAATATGATTTTGGTTTTTGTAGAATATCTTTCTTATTTATAGAAAAAATACCATAATGAATAACATATGGTACTTTTTCTGAAGTAATATTATGTTTAAACCAATTTTGAAATGGTCTGTGTTCACTTTTGCGAATAATATATTCAGTATTCAGTTTGCGATTTTCAGCACTTGTTGATGAATATGCTTCAACTTTAAAATTATAAAACTCCTTGGTTATATCATTATCTTTAATATTTCCAAATGAGAGAAATACAGCATTTTTATATTTTTCAATATAATTTAATAGTTTTTTTGCAAACTTGTTTTTTTTAAAGACTTTATGATTTGTATCAATAGATCCTGGTAAAAAAATATTAATATCTGCTAAACTTTCATAATTATTTATAATATGTTGTAAATAAGTGTGAGATTCACGTCCAACATTTGGTAATTGTAGTATTTTTGAAACATTTTTTTTCTCAAAATCATTATTGATTCCTTTATTGTAAACAATATATTTGTATTTATTGTATGGGGCTTTTGTTGTCCATTCTAATTTTTCATTATATCTAGAAATAATAATATTTACTGTCTTATTATCTTCTGTTGTATTAATTGGTTCAAAACATTCAATCTTTGTTATCCAGTAATAAGTAAATATACAAATTAATAAAATTACTAAAAGTAATAATCCAAAATACATTATAAATTATATAAATTACTTAGATTTTATAATGTAAAAAATAAAATAATTATGAAAATTATTTTATTTGTGAAAATGTTTTTAATCAACTCTCTCCAATGAATCATCACCAAGAGGTTCTTCGCTTGTGGTCGCTTCGCTTGTGGTCGCTTCGCTTGTGGTCGCTTCGCTTGTGGTCGCTTCGCTTACACTCACCTTTCCAAATCCATTCGAAGGAACTACTTCCGCAACATCTCGATCATCAAAATTGACAGTGTTATTAACACCCACCAAGTTTCCATCTTCAGTTAAAGTTTGTGTTAACTTGTTGCCAGACTCACGCGCCTTCTTAACATTCTCCTCAATTGCCTTTCGCTTAGCATCTCTAACACGCTGATCAAACTCTTGCTTGGCCTTCTCCTCATTCTTTAACTTTTCTTGATGCAACTGGTTCAACTCCTCCTCCATAAACTCAACACGACCTGTCTTATAGGCATCTGGATCCCAAGGCATCCATACACCAACCGGACCTACAAAAATGTCGTGTGTAGGATCAGTCTCTCTCAACTTCTTTGCTCTTAACTCTGCCTCTGCTTGACTGGAATATGAACCACGAATCTTGATTCCACGGGTAGAAGTCTGAAACTCATTTTGCTTGTTGAACTCCTCTGTCAAACGATCTTCATTTCTGTCCATAAAATTCTTGAAATCATCAGCAATAGAATAAGACTTTAGGTGTTTCTTCTCTTCATTAACGTAATCCTTCATATCCGCCATAACATCATCCAACTTTAGCTTATATTTATATGAAACAAAGTTGATAAAGTCGCCAAACTTCTCAATGGATTTACTGAACTCCCATTGTTGAATAAACTTCTCAAAAATAAAATGTTCGCGTTGTTTTAGTACCTTTTCAGGTGAAATAAATGATATACAAACAAACTTTTGAGAAGGAATAGTCGCATCCTCTTCACACAAATCCACATAGTTGGGATTTTTAGAACCATTATCTAACTTCTTTTTTTGGAATCCAGACATTTAGTAATATATTGTTTATTAATACAAAGGTTTAAGTATTTTAACAACAATTAATTATTTTGTGTTTTTGTCTAATGATTTTTTATTTGGTTAGTATATAAAAATGACGAACGAGATTGTCAAGAAAGCCATTAAATACATTGTTGAAGGTGTTATTGTTGCATTTGCTTCATATGTTATTCCTAAGCAGTCGTTGAAGCTTGAGGAGGTCACTGTTATTGCTTTGGTTGCCGCCGCTACTCTTGCCATTTTAGATACTTTTATTCCCTCTATGGGTGTTTCATCCAGACAGGGTGCTGGTCTTGCTATTGGCACTGGTCTTGCTGGTGGTCTTCGTGTTGTTGGAATGTAAAATGGGGAACCTACTATTGGAACCTACTATTGGAACCTACGGATAAGGCGCCAAAGGCGCCAACAGTGGGACGCTTCGCGTCCTCTCCAGTAAAACCTACCTTGGGATATAAGGTGAAGGCAAAAAGGAGAAGGTGAAGCCTTCGACTTCACCTTATAGCCTTCAG